>ERZ779632.309-NODE-309-length-31298-cov-20.400282_pt1 | contig 31298 bp, 31 predicted proteins | sample MGYA00514194_ERZ779632 | MGnify/ENA primary metagenome ERZ779632 (study PRJEB29562, sample SAMEA4376704) | mouse gut metagenome | isolation source: Cecum | study: EMG produced TPA metagenomics assembly of the A DSS colitis mouse model was used to assess the...
ACTTCAACACTTTACAGTGTGATGTTTTGATTGAGAATACGATTTACTTTCCCGTCTGCGGTTTCAGCTTCCTTGCTGAAATGGGCGTTGACGGTGTAGATGGTGCCGCCGATCTCCCGCTCAAAGCTGATGGGGCGGGGGTATTGATGCTCCTGGAACCATGCAAGGCGCTGTTCCTGGCTCAATGTGGCGAGATAAGCGGTTTCCTGTTCCACTTTCGCCCATATTTCCTCAACAATTTCCCACTGTTTTTCTGTCAATTCAATCTGAAATGCGCTCATCTGGCAACGCTCCTTTCCCTGTGCTTATCTTGAGTGCGGCCCATGCGCTGGGCCTGCATCTCTTGTTCCAGCCTCAAATTCTCTTTCAGCCGGTCGCTCCGGGAGAGTACGCCCTCGGCGGTCTTGATGTCCTTTCGGCAAACAGCTATCGCCGCTGTCAGCCGGTCACGCTGGGCCTTGATTTGGGCGATCTCCACTCCATCGTCACAGCGGCGCAGACAGTTGTAGCATTTCTGGCGGGCGGCTTCCAACTCTTTTATTTCAGCTTGTTTGACACTGATAAAGTCCGCAACATCTTCCAACCTGTCCATCTTTTCCCGGCAAATCAACTTTGCCTGTTGGCTGATGGTGTCCAGACGGCGGCACTCCTCCCGCAGTTCCGGGGACAGAGGGCGGTGGCTGCTTCCTTTGGGCAAAATACCTAAACAGTAACAGTAATGGAGATACAGCCCCCGAAAACCGCCGATCTTCTTCACTGTGCTGAAAGAGCCTTTTAATCGTAATCGCCTGGGCTGTGGCCCCTGGACGGACGTAGGCTTGTACCGCTGATAGCCCAGGTCATAGGCATACCGCTGGCGGTTTTCCTCAATCCGGTCCCGAAGGGCCGGGAGGTCGTATTCCTCCCCCAGCCGGTACAATCGCACCGCCTTTTTATTGCCGATCCGCCGCAGAGTGGCGTATTTGCGGGCGGGGTTGGCGTCCAACTCGTAGCCCTGCTCCCGGAGGGCTTTCCGCAGGTCGTTCCCGTCCACGCTGACCTTGAGGGCAGCGTCCAGGGCTTCCCGCATCAGGTTGTACTTGGTGGGTTCGCCGTTCTTTTCAGCAAAGTAAATGCTTCGGGGCGTTTTCCCCTTCGGATTTTTGATGGTGGAAAGCTGGTATTCCTTGCATAAATCGTCCGATAGTTGGCGAAACTGATAGTAGGCCCGCTTGCCGCAGTTGAACTTTTTGCCGTTCCACAAGCCTACGGAATTGACGACAAAGTGGTTATGATACTGCGTGGGGGCGAAGTTGTGGGAGCGGTTCAAAAAGGCGCTGCGTTTTTCGCTGGTTTTCTCGCTGGCGCTGGGGGTAACCCTGACTGTCATTTGCTACCTGTTTGTCAATCAAATCGTAGGGGCGTTCCTGACGGACGCAAGCGCCTATTCCTACGCCGTACAATTCTCCTGCATCCTGCTGACGACAAGCTCTTTGTTCGGCGTGTTCTATGTGCTGATTAACACACTGCAAGCGATGGGAGCCGCCACTCCTGCTCTGGTTATCAATTTGAGCCGTCAGGGGATCATCTTCATTCCGGCCCTGTTTATTTTACAGGCAGCTATTGGCATCACCGGCCTTGTGTGGGCACAGCCGGTGGCGGATATTCTTTCCATCGGTTTGGCGTTGTTCCTCTATGGCAGGGTTTCCCGGAAGATGATGCTTGAAAGCGAATGAGGACATAGACATGATGGAAGGAACCGAAATCCTGGATATTCCTCTGCCAGATGATGATGCTTTAACAAAATTTATCCTGCACTATAAGCAGCTAATGACCCTGTACGAAAGTGCAATCCGTTGTGTTGCCATGCGCCTAAATATCATGGAAAAGGAAGCAGGCACCAATGGAAAGCACAACCCGATCCGCTCCATTTCCAGCCGCATCAAGCAGCCTCTCAGCATCAACCGCAAACTGCGAAACAGGGGGATGCCGCTCACAACAAAATCCATTATGGAGAACTTGCATGATGTGGCAGGAGTGCGGATTATCTGCGAGTATTTAGCAGACGTTTACAAAGTGCGGGACAATCTGCTTGCGGACGGTTTCATGGAACTTTTGCAGGAAAAGGATTATATCAAAACACCAAAGCCAAACGGCTATCGGAGCCTGCACCTGATTGTCGCTGTCCCTGTTCCTTTTCAGACCGGCGTTCAGAAAGTGATCTGTGAATTGCAGCTTCGTACAACAGCGATGGACACTTGGGCGGCGTTGGAACACAGCCTGCGCTATAAGAAAGATAGGCCCTGCGGCCCGGAGATTGACCGAGAATTACTGGAATGTGCTGATATGCTTTCTGAAACAGATATCAAGATGCAGAAAATCGCAGAACAGCTTTGTATTTTTGAAAATGAATAGTTTGCATTGCAAGTGCAAAATAGGTAAGATTTTGCCGTTTAGTCCTGAAAATAAGTAAATAAAGAGAAGATGCTGCCGCACAATGGCACACAGGAAAAATATTTGCGGGCTGCATAAGTATTTCTGGATACTTTTACAGCAACCCCGGCTGCCGTAGTCCTCCATCCAGTCTGAATTTTAAAAAATTCAGACTGGATGGAGGAAAGCGGCGTGATTGATTTTGACCCAAGGCCGAAACGCAGAAAAGCAAAAGATAACCCCTATGAGATACTTTCCAGAGGGGGAGGAACAAGTTCTCCCCATTACTACTTAGCATTTCTTGACAGTAGCGGTATCAGGCAGTTCATAGAAATCAGTGAAACACTATTCAATGTCTTTGATCGCTTTGAGCTGGACGACATTTCTTATATGAACAAAATTGACAGGCATTATGAACACGCTGAACAAACAGAGAGTACGCTTAATAAAAGAGCGATAACTCCCCAGGTATCTTTAGAGGAAACTGTTGTTGAAAGGATTGAAGTAGAAAGGCTATATGCAGCAATCGCCAAACTTTCTGACACGCAACGTCGCAGATTGCTTCAATATTATTTTGGCGATTTGACATATACCAAAATTGCTAAAATGGAGGGGTGCAGTTTAGAAACTGTAAGAAAATCTGTGAAAACAGCCGAGCGCAATCTGAAAAAATTGTTGGATAAATAGAGCACGAAAGGACGCAAGGCACACAGCCTTGCGTCCTTTTATAGTGCTCGCCTTTACTAAGATAAAATCAACTCATCATTAACTATTTCGATTGCCCGACCACGAATGTTGTTCATGTGTCCAACCCATTCCATTTGGCTATCCGCTTTAAGTTGCTCCGTAACACCCTCTCGTTCTGCCATCTGCTTTACAAGCTGAGAAAACATATCTTCCGCCTGCTGACTGATGTCAACCAAGTGGCTACTCAGCTTTCCGCTGAGTAACAAGGCATTGTAAAGAGTTTTCCTGTGTTCTCGTAGATACCACCGCCTGCGCTGGCCCCAGATGCCAATAGGCGCGATTTCTGGCACAGAGAGATTCGGAAGAAGATAATCTCCCTCTTGGCGATAAGTCCCGCCCATTAGCTCAAATGTGGATTTATTCATAATATTTACCTCCAAAGTGTTGAATATTCCTGCAATTCAATCACATTCGGCTGTCTTAACAAATGTTTTGGGGGACACCTCCTTACGAAGTGTCCCCCAAGTCCCCTCTCCCTTTTTCGCGCCTATCAGTCCTTCAGCTCCCACACGTGGTCGGTGCGGTACTTTCCGTCGCTGTACCGGCTGGAGCCGGACTCAAAAAGCACCAGCATCCCATCCGGGCTGAGGCACAGCCCCTCGGTCATGGGCATTACGGTCATGGCTTCGCTCTGCCGGGCGCTGTCCAGGATATAGCATGGGATCTCGCGGCCGCACACGTCCAGCGCACCGTCAAACCCCTCCCCTTCCGGGAGGCGGTAGAACAGCAGCGTGGAGTTGGCCCCCCGGCCATAGGACTGGCTGAGGATCACCTCATCCCCCAGGCAGCACACGCCCTGGATGCGGTCGGGGGCGGCCATGGCATAGTCCGGGATGGGGTACTTCTCCCCGTCCGGGATGGCCAGCAGCCCGTCCTCCCCCATTTTGTAGCCCAGGATGTAGCAGCCGTACTCGCCGTCGGCGCTTGGGGTGGTGAAGTTGAGCTCGGGGGACAGGTTATAGTCCGCCTTGGGGTGGTAGAAATTGCCCACCCACAAAACTCCCCGGGAGTAGTTCAGGAAGGACGGGGAGACGGGCACCGGGATGGTCCGCTCCACCGTCACGTCATGGCTGCCGGAGGCGGGCAGCTGATCCAGGGGGAGTACAGCCACGCTGTGGCTCCCGTCGGAGTCCAGCTTGGCGGACACATAGACCATATCCCCCACCACCGCGATCCCCCCCACATGGCTGGTGAAGGGGGACCCGTCCGGGTTGAACAGGTAGTACTCCGCCGCCAGCTCCCCCGTGTCCAACGACACGCCGGTGATGGCGGAGGGGGTGTCGGTGATGGCGTAGGACGTGATGTAGGCAAGGCCGGTATCCCCGCTGTAGCTGATCCCCTGGGGGGTCATGGCCTGGTTGAGGCCGGCAATCAAAAATTTGGACTCCGCCCGGCCGATAAAACCGGCGAATTCCTCCCGTTCCCGGAATTTTTCGTTGCGCACGGAGCCCTCCTGGGTCATGCGGAAGGCCCCCTCGCCGCCCTGCTCTGAGGGGGACGCTGCCTCCGGGGTGGGGGCGTTCTGGCCGGGAACATCAATATCCTTCTCTGCCGGGGCGCACCCCCACAAAGACGCGCACAGCGCGGCGCACGCCAGCAGCGCCGCCTTTTCAAACCAACCCTTTTTCATTCCAATACCTCCTCAATTTTCCCTAAGAAGCTGTACCAATAGCCGAAGTATTCAGATGTGCGAGCCCAAATTGCCGGTGACAAGGCGGAAAATCGCGGGAATACTTTGTGTATTTCAAGATTTTGAAACGAAGCCGGCGGCAGTTTGGGCCGCAAAGATGTGTGCTGAGGCTATTGATACAGCTTCTAGATTCCCAGCTCCTCCCGGGTGAAGGCGCGGGTGACCGCACGCCCGCCCTCCCCGCCCAGCAGGGAAAAGTAGACGTAGGGCGCCTGTGCCGGGATGGTAAACTCCGCCCGGTCAAAGGGCTGCCCCGGCTGGGCGCACAGGTTGACCGCCCACTTGGGGCTCATGTGCATGATGGCGCGGCTTGCGCCGGAAAACTCCATCACAACCCTTTCTCCCTGGAAGGACAGCCGGGTGAAGGCCGGGCCGGTGCTGGCGTAGAACCGCCCCTCCTCCAGCGCCCGGATCACCGCCGGATAGCTCAGCTCCTCCGCTAGTACCATGGTCCACGCCCCAAACGAATCGCACAGGGGGGAGCCGAAGGGCTGGTGGTTGTGGTTGTCGTCCGCCCCGTGGACGTACGGCCTCTTCCCCATGCGCAGCATCCGGTCATAGAGGGCCAGGTTGTCCTCCGCGCCGCTGATCTTCATGGAGCCGGTATTGAACACTTCCAGGCTGAAGCAGCCCGAGTAGGCCAGGATATCCTCCTGGGCCTCCATGGACCAGCAGGGGTGGTTATAGGCCACCAGATACCCGCTCTCCCGGGCCTGGTCGATAAACGCCTGAATGTACGCCCGGTCATAGCGGCGGGGGCCCAGGTTCCCGGCCTTTTCCCGCCGGGCCGCCTCCTCCGGGGGCATGTATTTGCAGAATTTTGGGTCGAACCCGATGAGGGTGGTGTTGTGGGGTTCCCTTGCCAGCAGGTTCAGGTGGATCTCCGGGCCGTAGTTGTCCAGCCGGCAGTCGGGGGAGGGACGTATGTACGCCTCGTACCCCGTCACCATCAGAAAATCGGGCCCGGAGGCCGCCGTGTGGTCATAGGACGCCTCGTGGTCGGTGATGGCCAGGATGGAATAGCCCTGCCCCCGGTAGGCCCGCACCAGCTCCTCCGGGGTGAGCCTGCCGTCGGACAGGTTAGAGTGGCAGTGCAGGTTGGCCTTGAACTGTGGGGCGCCCGGCGAGATAAACTCCATATCGCGCTTCCTTTCTCTCTGGGGTGGGGACAGAAACGGGGCGGACCGCCCGGTCCGCCCCGTTTGCCCCTTATTTCATGGCAGCCTTTGAGTAGCCGGTCATCATGTACTTCTGGAAAATCATGAACAGGATAACCAAGGGGAGGACTGCCAGCACCGCGCCGGCCATGATCTCGTGGTAGTTGGACACGGCCTGCCCGGCGAAGGTGGTTTTCAGCTGGGCCAGGCCCACGGTGAGCACCCGCCGCACCTCGTTCTTGGCGATGATCTTGGGCCAGAAGTAGGCGTTCCAGCCGTTAGAGAAGGTCACCAGGGTGACGGTGAAGATGGTAGCCTTGCACATGGGCACCAGCACGTGCTGGATGGTACCGAAGCGGCCCAGGCCGTCAATCAGTCCGGCGTCCACATAGCTCTGGTCCACCGCCATGAAGGAGTTGCGCATCATGAAGATATAGTACGCGGACACCGCCTCCGGCAGGATCAGCCCCAGGAAGGTGTCCTGCAATCCCCAGTTGGAACACATGATGAAGATGGGGATGAAGGTCACCTGGAGGGGGATCATCAGCGCGCCCAGCACGATATAGAACATGATGTCGCGGCCCTTGAACTTGCCGAAGGCAAAGCCGTAGGCGGCCAGGGTGCCGGTGCCGATCTGGAGGATCAGCACGCCGGCGGTCATGACGATGGTATTCCAGTAGTATTTCAGGAAGTTGGCCCGGGTGAGCACGTTGAGGTAGTTCTCGAAATGGAACTCATGGGGAAACAGGGTGGGGATGATGAGCTGGGACTCCGCGGCGGACTTCACCGAGGTGGCCACCATCCAGTACAGGGGGAAAATCATAACGATGGTGATTAAAATCGCCACCACGGTGATGACATAGTAGCCCACACCATGCTTTCTGCTTCCGACAGTCATAACGCTTTTTCTCCCCCTTCCTTACGAATCGTAGTTCACGGTATTGTTGGAGTACTTCATGGTGGCCACCGTAATGCCCAGCAGGATCAGGAAGAACATCACCGCCGAGGTGGCCGCGCGGTCCATGCGGAAATCCACCATGGCGTAGCGGTAGATGAGGTAGACGAACACCTCCGTGGACCGGGACGGTCCGCCGCTGGTCAGAATGTCCACCGACTGGAACACCTTCATGGAGGACAGGAAGGTGGTCACCAGCAGGAACAGGGTGGTGGGGGAGAGCAGGGGCAGGGTGATGCTGAAAAACTGCTGGGTCCTGGTGGCCCCGTCCAGGGCGGCCGCCTCATAGTACTGGGGCGATATGCCGATCATGGCGGACAGGTAGATCATCATGCCGTAGCCCAGAACGCGCCAGCAGGTGGTCATCAGCACAGACAGCAGGGCAGTGGATTTCTGGCCCAGCCAGTCCACCGGCGCCGCGCCCACCAGGGACAGGAAGTAGTTGAGCACGCCGTAGTCGGTGTTCAAAATCCACATGAACACCACGGCGCAGGAGGACATGGCCACGTACTTGGGTACGAAGAGGATGGCCCGCATGGCGCTGAAGCCGCGGGTCATGCGGCTGAAAATCAACGCCAGGATCATGCCGCCCACCAGCGTGGCGAAGATTTCGCCCGCAGAATACAGGAACGTGACCTTCAGGGAGTTCCACAGGTATTTCGCGCCGCTGCCCGTGAACAGCCAGATCCAGTTCTTCGGCCCCACCCAGTCCCACGTGGGGCTGAGCAGGTTCCAGTCGGTGAAGCTGATCTGCACCAGTTTGGCCACCGGGTAGTAGGTGAACAGGGCCAGCAGCGCCAGCGCGGGGACAACAAAGAGGAAGTCCACGATTTTGGACTTGGTACGGGCGGTAAACAGCGGCTTTTTCTCCTGGGCGCCCGTCTGGCCGGACGGCGGGGTCCTCGCCGGGGAGTCTGTCATAGCAACCATTCCTTTCTTCTGGATTGGGATGGGGACGGCCCCCAGCCCCAAATGGACGGAGCTGGGGACCGGGATCTTGCGGGGCCGCTTAACCCAGCTTAGCCGTGGTCCGCCAGGATCTCGTCGATCTCCTCCTGCATCGCCTCAGACTCGGAATTGACGTCGCCGCCCTGGTTGATGATGGTGTCCATATAGTTCTTCCAGGTGGTGGCCAACTCGCTCCAGGCGGCGTTCTGGATGCGGGGGTTGATGAGGTTCAGGTTGTCGAACACGCACTTGAACGCGGGCTTCTCCTCCAGGAACTTCACGCCCTCGTCGGTGGTGAGCACGGAGTTACGGGTGGGGATATAGCCGGTGACCTTGGCCCAGTCCATGTTCACTTCCTTGCCCACCAGGTACTGCAGGAACTGCCATGCGGCGTTCTTGGTGGCCTGGTCGTTCTTGGCGGGGATGCCCAGCACGCAGCCGCCCACCTCGGAGTTCTTGCCGCCGGTGGTGGCGGCGGGGTACCACGCCATGCCCACCTCAAAGTCGCACTTGTCCACGTAGTTGTTGTACAGGGAGGAGGTGTGCATCACGGAGAAGGTCTTGCCGTCGTAGAAGGTCTGGCGCATACCGGCGGAGGCGTCGGGGCCGAAGGGCCAGGCGATGAGGCCCGCGTCATACCAGTCCCGGAACTGCTGGGTGACCTTCAGCGCGGTATCGCCGGCCAGGTCGCAGGTGTTGTCGTCGGTGATGATCTTCACGCCCTCGTTGAGGTAGAGCGTCTCAAAGTACCACTGGTCCCAGCCGGGGATCATGGTGCCGTAGCCTCCACAGGCTTCGGCACCGGCCTTCAGGAAGGCCTCGAAATCCTCGATCTTCTCGGGGATGGTGATGCCCTTCTCGTCCGCCATGGTCTTGTTGTAGTAGATCACCTGGGTGGAGTGCAGGAAGGGCATGGCCACCTGCTTGCCCTCGTACTGGGAGCTGAGCAGAAGGCCGGTGGAGAAGTCGGTCACATCATAGCCGGTGCCGGAGATATAGGGGTCCAGGTTCTCGAACACGCCGTTGGCGCCGTACTGGGCCACATAGTCGGTGTTGGCCACGCACACGGCGGGCAGGCCGGAACCGGCGGCGTGGGCGGACACCAAAGCCTCGTTCACGTCCTTATACGCGCCGATGTACTGGGCCTCTACGGTAATCAGATCCTGGGACTCGTTGAAGCCCTTCACGATCCGCTCCACGTCGGCGGAGTACTGGTCCTCCAAAGCGTGCCACCACACGATGGTGATGGGCTCGGTGACCTCGTACTGGCCGGGGTCGGCGGGCGCGGGGTCCTTGTTCTCCGTACCGCCGGAGGACTGGGCCGGGGGCTGGGAGGCCTGGCCGCCGGTACTCTTGCTGCACGCGCACAGGCCCAGCAGCATGACCAGCGCCAAGAGCAGGGAAATCGTCTTTTTCATTGTGGTTCCTTCCTTCCTTTTCTAAAAAAATGTGGCCCAGGTTCGCCGGAGCATTGCGGCCTCCGCCTCCCTTGAGCTTTGTGCTGTCGCCATTCTACCACACAGTTCCAGTTCTTGCAAGGGGAGTTGTGCAAATATTTGAAAAATTATTTATAGCTGCGCCGGTATTTTATGTAAAACGCCGGGCCGCGGGGCTGTCCGGCCGGGCTGCCCGGTTTTCACCCCTTGCAAAAAAATCCCTTTGTGCTATACTATGTCCCATGGAAAATGGGCCGGGCCCCTTCTGCCGGCCGCCGCCGCAGGGCGGCTACACTGTAAAGAAAAGCGAGGCTTTGCACCATGGATACCATTAAATTGAACAGCGGCCATGTAAAAATGATCGCCCACCGGGGGCTGAGCGGGCTGGAGCGGGAGAACACCTGCGCAGCCTTTGTAGCCGCGGGCAACCGGGCAAAGTATTTCGGCATTGAGACCGACGTGCACAAGACCGCCGACGGGCGCTTCGTGGTGTTCCACGACGACGACACCGCCCGGGTGGGGCTGGACCGCCTGGCGGTGGAGGAGAGCACCTTCCAGACCCTGCGCGCCCTCCAGCTCACCGACCTGGACGGGGCGCGGGGCCGGGCCGACCTGGTGATCCCCACCCTGGAGGAGTACGTGGGCATCTGCAAGCGGTATGAGAAGGTGTCCGTATGCGAGCTGAAAAACGAGTTTGCGCCGGAGGATGTGTACCGCATTGTGGAGACCTACCGGGAGATGGGCTACCTGGACCATGTGGTATTCATCTCCTTCTGCGCCGCCAACCTCACCGCCCTGCGCCGCCGCTATCCTCACGTCCCCGCCCAATTCCTGCTCAAGGAGTGGTCGCCGGACAACCTGGCATTCCTCCGGGACAACAACCTGGGGCTGGACATCCGCCACACCGCCGTGACGGCCGGGGTGGTGGAGGCCGTACACAGCATCGGCCAGGAGGTCAACTGCTGGACGGTCAACACCCTAGAGGAGGCCGGGGCCGTCATGGCCGCCGGGGTGGACTACATCACCACCAACATCCTGGAGTGAGCCATGATTAAACTGTTTGACCCGGAAAACAAGTTCTGGCAGTTCCTCAGCAAGGTGACCGACGCCGCCCTGATGAGTTTTTTGTGGCTGCTCACCTCCCTGCCCCTGGTCACCATCGGGGCGTCCACCGCCGCCTTTTACAGCTATACCCTCAAGCAGGTGACCAACCAGGAGGGCTCGCTGGTGAAGAGCTACTTCTCCGCCTTCCGGGCCCATTTCAAGCGGGCCACCCTGCTGTGGCTGCTCCAGGCGGCCGGGACAGCCTTCTTCGCCGCCGACCTGTGGGCGGTGTGGAACTTTTTCCTGGCCCAGCAGGGCGGGGCGGCGGGCATCGCGGTGCTGGGCGTGTGCGGCTTTGGCGCGCTGGCCTTTTTGTGCTGCTGCCTCTACGCCTACCCGGTGCTGGCGGAATACGGGCTGCCGGTCAGGCAGGTCATCTCCACCAGCTTCCTGCTGGCGGTGGCCCGGCTCCACGTCACCCTCACCCTGGCCCTGCTCATGGCGCTGTGCTGCGTCCTGTTTTACTTTTTGAGCGGCCTGTTCTTCTTCTGGGTGGCGCTGTATGTCTTTTTCTCCTCCTACCTTATCTACGGCGCTTTCTTGAAGTTCCCCCCGCTGGCCGGGGCGGGGCCGGAGGCGGAGAACGGCGGGGAAGCGGCCCAGCCCCTGCCCGACCATGAGGAGACGTGGACGCTATGATGGGGCGCTTGATGGAACGCCTCCAGGGCTGGCGGGCCCGGGAGGGGGAAAAGCTGCGGGGGATGATGCTCCCCAAAAAAATCGGGTACATCCTCACCTATTACAAGGGCTGGCTGCTGGGGCTGCTGGTACTGGCGCTGTTCACCGGCTACGCAGTCGACGTGGCGGTTCAGAACCAAAAAGAGACGGTTCTGCACGGCTTTTTCACCAACGACCAGCGGGACTACTTCCCCGCCTCCCAGCTTCAAAAGGACGTGTCGGCCTATCTGGGCCTGGAAAAGGGCCAGCGGGTGATTTTTGACGACGACCTCTACGTGGACCTCCACGGCGAGGCCACCGAGTACACCGCCGCCAGCAACGGCAAGATCATCGCCTATATCTCCACGGCCAGCCTGGACTTTGTGGTCACCACCGGGGAGGTCTACCGGCACTTCACCCAGGACGTGCCCCTGCTGGACCTGTCCCAGCTCCTCCCGGAGGACGTATACCGCGCCCTTGCCCCCCGCATCGCCTCCGTCCCAGATCCCACCGGGGAGGGGGGCAGCGTCCCCGGCGCTATTGAGCTGTCCCGCAGCCGGTTCCTCCGGGACTCCGGCCTGCCGGAGGGGAGCTACTACCTCTTTGTCCCTTACAACGCCCCCCACCCCCAGGCGCTGTGCGAATTTATCCAATACTGCTTCCCGGCGGAGCTGTCCGGCTGACGCCCGCCTTTCCAGACAGGAGGAGCCATGGAACCCTTACTGAAGCCCGGCGACACCATCGGCATCGTGTCCCCCAGCCACGTGGCGGACCGGGATGAATACCAAACCTATGTCCGGGGCCTGGAGGGGCTGGGCCTCCGGGTCAAGCTGGGCGGGCATATCTACAGGGACACCTGGGGCTATGTGGCCTCTGACCGGGAGCGCGCGGACGATTTCAACGCCATGGTCCGGGACGAATCTGTGCGCATGGTGTTCTTCGGCGGCGGCCAGGGGGCGGCGGACCTTCTCCCCCTCCTGGACTATCAGGCGGTCCGGCGCTTTCCCAAGCTCTATTTGAGCTACAGCGACGGCACCTCCATTCTGGACGCCATCTACGCCCAGACGGGTCTTGTCACCTACTACGGCCAGACCCCCGCGCTGTACGGCGCCCCCTCCCCCTATGACCTGGGGCAGTTCACCGCCCGCTTCCTCCGGCCCGCCCCCGCCGCCCACACCGCCGCGGGCCCGTGGCGCACCGTCGCCGGGGGCTGCTGCCGGGGCCGCCTGCTGGGGGGTTATCTGATGAATTTCGCCCTGTCCCTGGGCAGCCCCTGCTTCCCGTTCCCCAGGGAGCAGCGGTACATCCTCTTCCTGGAGGAGTCGGAGCGGTTCCACAGCGTGCCGGACACCGGCATATTCCTCACCTGTCTTGAGCAGCACCCCCTGATGGGGCAGGTCACCGGCCTGCTCTTCGGCCATTACGCCCAACAGCCTCCCCCGGCCCTGCTGGACCTGCTCCGGCGCTTTGGGGCGCGCAGCCGCATCCCTGTGGCTTATTGCGGCGACTTCGGCCACGGGCCCCACCACGCCATCCTCCCCATCGGGCAGGAGGCGCTGTTGGACACCCGGGCCCAGACTCTGGTCTACCTGTAGAGCACCGCGAACAAAGGCAGCCGCCGCTCCCGGGAGCGGCGGCTGCCTTTGTGTTTTGTCAGAAGCCGTATCAATATTTTGCGACGGCCGCCCGGATCATGGCCACGCACTCGTCCACAATGGGGCCGTCCCCCTCCGCCAAGGGGGCCAGCGGGGCGCGGACGCTGCCGATGTCCGGCCCGCCGGAGCGGCGGAGGATCTCCTTGATAACGGCGTACAGGTTACCGTGGGCGGAGCACATCTTGTAGATGATGCGGCAGCAGTCGTTCTGCACCTGCCGGGCCTGCTCCAGCTTCCCCGCGTAAAACAGCTCCCAGGCCTTCAGGTACAGCTCAGGCATGGCCGCGTAGGTGCCGCCGATGCCGCCGATAGCCCCGGCCGCCAGGCCGGAGACGAACTGCTCGTCGGGGCCGTTGAACACGATGGCCCCCTCGTCCTTCCACATCTGGATGTCCTGCACCGGCATGGAGGAGTTTTTCACGCCGATGACCCGGGGGTTCTTCAGCATCTCCCGCAGCAGGGGGAGGGACAGGGCCACCCCCGCCAGCTGGGGGATGTTGTAGATGATGAAATCGGTGTCCGGCGCGGCGTCCGAGATATCGTTCCAGTACTTGGCCACCGCGTGGTCGGGCAGGTGGAAGTAGATGGGCGGGATGGCGGCGATGGCGTCCGCCCCCTGCTCCTGGGCGTGGGCGGCCAGCTCCCGGCTGTCCGCCGTGTTGTTGCAGGCCACGTGGGCGATGACGGTGAGCTTCCCCTTTGCCTCCGCCATCACGTTCTCCAGCACCAGCTTGCGCTCCGCCACGCTCTGGTAGATGCACTCGCCGGAGGAGCCCCCCACGTACAGCCCCTTCACCCCCTTGTCCGCCAGGTAGCGGACCAGGGCGCGCACCCGCTCCGGGGAGACGGCGCCCTCCCCGTCATAGCAGGCGTAAAACGCAGGGATGACGCCCTGGTATTTGGAAAAATCTTTCATACGTTATGCTCCTTCGTTGATTTTGACCTTAAACACCGCCTTGGTCACGGTCTCGGGGCCGTCCACCCGCATTTTGATCTTGTGGGCGTCGTCGGGGAACACCACCAGGAAATCGCCGGGGGACAGGACCAGGCTGTGCCGCCCCTCCCCCCGGTAGGCGTAGAAGTCCCCCTGGCAGTCGAACTGCTCCAGCGCGGCGGGGGAAGCGATCTCCACCCGCTCCGAGCCGGACAGCATCAGGTGGATGTCCAGGTAAAGGCGGTGGGCCTCGAAAAACGCCTCATCCTCGGGGACGGTCTCATAGGTGAATCTGGTGCAGTAGACCTCGTCCCCCTTGAGCTCCACCCTCTCCTCCCCCAGGGAGGAGAGGAATTCCGGCGTGATGTGCTCCAGGGCCAGATCCAGGTTAGGGTGTATGCCCCGGTAGTCCAGGGCGGTGGAATTGGATGCGAGAATCATGCGCTCACCCCTTCACAGCGCCCATGGTGATGCCCTTGGTGAAGTACTTCTGGAACACCAGGAACACGATGATGATAGGGACGGAGGCCAGCGCCGCGCCCGCCATGAGCAGGCCGTAGTCCTGGCCGAACTCGCCCATCATCTTGGAGATGCCCAGGGGCATGGACAGCACGTTGGTGCCGGTGAGCATGAGCAGCTGCATGAAGTAGTCGTTCCAGGTGTTGATGAAGGTGAAGATGGCCAGCGCGCCCACGCCCGGCTTAATCATGGGAAAGACGATGGTGGTAAAGGTCTTCAGCTCGCCGCCGCCGTCGATGCGGGCGGCCTCCAGAATCTCGCCGGGGATGCCCTCGGCGAACTGCTTCATCAGGAACACGCCGAAGGGCCAGCCTACCACCGGGAAAATCACCGACCAGAGGGTGTTGGTCAGGTGCAGGCCGTCCATCTCCCGCAGCAGGGGGATGAGGATCACCTGTTTGGGCAGGGCCATGGCGCACACGATAAGGGAGAACAGCACCGCCCGGCCGATGAACCGCTTCTTGGCCAGGGCGTACCCGGCCAGGGCGGCGGTGCCGCAGGTGAGCACCATGGCGGCCACCGACATGAACACCGTGTTGATGAGCCAGCGGAAGGCCGCGGGCAGCACCGGCCCGGACAGGAGCACGACCTGGCTGTGGTCGCTGGTGAACCATTCGCTCAGGGGGACGTGGAGCTCCCACAGGGGGGCGCTGCGCTTGCTGAACAGCTCGTTGAAGTTGCGCATGGTCCACTCGCTGGGCCACCACTCGGGGGTGGAGCTGTTGACGGAGGCGGGCGTTTTGAACGCGCCGGTGAGAATCCAGTACAGGGGGAAGAGGAAAATGACCGCCGCGACGACGATAATAAGGATCAAGGTGATGGTCCGATAGACGGACGTGCGCTTTACGCCTGTATTCATATCTTCCCCTCCCCTCAGCTGTCGGACTTGGCCAGCTTGAACTGGACCGCGGACAGCGCCGCAATGCACAGGGCCAGGATCACGCCCATGGCGTTGGCGTAGCCGTACTTGTACAGGGTGAACGCGCTGTAGTAGATATAGTACATCACCGTGTCCGTGGCGTGTTCCGGCCCGCCGGAGGTCAGCAGCTGGATCAGCGCGAAGCACTGGAAGCTGTTGATGGTGGTGATGACCAGGATGTACAGGGTGGTGGGCATGATCTGGGGCCACTTCACCTGCCAGAACACCTGGAGGTCGGTGGCGCCGTCCACCTGGGCGGCCTCCACCAGGGTCTGGTCCACATTGCCCAGGGCGGAGACGTACAGCACGATGGGCTGGCCCACCGAGGTGGTGAACAGGATCAGGATGATGCAGCCCAGGGCAAACTGGGAATTGCCCAGCCAGTTGATGTTCTTCTCCCACAGCCCCAGGTTGGTGCCCACGTAGTTTAAAACGCCGTTGTAGTAGTGGTAAATCCACTTCCACACCACGGTGACGGCCACGGAGCCGGTGACCACGGGCAGGTAGAAGATGACGCGGAAGGCGGAACACGCCCAGTTCTTCATGTTGTAGATCCGCGCGCCCACCCACAGGGAGAACACGCACACCGTGGGGACGGACACCACCACAATGATGACGGTGTTCACCAGGGCCTTCAGGAAGGTTTTATCCTGGAACAGGTCTACATAGTTTTTCAGCCCGATGAAGTCGCTGGTGCCGCCGGCGCTCATGGTGGCGTTGGTCAGGCTGGTGATTACGCACATCACCATGGGGTAGACCACGAAGGTCAGGAAAAACACCAGACTGGGCAGCAGAAACAGATAGCCGGAGATGGTCTCGCGGCGCACCAGGGCGCGGCTCATGCTGCCGGGTTTGGACTTTGCCAAGGTACAGACCTCCTCTCTAGTTCTGGAAAAGGGAAGCGCCCTCCCAGCGCCTAAACGCAGGGAGGGCGCGCGTTACCCTATATGCCGGTTTGGTTCAGTCGCCGCAGGCTCAGCCCGCCTCGGCAGCCTCGGCGGCCGCGTTGGCCTCAGCCGCGAAGGCATCCAGCTCGGTCTGGACGTCGCCGCCGTTGCCGATGCGCTGCAGGGCGTTCCACCAGGCGGTGCGGGCCTCGGGCCAGCCCAGGGTAATCTGGTAGTAGGGGCCCATGAAGGGGACCAGCTTGCCGTACTCGGTCATCAGATCCTCATACTCGTCGCCGGCGTACAGGCCGGACACGTCGCGGGTCGCCCAGTAGCCGGTGGCCTCCACGATCTTCTTGTACTGGGCCTCGTCCTCGGTCATGAACTTGGCAAAGGCCTTGGCGGCCTCGACCTTGGCGGCGTCGCCGTTGTCAAAGATGCCGAAGCCCCAGATGCCGCCCTGGAGGACAGGGTCGCCGGACTCGGTGGGGAAGGCCATGGGGAAGATCTCGAAGTTGGCGGTCTTGCCCTGGGTGTCGCTCTTGGCGGCGCCCACGTTCCAGCAGGTGGCCATGGCCAGGGTGCCGTTGCAGAACAGGTTGATCTCGTCGCCGCCCACGATGCCGGAGTCGAACTCGATGCCGTTCACGTCATACAGGGCCTGGAGGGCCTTGACGTTCTCGGCGCAGTTGGCCTCGTAGCGGGTGAAGGAATCGTTGGTGTAGTGGCCGCCGTACATGTTGGTGACGAGGGCGCGGTTGCCCTGGTCGCCGCCCTGGCCGCCGCAGAACACCACGCCCACGTTGGGATGGATGGCGGCAACGGCCTCCACGGCCTTCAGGAAGTCGGAGGTGGACTTCCAGGTATGGGTATCCTCATTGATGTACTGCATGGCGTCGGCCTGGGTAAACAGATCCTTGTTGATGCCCATGCAGTGGGCGGTCTGGCAAACGGGCAGCTCGTACACAGCGCCCTCGGCGTTGGTGCAGGAACCGACGGTCACGTCATAAGTACCGGCGGGGATCAGGTCCTTCAGGTCCACCAGGTAGCCCTTGGCGCCCCAGTTGGCCACCAGGCGCTCGGGGCCCTCGAAGATCAGGTCGGGGGCGTTGTTGGCCTCGATCATGCCGTTGACGGTCTGGTCGCCGTTGGTGTAGTCCAGGTAGACCAGGTCGATCTTCACGTCGGGATACACGGCGTTGAAGTCGGCGATGAGGGCCTTCACAGTGGCCTCGTCGGTCATCTTGCCCACGGGATAGGTGGCCAGAACCAGATTGGCCGCCAGGCCGGCGGGCTCATTGGCCGGCTCGGACTGGGCGGGCTCGGGCGCCTTGGTGGGGTCGGGAGCCTTGGTGGGATCAGGGTCCTTGCTGCCTGTGGAACAGGCAGCAAGCGTCAGCACTATGCATAGTGCCAGCACCAGCGCGAGGGCCTTCCGAATCGTCTTCATTCTTATGTCCTCCTCATTTTCAATAATTCTGGCCCGCTTCTCACTGCGGGCTCTTGTACAGATTGTATAATGATTTCCAGCCGTTGTCAATATGATTATGCAAATTATTTTTTCTTCTCTTTTCTGCCCGAAAAAAATTTCATTTTTCCAGCAGTTCGCCCAAAATCCCATCCACCAGGATGAGGGAACGGGGCACGTGGAAGGGACCTTTAAAGGTGGAGCCCTTGGTGGACGGCATGGTGGGCAGGCCGTCCCGGCGCAGGTAGCCGTACCACTCGCCGTACTCCGGGTCGGCAAAGTGGGCCTTGCAGTAATCCACCGTCTTGTAGAACCAGTCCAGGTACTTTTCCTCCCCGGTGTCCCGGTAGAGCATGGAGGAGGCGATGAGGATCTCATTGTGGGGCCACCACAGCTTCATGTCGTGTTCATAGGCCTCGGGAGGCTTGCCCAGGCAGTCGGTGAAGTAGAGCAGCCCGCCGTACTCGTGATCCCAGCCCATGCCGATGGCCCAGTCGAAAATCTGGGCGGCCTTGTCCACCAGCGCCTTGTCGCCGGTGCGCGCCGCGTGCTCCAGCAGGAACCACACACCCTCGATGTCGTGGCCGGGGTTGACGGTGCGGCCCTCGGTGTAGTACAGCCGGGGGGTTCCGTCCACGTCCACGTTCTCCAGCACGCACTTCAGCTCGGGCTTCACGTGGTATTGGAAAATTTCGTCCACGCACTGCTGGGCCCGCTGCTCATAGAGCTCCTTCCGCTCCGGGTCCACCCGGAGCATCACCCCGGTGACGTTGAGGATAATCATGGGCCCGCCGAAGGAGCGGCCCTGTCGGGTCTCAGGGATGGTCTTGGGCCCCAGCCCCGTGGGGTCGGCCATGCCGTGGCCCAGATCCCAGTAGAGGTCGTAGGCCCGCCGGGCCCGCTCCAGCCGGACGGCCTCGCCGGTGACGCCGTAGTATTCCGCGTTGGCCAGGGCGTAGAACGCCTCGGAGAAGTAATAGCGGCGCTGGCGCAGGGGCCTGCCGTCCCCGGTGACGGTGAAGTACATCCGCCCGCCCGCGGCGCGGTTGATGCAGTGCTCCTCCATGAAGTCCAGGCAGCTCCGGCTGGCCTCCAGCCACTCCTCCTTCACGCCATAGGTGTGGCACAAAAAGGCGAAAATCCAGCCGCACCGCCCCTGCATCCACACGCTCTTGTCGGTGGAGTAGATCTCCCCCGTCCGGTCCAGGCAGGTGTAAACCCCGCCGTGCTCCCTGTCCATGCCGTGCTCCAGCCAGAAGGCGGCGCAGCGGTCCAGCTCATCCCGCACCCATTGGCGGGTCTGTTCCATTTTTACCCGGTCCATCGGTATCTCCGTCCTTTCCTTTGTGCGCTCCGCGCAAAGCGGATGGTTTTTCTTCCCCGCGGCTTGTTGGATTTCCACAGTCCGCATCCACATTGTACCACTCCGGGCAGGATTTTTCAAGGCATATATTTTTTGAAAATTTCTTCTATTTTTCGCCAAAAGGACGTGACAGCCGCCCCCGGCCTATGGTATCATAGCCTCATCACAGTTTGGAGAACGGAGGTCTCTTCATGAAAAAACACATCGTCTGTATCGGCGACTCCAACACCCACGGCTACTGCGCCGACCCGGCCGACTGCGCCGACGGCGGCATCCGCTTCAACGAGGACGAGCGCTGGACCTGCCTGCTGCAAAAGGCGCTGGGGGAGGGCTGTCTGGTCACGGAGGAGGGGCTGAGCGGCCGCACCACCGTGTTCCCCGACCCCCTCCATGAGTCCATGGACGCTCTGGGCGTCCTCTACTCCCTGCTGAAGAGCCACGAGGCGGTGGACCTGCTCATCATCATGCTGGGCACCAACGACACCAAGGAGCGGCTGGGGGCCAACGCCGCCTGCATTGCCATCGGCATGGAGCGGCTGGTCCGCAAGGCCCAGAGCGTGGACTGCTGGGGGGACCACGCCCCCAACGTCCTCATCGTCTGCCCCCCCGCCATCCTGCCGGAGATGGAGGGCAGCGAATGCGGCATCCCCATGGGAAAGGGCTGCCTGGAAAAGTCCCGGGAGCTGCCCGGCTACCTGGAGAAAACCGCCCGGCTGGTGGGCGCCCACTATGTCGACGCGGCGCAGTGTGAGTTTAACCGAGTGGACGGGATGCACCTGACCCGGCGCGGCCACGCCCAGCTGGCCCAGCTTCTGGCCGGCCTGGTCCCCACGCTGTTATGAACCAGATCTTCAATCCGGAAAATTTCTTTTGGAAATGTTTTGACAAAATGGCCGATGTGCTGGGCCTGAGCCTGCTGTGGCTGCTGTGCTCCCTGCCGGTGGTCACCGCGGGCCCCGCCTGCGCCGCGCTGTACGACGCCGCCGCCCGCTGCGTCCGGGGCGGCGAGCCCGGGCCCTACCGCCGGTTTTTCCGCACCTTCCGCCGGGAATTCAAGTCCGCCGCCCTGTGCTGGCTGGCGTGGGGCTCGGCACTGTTCCTGCTCTACGCGGGCTACCGCATCGCCGCCGTCCTGGCCCGCCAGTCCAGGGCCATGGTGGTGCCGGCCATGGCCTACCTGGTCCTGATGGTCCTCCCCGCGGGGCTGCTGTGCTGGCTGTTCCCGCTGGTCTCCCGGTTTGAGTACACCTTCCGGGCGCTCAACCGCACCGCCTTCCAGTTCTGGTTCGCCCACCTGCCCTCCACCCTGGCCATGACGGCCCTGCTGCTGCTGTGCGAGCACCTGTGCGTCCAGTTGCTCTTCCCCATATTCTTCCTGCCCTGCCTGCTGGCGCTGGCCCACTCCCTCTTCACGGAGCGGGCGTTCCGCAAGCATTCCCCGCGGGACAGCCAAGATGGGGACGAGCCGGCCTAGGGCTTACCTGAGCATCGTCAACATACCCAGACGGCGGCTCTTTCCCGCGCGACAAAGGAGGGCGGACCCAATTGGGTCCGCCCTCCCTTCGTCTTCCTCAAGGCAGCGCATCGTACGCTCCCGCGTCCACCGGCCCGCACCACTCGGTGGAACAGCCCTCGCCGGGGGCCTCAAAGGCCACGTGGGAAAACCAGCTGTCCTTGGCCGCGCCGTGCCAGTGCTTCACCCCGGCGGGAATGGCCACCACATCCCCGGGCTTCAGCGCCCGGGCCTCCTGCTTCCACTCCTGATACCAGCCCCGGCCATCGGTGCACAGCAGGATCTGTCCGCCGCCTTTCTCGGCGCGGTGGATGTGCCAGTGGTTCCGGCACCCCGGCTCGAAGGTGACATTGGCCAAGAAAATGGTCTGCTCCGGGTTGGTGAGGGGATTCAGGTAGGAATTGCCCACAAAATATTGGGCATAGGCGGTGTTGGGCTCGCCCAGGCCGAACAGCCCGCCATTTGCACCCGGGTCGTCCTTATACGCCTCCACCGCCATGCGGAAAGCCGCCCAGGCGTTGGGCCAGCCCGCATAAAAGGCCAGGTGGGTGAGAATCTCCGCCATCTCGTCCTTCGTCACGCCGTTTTTCTTTGCGGCGGCCAGGTGGTACTGGAAGGAGCTGTCCACCAGCCCCTTGCTCACCAGGGCGGACACGGTGAGGATGGAGCGCAGTTTAAGGGACAGTTTCCCCTCCCTGCCCCACACCTCGCCGAACAGCACATCATCGTTGAGCTGGGCGAATTTGGGGGCGAAATCCCCCAGGCTGTCCCGGCCCGCAGTCTGCTTCACCATGTCAAAATGCCTCCTGTCTGTTTACGGACAAAACGTTCCGCACGAAATAATGATGATAAGTTTGCTGGAGCGCGAGAAGCAGGGAAAACTCATCCCGTTTCCAGATAGAGCCTGCTGCCGCCGCCGGGCGGAAACCTGGAAGCTGCGGCGGCTTGTAGGGCGAGTTCAGTCCAGCCAGCCCTCCCGGCCCTTGACGCCGAAGCGCTCCTCCATCAGGTGGAGCTGCGCATCGGTGATGGTGTTCACCAGGGGCAGGTGGGCAATCTTCATGTAGATTTCCGCCGCCTTCTCCGCCGTCTCAATGAGGCCGAAGGTCTCGTCCAAATCGCGGCCCGCGCCGTAGATGCCGTGCTGGGACCACACCACCAGCCGGGCGGTTCCCATCTCCTCCGCGGTGGCCTGGCCGATCTCGTTGGTGCCGCACAGCATCCAGGGCAGCACGTTCACCCCCTCGGGGAACACCACAATGCACTCGGTGCACATCTGCCACAGGGTGCGGGTGAAAGCCCGGCTGTCCAAGTCGTGCACATACGTCATCGCCAGCAGGTTGGCGGGGTGGCAGTGCATCACCACCCGGTGGTCCGGGTCCACGGAGAGCCGCGCGGCGTGGCTCATCATGTGGGCGGGGAACTCGCTGGTGAACTTGCCGCCGTCGGTGAAGCCCCACAGGAGCTGGGCGTTCCTGCCGCCGTCCGTGATGTGGATGAGGCCCAGGTTACAGGCCGGGTCGTACTGCACGTTCTTGAAGTACTTGCCCGTCCCGGTGACGATGAAATACTTCCCGTCCAGCGTCGGGGCTTCAAACCCGGTGGGGATGTCCCGGATCACCGCGCCGACGTCCAGGTACTGGGACACGTCGGCCTCATCCAGCAGCCAGCTGATATTGCCGCCGTTGCGCTCGTCCCAGCCGTGGGCGTACATATTGGTGCAGGTACGCACCATTTCGATCAAAAAGGGCGCCTCTAAGATGTTTTTCATGGCAATCAACCTCTCTTGCTGAGTACGTCAGCCTCGTATTTCTCAACGGCCCCGAACCACTCCCCGTCGGCGGGCGCGCCGCACACGCGGCAGTATTCGTCCCACACCTCCCCGAAGGGCGCGGTTTTCAGCTCCTCCTGGAGCACCATGAGCTTGGTGAAATCGCCAACCTCCTGGAGCCGCTTTTCCTCCTCCGCCGGCTGGAGCAGGGCAGACAGCAGGGCCTTCTGTAAATTGCGGAACCCGGTGGCCCAGGCCGCCACCCGGTTGATGGACGCGTCGAAGTAGTCCAACGCGATATTGACGTGCTCCGCGCCGCAGCGGACGATCTCCCGGCAAATCTCGCGGGTCTCATCGTCGAACAGCACCACGTGGTCGGAATCCCAGCGGATGGGCCGGGTGACGTGAAGGGCGATCTCCGGGAAGAAAGCCAGCAGGGCGGGGATTTTGTCGCTCACCACCTCGGTGGGGTGGTAGTGGCCGTTGTCCATCAACGGGATGCACTTGTCCTTGTTGAAGGCGGCGTAGGAGAGGGCGAACTCGGCGCTGCCCACGGTATACGCCTCCACCCCGATGCCGAACACCTTGGACTCAATGCAGGGCTTCACCTGGGCAAAGTCGTAGGGCTCGGACAAAATCTCGTCGATGGCCTGACGGTAGCGGACGCGGGGCCCCATGCGGTCACCGGGGACGTCCTTGAAGCCGTCCCCCGTCCAGATGTTCATCACGCAGGGCTGGCCCAGTTCCTGGGCTAAGTAGCTGGAAATGCGGATGCAGGCTTTGCCGTGGTCAATCCAGAATTTCCGCGTCTCCTCGTTGGGGCTGGACAGGGTCAGCGGGTCGCATTTGGGGTGGGAGAAGAAGGTGGGGTTGAAATCGCAGCCCAGCCCCCGCGCCTTGCAGAACTCCACCCACTTGGCGAAGTGCTTCGGCTCCAGCTTGTCCCGGTCGGCCCACTCCCCGTCCTCGAAGATGGCGTAGCTGGCGTGGAGGTTCAGCTTTTTCATGCCGGGGCACAGCTTCAAAACCACGTCCAGGTCGGCCATCAGCTCCTCCGGCGTGCGGGCCCTGCCGGGGTAGTTTCCGGTGGTCTGGATGCCCCCGGTGAGGGGCTTGGAGGGGTCGGTGTCGAACCCCCGCACGTCGTCCCCCTGCCAGCAGTGGAGGGACACAGGGATGGTTTTCAGCCTCGCGATGGCGGCGTCCGCGTCCACCCCCAGGGTGGCGTATTTGTTTTTTGCCTCGATATAGCTCATTTAAATTCCTCCTGTTGTGTGATGTTCCGCGCCCCGTGGCCGGGAGAAAATGCGGGGAAATGCAGCTTTTGGTGGCGTATTCAAGTTCTTTTTGCTTCTTTTTCTTTTAAGAAAAAGAAGCCTCCATCTGAATTTTGAGATTACCCAACGCGGTGGCCTCGATGGGCAGGGCGATGACGGTTTTGCCGGTGGCCTCCTGCGTGAGACGGTTCAGAAGCGCGTTTTTCGCCCCGCCGCCCACGATGTACAGCTTTTCATAGGTTTTCCCCGTGTTTTCCTCCAGCTCCCGGATGGCATCCCGGTAGCTGAGCGCCAGGGAGCGGTAGGCGCAGCGGAAGTAGTCCCCCACGGTTCGGGGCTTCACGGACAACGCCCCGTCAAAGGCGGCCTTCATGCTCTCCGGGGCCAGGAAGCAGGGAGCGTTGGCGTCCACCACGCCCTCAAAGGCGCTGGCCTCGGCTTCCGCCACGATCTCCCCGAAGGGTTTCTCCGGGCACAGCTCGTCCCGCAGGCGGTTGACGATCCACATACCCATAATGTTCTTCTGGTAGCGGTTGTAGCCCACGCCGCCCTCGTTGGAGTAGTTGGCGGTCATACTCTTTTCGTCTGTCAGTGGTTTGGGGGTTTTCACGCCTAAAAGGCTCCAGGTGCCGGAGGAGATGTAGGGCTGTGGGGCCCCCACAAGATCGGATGATCTTGTGGGAAGAGTCGGAGCGACAGAGCGGCCGAGCCGGCCCGCGCTGCGGGGCGGGGCGACAGCGGCGTCCGCGACGGCAAGAATCCCCTCCACGGCGGAGGCGGTATCGTGGGTGGCGCACAGCACGGCGGGAATACCCTTGTACGCACCGACCACCGTCCCCGGCTTTTGCAGCCTGGGGAACAGGCAGGCGGGCAGGCCCAGCTTCTCCACAAGTTCCAGGTCGAACTCCCCGGTCTGGGCGCTCACCAGCCCGGTGGTGGTGGCGTTGGTGTACTCCTTGGCTTTCACCCCCGCGAGCTTCCACAGCAAATACTCCGGCACCATGAGGAAGTCCGTGACCCCCTCCAGGCGGCCCCGCGCCAAGTCGTCGCAGAGCTGGTAAATGGTGTTGAAGGGCTGGAACTGGCAGCCGGTACGGGCGTACAGCTGGGCAAACGGGATTTTTTCATGGACAGCGGGGATGATGCTCTCCGTCCGCCCGTCCCGGTAGGCGTGGCAGGGCCAGACCTCCTCGTCCCCGCGCAGCAGCACGTAATCGCACCCCCAGGTGTCGATGGCAAAGCTCTCCAGCGGACCAAACTCGTCCAGCGCCTTGTCGATGCCCGCCTTCACGTGGCCCAGCAGGGCGTCCACGTCCCAGGTGAGGCGGCCGTCCCGCTCCGCCACCCCATTGGGGAAGCGGTAGACCTCCTCCGTTTTGATCTCACCGTCCTCAAGCCAACCCACGATGTGTCGGCCCGACGACGCGCCGATGTCGATAGCCAGATAGCGCCGTTCCATTCACGTCCCCTCCCCCGTTTGCTGCCCCCAGTATACCCCTTCCCCGCGGCAGGGTTAAGGTCCTGGCTTGAAAATTTTCGGACGTTATTTGCAATCCGTTCCCTTGCTGTGATATACTGGGCCTATCACTGTAAGGGGGGGCTGCGCCTTGCGTCAGGAGCTGCTGGATTATCTGCGGAAAATCACCCCGGAGGAACAGGCCATTCTGGACGGCGGAGACGGCATCCGCCGGGATCTGTACACCTTCTGCCGGGAGTTTGTGGTAGACAGCCGCAAGCTGTTGGAAAAGGGGCGGCTCATTGAGATCCGCCCCCACACCCGCTTCGCCCCTTTCCCCCGCCACCGGCACAACTATGTGGAGATGGTGTACCAATGCGCCGGCTCCGCCGGCCACATCGTCTACCACGCCGGACGCCGGCAGGCCATCACCCTGCGCCGGGGAGACCTGCTGTTCCTCAACCAGAACGTGTCCCACGAGGTGCTGCCCACCCAGGCGGACGACCTGGCGGTGAACTTTATCATCCTGCCCCAGTTTTTCTCCCGACCCGTGTCCATGATCGAGCGGGAAAACGTGCTGCGGGACTTTCTGCTGGCCACCCTGTCCGGCGCGGTGGACGGCTCGGGCTGGCTCCACATTCGGGCGGAGGGGCTGGTGCCGGTGGAAAACCTGCTGGAAAGCATGATCTGGACCCTGGTGGACCGCCGGGGCGGCACCAACACCATTTTGGAAACCAGCATGGGCCTGCTGTTTATCAACCTGTCCATGTACGCCCCCATTGTGGGCCGGAGCGGCCCGGATCAGGGGAAGCAGGCCCTGGTGTTCGCCGCGCTGAAGTACATTGAGGACCGCTATCCAGACGGCACCCTGGCCCAGCTCTCCCAGGAGCTGGGGTGGCCCGGGTACGCCGTAAGCCGCCTGTTAAAAAAATATACCGGCTCCAACTTCAAGGAGCTTTTGCAGCAGCGCAAGCTCCAGCAGGCCACCTACCTGCTCTCCCACACCCCCCTGCCCATCGAGACCATCCTGTCCTACATCGGCTACGACAACAGCAGCTATTTCTACCGCCGTTTCCGCCTGCGCTACGGCTGCTCCCCCAAGGAGTACCGGGCCCGGGAGGGGGCCGCCCTGCAAGGCTGACCCGGCGGCGCCGCGGCGCGCAAACAAGCGGCCCTGCCGACGTCCGGCGGGGCCGCTTTCCTGTGCGCTGTCTGCTGCGTCCTTTGCCGCCCGCAGCGGACGGGGCGCCCCGCCGCGTTACGACAGCGCCTGACCAAAGACCTTTACCAGCTGCTCCTGGTGGAAGGGCTTTTCCACAAAGCCCCTGGTGCCGATTTCCTTGGCCCGCTCGAAGGTGTCGCCATAGGCCAGGGAGGAAATCATCACAATCCTGGCGTCCGGGTCGCTTTTCAGGATGATTTCCGCCGCGTCCAGCCCGTCCATCCCCCGCATGATGATATCCATGGTCACAAGGTCCGGCTTCACCACGCCATACTGCTCAATGGCCTCTTCCCCGCTGCGGCAGTATGCCGCCACTTCATAGTCCGTCCCCTTCAAAACGTCCTCCAGCTGAACCCTGACCAGCCGGGAATCATCCACCACCATAACCCGCTTGCTCATACGATATCCTCCTTCCCGGCGGCACAGTCCCCACCGGAACAGGCCACATGGTGAATCAGCTGCGCGCCCTTGCTGTGCTCGTCGGAATAGGTGAGCACAAATTGCGCCTCCTGCCCCTCCGGCTCATAGCGCCCGTGGTAAAATGTGGGCGTGCCGAAATGGGCCGACACCTGGGTGGCCTGGAACATGGCCCCCGCCACCTTGCCGCACAGCACGTTGAGATACTCTTTGCTGAACTCCTCCAGGTCCTCCGGCGTCACCGTCTCCTCGTGGAAGGAGTTTCCGGCCATGCGGACCAGCAGGCTGGTGTCAGCGCACAGGGTGAGGCTGGTGGAAAAACCCTTGTCAAAGGTGATATGCACGGTGCAAAGGTCCTCCCCCAGGGGCTGCTCCCCCTGGTGCAGCCGCACGCCGGCGGTCCGCTCCGTCACATCCTGGAGAGCCTTGTCCAAAACCCGCTCCAGCTCCTCCCTGGTCATGGCGGTATTCATACCCCAGCCCCCTCTCCGCTCTGTCCAAACTGGGGCCCCTGTTTTTGTCCTTCTCCTTCCAGCACCCGCCGGATGCGGCTGAGCAGGTCGTCCGGGGCGAAGGGCTTTAAAATATAGTCGCTGATCCCCAGGGTGATGCCCTCCAGCACCGAGTCCTTGTCCTCCATGGCGGTGAGCATAATCACCGGGATGTCCGCCCGGTCCTTCATGTCGCGGATCTCCCGTAAGGTCTCAAAGCCGTTTTTCGGCGTCATGCGAATGTCCAGGAGGATCAGGTCCGGCTTCACCCGCTCCAGATACCGCAGCGCCCGCACCCCTGAATTCACCGTGATTACATCATAGTATTTCTCCAGGGTATCCGTTATCCGCAGTAAAATGGTAGCCGCGTCATCCACCGCCAAAATGCGTTTCCTGCCGTCCTTCGCGCCGGTCTCTATCATGTTCACCCTTCCTCCTTTTCAAGCCTTCCCAGCAGCCCGCCCAGAAGCGCCTCGGCATTGTCGTCTTCATACAGCTTGAGCTGCCCCTGGATTTCCCGAAGGCTGTCCTCCACATCCCGGGGCAGCGCGCAGCGCAGCATGGCATCCACCATCCCGGCGCACTCCTTTGACCGGAAATCCTGAAGCTCGCCCAGGGCCGCGCCCACCTGCTCCCTCAGCTCCCGGGGAGACAGGGGGGGCTTTTCCCCCTGGGCCTCGTTCTGCCTCCGCCCCTCCAGGAACTGCCCGATCTGGTCCAGCAGCGCCTCGTGGGCCTCCAGAAGCCGGGGGAAGTGCTGGGCGATAAACGCGGTGTCTCCCTGGGCGGCGGCGTTCTCCTGGGCCCGGGCCAGGTTGGACACCTCCATGGCCCCGATATTGGCGGCGGCGCTTTTAAGCGCGTGGACCTGCGTGCGGTAATCCGGCAGGTTGGAATCCTTCAGTTCCTTCAAAAGCCCGGTCTTGCGCCGGCCGTCCATGTAATACAGCTCCAACAGCTCCACAAAGCCCGCCTCGTCGCCGGTAAAATAGCGCATGGCCGTGTCCATGTCGATCCCCACGATGGGGAAAGCCGCCGGGTTCAGGGCGGGTGCGCCGCCCTCCCCGCCGCCCCCGGACTGCCGCCGGTCCTCCGGCACCCAGCGGGCCAGGAGCTGGCCCAGCTCCCGCCGGTCCAGGGGCTTGGCGATGAAATCCTGGAAGCCGCAGTCCAAAAACTTCTCCCGCATCCCCTCCATGGCGTTGGCGGTGAGGGCGATCATGGCGGGCGCTTTCCCATTCTCGCCGCACTCCCGGCGGATAATCATCGCCGCCTCAATGCCGTCCATCATGGGCATCATGTGGTCCATGAAAATGATGTCGTAGCGCTTTTGCCGCACCAGCTCAATGGCCTCCGGCCCGCTCTCCGCCTCGTCCAGGTCAAAGGCGTAGCTCTTCAAGAAGCCCCGGGCCACCTTGCGGTTGATTACATTGTCGTCCACCACCAGCACCTTCACCCCGGGGGCGGTAAACGCCTCCACCCGTTCCAGCTCCGCCCGGGACACCTCCGGCACCTCCGCAATGGTGCGCCGGTCCACAATCTTCTGGGGGATGGTGATGATAACCGTGGTGCCCTGGCCGTAGACGCTCTCCACCCGGATCGTCCCGCCCATCAGCTCCACCAGGTGCTTGACAATGGCCAGCCCCAGCCCGGTGCCCTCCACGCTCCGGTTGCGCTTGGAGTCCACCTGGCGGAAGTCCTCGAAGATTTTGTTCAGATCCTCCTCCCGGATGCCGCAGCCGGTGTCCTCCACCCGGAAGGTAATCAGCTCCTCGTCCCCGTTGGGGCCCGGCTCGCCGGTGACGCAGGCCCGGACATAGCCCTCCTTGGTGAACTTGATGGCGTTGTTGATGATGTTAATCAAAATCTGCTTGATCCGCCCCTCGTCGCCGTTGTAGCGGCAGGGGATCGTGTCGTCGCACTCGTACTTCATGATGAGCCCGCGCTTGGAGGCCGCCATATCCATCATGCCTACCACCTCGCCCACTACGGTTTTCAGGTGGTAGTCGGTATACACCAGCTCCATTTTGCCCGCCTCCACCTTGGACAGGTCCAAGATGTCGTTGATAATGGCCAGCAGGTTTTTGGCGGCGGACTGCACATCCTTGGCGTGGGCATAGATGGACGAGTCCCGGCACTCCTCCATAATGATATCGTTGAGGCCGATGATGGCGTTCATGGGCGTGCGTATCTCATGGGACATGTTGGCCAAAAACTCGCTTTTGGCGATGTTGGCCTTTTCCGCCTGCTGGCGCACCCGCTTGATCTCATTGATGTACGCCTTGATGTCGGTCATGTCCAGGACCAAAATGACGCAGCCCTGCTTCTGCCCGTTTTCGTCCACGATCTGTTTGCTGTGGCACTCGTAGTTCTGCCCGTTGATGGAAAAGCTCCAGGGAATGTGCTCGTTGAGCATCTCCTCCCGGAAATCCTCCACCACCCGGATATTCTCCCCCAGCTTGTGGGCGGGCAGGCTGGCGAAAATGTTGGCCGCCGCCCGGTTGTAGCTCACCAGCCGGTCGTGGTCGTCCAGGGCGATCACGCCGTCCCCCAGGCTTTCCAGCACCTTCTCCGCCGCCAGGTGCCGGAAGTCGTAGTTGCGGCGGCTCCACACCACGATGACCACCATGGACATGGAGATGGCCAGCGTCACCGGCGTCAGGTCGAAGACGTTGAACACCTTGAGCACATAGGCCGCCAGCACGATGACGGGCAGGGTGGAGATGACCAGGATGGTCTGGTACTGGCGGCTGACCTCCCGGTCCGAGCGCAGGCGGATGGCCCGCACCAGGGTAAAGATGCAAAGCGCATAGGGGATGATGATGCGGGTGACCATGAACAGCATGTACAGCGGCCCGTAGGAAATGCTGACATAGTGGAAGCCGTCCGCGGTGGACAGCCACTCAAACTCCCGGTAAAACAGGCCGTTCCAGTTGAAAAACACCGTGGGCAGAATCAAGAAATTGACAATTCCAAGCACGCGCAGCAGCTTTTTGGGCGGGGCGGCGTAGCAATAGGTGTGGATAAACCAGCAGTAGCACAGCGGCACAAAGGCGGAGCCCACGTTTTCCACCGTCACCGCCGCCACGGCGGCCTCCACGGTGGGGGCGGTCAGCTCCAGCAGGTAGCCTATGTTTTGCACCAGGGAGCCGCACATGATGAAAATCAGCAGCTTCTGTTCCCGCGCCCCGTCCCCGTTGAGCAGGAGGATCAAGGCCACAAAAGTGAGGCATATGCCCAGACATTCCAGTATTATGACAAGGTTTACCATTTTGTCCTCCCGCCCGTATTCTGTCTCATTTTCGGGGGCCGCGCGCGGCAGCTTTTGCCGACAATAACAATAGTACATTTTGGCCGCGATGTCAAGGAGTATCCCCCTCCCCTCCCGGCGGCAGGACGGTGAGGAATGGCGCGGCGCCCATCGGGGAAAAATGCACCCATCAAACAGGGAGGCGGTAAAAATGCGGGCTGAAGTAATACAGGGCATCCTGATCCCCTTTTTGGGAACCGTTTTGGGGGCGGGGTGCGTGCTCTTCATGCGCGGCGGCCTGCGCCCCGCCGTCCAGCGGGCGCTCACCGGCTTTGCTGCGGGGGTCATGGTGGCGGCGTCCGTCTGGAGCCTGCTGGTCCCCGCCATGGAGCAGGCGGAGGATATGGGGCAGCCCGCATTTCTCCCTGCGGTGGTTGGATTTTGGCTGGGCATCCTGTTTCTTCTGGCGCTGGACCGGACGGTCCCCCATCTCCACCAGGACAGCAGCCAGCCGGAAGGCCCCCATTCCCATCTGAAAAGAACCACCATGCTGGTGCTGGCCGTCACCCTCCACAACATCCCGGAGGGCATGGCAGTGGGGGCGGTGCTGGCTGGCCGGATGGCGGGGGAACAGGCCATCTCCGTCACGGGGGCGCTGGCCCTGTCCATCGGTATTGCCGTCCAGAATTTCCCGGAAGGGGCTATTATCGCCCTCCCCCTCCGGGGGGCGGGCGTCCGCAGGCGCCAGGCGTTCCTTTGCGGCATCTTGTCCGGGGTCGTGGAACCCATCGCCGCCGCTCTCACCATCTGGGCGGCTGGGCTGATTCTTCCCTGGCTGCCCTATCTGCTCAGCTTCGCGGCCGGGGCCATGGTCTATGTGGTGGTGGAGGAGTTGATCCCGGAGGCGTCCGCCGGGGCCCACTCCAACCTGGGGACGCTGTTTTTCGCGGCCGGGTTCACCCTCATGCTGGCGCTGGACGTGGCCCTGGGCTGACCCCCTCACCCGGCAGCCGGACGGGGCCGGGGGGCAATGAGCCCCCCGGCCCCTGC
>ERZ779632.310-NODE-310-length-31041-cov-21.852385_pt1 | contig 31041 bp, 37 predicted proteins | sample MGYA00514194_ERZ779632 | MGnify/ENA primary metagenome ERZ779632 (study PRJEB29562, sample SAMEA4376704) | mouse gut metagenome | isolation source: Cecum | study: EMG produced TPA metagenomics assembly of the A DSS colitis mouse model was used to assess the...
GCGAAAAAATTCCTCGCCGCTGGGCATATTGCCAATTTTCAAACGGCGCCTAAAAAGCGGACAGGCCAAGGGCCCGTCCGCTTTCTTTTTATTCCTCTGCTTCAGAGGGTTCCCCCGGCTCCTTTTCCGCCAGGGACAGGGCGATCACCCGGTCCCCCTCGTCCTTGAAGCGCATGACGATCACGCCCTGGCTAGCCCGGCCCACGGTGCGGATGGCGTCCACATCTGTGCGGATGATGGTTCCCGACTGGGTGACCAGCAGCAGATCCTCGCTGCCGTCCACCACCTTCACCCCCACCACGGCCCCGGTTTTATCGGTGAGGCCATAGTTCTTCACGCCGTAGGCCCCCCGGGCGGTGATGCGGTAGTCCTCCACCGGGGAGCGCTTGCCGTAGCCGTTCTCCGTGATGGTGAGCACCGCCTTCCCCGGCTTGGCGCGGGCGGCGGCCACCACGTAGTCACCCTCCCGCAGCTTGATGCCCCGCACACCCATGGAGGTGCGCCCGGTGGTGCGGACCTCCCCCTCCGGGAAGCAGGCGGCCATGCCGCCGTGGGTGGCGATGAGCAGGTTCTGCTCCCCGTCGGTCTCCCGCACCTCAATGAGCTCGTCGCCCTCCTCCAGGGTGATGACCCGCAGGCCGTTGTTGCGCAGGTTGCGGAGCGCCGAGGCGTCCAGACGCTTCACGGTGCCCTTCCGGGTGAACATGGTCAGGTAGCGGGGGTCCTCCCCCTCGCTGATGTCCCGGGTGTGGATCATCACCGCCACCTTCTCCCCCGCCTCCACCTGGAGGACATTGACGATGCTGGTGCCCTTGGCGGTCCGCCCCGCCTCCGGGATCTGGTAGCCCTTCTTGCGGAACACCCGCCCCTTGTCGGTGAAGAACAGAATATGGTCGTGGGTGGAGGCGGTGAATACCGTGTTCACATAGTCCTCCTCCCGGGCGGTCATCCCCTTGCGGCCCATGCCGCCCTTGCCCTGGGCGGCGTACTCGCTGGCGGAGGTGCGCTTGATGTAGCCGTTGGCCGTCATGGTAAAGACGGACTGCTCCTCCTCGATCAGATCCTCAATGTCGATGTCGTTCTCCATGAAGCCGATCTCGGTCTTGCGCTCGTCGCCGTACTTGTCCCGGATCTCAACCAGCTCGTCCTTGAGCACCCCCCGCAGCTTGCCCTCGTCGGCCAGCAGGGAGTTGAAATAGGCGATCTTCTCCTCCAGTTCCTTGTACTCCGCCTCCAGCTTCTCCCGGTTCAGGCCCTGCAAGGCGATGAGGCGCATGTCGCAGATGGCCTGGGCCTGGACGTCGTCCAGACCGAAGCGCTCCATCAGCCGCTCCTTGGCGTTGTCGTAGCTGGAGCGGATGATCTTAATAACCTCGTCGATGTTGTCCTGGGCGATGAGCAGGCCCTCCAGCAGGTGGGCGCGCTCCTGGGCCTTTTTCAGGTCGAACCGGGTGCGCCGGGTCAAGACCTCCTCCTGGAAGGCGATATACTCGTCCAGAATCTGCCGCAGGGTGAGGATTTTGGGCTGCATCTGGTTGTCCACCAGGGCCAGCAGGATCACGCCGAAGGTGACCTGCATCTGGGTCTGGCTGAACAGGCGGTTCAAGGTCACCTGGGGGTTGGCGTCCTTCTTCAGCTCGATGACGATGCGCATGCCCTTCTTGCCGTCGGACTCGTCCCGCAGGCCGGACACCCCCTCCAGCCGCTTGTCCTTCACCTGGTCGGCGATATTCTCCACCAGCCGGGACTTGTTCACCTGGTAGGGCAGTTCGGTGACGATGATGCGGGTGCGGCCCTGGCCGAACTCCTCCATCTCGGTGCGGGCACGGACCTGGATGCGGCCCCGCCCCGTGGCGTAGGCCGCCCGGATGCCAGACCGGCCCAGGATAATGCCCCTGGTGGGGAAGTCCGGGCCCTTGATGTGCTCCATCAGGTCGTCCAGGGTGGCGTTCTCGTTGTCCAGCACGCAGATCACCGCGTCGATGACCTCCCGCAGGTTGTGGGGGGGGATGTTGGTGGTCATGCCCACGGCAATGCCCGACGAGCCGTTCACCAGCAGGTTGGGGAAGCGGCTGGGCAGCACACGGGGTTCCTTGGCGGACTCGTCGAAGTTGGGGTCCCAGTCCACGGTGTCCTTGTCGATGTCCCGGAGCATCTCGTTGGCCAGCCTGGACATGCGGGCCTCGGTGTAACGGTAGGCCGCCGGGGGGTCGCCGTCCACGCTGCCGAAGTTGCCGTGGCCGTCCACCAGCATATAGCGCATGGAGAAGTCCTGGGCCAGCCGGACCAGGGCATCGTACACGGACTGGTCGCCGTGGGGGTGGTACTTGCCCAGCACCTCGCCCACGCAGGTGGCCGACTTCTTGAAGGGCTTGTCCGAGGTGAGCCCCGTATCGTACATGGAGTAGAGAATGCGGCGGTGGACGGGCTTCAGCCCGTCCCTCACGTCGGGCAGGGCCCGGCCCTTGATGACCGACATGGCGTACTCAATGTACGCGTTTTCCATCTCGTGCTCCAGGTTGATCTCCACAATCTTCTGGTTGGGGAAAGAGATGTCCCTGGTCATATATTCGTCGTTTTTAGCCATTTAGGTCCTCCTGCTCAATAGTCGAGATTGACTGCCTTCAAGGCGTTCTGCTCGATATACGCCCGGCGGGGCTCCACCTTCTCGCCCATGAGCAGGTTGAAGATGGCGTCCGCCTTTACCGCGTCCTCCATGGTGATGCGCTTGAGGGTGCGGCGCTCCGGGTCCATGGTGGTCTCCCACAGCTCCTCGTAGTCCATCTCGCCCAGGCCCTTGAAGCGGCTGATATCCACCTTTACGTTGGGGTTGCCCCCCCGCATCTCGGCGGAAATGGCGTCCCGCTCCTCATCGGAAAAGGCCACCCGGGTGGTCTTGCCCCGCACCAGCTTGAACAGGGGGGGCACCGCCGCATAGACGTACCCCCGCTCAATCAGGGGCCGCATGAACCGGAAGAAGAAGGTGAGCAGCAATGTGCGGATATGGGAGCCGTCCACATCGGCGTCCGCCATGATGATGACCTTGTGGTAGCGCAGCCTGGACTCGTCAAAGTCCTCCCCCAGCCCCGCGCCCAGGGCGGTGATGACGGGCTGGAGCTTGTCGTTGCCGTAGATCTTGTCCGCCCTGGCCTTCTCCACGTTGAGCATCTTGCCCCACAGGGGCAGGATGGCTTGGAACCGTGAGTCCCGGCCCTGCTTGGCCGAGCCCCCTGCGGAGTCGCCCTCCACGATGTAGAGCTCCGTCAGGGCCGGGTCGCGCTCGTTGCAGTCGGACAGCTTGCCGGGGAGGGTGGAGCCCTCCAGGGCGTTCTTGCGGCGGATGTTCTCCCTGGCCTTGCGGGCGGCCTCCCTGGCCCGGTTGGCCATCAGCGCTTTTTCCAGGATGGCCTTGCCCACGGCGGGGTTCTCGTCCAAAAACTGCTCCAGCTTGTCGCTCACCACGGCGTTGACCAGGGTGCGCATCTCGCTGTTGCCCAGCTTGGCCTTGGTCTGGCCCTCGAACTGGGCCTCGGTGAGCTTCACCGAGATCACGCAGGTCAGGCCCTCCCGGCAGTCGTCGCCGGACACCTTCTCCTCCCCCTTGAAAATGCCCGCCTTCTTGCCGTAGGCGTTGAGCACGGTGGTGAGGGCCCGCTTCAGCCCCTCCTCGTGCATGCCGCCCTCGGGGGTATGCACGTTGTTGGCAAAGGAGACGATCACCTCGCTGAAGCTGTCCTCGCAATACTGCATGGCGATCTCCGCCATGGAGTCGTCCTTGGCGCCCGACATGTAGATCACGCTGTCGTGGAGGGGGGTCTTATTTTGGTTGATGAAGGTGACAAACTCCCGGATGCCCCCCTCATAGTGCATGGACTCCTCCTGCTCCTGCCCGGGGCGGCGGTCCGCCATGAGTATGCGCACCCCGGCGTTCAAAAACGCCTGCTCCCGCATCCGGCGGTGGAGGGTCTCATAGTCATAGACAGTGGTCTCAAACATCTCCGGGTCGGGCTTGAACACCACCTCGGTGCCCGTCCTGTCCGTAGTTCCAATGACGGTCATCTCCTGGGTGATGCTGCCCCGGGAGAATTTCACCTCGTAAACCTGCCCGTTCTTGTGGACGCGGACCTCCATCCACTCGCTCAGCGCGTTGACCACGCTGCCGCCCACGCCGTGGAGGCCGCCGGACACCTTGTACCCGCCGCCGCCGAACTTGCCGCCGGCATGGAGGACGGTATACACCACCTCCAAAGCGGGCTTGCCGGTCTGGGCCTGGATATCCACTGGCACGCCCCGGCCGTTATCCGTGACCCGGACGGCGTTGTCCTCCAAAATTTCCACGGTAATATGGTCGCAGTATCCCGCCAGCGCCTCGTCGATGGCGTTGTCCACAATCTCATATACCAGGTGGTGCAGGCCGGAGGCGGACGTGGAGCCGATATACATGCCCGGGCGTTTGCGCACGGCCTCCAGCCCCTCCAGCACCTGGATTTCCGACGCGCCGTACTCGTGCTCGGTCTGGGTGGTGTTTATTTGGTTTAACTCGCTGCGTTCTTCAGCCATGATGTTCCTCCGCTAAGTTATGAGATTAATTTATTCAGAAGCTGTACCAATAGCCTCAATATCCATCCCTGCGGCCCAAACCGCCGCTGACCGCGTTAAAAAATCTTGAAATACACAAAGTATTCCTGCGTTTTTTTGCCTTGCCAGCGGCGGTTTTAGCTCGCAATTCCGAATACTTCGGCTATTGATACAGCTTTTTATTCAAAACCGTTCCGCCCGGCCCGGGCGCACAGCGCCGCCGGGGAGAGGGGGGTGAGGTAGACCGCGGCCCTGCCGTCCCGGCCGTCCGCCAGCACAAAGGAACGGGGCAGGTCGTCCCCCAGGGCGGTCACCCGGCCCTCCCGCTCCGCCTTTTCCAGAAAGCGGCGGGTCCGGAAGGACCATGTGGTATTGTCCAGGTCAAAGATCCCGATTATGTCCCCGCCGGCGGCCATGATATTTTGGCCCAAATGCAGATACAATGCCTTACCTCCTATATCAACGTCCCATCCTTTACCCGGAACGCCTTGCCGTCCTTCAGCCGCGCCAGCTTTTCCTCCTCGCAGCAGGTGATGAACACCTGACCCGAGGTGATGCGGTTCAATACGAACTCCTGGCGGCGGGCGTCCAGCTCGCTGAGTACGTCGTCCAGCAGCAGCACCGGCCATTCCTCCGTCTCCAGGCGGAAAATGTCCCGGGCGGCCAGCTTCAGCGCCAGCGCCGCCGTCCTGGTCTGGCCCTGGGAGGCGTAGGTTTTGGCGCACGCGCCGTCGATCTCCACCGCCAGCTCGTCCTTGTGGGGGCCGGACAGGCAGGTCCGGGCGGCGATCTCCGCCTCCCGGTGGGCCTCCTGGTGGGCCAGCAGCTGGGGCAGGATGACGCGGGGCGGGGCCTCCGGGTCGGTGACGGTGGAGACCGTTTCATACCGCAGCCCCAGCCGTTCCCTCCCCCCGGAACAGTCCGCGTGGATGGGGGGGGCCGCCTCCACGAGCCGCCTGACAAAGTGGGCCCGGTAATGGACAATCACCGCCCCGCACTGGGCCATCCGCAGGGAAAAGTCGTCCAGCGCGTCCAGCAGGGAGGGATGCTGCTCCCCATCCTTTAAAATCCGGGTCTTATGCTGGTAAAGGCGCCTGTACTCCGCCAGGGCCTGGGCGTACCGGGGGCGGAGCTGGCAGATACAGCCGTCCAAAAACCGCCGCCTGGCCTCCGCCCCTTCCCGGATGAGGTACAGGTCCTCCGGGCAGAACAGCACCGTATTCAGGATGCCGGACAGCTCCCCCGCCGTTTTCAGCTTCACGCCGTTGGAACGCAGCTGCCGCCGCGCCCCCCGGTGGAGATCCGCCTCCAGCACTATGCTCCTCCCCCGGCTGGCCACCTCCGCCTTGAGGAAGGCGTGGTCCACCCCGTGCCGGATCAGCTCCCGGTCATACCGGGCCCGGTGGGAGGCGGCGGAGGACAGGTAGGCCACCGCCTCCAGCAGATTGGTCTTGCCCTGGGCGTTATCCCCCGCTATGACGTTGACGCCGGGGTGGAACTGGGCCTCCCCGTGGACGTAATTTCGGAAAAAGTCCAGGGTGATTTGGTTGACGGTCATTCCACCACCAGCGTCAGGCCGGGCAGCTCCGCCCGGTCGCCGGGGCGCAGCTTTTTGCCCCGCATGGTGCAGACCTCCCCGTTGACCCTGACCTCCCCTTCCCGGATGGCCAGCTTGGCCTCCCCGCCGGTATCCGCCGCGCCGGCAAACTTCAGCAGCGCGTCCAGCTTGATATACTCCGTGTTGATTTTAATGTGCTCTTCCCGCATATGATTCACTCCGCAGCCCGCAGCCGCACCGGCAGCACCATATAGAGGAAGTTGTCCGGCTTATCCTTCTGGGGCAGGACGAGGCAGGGGGACGTGGCCGTGTTCAGCTCCAGCCGCACCCGCTGGGCCGGGGCGGCCTTTACCGCGTCCATGAGAAAGCGGTTGTTAAACCCGATTTCCAAGCCCTTGCCGTCGCCGGAAATGGGGCAGACGTCGAAGGCGGAGCCCATGGCGGTCCTGGAGGTGATGGACAGCACCCCGTCGTCAAATTTACACCGCAGGGGGCTTTTCAGCTTGTCGTTGATGATGAGGGAGGCCCGGTCAATGGACCTCTGCAGGTCGGCGGCCTCCGCCTCCAGCACAATGGAGTTGTTCTGGGGGATGGTCTGGCGGTAATTGAGAAACTCCCCCTCCAGCCGCCTGGCAACAAGAAGGGTAGAGCCGATTTCAAAGGTGACATGGCGGCTGCCCTGGGTGATTGCAACCGGCTCGTCGGAATCGGCGCAGATCTTCTCCACCTCCCGGAGGGCCGCGCCCGGCACCACAAAGGACAGCTTTCCCTCCCCGTCCTGGCTCAGCAGCTTTTCCCGCCGCAGGGCCAGGCGGTATCCGTCCACCGCCACCATGGTGAGCTGCCCCTGCTCCGCCTCAAACAGCACGCCGGTATGGATGGGGCGGCTGTCGTTGTCGCTGACCGCAAAGGCGGTCTGACCGATCATGGAGCGCAGGCTGTCCTGGCTTATGCCCAGACCCCGTCCGTCGTCCACCCGGGGAAGCTCGGGAAAATCCTCGTCGCTGCTGCCCATAATATCAAAGGAGGTGGGTCCGCACTGGATATGGACGGAACAGCCGTCCACCGCGATGGACACCACGTCGTCGGGCATACGGCGGAGGATCTCGCCGAACAGCCGGGCGGACAGAACAATGGCGCCCCCCTCCGGCACGTCGGCGGATACACTGGTAATGATGCCCGTCTCCAAATTATAGCCGCTGACGCTCAGGCTGCCGTCCCCCGCCTCAATGAGGACGCCCTCCAGCGCCTGGATGGAGCTCTTGGCCGCCACGGCCCGCCCGGCGGTGGTGACGGCGGCCTGGAGTATGGCTTTTTCACAGGAAAATTTCATAGTCGGTTCCTTTCTCCCTCCTCCGCAAGGAGAGGAAGGGTTAAAAATACGTAGTAGTCCGTAGGGGGTGTGGAAGCTGTGGATCGGTGAAGAAAAATGAGCAGTAGCAAGGCTTTTACCGTCCGCAGCGCCATCCACAAGGTTTGCACAGCTTCCGTGGCGTCAGGCAGGCACGCAAATCTTTCCACAGGCATCCACACCACAGGCCGCAGAATTGTGGAAGCTGCGGCGTTTAAATTGGCGCGGACGCCTCCGCGCGTTTAATATGCCGAATTGACCGCGTTGGTGATGTCCCGGATGATTTCCATCAGCTCGGGCTGCGCCTTCATCATCTTCTCCACCCGGTTGATGGAGTTGAGTACGGTGGAGTGGTGGCGTCCGCCAAACTGCTGGCCGATCTCCGCCAGGGAGAGCTGGGTCATCTCCCGGATGATATACATGGCCACGTTCCGGGCGGTGCTGATCTCCTTATTCTGGCTCTGGCCGGTGACGGCGGAGGCGTCCATCTCATAGAAACGGGCCACCTCCTGGATGATGGTTTCAGCGGAGGGGAGGAAGTTTTCCTTGGCCCGCAGGATGTCCCGCACCGCCCGTATGGTGGTGTCCACGTCCACCTGGGCCCCCATCAGCTCCTGGAAGGCCATAATCTTGTTGACCACGCCCTCGATCTGGCGCACGTTGGAGGTGATGTTCTCCGCCACATAGGACAGCACCGGGTCGGGCAGGGATATGCCCCGCTCCAGCGCTTTATTTTTCAGCAGGGCCACCCTGGTCTCATAGTCGGGGGGCTGGATATCGGCGGACAATCCCTGCTCAAAGCGGGTTTTGAGCCGCTGCTCCAAGCGGAGCATCTCATGGGGGGGGCGGTCGGAGGTGAACGCGACCTGCTTTTTCTGTTCGTACAGGGTGTTGAAGGTGTGGAACAGCTCCTCCTCGCTGGAGTCCTTGCCGGCGATGAACTGTACGTCGTCCATGAGGAACAGATCCACCTGGCGGTACTTTTCCCGGAAGCCCTGCATGTCGATGCCCCGGCGCAGGTTGCCGATGAGCTCGTTGACAAAATCCTCGCTCTGGACGTACATAATGCGGAAGCCGGGATGATCGTGCCTTACCTTGTTGGCGATGGCGTGGAGCAGGTGGGTCTTGCCCAGGCCGGACTGGCCGTAAATGAACAGGGGGTTATAGGAGCCCCCCGGCTCTTCCGCCACATTTTTTGCGGCGGTATAGGCAAAGCGGTTGGTGGAGCCCACCACAAAACGCTCAAAGGTGTACTTGTTCACATCCCCGCCCGCGGCGGCCGGGGCCGCGGACTGGCGGGCGTAGGCGTCCCGCTCCTCCGGCAGCAGAAGGGCTACGTCCACGTCGAAGGAGAACAGCTCCTTCAGCGCCTGCTCCACCGTGGGCTGGAACCGGGTGCGGATGATGTTCCGCTTGAAATCGGTGGGGACGCACAGCACCAGCCGGGTATCCTCCAAGGCAACGGCTTCCACATCGCCGAACCAGGTTTCGATGGACACGGCGGTCATGCCGCCCTCCATCAGACTTTTTACTTTTTCCCAGACGTCGGCAGCCGATCTCATGGGCGAAAGCCTCCTAAAATCAAATATCGCAACTTAAATATTATACCAAAAAAGGGGCCGACCGGCAAGGCCTTTTGCGGGATTCTTTTTTAATAATGTAAATAAAGAGTGGGGCATGGAAAATACAATATGTTGTGCCCGGCGCAGGAAAAAAGAATATTGCCGATTTCTTGTTGACAGGCGTTAAAAATCAAGGTATAATCAGCAGAAGCGTGATTTGTACGCAGCATTTGCCAACCGCGCCCCCAGGGGCGTTGTGGAGCGCCCCTTTGCCCGGGGCGCGTGATACTGTACAGGAGGTGTTCCCGCATGGTTCGTACCTATCAGCCCAAGAAGCGCCAGCGTTCCAAGGTCCACGGCTTCCGCAAGCGCATGGCCACCGCCAACGGCCGCAAGGTTCTGGCCCGCCGCCGCGCCAAGGGCCGCGCCCGCCTGAGCCACTGATGGCGCACACATCGGGATAACGATACGACTCGGGGCGCGGGAGCTTTTTCCCTCGCCCCTAGGAGTTTATGCGCGGAGAAGCGCGAGCTTAGGTGCGCCGCCCCGGATGGACTGGAGTGAGGGAAAAACCCAAGGCCCACGCAGTGGGACTGGGTTTTTCCCGAATCGAAAGGAAGCCGGGGCGAGGAGCGCGCCCAAAGCGAGCGTGACAACAGGAAGCGCCCGGACGCCCCAGCCGCTCCCCGCGCAGCGACATCCTGCGATGGATTATCCCAAAACGGAGGCCGTATGAAAAAAACTGTATCCCTCAAGGAAAACCACCTATTCCGCCGGGCCTATAACCGGGGGAAGTCCGCCGCCGACAGCCGCCTGGTCCTCTATGTCCGGGGCAACGGGCAGAAGGGAAACCGGCTGGGCTTCACCGTTTCCACCAAGGTGGGCTGCGCCGTGGTGCGCAACCGGGTCCGCCGCCGCCTGCGGGAAATCTACCGCCTCCACGAGGGGCAGGTGCTGGGGGGCCGGGACGTGGTGGTGGTGGCCCGCGGCCGGGCCGCCTCCAGCGGCTATCACCAGCTGGAGAAATCCTTCCTCCGGCTGGCGGACAAGCTGGAGCTGCTGAAAAAGGAAGGAAACGCGTGAAAAAGCTGCTGCTGGCCCTGATCCGCCGCTACCGGCGGGATATCTCCCCCTATACCCCGCCCAGCTGCCGGTTCATCCCCACCTGCTCCGCCTACGCCCTGGAGGCGGTGGAGGTCCACGGGGCGGTGAAGGGCGGGCTGCTGGCCCTGCGGCGGATTGCCCGCTGCCATCCCTTCCACCGGGACAAAGACTTCATCTACGACCCCGTGCCCCCCAGGAAAGACAAACGAAACAAACAAGTTTAGGAGGCCAAGCATGGATATTTGGCAAATCCTCATGACCCCGTTCAGCTGGCTGCTGAAGCTGTTCTGCCAGGTGTTCGACAGCTACGGCATCGCCCTGCTGCTGTTCACCGTGGTGGTCAAGATCATCCTCTTCCCCCTGCAGCTCAAGGGGAAAAAGAGCATGATTAAGATGAATGTGGTGAACGCCCAGATTCAGGAAATCCAGAAGCGCTGCGGCAACGACAGGGAAAAGTATAACCAGGAGGTCCAGAAGTTCTACGCCGAGAACAACGTCAACCCCATGGGGGGCTGCGGCTGGTCTATGATCCCTATGCTCATCCTGTGGCCGCTGTACGCCATCATCCGCCGCCCGCTGAAGTACCTGATGAGCCTCACCGAGCAGGCCACCACCGCCGTGGGACAGGCCCTGGGCTGGGCCGACTTTGCCCCGGTGGGCTACAATGAGCTGACTCTGGGCGCCATGATGAAGGCCGGGAACCTGGAGACGGCCAAGACCGCCGCCGCGGCCGCGGGCGTATCCGCCGCCGGCATGTTCGTCATCAATTTCGACTTCTTCGGCATCGACCTGTCCCTGATCCCCCAGCTCAAGTTCTGGGAGGGCGGGCTGTCCTGGGGCTCCGTCGGGCTGTTCCTGCTGCCCGTCATCTCCGCCGCGCTGTCCCTGGTGTCCATGATCGTCACCCAAAAGACCAACCAGATGAACAAAGACCAGGCGGCCCCCAAGATGAACCTGTCCCTGCTCCTGCTGGGGCCCGGCATGTCGCTGTTTATCGGCTTCGGCATGCCCGCCGGTATGTGCGTGTACTGGATTGCCAACTCCCTGCTGATTATGGTGCAGGAGGTCATCTGCGGCGCCATCCTGCGCAAGGACTACGAGGCCGCCCAGAAGGAGATGGAGCTCCAGGCTGCCAAGGCCAAGGAGGAGGAGAAGGAGCGCCGCCGCATCGCCGCCGAGAAGAAGGCCGCCGCCATCGCCGCGGGCAAGGACCCCAAAAAGGCCCACCAGAAAAAGGCCAAGGAGCCCGGCGTGGACCTCACCGCCAGCCGGGAGGGCCTGCGGGCCTACGCCCGGGGGAGGGCCTATGACCCCAACCGCTATCCCGTCACCCCCTACCACGACCCCAACGGCCCGGCTAAGCCTGTAGAGGAGGAGCCCCAGGAGCTCACCGAGGAGGAAAAGGCCATTGTGTCTGAGTCCAACCCGGAATTGGCCGCCCGGGCGGAGGCCGCCGGGGAAAAGGCCAGGGAAGCCGCGCCGCCGGAGGACAGCGGGGATTATGAAGAGGCTTACGCCGAAGACGACGGGGAAAAGTGACCTGGTTTCCCTTTGTATCGGATATACGCACATTTTTTCCTGTCCTTTCGCCCAGGGCGGGGGACAGAAGAGGTCAAACTCTTGATTGAAAAATAAAAGGAGTGCAGTTTCGTGCTGAAATACATGGAATTCACCGCCAAGACCGAGGACGAGGCCATCGCCAAGGGGCTGGCCCATTTGGGCCTGGACCGGGACGATGTGTCCGTGGAGATCCTGGAGCGGGGCAAGACCGGCTTTCTGGGCATCGGCTCCGTGCCCGCCAAGGTGAAGCTCACCTACGAGGCCCCGGACGAGCAGCCCCCCATCCCCCAGCCGGAGCCCGCGGCGCAGCCCAGGCCCGCCCCCGCCCCCAGGCCGGAAAAGCCCAAGCCCCCCCGCCCGGAGCGCCCCGCCCCCAAAGCGGAACCCAAACCCCAGCCCGCCCCCAGGGCGGACAGGCCCGCGCCCAAGGCCGAACCTGCCCCCGCCCCCAAAGGGGAGGGGGCGGACGGCGACGTGAGCGCCGCCATCGTCAAGTTCCAGACCGGCCTGTTCCAGCACATGGGGGTGGAGGCCACCCCTGTGGTGTCCCGTGACGGCGACACCTACCAGGTGGTGCTGGAGGGGGAGAATATGGGGGCCCTCATCGGCCACCGGGGGGAGACCCTGGACGCCATCCAGCAGCTCACCGGCTACGCGGTAAACAAGGGCCGCAGCCACCGGGTGCGTATCCACGTGGACGCGGAGGGCTACCGCGCCCGCCGGGAGGAGTCCCTCAACCGCCTGGCCCGAAAGACGGCGGGCAAGGTGGTCAAATACCGCCGGAATATCACCCTGGAGGCCATGAACGCCTATGAGCGGCACGTGATCCACACCGCCCTCCAGGACTACCCCGGCGTATCTACCTTCTCCACCGGCACCGAGCCCAACCGCCGCACGGTGGTAGCCTACGATCCGGGGAAGAAATAACAAGGCAGGTCATCACAATAAATTGTTCCTACTCGCCAGCGTCCGCGAATATGGACTTTGGCGTGATAGCTCCGGATGGTTACTTCTATTTCTTAAATGTGGAAGGGGGCAGTATCAATCAATCAATAAGGGTAAGCCAGAGCGGGAGCTATGCGGTGGCGGTTAGGAATAATTCTTCTAATACGGTTTTTGTTGTTGGGTTTGTGAACTATTAGGGGGATAAATTGGATGAAGGGAAAAAAAGTTTCTTGTTTGGGGGAATAATATGTGTAATTCTTGTTCTTGGCAGTGTTTTTATGATAAGGGAAACTGACAATGTAGAAGAGAAAGGCCATGAAATATTTCCAATTTGGCATGAAACAACTGAAAGAAATGAAAATGATGAAATTAAGATGTCCTTTGTTAGGCTAAGTGTGGGGGAAGAGCATGATGAAATAGCTTTAAGCATTGAAAATTGTGGTGTAGATCCGATATACTATGGAGAAAAGTACTATATTGAATATTTAGAAAATGATAAATGGTATACAGTCTATAAGCAAGAATCGGTACCATCAGTATCGTGTGAAATATTACCTCATAACAAAACAGTTTCGACATATAGTATCCAAAAAGGATTATTAAGTTTATCTGGAGTGTATCGGATATATGTGGAAGATCTCGGATATTGTGAAATTACTATTCAATAAAAAGTAAAGAGGAGCTATGCGGTGGCGGTTAGGAATAATTCTTCGCAAACGGTTAGTGTAGTAGGTTTTGTAAACTATTAAAAACAAATGTTTAGAAGGGAAATAAAAATGAAAAAGGCATTTACATTGATTTTGGTAGGAGTCATTAGTATACTGCTATGCGTACCGGCACTGGCTTCAGAATTGCCAGGAGACGGGAAGCCTCTGTCCCCAACGGCATTTGACGGAGCGGAATACGTACCCGCTGAAAAGGTGATGATCCAAGATAAGTCTCGTCAAATACTTTTGGGTTATTATACGATAAAAAATTATCTCAATCAGGGATGGATGGTAACTACAGATCAAAGTTTCGGAGCAAGTGACTTTCCGCCCAGTGGAACTTTCGAGGTTATTACAAACATGAGTACGGATGGGTTCCTTAAAACGGTGAAAGCAGGAATTTCGTATGTCAATTGGGCTGGCGAAGATGAATTTTTTGCTTATACAAAAGTAGATCTTGCAGGAGTAACGACTTTTACGACGACAAAAGCACCTGATCAAAACAAAAAATACTACGGCGGCGTTTTAAATGAAACTGGCGGTAAAATGTACGGGTCGTTTTCCATTTATGCGGTGTATAATGACTAAACAATGATGAAAATGAAAAAAGAAAAAATATGGTGGTGTCTAATTGCGAGTGTTTTTGCAGTAGTGATTGTAATTATTTTAGTGTTGCCCTCACTGCAAAAAGATAAAGAAGAGGCAAAAAAGATAACAACTCAATATTATAAAGCTATGGAAAAAGGCGATTACGATACAGCATTTGCCCTGTTGTATCGTGGTGAAGACACCATGTTTACTGATGAGTTTCTTATCAGGGGATCAAGGAACGAACCTCTATTATCCTTCGCAATACAGGATGTGCACAAACTTGCAGACGACATATACGAGGTTACATCAATAATAGAAATAGATGACGGAGAAGGGGCAGGTTCAACTACAAACTATGTAATCAAGTACGAATCGCAGTTTTTCTTTGTAATTCATTGGACTGACGTTCCAAAGGAAATTTTTAATTTCCAAGAAGTAAGGGGATACTAGTAAAGAGGTTTTTTCATAACTTCACGCTGTTCAAAGGGGCTTTTTCGCTGCGGTTCTGTGGACGTCAAATCAGCCAGCATACTTTTTTTGTTAGAAAAAATAGTTCCCTCGTTTGTTAATAAGTGTCGAGAAGACATGAAAGAGGCCCGGTGAGAAGCCACCGGGCCTCTTTCAATATTTACAAACGGGCCAAAATATCGTATGATAGGGCAAAAAGGATAGGAGTGGTCTGATGGAGATCAGCGTACTGCGGCTGGGGCAGATCGGCACCAACTGTTACATTTTCCGCCGGGAGGGCGGGTACAAATGCGGCGTGGTGGACCCGGGAGACCAGGGGGAGCAGGTGGCCCGGTGGCTGGTGGACAAGGGGCTGGAGGCGCAGGCCGTCCTGCTCACCCACGGCCACTTCGACCACATCCTGGGCATACCCGGCCTGCGGGAGGAGTGGCCGGACCTGCCCGTCTACTGCCACCCCGCCGACCTGGGCGGGAGGGATACCACAAGCCTGTTCGGCGAAACCTTTCCCACTGTGCGCTCCTTCGGGGATATCACCCCCTACCGGGAGGGGGACACGGTGGAGGTGGACGGGATCAGGCTGGAGGTGCTGGACACCCCCGGCCACACCCCCGGTTCGGTGACCCTGCGGGCGGAAAACGTGCTGTTCACCGGGGACACCCTGTTTGCCGGCTCCATGGGCCGCACCGACCTGCCCGGCGGCGACGAGGGGGAGCTGATGCGCTCCCTCAAGCGGCTGGGGGAGCTGGAGGGGGACTACCAGGTGCTCCCCGGCCACGAGGGGCGGTCCACCCTGGAGCGGGAGAGGAAGTCCAACTACTGCCTCCGGGCGGCCATGGGGCGCTGAGATGAAGATCTGGCTCACTTCGGACAACGTGTCCTGGGACACCCCGCGCTACCGCTACCCAGCGGAACAGATGCTGCTCACCCTGTTCCCCGGCGAGCGGCCCGAATACCCCGAGGCCCCCATCCCCAAGGCGCTGTACGCGGAGCACAACGCCGCCGTCCTCACCCTCCACCGGGGGGAAAAGCTCGCCAATATGAGCGCCCTGGTGCTGCGGGACGGCCGGTGGCGCAACGGCGTGGCCCGTTTCCCCTCGGACAAGCTGGACGAGCCGGAGGAGCGGGTCTACCACACCGTGTCCCACGCGCTGAAGCAGGCGTTTTACAAGGCGGGGACCGCCCTGCTGGGCCGGGAGCTGCCCTGGGGGTCCCTCACCGGGGTGCGGCCCGTCAAGCTGCCCACCCGGGCCATGCTGGCGGGCAAAAGCCCAAAGCAGGCGGAAAAGGAGCTGCGGGAGGCCTACCATGTCTCCGCCCCCAGGGCGGCGCTGGCGGTGGAGTGCGCCCAGGCGGCGCTGGACGTGAAGAAGGGACTGACGGGGGACGGGATGGCCCTGTATATCGGCATACCCTTCTGCCCCACCCGGTGCGCCTACTGCTCCTTCATCTCCGCCGACGTGAGGGGTTCGCTGGCCCTGGTGGAGCCCTATGTGGACGGGCTGTGCCGGGAGATCGAGCTGGCCGGGGGGCTGCTGCGGGAGCGGGGGGTGCACATCTCCTGTGCCTATATGGGGGGCGGCACCCCCACCACCCTGACGGCGGGGCAGCTCCACAAAATCCTGTCCGCTGTGGAAAACTTTCTCCCCATGGGGCGGTGCGCCGAGTTCACCGTGGAGGCGGGCAGGCCGGACACCATCACCGCGGACAAGCTGGAAACCCTGAAAAGCCACGGGATACGCCGCATCTCCATCAACCCCCAGACCATGGAGGACCAGGTGCTCCAAGCCATGGGGCGCTCCCACACCGCCGGGGAAATTGTGGAAGCCATGGCGCTGGCCGGGGAGCATTTCGGCGGGCTGGTCAATATGGACCTCATCGCGGGGCTGCCCGCCGACAGCCCGGCGGGCTTCGGGCGCACCCTGGAAAAGGTGCTGGCCATGGAACCGGCCAACATCACGGTGCACACCCTGGCGCTGAAAAAGGGCTCCCGCCTCACTGAGGAGGGCGGGGAGCTGTGCGGCCCGGAGGCGGTGGAGGAGATGCTGGAGGCGGCGTCGGCGCGCCTGCGGGGGGCGGGGTACGCCCCCTATTACCTCTACCGGCAGAAATACATGTCCGGCTCCTTTGAGAATGTGGGCTGGACAAGGCCGGGGGGCGTGTGCGCCTACAATATTGTGATGATGGAGGAGCTGCAAAGCGTACTGTCCCTGGGGGCCGGGGGGATCACCAAGCTGGTGGACCCGGAGAACCGGAAAATCCTCCGGCTGGGCAACCCGAAATACGCCAAGGAGTATCTGGAGGGCTGGGACAAGGTGGCTGCGGCCAAGCATGCCGCCGCCGGCTTTCAGGCGGAATTGGCGGCGCGGGGCAAATAAAATGCGAAAACCAAGGGAAAAACGCTTGACTTTATGAAATTGGATTGATATACTATTTGAGCCGCTTTGAATGGGTAGAAGCGCGGAGAAGTGGCCGGCGAGAGAGCTTGGACCGCAGCGTGACATCAAGTGGGGATTATCCCCCGCCCCCGACAGCGAGCCCGTAATAAAGGAAAGGAGTGCAGATATGCACGCGATCATCGAGACCGGCGGCAAGCAGTACAAGGTGGCCGAGGGCGACACCCTCTACATCGAAAAGCTGAACGTGGAAGCCGGCGAAACCGTCACCTTCGACAAGGTGCTGGCCGTCCTGGACGGCGACAAGGCCACCTTCGGCGCCCCCGTGGTGGACGGCGCGTCCGTCACCGCCAACGTGGTGAAGAACGGCAAGGGCAAAAAGGTGCTGGTGTTCAAGTACAAGCCCAAGAAGAATTATCGCCGCCGTCAGGGTCACCGCCAGCCCTACACCAAGGTGGAGATCACCAAGGTCAACGCCTGAGGGAGACGGCCATGACCACCGTAACCTTCCACAGCGCGGATAACCGCATCGACGGCTTCGTGGTGGAGGGGCACAGCGGGTACGCAGAGGCGGGCGCGGACATTGTGTGCGCCGCCGTCTCCGCCGCCGTGGGGCTCGCCGAGTGCACCATCAACGAGGTGCTGGGCCTGGGCGCCCCGGTGAAGGCCAGCGAAAAAAACGCCCGCATTTCCCTCAAGCTCCCCGCCAAGCTGGACGGGGCCAACGAGCACACCTGCCAGAACCTGCTGGCGGGCCTGCTGGTCTACCTCCAGGCCATGGGGGAACAATATCCCGAAAATCTCGCCGTCTATTTTGATGACGGCGACGAAAAGGACTGACATCCTTAACCTTTGACAGAAAGGACGGAAACGACTATGCTGAAGCTCAACATCCAGTTCTTCGCCCACAAAAAGGGCGGCGGCTCCACCAAGAACGGCCGCGACTCCCAGGCCAAGCGCCTGGGCGTGAAGCGCGGCGACGGCCAGTTCGTGCTGGCCGGCAATATCCTGGTGCGCCAGCGGGGCACCCATATCCACCCCGGCGTCAACGTGGGCAAGGGCAGCGACGACACCCTGTTCGCCCTCAAGGACGGCAAGGTGAAGTTCGAGCGCCTGGGCAAGGACCGCAAGCAGGTTTCTATCGTGGAGATCGCCCAGTAAGTAACCGACACGAAAGGCCGCAGACGGGGGACCGTTTGCGGCCTTTTTAACAGAAAGGGGCCGTAAATATGAGAAGAAACCTGCTGCAATCCCAGGGAGTTGTTTTTATCCTGTTCGGAATCCTCCTTGCGCTGGTCGGAATGTCGGCGGACGGCCTGGTGACGCTGATTCTGGACATTTTGGCACTCATCGCGGGCGTGTTCGGGGTGGCCCTCAGCCTCTCCAAGGACCAGGGCGCCGAATAGGGGCAGGAGGACGCAGCATGGACGCTTTTTTCGAGGCCCTGACCGCCGGGGAGAGCAGAATCCCCCCGGAGTTCGACTGGTTCGCCCCCCTGCTGGGGGATTGGGATTTCACCTACACCGACGGCCTAAATGGCGGACGCACCGTCCAGGGGGAGTGGCTGTTCCGCCGGGCCCTCAACGGGGCGGGTATCCAGGATCTGTTCATCTGCCCTTCCCGGGCCACCATGGGGGCCAACCCCCAGCCCGACGGGGAATATGGCGCGGCTGTCCGTATGTTCAACGCGAAAACGGGCTGTTATGATATGGCCTACTGCTGTGAGGGCCATGTCCGCCTGCTCACCTTTGTGAAAGAAGGGGTGCGGCTGGTGGGCACCCCCGCCGACAACCCCAACGGGAAATGGGTATTCTCTGAAATAGGGGCGGATACCTTCCACTGGCAGAACTGCACCGTGCTGGAGGACGGCACGTGGCGGGTGAACAGCGACGTGTATGCCCGCCGCCGCGGGTAGGACGGATGGATTTTCCTTTCAGCAGCCGCTTTGACCAACTGGGCGGCGGGGACTTTATTCTGCGCGTCCGGGAAAAAGCGGATGGCGGCGGGCCGCTGCTCCCCTTCTACTATTACGACATCCTGGTAGGCGGCGTCCCTGTTGGAAAAATCAGTATCCGCATCGGGGACAATTTCCACGCATACTATAACGGCCACATCGGCTATGAGGTGGACCCGGAATTTCAGGGGCACGGCTATGCCCGCCGGGCCTGCGGGCTGGTGTTGGATGTGGCCCGGTTCCACAGGATGGGCCGGATCTATCTCACCTGCGCGGAGGACAACTCCCCCTCCTGCCGCACCATTGAAAAGCTGGGCGGGCGGCTTTTGGAAATCTGCGAGGTACCCAGGGAATACTTTGCCTGGTACGAGGGCATCCCCCGGCACCGTATCTATCAACTGGACTTGTAAAGGAGGGCCCTATGGCCAATCAATTCATCGACACCGCCCGGATCACCGTCCGGGCGGGCAGCGGCGGCGGCGGCGCGGTGGCCTTCCACCGGGAGAAGTATATCGCCGCCGGAGGCCCCGACGGCGGGGACGGCGGCCGGGGCGGCGACATCATCCTGCGGGTGGACCCCCACATGTCCACGCTGATGGACTTTCGTTACAAGCGCAAATATACCGCCGAGGACGGGAAGGACGGCCAGGGAAAGCGCTGCTCCGGCAAGGACGGGGCCGGCCTGGTGATCCGCGTCCCCAGGGGCACGGTGGTGCGCGACCTGGAGACAAAGGAGATCATCTGCGACATGTCCGGCCAGGAGGACTTTGTGCTGGCAAGGGGGGGCAACGGCGGCTGGGGCAACCAGCACTTCGCCACCCCCACCCGCCAGTGCCCCCGGTTTGCCAAGGCGGGGCTGCCCGGGCAGGTCCGGGAGGTGCTCCTGGAGCTGAAGCTGCTGGCCGACGTGGGGCTGGTGGGCTTCCCCAACGTGGGCAAGTCCACCCTCCTCAGCGTGGTCACCCGCGCCCAGCCCAAAATCGCCAACTACCACTTCACCACCCTCTCCCCCAACCTGGGCGTGGTGGCGGTGGACGAGGGTACGTCCTTCGTGCTGGCCGACATACCCGGCATCATCGAGGGGGCGGCGGACGGCGCGGGGCTGGGCCACGACTTTTTGCGCCACGTGGACCGCTGCCGCCTGCTCATCCACGTGGTGGACGTGTCCGGCAGCGAGGGGCGGGATCCGGTGGCCGACTTCGACGCCATCTGCGAGGAGCTCCGGCGCTGGTCGCCCGAGCTGGCGTCGCGGCGGATGATCGTGGCGGCCAATAAGGTGGACATTATGGAGGACCAGTCGCTGCTGGAAAAGCTGCGCGCCCATGTGGAGGCCAAGGGCTGCCCCCTGTTTGAGCTGTCCGCCGCCACCCACCAGGGCGCGAGGGAGCTGATGTACGCCGCCGCCCGGGAGCTGTCCGGCCTCCCCCCCGTCATCGTCTACGAGCCCACCTACGTGGAACGGCCCCCCGAGGTGGACACCTCGGAGTCCCTGGATATCCAGCGGGACGAGGACGGCGCCTGGCTGGTGGACGGGCCCTGGCTGCGCCAGCTCATGGCCAACGTGAACTTTGGCGACTACGAGAGCCGAAACTGGTTCGAGCGCAAGCTGCGGGACGCGGGGGTGTACCGGCAGCTGGAGGAGCTGGGCATTGAGGACGGGGACGTGGTGTGCCTGTATAATTTGGAATTTGAGTACCAGCGCTGAGCCGTCGTGAGCAGCGCGGCAAAAGAAGGACCTGTCCATTCGGACAGGTCCTTCTTTATCCTTTTGGTGTGCTGATGGGATATGCCCAGCCTAAAATTTGATTTTTTTCCATGTCAAACCAGTTTCCATCCGCCAGTTGGTGGGAATAGGTTCCATTCTCATAGGAAAATATGTCAAAGGCAATCTCGTCCATGACGGGATCGTAAAATTTTAAGAGGACATAGCGGGCGTTCTGCGGCGGCGTATCTGGGGAGCGCCAGGGGATAATGGTGATTTCGTCCATGCTCTTTATCCCTAAAATATCCATCAGCTCCTGTTCCCGGTTTGCGTCGTATAAGAGCTGTTCCGTGCCGCCCCATATCCGCATGGCAATCCTCACCTCACAACTAGGATATACCATTTTGTGAATTCTGTCAATATAACAAATTGTTTTATCTATACTTTTTGGTACATCCTGGCTTTAAGGAAAGGAGCGTCCAAAATGTATAGACGGATTCGGGATATGAGGGAGGACAAAGATTTGTTGCAAAAAGACCTTGCGGAATATTTGCAATGCGGTCAAGTATGCTATTCCTATTATGAAACAGGCAAACGGGACATCCCCACAGATGTTTTGATCAAACTGGCCGACTATTATGGGACAAGCGTCGATTACCTTTTGGGCCGCACAGACGTAAAGACGCCTTACCCTGCCGCCCGTGTCATTGGTCGTTGAGCCGCGCCTCCAGCTTGGAGTACACGATATTCTGGCTGGAGTACAGCGAGTAGCGCCCGCTGACCAGGAAGCTCACGGAACTGGCCAGGGCGAAAAACAGCAGCCCCTCCCCGCCGAACAGCTCGATGGACAGGAAGATGGAAGCCAGCGGGCAGTTGACCACCCCGCAGAACAGGGCGATCATGGAGACGGCGGCCCCGAAGGCCGGGTCTAAGCCGAACAGCGGCGCCGCGGCGCAGCCCAGGGTGGAGCCGATAAACAGTGTGGGCACGATCTCCCCGCCCCGGAAGCCCGCCCCCAGGGTGAGGGCGGTGAACAGGATTTTCCACGCGAAGGCCCAGGGGACGTGGACGCGCCCCTCCACCGCCAGCTCGATGATATGGCCCCCCGCGCCGTTGTAGTCGCCGCTGCCCTCTATGAGGGTGAGGGCGATGACCAGCGCCGCCCCGGCCAGCGCCCGGGCGTACTGGTTGGGGATGTGCTTTTTGTACAGGCGCGCCGTCCGGTGCATGAGGACGCAGAAGGCGATGGACACCAGCGCCGCCAGGATGGACAGGCCGCCGCATTGCAGCAGGGGCACAGGCCCCAGCTCCGGCAGGCCCCCCAGGTGATAGGCTTCCGCGGGCAGGCCAAGCAGCCGGGGGATGGAATTTGCAACCAGGGAGGAGAGCAGGCAGGGGAACAGGGCGGCGTAGCGGAAATGGCCCACGTTCACCACCTCCAGGGCAAAGACGGTGGCGGTGAGGGGGGTGCCGAACAGGGCGGAGAACAGCCCCGCCATGCCGCATTGGATGATGGTGTTCAGGTTCCGGTCCCCCAGCCGGAGCAGCCGCCCGAGGCCGGCGGAGATGCTGCCGCCGATTTGCAGCGCGGCCCCCTCCCGCCCGGCGCTGCCGCCGGTGAGGTGGGTGAGCACCGAGCCCAGGAAGATCAGCGGGGCCAGCCGCACCGGGGGGCGTTCCCCGCCCCGGACGCTGGCGATGATCTGGTTTGTGCCGCTGTCGTTTTCCATCCCGGCGGCGCGGTAGCTGAACACGATGGCCAGCCCCGCCAGGGGCATCAAAAACAGCAGCCAGGGGTGGGCGGCGCGCAGGGCCGCCGCCTTGGCCACGCACCAGGTAAACGCCGCCCCCGCCCCGCCGCAGGCCAGCCCGGTCAGCCCGGCCAGCGCCAGCCACTGCCCCAGGGCCCGGAGGGTGGGCAGGACGGCGGCCAGCCGCGCCCTGAGCCTGTCTATCATGGAGACTACCTCCCTTAAAAGATTCTTAATCATTATACCAGCGCTGTCAAGAGGCGAAAACCCTTGCGGGGAAAGGCCGGAGGTGCTATAATTCAAACTGCGTCCCGGTTTCCGGGACGCAGAACGACATGTAAGGAGAGAGTTATCATGAAAAAATGCCTGGTTTCCCTGTTTGCCCTAGTGCTGCTGCTGAGCGCGGGGTGCGGCGAGAAGGTCAACGACCATGTGACCGGCTACAACGTGGATGTGCCCGACAGCTTCGAGGAGACGGAGATGGAGGGCGTAAAAGAGTGCTGGTTTAACGCCGAGGACGGCTCCAACATCAACACCACCGTCACCGAGAAGGAAAAAGGGGCCGACGCGGCCTTCAAGATCCTCACCGCCGACCTGACCCGGGAGACATTGGCAGAGATGTTCGAGAGCACCTTTGGCGTGGAGCCCACCATCACTGACCGCTTCTTCAGCAAGGACAACGTGTGCGGCCTGCCCGCCTACCAGTACTGCTATGACGTGGAGCTGGACGGGGTGACCATGACCCAGCTGATCGTGGCCGTCAATGCCGACAAGCTCTACACCTTTACTTACACCGACATGACCGGCGACTGGATCGACGAATTCCAGGAGAGCGCGAAAAACATTGAGCTGATTATCGAGTAAGGGCCGAAATCCAGGGAAAAACTGGAGAAAGCATCTAAAACCGGGCGGTTTCCATGGGGAACCGCCCGGTTTGTCAGATAAGAATTAAAATTTGTGAAAAAGTTTGAAAGATTTTTCACAATACCCCTTCCCTTTGGAACCCGGATAGAGTATAATAAGACCGCGCAGACCCATCACCACCATAATTATATTAAGGAGTGATACCAATGAGCATCAAAGTAGGTATTAACGGTTTTGGCCGCATCGGCCGCATGGTTTTCCGCGCCAGCGTGAACCATCCCGAGATCGAGATCGTGGGCATCAACGACCTGTGCCCCGCCGACTACCTGGCCTATATGCTGAAGTACGACACCATGCACGGCCAGTTCGACGGCGAGGTCTCCGCCACTGAGAACGCCATCGTGGTCAACGGCAAGTCCATCCCCATCTTCGCCGAGCGCGACCCCAAGAACATCCCCTGGGGCAAGCTGGAGGCTGAGTATGTGGTGGAGTCCACCGGCCTGTTCCTGACCCAGGAGAAGGCCCAGGCCCACATCGACGCCGGCGCCAAGAAGGTCGTCATGTCCGCCCCCTCCAAGGACAGCACCCCCATGTTCGTGTGCGGCGTCAACCTGGACGCCTACACCCCCGACATGAAGTTCGTGTCCAACGCCTCCTGCACCACCAACTGCCTGGCCCCCATCGCCAAGGTGCTCAACGACAACTTCGGCATCACCGACGGCCTGATGACCACCGTCCACTCCGCCACCGCCACCCAGAAGACCGTTGACGGTCCCTCCCTGAAGGATTGGCGCGGCGGCCGCGCTGCGACCGGCAACATCATCCCCTCCTCCACCGGCGCCGCCAAGGCCGTGGGCAAGGTCATCCCCGCCCTGAACGGCAAGCTGACCGGCATGTCCATGCGCGTGCCCACCCTGGACGTGTCCGTGGTGGACCTGACCGTCAACCTGGCCAAGCCCGCCAAGTATGAGGAGATCTGCGCCGCCATGAAGGCCGCCTCCGAGGGCGAGCTGAAGGGCATCCTGGGCTACACCGACGAGGATGTGGTGTCCAGCGACTTCCTGGGCGATCCCCGCACCTCCATTTTCGACGCCAAGGCCGGCATCGCCCTGACCGACACCTTTGTGAAGGTCGTGAGCTGGTACGACAACGAGATGGGCTACTCCAACAAGGTGCTGGAGCTCATCAAGCACATGTACAGCGTGGACCACAAGTAATTGCGGTCAAAACCGTTGATAAAAGCGCCCCCTGGTGTTCCAGGGGGCGCTTTCTTCGCCTGTTTATGGGAGGAAGAGCATCAGGAGATAGAGGGCCAGGAGGATCAGCGGCGGGACGATTTTGACCCACAGGGGCTTATCGCGAAGCCAATCCATATAAGCACCACGAATGTCAATGATTTCCCAAACCTGATCTACCACGTCCAGCCAGGACTTTTTCATCTCGGCGTCTCCTCCCATATGGGAAAAGGAGAAGCGGGGATATCCTCAGCTTCTCCTTTTTGCGTCATTGTATCTCGTAGTCCTTGCCGAACTGGAGGTCGGAATACCGCCTGGTGGCGTCCGGGTCCAGCTCGAACTCGTCCTGGCCCTGGCCCGCCAGGGGCTCCAGGTCGTCGGGCATGGGGGGCACGTCGTCGTCCGGCCCCACCGCCACCAGACGGGGGGCGGGCTTTTCCGGGGCGGGCTGCGCCTGCTGCGCTTCCTCCTTGCTGATCTGGGCGGTCAGGGCGGCCTTGATGTCTTCCGAGGGGTCGCTGTCCTTGGCGGCGGCCAGCTGCTCCGGGGGGACCAGCTGGCCCAGGTCGGACAGGAAGGCCATCTCCTGGTCATGGGCCGCCGCCAGTTTGCGCACATAGGCGGCGGTGGACTCCTGGGCCTTTTTCAGCCGGAATTCCTCCGCCTCCACCGCCTTTTTCAGCTCCTCCACCCGCTTGTGGGCGTCCTGCTCCGCCTGGCCCATGAGCTTTGCCTGCTTCTTCTTGGCGTCCTCCACCATGTCGTCCGCCATCTTTTGGGCGGCCAGCAGGGTTTTGCGCATGGCGTTGTCGGTGGCGCGGTACTCCTCCACCGTGTCGGAGAGCACCTTCAGCTTGTTTTTCAAAATCGCGTTCTCGTTGTAAAGGGCGGCATAGTCCTCGGTGAGCGCGTCCAAAAATTCGTCCACCTGGGCCAGGTTATAGCCGCCCAGGGTGGCCTTGGCAAAGGAGTGGCTGGCCACTTCCTGCGGAGTCATCATAGCGTAAAGTCCCCCTTATCTCTGTGTCAGAAGTACAGTCCGTTGTTTTCCAGCTCGTCGATGAGGTCGCCCAAAATCTCCACATTATAGGGGGTGATGATATACGTGGACAGGGCCACCTTCTTGATGGTTCCCTCGTTGGCATAGGCCACCCCGGACAAAAAGTCGATGAGGCGGCGGGCGATGTTTTTGTCCGTCTGCTCCAGGTTGAGCACCACGGTGCGCTTGTCCCGCAGGTGGTCGGCGATCTCGCTGGCGTTCTCAAACCGGGTGGGGCTGACCAGCACCACCTGGAGCTGGGTGGTGGTGTGGATATTGACCACCTTGTTGCCGCTGCGGCGGTCGGTATCGCGCTCCCGGTCCCTTTCCCGGTCGCGGTCCCGGTCCCTCTCCCGGGGCAGCTCCTTGATGCCGCTGCTCACCGGGGTGAAATCCTCCTCATAGTCATCGTCCTCCTCGTCCTCATAGGGACGGGCCAGACGCTTGAGTTCATCAAACAGGCTCATATAGACGTTTCTCCCTTCAATCGTGAGTAGATGACATAGGCGGGCGGGGGCCGAACAGGGCCGAGCCCACCCGCACACAAGTGGAGCCCGCGGCAACGGCGTCCGTATAGTCGCCGCTCATCCCCATGGAAAGCACGTCCATATCCATGCTATTATCTAACATTTCCCGCGTTATGTCAACAGCCAACCGGCGTAATTTTTGAAAATATGGGAGATTGTCCCCGGGGCGGACGGCCCGCGGCGGAATACACATCAGCCCCCGCAGCCGCACGCCCCCCAGGCGGGCCGCCAGCCGGGCGGCGTCCGGCGCCGATTCCGGGGCAAATCCGGATTTGGAGGCCTCCCCCGCCAGGTTGACCTCCAGCAGGATGTCCTGGACCAGCCCCAGCCTGTCCGCCTGGGCGGCGATGGCGCGCAGCAGCTTGTCCGAGGATACGGAGTGGATCAGCGCCACCCGGCCCACCACATACTTCACCTTGTTGGTCTGGAGGTGGCCGATGAAGTGGACCTGGGCCCCCCCGTAGGCGCCCTCGTCCAAGTGGGCGGTGAGCTCCTGCACCCGGTTTTCCCCGCACACGGTGACGCCGGCCTGGATGGCGGCCCGGATGGCCTCCGGCCCCTGGGTCTTGGTGGCGGCCAGCAGGGTGATTTCGGAGGGGTCCCGTCCCGCCGCCCGGGCGGCCTGGTCCAGCTGGGCGCGCACCTGGGCGATGTTCTCCCGCAGCCCCATCACCGCACCACCTTTCCATCGTAAATGCCGGAGGAGTTGAAGATCACCTCGTCCCCCGCCCGCAGGCGGGAGGCGTCGTCCGGCCGGGCGGGCCGGACCAGGTAATAGGACTCGTCGGTGTACAGCACCTCCACCTCGTGCCACTCCGCCTGGGCGCCCACCACGGTAAACACGCCGTAGCGGTTTACATGGCGGATGGAGCCGTCCTCGGCGGTCTCCTCCACCGTCTCCACCCGCAGGGCCTGCCGGGGGACGCGGATGCCCTCGATGCGCTGGGTGACCACGTCCACCGTCTGAAGGCGCAGCAGGGTGGTATCCGCCAGGTGGGAGCGGCAGGAGAACACGGCCAGCGTCCGGTCCCCGTCCAGCACCACCCGCTCCAGGGTCATGGAAAGCTGGCCGAAGTAGTCGCCGGAAAAGCTGAGGGTGTAGCGCCGGCCGGACTGGAGGCCGGTGCCGGTGCCGTCCAGCAGGGCGGCGTAGTACCAGGTGGAGTCGGTGATGAGCTTGCCCACCGTCCCGGGGGCGGGGCTGTGCTGCTGGTGGAGCAGCTCGTCCAGCCCGCCGGCGGTGATGTCGTCCAGCATATCGGGGGTGACGGCCCCCTCCCAGCCGTCCGCCCCGGCGGAAAAGACGCCGGAGGCGGGGGCATACACCGTGGTGGACACCTGGTTCAGGGAGTGGTAGAGCTGGGCCAGCTGCCCCTGCTTGTCCGCGATGAGCTGGGCCAGCTGGTCCGCCGCCCCGGTGTCCCCGTAGGCGTAGTCCCGCTTGAACACCATGGAGCGCAGGCTGAGGGCGCAGTCGTCCAGCCCCGTCAGATCCCCCCCGGCGGCCAGGGAGCGCAGCGAGACGATGGACGAGATGACCTGGGCGTCCAGCCGGGCGGCGTCGGCGCTCTGGGTCCGGTCGCCCAGGGCGTATTGGAGCTGCTCAATCTCCGCCTCCAGCGCCCGGATGGACTGCCGGGTGGTGAGGGCGGAGGGGTCGCCGTACAGCAGGGCCACCGGGTCCCCGGCGGCGGCTTTGGCCCCTTCGGGCAGGATCTGGTCCACGTAGCCGCTGCCGCCGGCCAGGGGGATTTCGGTGCGTACCAGGATGCCCTGGGCCTCCTGCCCCACGTCGATGGAGTAGGTGTAGGCCCGGGTGGTGGCCAGCTCCCCCCCCCAGCCCCGGATGATATAGATGGCCAGGTAGGCCGCAACCCCCAGGCAGAGGATGCCGATCATGATTTTGGTGGCCAGGGTGCTCTCTTTCAACTTGATATCAGTCCTTTTTCTCTCTGGTGTGGGGCGCGGCTATCCTCACGCTTCTAATTCCACGGGGTGCTCCGGGGCGATGGTGGAGATGGCGTGCTTGTAGATCACCTGCTGCCTGCCGTCGGACACCACCACCACCACATAGGGGTCAAAGGCGGTGATGACCCCCCGGAGCTGGTAGCCGTTCATGAGGAATACGGTGACCCGGGCGGCTAGGCGGCGGGCGGCGGACAAAAAAGCGTCCTGTACGTTGGGCTGCTTGGAGACGGGGACGGTGGATGTAAGGCTCATTTGAATACACTCCTTCTTTTTAGAAGCGCGAGGACGGCCGTGCGGCCAAGCCGGGCGTGACAATGCCCCGCTCGGTTTTCGCGCTTGTGTGTATTCATCTTAATCCACAGCCCCTGGCAAGTTCTGTCGAAAAAACGGCGGCGGCGGACAAATCAGGAATTTTTTCCCAATTGAACCAATAGGCTTGCTTGTTGCGGCGAAACCAGGTGAGCTGCCGCTTGGCGTACTGCCGGGAGCGCAGCTTGACCTCCTCCGCCCCCTCCGCCGCCGGACGGCCCTCCGCGATGGCGGCGGCGATCTCCTTATAGCCGATGGCCTGCATGGCGGTGCATTCCCGGGAAATCCCGGAGGCCAGCAGCCCCCGGACCTCCTTCTCCAGCCCCTGGGCCATCATGTGGTCCACCCGGCGGTCGATGCGCTCCCACAGCCAGGGGCGCTCGCCGAAGTTCAGGGCGATGGTCAGGGGGGTGTATCGGTTGGGCAGGGCCCGGCTGTCCCTGTCGTGCTGGGTGATGGTTTTCCCCGTGGCCAGGTACACCTCCAGCGCCCGGAGGGTGCGCTTCTCGTCGTTGGGGTGGATGCGCCCGGCGGCCTCCGGGTCCGCCCGCTCCAGCTCGCGGCGCAGGGCGGGCAGGCCCTCCGCCCGCACCCGCGCCTGGAGGCGCTCCCGCAGGCCGCTGTCCGGCGCAAAGGGGGCGAACTGCCGCCCGGCCACCAGGTTGTCGAGATACAGCCCCGTCCCACCCGCCACGATAGGCAGCTTTCCCCGGGCCAGGATGCCGTCCACAATGGGGACGGCCTGGGCCACATAGCGGGCCACGGAGTAATTTTCCCGGGGGTCGGCCACGTCCAGCATGTGGTGGGGGATGCCCCGCATTTCCCCCCGGGTGGGCTTGGCGGTGCCGATGTCCATGCCCCGGTAGACCTGCATGGAGTCGGCGGACACCACCTCCCCGTCCAGCCGCAGGGCCAGCTCCGCCGCCAGGGCGGTCTTGCCCGAGGCCGTGGGGCCGCAGATAACGAGAATATTTGGCTTCATAGAGACCTCCCGGCGGTGGTCAGGTGTGCCCTGCGCCCTGGGCCCGCTCCAGCTCCGCCCGGGCGTGGCGGTGGCCGTGCCGCCCGTCTGTGACGTAGTGGTTATGGGCGTGGACGTGGGTGACGGTATGGACGTGGGTGGAGCCGTCGTGGGTGTGGGTGAAGGTGTGCCGGTGGGGATGGGTGTGGCTGCGGATCAGGGTATCGGCCGCCGCCAGGGCCGTCCCCGCCAGCATGACCGCCAGCGCGGCCAGATACAGTGCCGACAGCCGCTCCCGGAGGAATACGAAGGACAAAAACGCGCCGATAAAGGGGGCGGCGGCGTAATAGGCGCTGGTTTTGGCGGCGCCCAGGGCGCTCTGCGCCCGGACGTAGAGGAAAATGCTCAGCCCATAGGCCACAAAGCCCAAAAGCAGGGCCGCCGCCGCGGCGGGAGGGGTGGGCAGGGCCTCCCCCCTGGCCAGGGCGATGGCCAAAGAGCCGGTGCCGGAAAAGACGCCCTTTAGGACGACGATTTCATAGGTGCTTTTGGAGGAAATCATCCGGGTGCAGTTGTTCTCAAAGCCCCAGCAGGCCGCCGCCAGGAGGACCAACAGGGAGCCGGGGGAAAAGCGCAGGCTGTCCGCACCCTGGAAGGACAGCAGGGCGCTGGACAGGGTGATAAGCCCGATGGCCGCCCACAGGCGCTTGGACACCCCCTCGTGAAAGACGAAAAGCGCGATGACGGCGGTGGCCGCGATCTCAAAATTGCCCAGCAGGGAGGCGCTGGAGGAGGAGCCGGCGCGTATGCCCATCATCAGCAGGATGGGCGCGGCGATGTCCAGCACGATCATGCCCACTACAAAAGGCAGGTCCTGCCTGGAGAGCGGCCGGGCCTGGCTGCGGTCTTCCCGGCGGAACAGGGACACCAGCCCAATGCCCAGCCCCGCCCCCAGGTACAGCAGGGCGGCCATCATGGCCGGCCCCACGTCCCGCAGCAGCAGCTTGGACACCGGCACGTTGACGGCGTAAAATGCCGCAGCCAGCAGGGCGGACAGGATCGCTCTCACATGTTTCACAGGAAGACCCCCCAAAAAGCGAATGGCGCATTTTTATTTTAGCACAACTGCCCCCGCTGTTCAAGACAGGGCGCCGGGGTAAAATTGCGCCCTTGCGCCGGGGGCCGTTCCATGATACAATATACTGTCTGTATACGCCCATAACCAAGAGAGGAGCCGCTGTATGAATACCAACTACGACGTGATGGTCCTGGGCACCGGCGAGGCCGGCATCTACGCCGCCTATGAGCTGGCGCTGAAATGCCCCTCCGCCCGGGTGCTGGTGGTGGACAAGGGGGCGGACATCTACCGCCGCCAGTGCCCCATTGTGGCGGGCAAGGTCCGCACCTGCGTCCAGTGCAGGGTGTGCGGCACCATGTGCGGCTTCGGGGGGGCGGGGGCCTTCTCCGACGGGAAATTCAACTTTACCACCGCCTTCGGCGGCTGGCTCACCGACTTTTTGGACCAAAAGGAGGTCATGGACCTCATCGGGTATGTGGACAGCCTCAATGTGAAGCACGGCGCCACCACCGAGGTGTACTCCACCGCCACCCCCCAGGCCCGCGCCCTGGAGCGGGAGGCGCTGAAATATGACCTCCACCTGCTCCAGGCCCAATGCAAGCACCTGGGGACGGAAAACAACCTGAAGATCCTCACCAGCATTTACGAGGCCATCCGGGACAGGCACACCTTCCTGTTCGACACCGCGGTCACCGCCATTGAGGCCAGGGAGGGCGTTTACACCCTGGTCACCGGGGGCGGGGAGCGGTTTTCCGCCCCCTACCTCATCGCCGGGCCGGGGCGCTCCGGGGCGGAGTGGTTCGCCAACCAGTGCAAGGGGCTGGGGCTGGAGCTGC
>ERZ779632.313-NODE-313-length-30961-cov-12.008574_pt1 | contig 30961 bp, 27 predicted proteins | sample MGYA00514194_ERZ779632 | MGnify/ENA primary metagenome ERZ779632 (study PRJEB29562, sample SAMEA4376704) | mouse gut metagenome | isolation source: Cecum | study: EMG produced TPA metagenomics assembly of the A DSS colitis mouse model was used to assess the...
TATGCTCTGGCTTTTTATTTTCCCTCTGTATCTATCCCTATCTATCTCTGCAACAGTTCCATCAGTTCCTCTTTGCTCATGCTGCCAAGCTGCCCCAGCTCACCACTCATGACCTGCTCTGCGAGGTCGCGCTTGGTCTCTTGCAGTTTTAGAATCTTTTCCTCCACGCTGTGCCGCACGATGATCTTGTACACAGTCACCTTCTTCGTCTGTCCGATGCGGTGTGCGCGGTCGGTCGCCTGATTCTGCGCCGCAGCATTCCACCACGGATCATAGTGTATCACAACGTCTGCGCCCGTCAGATTCAGCCCTACACCGCCTGCCTTGAGCGATATCAGGAAGATCGGCACATCATCTTCATTGAATGCTTTCACAAGCTGCAAGCGCTTTTCCTTGGAAGTCTCCCCGGTAATCATATAGTACGGTATCCCGTTCTCCTCAAGGCGATTCCTGATGCGCCCGAGCATGGAAGTGAACTGGGAGAACAGCAGCATCTTGTGCCCGCTGTCCATCGCGCTCTGCACCAGCTCGATGCAGGAGTCAAGCTTTGCCGAGCCGCCTTCATAGTTGTCAAAACACAGATGGGGATCACAGCAGATTTGCCGCAGTCTTGTGAGCTCTGCGAGGACTTTGATCTTGTTTTTGTTAAACTCATCCTCTGACTGCTGTGCCAGTATTTCCCTCATATGTACGATCTGGGCATCATAAACTGTCTGCTGCTCTTTCTCAAATTTCACATAACGTACTTCTTCAAGCTTGTCAGGCAGATCTTTGAGCACATCGGTCTTGAGACGTCGCATGATAAAGGGGCCCACCATCCGCTGCAATCTCGCCATCGCATCCATGTCTGCATTTTTGACAGCCGGCGTCTCGATTTCTTTCTTGAACACATCATAGCTGTAGAGAAATCCCGGCATCAGAAAATCAAAGATGCTCCACAGCTCGCTCAGGCGGTTTTCAATCGGAGTGCCCGTCAGTGCGATGCGCATCTGGCTGTCAATAACCTTGACTGCCTTTGCCGCAGCAGTCGTGTGGTTCTTGATATATTGTGCCTCATCGATGATCTGATAGGTAAATTTCTTATCTTCATAGCAGGCGATATCCCGTCTGAGCAAATCATAAGAAGTGACACTCACGTCATAATCCGCATACTGCTCAATCTTCTTCTGGCGCTCCTGCTGGTCTCCTGTGACTAGCTGTACCTTCAGTTCTGAACCAAACCGCTCAAACTCCTCCCCCCAGTTAAACACGAGAGAAGCCGGCGCCACGACGAGTGAGGTCACGCCCTCCTTTTTCTGCGAGAGCAGAAACGAGATCGCCTGAATGGTTTTCCCAAGTCCCATATCGTCTGCGAGGATTCCGCCAAACTGGCAGGATTCGAGTGTCTTGAGCCACTTAAACCCATTTTTCTGATAGCTGCGCATGACGCGCCTAAGGCTCTCGGGCACCTCATAGTCCGCATCGCTGATGGTCTTGAAGTTCTTCACCATCTCGCGAAACGTATGGTCCCGACTGGTGTACACGCCCTCCTTTTCCTCGAGAAGTTTGTCGAGATACAGGGTGCGGTACATGGGCAGATGCATTTTTCCTCTGACAAAATCCTTGGGCGGCAGATGCATGGTATCCATCAGTTCCCGCAGCATTTGTAAACTTTCATCCTCCAGATTGACGAAATCGCCATTTTTCAGACGGTAATATTTCTTGTGGAGCTTGTACCCTTCCAGTACTTCGAGCAAATCTTTCCTGTCAATATTCTCGGTGTCAATCTCCAGATCCAACAGCCCATTCGAGACAGATACCCCGACGGACACCTGCATCTTCCGCACGATGTTCAACTGTTTGAATGCGTTGGTGCACCGCACCTCCCCCATCTGAGCCAGCCGCGCCACGCCGCTGTTTATCACTTCATAGATGCTGTCCTCCTCACAACGACAGCAGAATACGCCGTGTTTTTGGTCAAAATATGGGAAAATCTGGTTCGTGAGCAAAAAGGTCTCACGCTCCCTCCCCTCCAGCCGGAAACTCTCATAATATACCGTGCCGGGCTCTGCTGTCATGGCATCGACTACCGAGCACTCGTGTTCCCCATAAAACGCTGACAAGCGGCAGGTAACATCCCCCTGCTCCGCATCCAGATAAAAGACAAAGCAGACTTCTGGCGGCAGGTAGCTGTGAATCTCCTCGCTGTTCTCCTCTGTGATAGTAAACACTCCCTCAAGCTGCGGAAGAAAGGAGTAATAAAAGTCGGTGAGCATTCGGCGTCCAATGCAGAACGTGAATTTCCCGCCTCCGCCCCGTTCAAAAAACGGACGGATTTTATCTATGATGGCGATATCTGTCTGATAGAGGACGTTCTTCTGGAGATAATATGCTTTTGCAATGCCAACAAAAAACTCGGGCATGTCGCAGGTGACTTCGATTCCGTGAAATTCTGTCTTTTTTCCGATTCCGTTCTTGCGGATCTGCATGGTGAGCTTGGGCGTTCCTTCTTTGCACAGGAGCTGTAATTTTTCTTTTTTCCTTGAGGATTTATACTCAAACTCGACGGCATCCTCCCCCAATGTCTCGCAAAACTGGTCCAGCCGCCATCCATACAGCTCAAAGTCCGAGCACTTGCGTTTCCTTTCATAATAGTAATAACGCATCTCACTGATACGGTTGATGAGGTCTTCCTCCTCCTGAATGACTTTGTTTAGAAACGCATACCATTGTCTCGAGTGCACAGAGAAATTGTTGATATTCTGGTTGAACTGGGTGTTGGCTCCATACTGGACTGTCTCGGAATTTTGCACCTGATTGCAAAATGCAATCAGATCCTTGATGACAAATAGTTTCCCTGAACCAATCTTAAATGAGAGCCTCAGTGCCCCCTCACTGCAAACCAGTCTGGGTGCAAGCGTAAGGGAACCCTCCTGCAAAGTGGCGTTCGCCACGATCTGATTGGTATGATAGCGCTGAAAATCAGCAAGCAGCAGCGCTCCCTGCTTATCTGTCGCATCGCCTATTTCTTTGTTTTTCAGCTCCGACTGTATAAGCTGCAAGACGGCGGCGACATAAGCGCAATTGCTGTCCATCTTCGCGTACCACCGGGATCTACAGGAACGGATGCACTCTGGACAGTTGCAGATTGAGCTGACTATGGTATCTCTGCTAAATATTATCTTGATCGGATACTGCCGCTTGTTGTCCACCGCCATTGCATTCACCTGTCCGACCAGCTCGTCCAGCTCGTCATAATAACCAAAATCGAAGTTCAGCACAGTGACCTGTTTTGCAGTGAGATACGCTGTCCCCTTCTTCATTGTCTGCTCCGTGATCTCAAGATCTTCTACAATGCTGTCTATATCAAAATACTGGTAATTTTCTTCCTTTATATTCATGGTTTCTATATCTTTGTTCCCTTCTGATTTCCTGTTCTGGGGGGGTACTTTCTTCTCAGTGCGCGCCGCCGTTGTGTGGCCTGCCCATCTCCATTCATCCCGCATCAATGCAGCGCTCTGCCAAATCAATATCCTGTGTCATCTCTAATTTCGGATACTTCTGGTCGAGCCTTCGCAGGCATTGAATGTAGTCCCTGCTCTGCAATCTTTTCCAAATAGTGTATTGTTGCCTGCGCATCCTCCGGCAAAATGCGAACGATTTTATCACAGCATTCGTAGATGCCGTAATCGTCTTCTATGTGCTTTTGATTTCTCTCTTTGATGACGTTTGCTGTATCGCAGGTTATCAGCCGCACGCCTTCACAGGGTATGGCAGTATTTATTGTACCACACTTTTCAGACAATTTTCAACTCACACATCCTCGCGGACAGTATAACTTAATTTTTGATTGGCTGACATCGGCATCTGATACCAGAAAACGCTTTTATTAATTGTTGGTGCCTTTCTCCTCACAGCACTTCTATCTATAGCATATCACAGAAATACACGTTGTGCACTATTGATTTAAAAAATCTTCAAGTAAAATTACACTATTGTCCCATGAGGCGTATCCCGCACCGCTCATCATAATGCAAACTGATATTATTTCAAGTCACATGCTCTCATGGGCATAGCTAATTAATGGCGCGCACTCTGCAATCCCATCTACCTTATAGCATACACGTCCTTGTGAGGCGTGACAAGCATGAGATTGCCTTTCTCTTTGGGAATCGCAATTTCAACTCACACGCCCTCGCTGGGCGTGACATGATGGATTTTCCAGCCATTGTTCCATTACAATCATTTCAACTCACACGCCCCTCGCGGGGCGTGACGCTTGGGCAGTATTACATGGTGCCCTACGAGAATATTTCAACTCACACGCCCCTCGCGGGGCGTGACCGCCTAAATCAAATTTTCGGACACTGGATTACAATTTCAACTCACACGCCCCTCGCGAGGCGTGACAAACCATGCTGGGTAACATCGTCAGTACTATAACATTTCAACTCACACGCCCCTCGCGGGGCGTGACATCCGCGAAATAAAATTTAGAGGAAACAGGAGAATTTCAACTCACACGCCCCTCGCGGGGCGTGACATAAGCGTCCCACAGCTTCAAATTTAAAACGGGATTTCAACTCACACGCCCCTCGCGGGGCGTGACTCGTAGTGGGGGGCGGTTCAGGTTCAGGCAGGAATTTCAACTCACACGCCCCTCGCGGGGCGTGACGCAGCTTGTCACAAAACTTTTGACCGAAACCAAAATTTCAACTCACACGCCCCTCGCGGGGCGTGACTCAGCAGCTTCTGCATACTCTGCTTTCAGCTGTATATTTCAACTCACACGCCCCTCGCGGGGCGTGACATCTCTAATTCCAATATCACCATTTTCATTTATATTTCAACTCACACGCCCCTCGCGGGGCGTGACTTGACCCTCTGGTCCCTGTTTTCCCTCTGGTCCTTTAATTTCAACTCACACGCCCCTCGCGGGGCGTGACAATGCTCGAATTTTTATTATCGCGCCCCCTACATATTTCAACTCACACGCCCCTCGCGGGGCGTGACCACCTGTGCCACCATATCACAGAAATTTCCAACATTTCAACTCACACGCCCCTCGCGGGGCGTGACAATGCTCGAATTTTTATTATCGCGCCCCCTACATATTTCAACTCACACGCCCCTCGCGGGGCGTGACCACCTGTGCCACCATATCACAGAAATTTCCAACATTTCAACTCACACGCCCCTCGCGGGGCGTGACGTGCTCCTTTCACAAATATAGCATACTTTCGCAAATTTCAACTCACACGCCCCTCGCGGGGCGTGACAAATGAAAATTAGCCGTTTGATCAGGAGCGGAAATTTCAACTCACACGCCCCTCGCGGGGCGTGACCACTGGTTTGTGATGTCTATGGTGTCTTTCAACAAATTTCAACTCACACGCCCCTCGCGGGGCGTGACGCGGTTCAGGTCCAGGCATGCCTAGTCAAGGTCATTTCAACTCACACGCCCCTCGCGGGGCGTGACGGAAATAAATACATACATCAATTCTGTTGCACAATTTCAACTCACACGCCCCTCGCGGGGCGTGACTTATAGTTTTAAGAAGAAAGAAAATTCTACAAAAAATTTCAACTCACACGCCCCTCGCGGGGCGTGACCAGGATCATCCAAATGACATAAATACCTAGCGTATTTCAACTCACACGCCCCTCGCGGGGCGTGACAAGAATTATATGCAGGATACGTATATTCGATATATTTCAACTCACACGCCCCTCGCGGGGCGTGACCGCAGTATATAGTATAATCACCTCCAATATGCACTAAATATAGAATCCAATATACATACATTAACTAATTCTACCATTATTATCCACTAAAATGCAACGCAAATAATAACATTTTTCTGCGAACCTATCTGTATTTTGAATATTACTTTAGGTTCGCAAATACTCTCTGCTCCTTGAAATATACATACAAATCCTATATTATAATTACCCCCTCGGGATTATAGGTCTCTTTTGTCCCAAAATGTTCCACTCGATGTTCCCAATGATTCCCCAAATAGTAAAAACGAATACTGTCCTGTTTTTCATCAATTAATTTTAACAGCTTATCCTTGACCTTCAAAAATGTGCCATAATCTGTATCTATTTCGAACACAGAATTTTGCACTCTCTGTCCATAATTAACACACTCCTTTGCAACTTTCCGCAATCGTGTTTTTCCGCCAGCATCTACAGTACATACATCATAACTCACCAAGACCATCATTCTATTTTTCCCCCTCTCCAGCAGCAAATCCAAATTCCACGTGAATACGCTGTTTCTTTATTTCTGCAAAAAACATGGATATTCTGGAAGTTCTCCGCGAATGTACTTTGCAAGCAAAGAGCTTTGGACATATGGCAGCAGTCCGAATGGAATCTTTTCTTTTAAAAACGGATGCAGCATCGTACTTCTTCGTTTTTCCTGCCATGCAGTCAGTATTTTTTTCTTGCCCTCCTTTGTCAGGAACACCGCCCCACTCTCCTGAACTTCAAAATCTTTTGCGTTTACCTTTTTCAAATTAATCAAAGTCAATACCTGCCGTTCTACGACACAGCGAGACTCTTCAACCAGATCACAGGCAAGACTGCTTCTCCCCGAGCGCAGCGCATGATAAAAACCATAACAACTGTCAAGTCCCACACTCTCCAAAGCTGCCGCATAATTGCTTGTCATAATCGTATATAAATAGGAAAGCATCGCATTTACTTTATCCAATGGCGGACGTTTTGTGCGCTTGTTCAGATAAAAATCCTCTTTCTGAGATAAAATCAACCTGTCAAATATCCCAAAATATTCCTTCGCACAATTGCCCTCAATGCCCATCAGCGTTTCGATATCTGACACTTCGTATACATGTTTCATTGCTGTCTGTAAATTTTCAATACAGTGCGTGATCTCACCATCTTCATCGATCTGAGGATAATCTCTTAAAGAACGTTTTATCAAAAATATCGTGTTATATATTTTAGCCGCAACCGTGTTTTGTGCCAGCAGCATCGGAGGCGCAGCAAATTGTTCAAACTGTGCTTTTCTTAAAAATATATTTCCCTTTGTCTTTCCCTGAACGCGTGCCAGAAACTCTCCCTGCGGCGATATAAAGTTTAATGAAATACCCAAATCCGCACATTTCCCCATCAATGCAGGTGAACACCCAAGATATGAGAAACAGAAAATTTCCTCAATATTTACAAACGGCATTCGAAACTTTTCACCCTCATCATTCTTGCAGACAATATTTTCTCCATCAAGCGCCAGCCAGACAGTTTCATCTGTAATATACAAAGAGTTTAATAATTTTCTCATCCCTCCGCCTCCTCATCTGTACTTTGAAAGATCTCTTTTTTCACAGAATATGTTGTATCCTTATAGAAACAGACGTCTTTCATAGAGCATCCCGCGCATTTTTGACCTTTCCGCCGCTTCGGAAGTTCATGCTTATCCAAAAACTGTCTCATCTCGCAAAGTAATTTTTTTAGTGCGTCGTCGTACTGCTCATACATACTGTCAAATGGCAGCCGTATCCGTTTCTTTGTCTCAGAATAATAGATAAAACATTCTGCGTCACATCCCCAGACAAAATCTGCACATAATTTCTGTGCAAATACTTGTATCGCATCCGTTTCATGATAGACACCCTCCTTGGGCGGCTTCGGCTTATACTCAACGATTTTTACCAGATATAAATCTGGAAGCCCTTCAATTTTGATACCATTCTTATCCTTCACAAACTCAATACAGTCCGTGACACCATATAAGTTATATTCAGGCAGATCATTATACAATGTAATGGCACTTCTGACTATCTTTTTGTGATCTGAAAAATTGTGATTGCCATCATGTACTCTTTCATGCATGAGATCTGCCTTCACCACAAACGCATTCTCCGCCCAGTCATGATTGATCTCCAGCAGACCCCAGCGCCGCGGACAGTACATATAGTGCTGGATTGTGCGGATATTGATCGTCTTTGCATTTTCCTCTATCATAACTTCTCCACAAACGTCACACCTTCTGGCATCGTTTGATCCACCGTTATTGTATAATCCGAAAATTTCCTTGGCACGAGGATGTCGCTGTTTCTTTTGACCTCTATTTTTTCAAAGAGAGTGTGCGCGGGCGCATTTCCAAGAATGGAATCGTGTTGAAATACGTAAAGCTTGCGCATACACATTTTGCCTCTTGCAGCGCTTCTGTCATTCTCAAACATATTGATGACCGCCTTCCAGAAAAGTTCCAGATCTCCTTCTGAAAATCCAGTTACTTTTTGAGCAAGCGACGCAGAGATATACCCTTCTGCCCTATATAATCCATAATATATAATGCTCTTTCTTCCCATCTCGGCATTTCCGGCGTTTTCTCTTTTCTCGCTGGTCTTTGCCTGACGCGTTATCGTGATATCCTGCGAAAACACAGGGTCAATGCTTCGCGCAAAATTAATCTGCACCGGTCCCCGCACTGTACCGCACTGGTCGTCTCCTGTGCTCATAACCGCGCCAAATGTACGCACATCAAAATAATTCTCGCACATATACTGCTGCGCCTTCTGCACATCCTCTTTATTTTTTCCATTTTGCTTTTTGGCAAGCCCCAATGTATCATACACCTCTGTAAATTTGGAATTTAAGGTTCTGTCATTTTTTATGAGTATGTTATACCCTGCTTCTCTTTCCTTGGCAAGCTCCACATAGTTTCGGATTTTGCGTTTTAAACAGACATCTGTCACAATGCCAAGCGCCGTTTCAGGGTCAATTCTGGGTTGATTTCCCGCATCAGGATCTCCATTGGGATTTCCGTTTTCCACATCAAAAAGCATCACAAATTCATAGCGGTTTTTAATTGCATTTTCCATTTTTTAATTCTCCTTCTTTTTCTCTGCATTAGATGTATATAACACTTGATTCTGCTGATAATATCCAAGGATAAAACGCCCCTGTTCTTCGAGCGGAAGCACTACCGGAAAGGTGGTGCCAAGCTCTCCCATGATTTCTGTAAGCAGGCGTTTATAAAAAATCACTGCCTTGTCCTCCAGCTTTTTCATATGATAGTTTGACAATTCCACCAGCCTTGGAAAAACGGACGCTGGTCTGGAACACGCTGACGAAAAATATCCGTCTACGATTGTCGTGTTTAGCTTGCCCTGCGCAGAGTCCTGCTGTATCTTCTCAAGCACTGCAAAGAGTCTGCCGCAGCGATAAGCCGTGTTTTTTTCTTCATTGTCCAATGCCATTTTTATCTCCTCCCTTTTTTGTTCTATTCGATATTTACGGTTAATGTACGCCTTTATAATGCCAATGCGCGTCGGATTCATTTTGACAAAATGCTTCCCTTCTGGATTTTTATCGCTCTTAATACGCCGTACTACCGCTGCAAGCAGTTCCTGCGGATACCTTCCCCCTGTGCTCGCAGCGCGGATTATCGCTGCCATCAGCGGCGGCGGCACAGAATCGTTTGTCGATTCGGGCAGTACGAGTTCTCTGGCAATTCCCCCAAACGACACGGCTGCTTTCTTGTCCCCTGCAATCGCAAAATCCATCTGATGCCTTGACATGTTTTCCATCAGCTTTCCAAAACGGTTCTTAAACACAAATTTCAGGCAGATGCGAGAGCTGTTTGGCGTAAATCCTGCCACATAAAACTCGACGTTTTCGTCAATGCCCAATGCACTGTAGTCTACGGGCTCTCCTCTTTTCATTTGCATCAACACTTCTGTCAGAATGCTGTTGGCATTGCTTTTTGCCGGCGCTGCGTCGGGTGTCTCACCAAAAAACTGTGAAAACAGCTCACATGCTTTCCCATCATTCTGTTCCATCGCAAAATAGAGCACCACCATGTCATTGATCAAAACTCTGTGCCGCGGATCATTGAAAAGGCTGTTCAATGTCGCTGTGTACTTTTTCATCGCAGCTTCTGAGATATTGCTGTTGTAGGATTGTGTTTTCCCATAGGACTCATAGGCGGATTCCTTCATGCCAACCAGCACACAGCCCGAAGAATTGCCTCCCGGAAATTTGATCTTATCGTGAATCCTTGCTGTAGGCATCCGCTCTCCCAGTATGGGACACACCGCAGTATAGACTTCCTCTGACGCTGCACGCTGCTCGTTTTCTGCCAGAAACTTATGATATTTATCCAGAAAAGCTTCATCCTCCTGTGGCGATTTCGTGATATCCTCATCCAGTGCAAAGCAGTAATACGAACCTGTATATTCTTTTCCCAACCCCAGCAAAAAAGCATTCTCTGTCTGCTCTGACGGATTCCAGTTTTCAATAAATTTCCTGTAGGCTGTGCATACAGGGGAATCTAAATCCTCAAAAAATTCAAGATTCCGCTTCACAAATTCATCATGAGATTTCTTTGCCTTTCCAGTAGCATCCTCCGGGGTAAGTCTGCCGTCCACATAATTTAATCCAAACAAATACAGAGGACGGTGCTCTATGATATTGGCATCAATCGCCGTCTTCTGAGAGCGCTCTGGCAAAGCAATTTCCGTTGGCACCTTCTTTATCTTCGGGGGTTTTTCTGTTCCATCCTTATTCTTTGTCTTCTGTTTTATCTCCACTTCTTCCCGATAATCATTGACAGATGCAATCTCCCCGTCCGCCGTTAAATGGATTCGCCAGCTCACCGGCTGCTTTTGATATCCTTTCGGAACAGTAGTCGGTTCCCGTTCCTTTTGGCAATCATAATAATCACATAAGGCTTTGATCAACATACAATCCCCTCCATATACTTCTCGACATCAATGACACCATCAACCATATATGGATGATAATATACTGCATCTGCACGATCTGAAAAAACAGGATTATCCCAATCACCATGCAGTGGTATCCCGCCATCTTCAAATTTCATCTGATAGAGCATATACCCCAAATCTGTCGTCCCCTTCAATTCCGGTGAGACGGCGTCATAATCAAACGCTTCCACCAGCTCAATTTTTCGGACTGAAAACTCCCTCGTCCCTAAGCAGGGCTGGCGGAAGCACTGCCCTTTTTCCAGTCTGCGTTTTAAAATATTGTAATGCTTTTTCTCTCCTTCATCGTCCTTCTCGCACCGAAGCCCCGTGAGATCAAAACAAAATTCAACGCCATACTTCACATCCTGCAAAACAATGCTGCTGCGCTGGCTGCGCTCCTCCGATGTATAGATTTCCGGGGAAGCTCCGCCCTTCATCTGTGCTTTTACCTTGGATAACAGGATTTTGTTTTTAACCTCATTTCTACGTATGTTGATATACTTGATTGGATGAAATACCACAATACGCTGAATCCGATAGGTCACAGAAGGTTTCCAATAGATTGATTTAATCATCCCCACTAATGCCGACGGCGTGGGCACATCATAACTTACTCTTTCAACCTTATTTTCCCCTCTGCAAAAAAGTGCGTAATCACCTTCTACAAGAATCTTAAATCCATAACTCACCCTATATCACCTCCATTTGAAAGTTAATTTACCTATTAAATAAGTTATGTACCAGAAAAGTATAACAAATCCATAACAATATATCTATTTCTATATTGCACAAAATTTGTTATATATTCTTCTACAGATGTAACAAATATTTCCAAATGCTATTGTAACTTTTCTAAATTTGGATACAATATACTTGTCGTAGAAATTACGTGAGTTGAAATATTTATTAGGTTTATTACACGCAAACAGGGGCTGTCAAAGCCCCTGTAATCTTCATCATAAAAAGACATCCTCATGAAATTCAATATCCAATCCTGTTTCTCTGCTATAACAGTGCATATTATTCACCACAAAGACTCCTGCCCCGCAGTCCTCTATCAAACCGTTTCCAAGCGCTGTATTGAACTCGCAGTCCGCCCACTGATTACATTTTAATGATACAGTATATCGCTGTAAACTCCTCAAAACCTTTCTGTCGCCTTGCTTCAGACGCGATAAGAATTGAATGCACGTTTCATCCTGAGGAACCACCACGCCCACCGTGTTCTCTTTGATCAGTTTGAAATGCTCCGCAAACGTCCGAAATGGTATCTCGCGAAAGTCATTGATTCCCGCACCGATACTGTTCTTTTCAATCTGCTGCTCTCTGAAAAAGAAAATTTCATTATAGTATTGTTCGATACATTCTTTTGACAAAATCTCCTGATGGGATGCCAGCAGTTTTTGGGTCGTATTGATACGTATATCTTTTGATATGCCTCCGTTCTCCTGCTCAAAAATAAACACAAATCCACTATCTCGTTTTCCCTCACGGTTGCATCTGCCACCCGCCTGCAAAATGCTGTCCAGTCCGTTCAAGTCCCGGAAAACCGCCTCGAAATCCAAATCAATTCCAGCCTCTATGAGCGATGTGGAAACGACCGTAACCTGCTTTTCAGCAAGAAGATCTTCTTTGATCTGTACAATCGTCTTTTCCCGGTCTATTGGCGTCATCAGCGTAGATAAATGGTATTTATTCCCACTGACCATTTGATACAATTCCCGCGCGGTTTTCTTCGTATTGACAATGATCAGGCACTGTCGAAATCCAGAAGCCTTTTCGACGATGGTATCAAAACCACATTTTCCAAGGTTGATATACTGCGCTTTCTTAAAATACTGAAAATCTGAAGTATCTTGAATCAAATGCGAAATACTGCATTCTGCCATGTACTTTTCAAACAGCTTTGTATAATCAGGCATCGTGGCAGAAAGAAAAAACGCCTCAGAATTAAGATAGTTTGTGATCGCTCCAATTGCCCTGAGACAGGGTTGCAGACACTCCACTGGCAAAGTGTGCACTTCGTCAAATACAATCACCGCATCCGCCATATTATGCACTTTTCGCAGCGCTGCCGTTCTGTAATGACATACCGACTCAAAAAATTGAACGGCAGTCGTGATCACAAACGGCGCATCCCAATTCTCGGAGGCAAATTTTAACTTCTGTATTGTATCCCGCGTCTCGTCATCATCCTCCTGCTGCTCAAAAGTATAATTGGAATGATGCTCTAAGATCTCCACAACGCCGTCAAAGATATCATTCAATTCTTTCGCTGTCTGCTCGATAATCCCTGTGTATGGAATGACATAGATAATGCGTTTCTTGCTCTTGTCCGCCAAAACCCTGTCCAGCGCCAGTCTCAAACTGCAAAGCGTTTTCCCGCTTCCAGTAGGCATATTGAGAATACGAATCTTGGCACTGTCCTTCGCATTCTCAAAAGCCTGCTGCTGAATCCTTGAACGGGCAGCCTGCAAAGCGCTGTCCGAGGGCTTCTTAGCCAACACCGCATCAAGACGCTTCCCCGCCTCCTTGAAATCAGCGCTAAGCCCACGCTTGACCTCTGGTTTGCAAAACTTTTCTGTCCCAATAAAATCAGCATCCACAAGACAGGAAAAAAGGTATCTTGTAAAAAATGCGTACAGTTCATAAAAATCATTCGGTGATTTTAAATTTCGAAAACATTGTTGTATCTTTGTAAAGTCCGGCGTTTCCAATACAATTTCATCCTTATAGGAACTGTAATCCCACCGGTCTGTATATTCCTGCTCATGCTGCTCTGAAATCCTGTAGGACAGGGTGCCTTCTACAGCCCCCGCTCCCCCATCCTGCAAACCCGTATGATGACAGGCAATGCAAAATTCCATCATGGGGGCAAACCGATTTCCTCCCATCAGCTTTCGAATTTCAATGGCACCACAGGCAGAATGTTCATATTTTGCGGTTCCCCCATTTAACCTGTCCTGAAAGGCGTCCGCATATTTTCCAATATCGTGCGCCACCCCAACAGCATGTGCGACCGGTTGAAAGAGAGGCACGGCATTTTGTTCAGCAAGCTGCGCGGTTTCCTGTAAATGCTGTTTGATTGTCTGCCATTCGTCTTTATCATTTTTATGTGCGTACTTTTCCATCGTATTCTCCCGTATATGCTCTCATTGTTCTCATGTAATACTCCACTAACCCAAGACCTACACCATTTTCTTATAGTTAACGTACAAAGCTCCTTAACAGCCAAGTAATATTTTTCTGCATGATTGTGACTGTCTGTCCCATGTTTTTCATCATATCAATCGCACTGTTTGGATTGTTTCTGATAAAATCCTCCAGAAAGTCTTTCGTGATGCGCACCAAAAGCACCTCATCATATGCCACAACTGTATAACTGGCTGGCTGGTCTGCCAAGACATTCATCTCGCCAAAACAGCGCCCTTTCGAGTAAATTCCGATCAGGCGCTCGTCCGCCTCTTTATACCGGATATAGACTGCCACTGAGCCCGATAAGATTTTGTACATCGCATCACACAGCTCGCCCTCCCGCATAATGATCTGGTCTGCGTGGTAAGTCATTTTCTGTTCATTCATGCTGTGATTCCTCCTAGAACGCGTTTCAAAATGCTTTCGTCTGATGTTTTCCTGATGCCTCTGTTGTACTTTTGGCAAACAGGTGAACCTTATTATCAAAAACCATATCAAATATCATGATATCATATAAAAAGTAACTATGGGCTGTTTGAGCACAGTTTGCAGTTTTTGTGGTATGAAATGCAGCAAGCATCTTGTGATGCCCTGTTTTTTATAAATTGATTTTATCCTGAGATTTCACCATATGTATCAGCTTCTCAAAGGACTGCTGAAACAGTACATCATCCTCTGCTGTGCGTTTCTTAGGTCCTTTCAGGTGTTTTTTGCCGGATGAGCGTCTGGCTTTCTTGTGCAGGTACCGCTCCATCAGCATCTGGTCAATGTTTTCACTTGTATACCACTTGCCTGACTGATGGATGGCATAGGCGCCTTTTCCAAGTGCCATTGCAGCAACGCCATAGTCCTGTGTCACTACAATGTCCTGTTTTCCGCACAGGTTGACCAGTGCAAAATCAACGGCGTCTGCTCCTGCTCCAATGACTTTGACCTCGCTGTAGTCCGAGTGCAGCACATGATTCGTATCGCACAGCAGCATTACCGGAATACCATTTTCTCTGGCAGTCTGCTCTACGATTCTGACTACGGGGCAGGCGTCCGCATCCACATAGATTTTCATTGCGATCCGTCCTTTCTGATTTATTTATACTGACGGTCGAAAAGACTGACCGCCAGTATAATGTGATGCACACAGCCGCATAAGGAAATATGCCGCTTCGCGGCTGCGGCTGGCGCGATACTCACGGCAGATCTTATCTGTCGTGAGTATATGTCGTATTTTGTAGAGACAGCAGGCTATTTGTAGAACGATTCTCATTTCATTTTCTTTCTGGCCGTGGTAGAATTGTTTTTGTAATATTTATCATGCCTATGACAGAAAGGAAAATACCCTATGATTCAGCAAGCGAAACACACACAGGAACTTTTTTCTATTATCACACAGCACGACTCTGTACAGGAAATAAGAGAAACCATCAAAATATTTATGGACAGCATGAAAGACACAACACTCAATACACTTCTTAGGAAAGACCAAGAATACCAAGCCTGTCAGGAGGAATACCTGCGTGCTTATGAATGTTATCAAAATGACAGCTACTCGTCCTCACAGCGTGATACTGTTGACAAATTGTTAGCCCAGAAAGATGAATGTCATTTAGAATATATCACAAACGCCTACTTTGCAGGACTGATCGACAGCTATCGCATGATCCAGTCCATGGATTAGGGTGCAGAACTGCACCCTGCTGCTGCGGCAGTATACCAGTATGGTCTGTTCCTTGTCTGGAAGCTCATTCTACTATTTTGTTCTGTCACGCACGATATCATGTCCTGTCACAATGCACATTATGCAGCTAATCAGTAACAGACAACTCCAAAATTTGTGATGGTCCATTTTTTCACCTCTTTTCATATATTTTTAAACCACTGCTTCTACAATTGTCTTTCCATGTATTTGAAGCGCCTTGACGCCTGTGTCTTTCTTCTTATTGAAATTAAAGCTAATCAGATACCCTTTCTCCTGATGGAAATAATCCAGATACTCCGCAAGCTGCCGCTCACCGCGCTCGTTGTATTCATTTTCGTGCCAGATTTTCAGTTCTATGATAAACTGTTCCCCGAGATAATCCACCACTACGTCTGTGCGCTTGGCATCTCTTGTCTGTGCTTCAATATAATAGTTCCCAGCACCGTTTATAATCGGCTTTAGATAAAGCAGGAAGAATTTGCGTCCGTATGCTTCCACAAATTTTTCATCCTTTTCAGTATAGATGTCTGCGAAATATTCCACAAACTTTGTAAGCACCTGTTCCATATTCAGCCTGTTTCCTTGGATAAATTGATTTCTATTGCCCTGTCCATACAGGAAAATCTCGCTTTTCACCGATTCCTCCGCTATAAACAGATTGAGCAGGTACATTTCAAAAATGCGGTTTGCTATGGTAACATATCCGTCCTGTTCCTTTAGAAAGCCAAACATCAGCCCTAGATTGATGGACTTTTCCGCAGGGCTGAACGAGATCTTTTTTCCCTGATACAGGATTTCCTCAATCATCCTCCGCAAATCCTTATAAGTGTCCAGCTGCTTTATCATGCTGTCAAAAAGCGGCACATTGGTTTTCAGTATTCGCTTTACCGCCTCCGCAACTCCCTCCTGCGTCCAGACAGCGCACGGTTCTTCAAAACGCTCGCTGTACGGCAGCTTCTCGTCCATTATTTTGCAGATTGCAGAAACCAAATATGGATATCCAGAAGTATATTGGTAAATGTCCTCCGCGATCGCCGCCGTATCCATCCCCGTTTGGTGATCCGACTCGTATTCATCGAGCATCGCCACGATTTGTTTCTTAGAAAGGCTCATGTCAATATCAAAATCGGCTGCAATATTCCACGGACTGTTGTATTGATGCTCTTCGTTGGGACGGAGCTTTAATTTTAAATTTTTGATATCATAAACCCCTGCAAAAATAACAGAATGGAAAATCGGCCGTTTTTCCCTGTCCAGATAGTATCCCCTCAGTTGTGCCAGAAAGTCGATAAACACCTGATTATTGGATGCGCTGTCCACTTCATCAATCATTAGGACAATGGGTTTTGGAGCGGTTCTGCATATATTGCTCAAATACACAAACATATTTTTTATGGTTTTATCTTCCTGATTTTTGAGACAGCCAAGCGCCTGTGACACTTCCGTCTCAATCGGTTTCATTGCCTCCTTCTCAAAAGAAACCAGTTCTTCAATATATTCAAAAAATGACAGAACAAAAGTCTGCTCATCCGCAAAATTCGCCGTGCTCATCATCTGAAAATCCATAGAAAGGACAATATAGTCGTCTTTTAAGTATTCCGATAATGCTTTGAGCGTTGTTGTTTTGCCATACTGCCGTCCCTTATTGATCACAAAATACTTTTTTCTGTCCACATAGAATTGTTTAATTTTATCCAGTCTGTTGTCAAGACACACCATATAATGTTCTCTTGATTTGCATAATCCTTCCGTGTTAAAATACCGCATTATAGTCCTTTCATCGCCAATGATACTATTTTATTCTGCTATTCCTATTTTAACATTGCATTATAAATAAGTAAACAAAAGAAATTTTAATACTAACATTTCTCATCTGCCTGTGCGCCGGACGCGGACAGTTTTATTGATATATAAGTACGCATACCCGCCACATGCACAGCAAACCACCGTCCCCAGAACCTCCGCTTCCCAAATTGGCTGTACTTCAAATGACCCGAGAAAATCAACCAATGTATGCACCATCATGCAAAACAGAATACTTTTTGTCTTGTAAAAGACTACCGCAAAGGAAACACCAGCCGCAAACGCATACAAGACCTGTAGCAAGACAAAAGCAAACGGGATATTTCCAATATTCAGTAAATGAAACGCACCAAAAATCACACTTGAAACCAAACTGCCTTCTGCTCATTGGACTGCTGTTCGATCGAACGGCACAAAAAACTTCTGAAAATCAGTTCCTCCATAATACCAACAAAAAGACTATGAATCAGCGAAAAGCCTATATGAAGTTCTGTGCTGGAAAAATCCGCTTTGTATAAATACGGCAGATTTACAAGCGGAACAAGCAGGAGAAAGAACTGGTTTTTCATAAAATGCGCCCATTGTCCTGTACAGATGCCATAATAAGAAAGCACTTCTTTTTTTCTCATCATAAGAACAAGAACTGCCACAACCACCACGGCACTTGACAATTCAGCCCATACTGCATTCATGCAAAATGTCCCGATCATGATACCGCACAGAAGCGACTGCAATAAATAAAACAAAAGTGCAACAAGTGTCAAACGAACTGAATTTTTCATCATTTTTTCCTCTTTTCTCTATGAATATCTTGTGTTTTGTATACACAGATTTCATGAAAAGTATAGTCCCAGATAAATATTTCCTCAATTAATAAATCCTTAATAATTTCTAAAGATGCTCATATTGTGCAAATACAGGTAAATATTGTTATAGAATACGATCCTTCCAATTCATATAATACTATTATAAAGTATCAACTGAAGAAACGGAGGAATATTCTTATGAGATTCTGGAAAGAGAACCAATCCCTCATGTGGAAGCACCAGTATGAGACAGTATGCATCACACCATGGGGCAAAAACGCACTGCGCATCCGCGCGACAAAATTTCCCGTCTTTACCGCACATGACTGGGCACTAGAGGAGCCTGTACCCGATACTTCCGCCGATGTCTCCATCACAATAGACCAAGACGAAGGCACCGGAACAGACAACGCCGCCATCCAAAACGGACGTCTCTGCATCAAAGTGGATGCGGCAGGCATTATGACCTTCTACCGCGACGGACAGAAAATCCTCAAGGAATATCACCGGGACTATGACCAGCCCGCATGCCGTGAAAGCAGGTGTCTCAAAGTCCGCGGGCGGGAATACAAGGCGATTGTCGGCGGCGACTATATGATGAAGCTGCGCTTTGAGAGCAATGACGGGGAGAAAATTTATGGAATGGGACAGTACCAGCAGCCCTATCTCGACTTGAAGGGCTGTACCTTAGAACTTGCACAGCGCAATTCACAGACATCTATCCCGTTTGCGGCGTCTAACTTGGGATATGGTTTTCTGTGGAATCATCCGGGTGTTGGAAATGTGGTATTTGGCAAAAATTATACCGAGTGGGAGGCAAAAGCCGCCAAACAGCTCGATTACTGGATTACGGCAGACGACAGTCCGGCAAAAATCCTTGAAAACTACACGGAAGTGACAGGACGAGCCCCGATGATTGACAAGCAGCTTCTGGGACTCTGGCAGTGTAAACTGCGCTACCGGACACAGGACGAGGTCCTCAGCGTGGCAAGAAAATACAAGGAGCTTGGGATTGCACTTGATGTGATTGTCATCGACTTTTTCCACTGGACAAGACAGGGGGATTGGAAATTTGACAAGGAATACTGGCCTGACCCCAAAGCCATGTGCGATGAACTGCACGCAATGGGCACAAAGGTCGTGGTGTCCGTGTGGCCTTCTGTTGACAAGAAAAGTGAAAATTTTCATGAACTGTCAGAGCGCGGACTGCTGATACAGACGGAACGCGGCAGCAACCAGACCTATGATTTTCAGGGAGACTGTCTGGAAATGGATCTCACAAATCCAGAAGCACAGGCTTATCTGTGGGAAAAGTGCAAGAAAAACTATTACGATTACGGCATAGATCTGTTCTGGCTCGACAATGCAGAACCGGATTACAGTGCATATGATTATGACAATTACCGCTATTATTTAGGTACCGCTTTGGAAGTCAGCAATCTCTATCCAAAGCTGTATGTCAAGACTTTTTATGAACAGACAAAAGCACTTTCGCTCGTGCGCTGCGGCTGGGCGGGCAGCCAGAAATATGCGTCACTTCTCTGGTCTGGCGATATTCCCAGCACCTTCGAATCCCTGAAAGACCAGCTTAGCGCCGGGCTCAATATAGGTCTTGCCGGCATCCCGTGGTGGACGACCGACATTGGCGGATTTATGACGGACGACGCGGCGGACACTGATTTCCATGAACTGCTGCTGCGCTGGTTTGAATTTGCCGTGTTCACCCCGGTTCTGCGTATGCACGGCGACCGCGGCCCCCACGATATCCCGCCGCTCTCCGAAAAAGAGTGGGGCGGCGGCAGCCTGTTTACCGGACATTCCAATGAGCTTTGGAGTTACGGTGATGAAGCGTTTGACATCATGAAGCAGCAGCTTGGCTTACGCCTCTCCATCCGGCCTTATATTGAAAGGCTGATGCAGGAAGCCGCCAAAACCGGCGCGCCGCTGATGCGGACCATGTTCTACGAATTTCCTGATGATGCACACTGCTGGGAGTTGGACGACCAGTATATGTTTGGAAATCAGTATTTAGTCGCGCCGGTTTTGCAATTGGGACAGCGCGAGCGCGAGGTCTATCTGCCCGCCGGCACATGGAAATGCCTTGTGGACAGCCAGCTTTATGAGGGCGGACAGACGCTGCTCTGCCCCGCACCGCTAGCGCAGATTCCGGTGTTCGAAAGACAGGGCTGAATCTGGCATTATCCCAGCAGTTTCGCCCACTCCTCTTGTGAAAAGCCCGGACAAACGCCTTTTTCAGTAATCAGCAGGGGGCGCTTTACCAGCATTCCATCTGTGGACAATAGCTGGTACTGCTCCTCCTCGCTCATTTCGGGCAGTTTGTCCTTGAGCTTCAATTCCTTATACAGATTTCCACTTGTATTAAAAAACCGCTTTAATGGCAGCCTGCTTGTCTGATGCCATTCTTTTAACTCCTCCGCTGTCGGATTTTCTTCCTTGATGGGGCGCACCTGCACCTCATAGCCGGATTCCTCCACCCACTTTAGCGCTTTTTTGCAGGTGCTGCATTTTTCATAACATAGTATTACTGGGTTCATCTTGTTCTCCTCCTTGATTTCATATAATTTTTTATTCTATCACAGCTTTTTGTAACTGTCTATCTGGCCTCTGTAAATTTCACAGGTTCTGTCTCCCGTCTTATAAAATCTCGATGATTTTTAATATTTTTTCTTTTTTTTCCTTCGAACAGCACTGTAAAGCCTTCGCTATTTTTTTATCTATCGCTTCATTGGATATCGCTTCCTGTTCAAATAAATACTGTTCCCCAATCAGATAATCAATACCACACTTCAGAGAATTGGATATCGTAAATAATGCTGTCAGGCTGGGATAAGACCTCCCAACTCTGTTCCCACCAGTTCACTGAGCTTTCCATAGAGCTCTGACGCGTCTTTTACATTGGTCAGTCCCGAAAAATCCAGTTTAGCCGACACATTGTCTGAAAGCGTTGGCGTCCAGCCTGTATAATCTCCATTTGAATCCAAATGATTCTGAATATATTTGTAAAATGCGTGTCCCGGGTCCATCAGTTCCTTATATGCATCCGTACCAGCCTTCATTTTGATAAAATCGCCAGCCCACTGATAACCGTCAGACGTCATACCGTTTTGTCTGGGTCCAAAATATATTTTTACACTGGAACCATCACGAAGTTCAAACGCATGCTTCATGATACCTGTCAAATCCTGTGTCTGCTGTGTCAGATAACTGGGATGTACCTCTATTTTGGGATAGGTTCCCGGTGCCACGACAGCGTCATTGATTTTCAGCCATGAAGGCATATCTTTATAAAACTCCACAGTTTCTTTCACGGTATAAGACTCTGGATGAAAAACCTCTCCCTGAACCCTGCCGCCGTTTCGAAAAATATAAATCTCATTAAATTTTGTCGTCTCAAAAACTCTGTCTAACTCGTTGATGCATTGGCTAATCTCATCCTGAATCATGCCTCTGTCACTTTTTGAATTTGTGCCGTTATACGCTTTAATGCTGAGCTCACGGGCACGCTGAAGCATATCTGCAATTTCATTCAGCGCGCCGTCTGCTACCTGACACAGCGAAATGCCATCTTCAACATTCTCCATTCCTTTGTCAAGTCCACGGATTCTTTTGCGCATCTTCTCAGATATGGAGAGACCTGCCGCATCATCGGCAGCCCTGTTAATCTTATAACCTGACGCCAGCTTTTCAGCAGATTTTCCAAGATGCCAGCTAGTAATCCCCAGCATTCTGTTTGCATTCAAGGCACTCATATTGTGTTGTATTACCAAATCTTCCTACCTCCTTGTAGAATAATGCACTCTGGAATCCTTCATTTCCCAAGCCATTATCTGATTTCCATATCCGTTTTGTCTGGTTCATTCACTATGCACGCATGCCCTCTCAGGTAAAATGAAACAGCTCGCGCAAAATCCCAATGTAGCAGTAGCCGGAGACTGGTTTACAGCACACGGGACAGGCGCGAGCCTTGGTTATTTCGGTAAAAATGAGAACAAGGATATCGCCCGAAAACTGCGAAGCGCGTTCGCGGCGTGGATTGACAACGGCCACAATAACTTCGCCGATGAAAATACCATTATCCCGCGTATCCAGCTCACAGACGGTGTTCTGTTCTCACAGGGAACAAGATATGACATTGACTTTAGACAGTATGCAAAGTAGTCAGTCGTCTATGCCAAACATATACTCTAGCTGGTCTTCGGCGGCATCCAGCTTATCCTCCAGCCGCTCGAGTTCCCGTTCGAGCCGTTTATAGTCCTCTCTTGTCAGGGATTGGACCTTGTACAGTTCTTCCAGCTCATCCTCATGATGGTCAAGCAGGTCATCAATCTGCTTTTCCTCTTGTTTCAGGGCAAAAAACTGTTCCAGATCCTGCGCGGCTGACCCACTCGGTGCCGCCGCATCCGCCTTTTGCACAAACGCACCGACCATGCTTTCCAGCTCTTGCATGGTATAGGTCGTCAGCCCCTCATCGGAAGCGTCCGGCTGCTGGCTATTTCCGACACTTGTGTCAGTTTGCGCTGGTGCAGTCTCTGCCGCAGGCGGCACTTCATCTGCGGCGTTATCTTTCGTTACATTGTTGTTTGCTGCATTATTATTTGCTGCCTGCTGCTCTAATGCGGCAATCTGTTTTTCCAGCTGCGTGATTTGTTCCTTCAATGCTTCTGTCTCTGCGCTGCTGCCAGCATTGGACTGGCAGCCTGTCAGCAGTGTAGTCACTATGACAATGGCAAGCGCACGCCTTCCAGCTTTCTTCTTTTTCATATTCATTTTTTGTTTTATTCTCCCTTCTTTACTAATACAATCTTTCATCGTCTTAGAAGAATATAGATATTCTCTTCGCCAGCATTTGTACTCTCAAACATTTCCTCCTACAGTGAATAAAGAACAGTACCAAACTACCAACTATATTATAATGGGATTCAATACGCTTGTAAAGAAACAAAAAATATTCGTTATTTTATCCCAGTGTAAAACGCCTGTATCGCCTGCCCGATATATGCAGTCGTTCCGTCCCCGTAAAGGCTGTCCTGCACCTTCTGAATCATTTCATTGGTCTGATATCCCTGTGCCAGTTCCAGCATCAATGCAGTGACATCCTCCATCTGGTACAACTGCTTTGCCACGAAGTCATATTCACCGACCAGCTCCCGCACTTCCAGCGCATTGACATCTGTCCCCATTTTGTCCGCAAGTTTCTCCATGATCGCTGTAATGCGTTTCTGATATGCGGTCATCAGTCCTGCATCTGTAGGATTCTTCTGCGCCTCCATCGCCTGCTCCTTGCTCCCATACCATTCGATAATTTTTGCAAAATTTTGCTGGGCTTCCTCTGACGCTGCACTTTCCAAAAACTGCCTTCGCCACGCTTCCTTGCTGCCATAATGGGAAATAAATATCGCCTTCTGCGCCTCATTGCAGTTTTCGTACATTGAATCCCAAATTTCTTCCATCTCACGCCTGCTAAACACCTCAAAATCCATTCTTTCCTCTCCTCTCAAAAGCCTGTCAATGCTTGCAATCAGCCGCTCCATCCGCTCCTTTTTGCGCAGGAGCATCCGGCGCTGCATTTGCAGAATCTCATTTTTGTCAAGAGACGGATTCTCCATGACAGCCTTAATCTCTTTCAGTGGAAGGTCAAACTCGCGGAAAAATAAAATCTGCCGCAGCCGTTCCAGCGCTTTCTCATCATAAAGCCTGTAGCCTGCCTCACTTTTCCCGGACGGCGTGAGCAGTCCGATTTCGTCATAATAATGAAGGGTGCGCACGCTGATGCCTGTGATTTCTGAAACCTCTTTTACCGTCATCATATCAATCCTCCTCCTGCTTCTTCACAGTTTCTAAGATACTCCATGACGTTCCGTGAGGGTCAAGTACTTTTTGCATTAAAATCTCCAAATCACCTCATACGCCTCCCACGGCGCCGGCATTTCTAATTTTCGAATCATTTCCTCCAATACAGGCTCGGGGATATAGCGTGCTCTTTTTTGGTTTCTGGCAAATAATTCCTGATAAGGCGCTTCCAAATACAGCAGATGCACCCGCGCACCATATCCGGCAAACAGACCAACAAGCCGCTGTCTGGTCTCCTGAATAATGTTTGTCGCGTTCCAGATAAACGGCTGTTTTCCTCTCAGATATATTCTTGCCTGTTCCGTGGCAGCCTGCGCCACTCTGCCCGAATTTTTGGCAGGGGAAATGCCCATCTGTTCGCGAATGTCATCCAGCGAGACAACGGGCAGTCCCCTGCCATGCTCTGCTATCCATGTATCTTTTCCCGCAAGCGGCAGACCAGACAGCATGACAACGTCAAATTCTGTACTGTCACACAACACGGTCTGATGCCACAGTCCCTCCCGGTGAAAATACTGATACTTTGTATAGGGATTCGCAAACACATAAGGCTGCTCCCAAATTCCCAATTCCTTAGCGTAATCCGCAAATAACGCCACCTGCACTTCCAGCTCGTCCGCTTCTTTCGCCACTCGTCCCTGTACATCCGCCTTGGAAAGCAGATACAAAAGCCGCAGCGGAATGCTTTCTGCCGCTTTGATCAAATCAAATGCCGTTCTGTCTTTTGTCCAAAACCACACTGGCAGTCCGTGAAAGCGAATCAGCCTGGCGGCTTTCTCCCGCTGGGAAAAAGTCAGTCCAAACTGCTCCGTATTTTTGTATGCCAGCCATCGGAACTTCTTTTCTCCAATAATTGTATGATTGGGCGATACCCAGTTTCCATCCTCCTGTTTTGTACAGAAAACCTTGCCGATATCATGAAAAGCCGCTGCCAGAAACAGCAGCTCCTGCTCCTCTTGTTCCAGTTCGCTCCATTCGGGGAGTGCCAAAAGGCAGTCACATACCATTTCCGTATGCCGAAAAACATCGCCCTCACTATGATATACAGGATTTTGAGGTACGCCTTTCATTTGATTCAGTTCGCTGTATATACCAGAAAGGCGCTGAAACGAAAATCCACTACGGCGAATTTCTCTGAGAATTTCCATCTGCACTCACCTCCATCAGGCATTTGTTCTTTCCCTTTTTCATTGATATTACAACATTTTCATATGCAATTATCCCGTAATTACTTTACAGCGCTTTTTATAGCACGCAATACCATATCTGTAAATGGTTCTCATGCCGTCATCTAATAGTATTTCCTCATAATTTTTATCTTTGATTTGCTGCAGTGCTTCCTCGCACGCATTGTCAAATGCGGCTTCTTCGGCATATTTTAATTCTATGACAATGCCTATATCCTTGTCCTCCACTTCCACACTGATATCGCTGTAGCCCTCGCCGGACTCGGCATTGGACTTGACTTTCCAACCGTTCATTCCTGCAAACAGCCCCAGCAGGATTCCGTGATAAAAGTTCTCTTTCATTTTCTTTTTGGTACTTGTATCGCGGACGCTGATGGTCTTTCGTAAATAGGATGTAAATTCTTTCTCGATTGTCTCGGTATCATTTTCCTCAAATGCCCTGCCTAAATTTTCGAGTTTTTCGACATCTTTTCGCGTTTCCTTATGAAACCAATCCTGTATCTGTTCCTCATATATCCAGCGTATTTCCTTGTTTGGAATAACAAGCCCTGTCATGCCTTCATCATCTTGTCCGCACTGTGTCAGATAGCCTGTTGTAAAAAGAATGCTCCATAAATTTTCAATATCCGAATCCAAGTCCCTGTAAGTTAATTCCTGCCTGATTTTCTTTTTTATCATGCCGCCGTTGACCAGCTGCTCTATTTCATCTTTCGTAGTGGTATCCGCTTTATTTATAAATCTCCTGACAATGTCATTGCTGCTCGTATTTACCCAATAATTTTGCGGCTCCATGGATGGCTGCATCTTTAATGCATGGCAATAACTTACCACATCCCACGGACAATAAATGTCAAGATTATTAAAATGATAACCGTCGTACCACTCTTTAATGACATCATACTTTTCCATAAAACCATAATATTCAAGCATCTGCCTGACTTCTGCATCCGTAAACCCAAAATATTCATTGTATTGAACATCCTTTACCGTATACACGCTGAAGTTATTAAGACCTGTGAAAATACTTTCTTTTGATATTCGTAAACATCCTGTCAATATTGCAAAATTCAAACTGTCATTTGTCTTTAATGCCTGACCGAACAAGGTTTTAATGAAATTCACCATTGAATCATAATAACCTGACTGATATGCCTTATCAAGAGGAACATCATACTCGTCAATTAATATAATCGTTTTTTTCCCATAGTGTTTCTCAAGCAAACGTGACAGGAACAAAAGACTTTTCGCCAACATTTCATCGGACATCGAATACTCGCCTTTATCGTCCAGCTCAATAAGTTTCGTAAACTGCCTGCGTTCTGTTTCCATTAATCCATCGCTCTCTGAAAGAAATGCAAACCTCAAAGCCTCATCACCAATAATTCCGCACAGTAATTTCTTTGCCCCCTCAAACGTATTACTTGCGGCATTTTTTAAACTGATAGAAATCACAGGAAATTTCCCCATATATTCTTCACAAAGTTCCTTTTCCCTTGAAATCTCAAGCCCATCAAACGGCATAATATCCGTGCCCACCTCAAAAAAATATTTCAGCATACTCATATTCAGCGTCTTTCCAAACCGCCTTGGACGTGTGAACAGGTTTACCTTTCCAAAATTCTCAAGCAATGTCTTAATCAATCCGGTTTTATCAACGTAATAATACTTTCCTGTGCGTATTTCTTTAAAATTCTCAATCCCCATGGGGAGCATTACTTTTCCTGACATACCATACCTCTTTTCATAATACATAAACGCTTAACCTTTTGTACAGTATAGCACATCCCTATGGAAATCACATCTTAATTCATAAACAAATCCACACCGTCTGCCAGACAATTGACGATCATCGGCCGCTTTAACCAGTGGCTCTCCGAATCGAGAATGGTGTTCAGAAAAGAACCCCGCACAAACTTTAGGCGGTCTGTCACGTAATCCCCGTCCTCCACCTTGATATAGATGCCTTCCATGATTCCTGTCAAATCGGTCTGTCGGACTGCCAGCTCAGTATCAGCTCCGCTTTTTTTGCACTGCGCCAGAAAATTTTGCTGCTGCTCTTTGGAAATAAAAAGACTTGGCCCTATCCAGCGCTCGATCTCTCCCACGGTCTTAAACTGCCCTTGCGTCAAGACGCGTACCGAGTGGATAAACGGCGCATCCGCCAGAAATTCCCTGCGTCTGCGCGTTGAAAAGAAGCGCTGTTTCCTTTTGTCAAAAATATCAAACTCCATAAAATAATGCGGCAGCCGGTCATAAAATACCGTATGCTTTGCATACAGCCATTCACCGTACATCACATACTGGTCTCGCAGAAGCTCGCGCAGCCTGCTTTCAAAGCAACCCGCCCAGACCTTGAACAAATCAAACTGCCGTTCTCCATAGCCGCCGTTTAAAAAGTGGCCGCGGCTTTGCAGATACATTTTTCCATCGCTGCCAAAGCTAATACCGCAGTTTGCACCATCTACTTTTTCCTCAAGTACGAGATAGCACCCCTTGATCTCCTCTAATTTTACGCAGTTGAGATCCTCATCGCCCACCTGCTGTTTTGACCCCTCAAGGTGCCTTGTTCTCGGATATTTAAAAATCTGTTCCATATAATCCCTCTTTCCTAAAAATCCTAAAATCGCTGCTTTTTGACTCCGCTTCCGTGCGCGCCGCCTTGGCGGCATACTTCCTCTGCACGGGTCTGTGCATAAAAACCACAGCCATGATCTGTTATCACCAGTGGCTGTGGTTTTTTATATACGATTGTAAAAATATCGGATTACATGGGATGCTCCTTTCTGAGACAATTACGCCAAATCAAGACTGGAAAAGTCAATATACAAGTCCTCATAAATCCCCGCCTTGACTGTATCGTCAAACGAATATACGTTGACGGAAAATTTATCTCCCTCTAATTCATAGACATAGATGCTGCGGCTTACCGGGTCAACAATCCAGTATTCACGCACATTGGCGTTATTATACAAATTCAGTTTTATCTACTAACTGCCTTAACTTTCCTTAATTTTCAAGGCTTTGCGGTATGCCTGACCTCAAAATATGTATCCTTTTCCCTTGTTTTTGCCCTTATGAGCAGATTACAAGGGAAAGTTTTTGTTATTCAGTTTTCATTGATTAATTCATTCCCACAACCTTATCCAAGAGTTTAGCTGAATCCCGTTTTGCCTCCCTTGTAGCATGTGCATAGACATTCATGGTGGTGCTTACGTCTGAATGTCCTAAAAGTTCCTGCACATCTTTTGGCTGCGCCCCGTTTGATAACAGGTTTGTTGTGTAGGTGTGCCTTAATGTGTGGAAGTGGAAACCCTCTAACTCCGGTACTTTTCTTGCCGCTGTCCGGCAGGCTGTTTCTACGGTGGCAGGAAGTTCAAGACAGCCATCTTCCCTCAAACATACAAAGGAAATTTCCGTATAGTCCTTTGGCACATCTTCTGTCATTCCCAAGCTGTAATACTCATTCTGAACCCTGTTCTTTTCCGTAACTTCTTTGTAGAAATTGCTATGATAGAGTTCGCCATACTGCATACGGTTTTTAAGCTGCTGTTTTCTTGTTTTCTTCAAGATGTCAGCGAGGGCATTGCCAAAATCAACTATCCGCACTTTCTTCCTCTTTGTCGAGCCGATTTCGTGCTTATGGGTGGCGCCATTGTAGCGGACACTCCTGCGGACTGTCAGACATTGTTCCTCAAGGTTGATGTCCTGCCAAGTAAGTCCTGCAACTTCCCCAAGCCTAAGCCCTGTGAAATACGCTATCTGTACGGGCAGGATTGCGTCTTTACTCCACTTTCCAAGCTGTGTAATCAACTTTTGGTACTGTTCATACGAAATAGGCTTGACCTTGCCTGTTTCAGTGTCCGTTTCCTCCGCAAACAAATCCATATCGTCCTTTTTGTGCCTCATTACCACATACTGCATGGGATTGAATGTGATGTACTGTTTCGGAAACACTGCAAAGCGGAAGGACTGCTGCAATACTGCGGAGAATGACCTTACATAATCTTTGGAATACCCTTTAGAAACAAAATCTTCGATAGTGCCCCCAAAAGACATGATATCCATGAATTGCTGTAAATGCCCCGAAGTGACCGTTTTTAGCTTTCGTCTGCTTACAGGATGCTGTTTAATGCGGTTGATTGCCTGTAAATAAGTACCGACAGTGCCATTGCTTAATGTGCCTGTCTTTAATTCTTCCTCCGCCCATGTGTCAAGCAACTGTCCGAGGGTGATATTGTCCGCCTTTGCAATGAATTTCTTGCTTTCGTAATCTTCCATTGCCTGCCTTAGCAGCTTTTCCGTTTCGCTTTTGTTTTCTGTTCCTGCACACTCTTTCTGTACCAAGTTTCCGCTTGCGTCCTCCACATAAAAGCGGTAGTACCATTTCTTTCCTTTCTTCCGTACTGATCCTTTTGCCATAATCGTTTCTCCTTTCAATGAACACATTTCTGCGTATGTAATCATTGAACAGATATGGCAGTCAGAACTGATGGAATGCTTTCTGAAAATAAGGATAGCATAAAATCCGCTGTCCTGCTATACCGAATCGGAATCTTCTGATAAAAGATTGGAAAGCCTTTCAGCGGCGGCATCAGGGTTTTTGGAGTAGAGCCTCACTATGTCGCCCATATCATTAAGGGCATTTACAGTGTGGGTAATCTCCCGCAGGAACATGATTTCATTATATTCCCTGTCCGATTCAAATCCCATTGTCTTTGCAAGCTGTGCGCTTTCCTTGTTACCCTTAAACTTCCTGCACGCAAGGCGGAACGAATCCACAAACAGCTCATATTCCTGCAGCATCAGCAGCAACAGGTCTTTTGAAAAGTCTGATTCGGAAGTTTCCATGTCATAAGGCAGCTTTGAAAGAATGGAGGACATGGCATCACGGATTAACATTTCCTTTTTATCCGTAATGTCAGATTCGTATTCCTCTGTTTCGCCTTTTAACCACTCTACGGAAACATGGAGTGCGTCTGCCAAACCGTCAAGAACGAGTTTCTTGGTGTTGTCAATCGTTCCTGCCTCATATCTCTGAATGGTGGATGCGGTAACACCCATTTTTTCAGCAACATAAGGCTGGTTGACGCCCAGTTCCAGTCTCCGCTGTTTTGCCCTGCCGCCGATTATCCGGCGCAGCTCTTTGTCTTTCATGCTGGGTTTCCTCCTTTATCGGTATGGTCAAAGTATACCATATCAAAAGCAATATTGCAATATGCAAGTTAAGAATAATTTTTGAAATCACATAACGCTTGACAAGGAAATATAAATGATGTATAGTAAGCATACTATAAAATTGCATAATGCAATTTGAGGGGAGGAGAATGAATGACGGAAATGAAGATTGCCCTTTCCATTGAGGAGGCGGCAGACTACACGGGCATCGGTCGGAACACACTGAGAAAGCTGGTGGAATGGGATAAACTCCCTGTACTGAAAGTGGGGAGAAAGGTACTTATCAAAAAGGATATTTTGGAACTGTTTATGACTGTCAATGAGGGGAGGGATTTGAGGGACAGGGGGAATGTCAAAACCGTCACAAGAAAGACGGCGGTATAAGAGTCAGGCGAACAGTTGCGGTGAAGTTAAAAAATACAATCATTTTTGGAAAATGAACTCAAAAAATGCATGAACGTGGGGAGGATATAGAGGCAGGAAACAGATTTCGGGGGTTGTTTACCGCAC
>ERZ779632.314-NODE-314-length-30536-cov-7.457367_pt1 | contig 30536 bp, 34 predicted proteins | sample MGYA00514194_ERZ779632 | MGnify/ENA primary metagenome ERZ779632 (study PRJEB29562, sample SAMEA4376704) | mouse gut metagenome | isolation source: Cecum | study: EMG produced TPA metagenomics assembly of the A DSS colitis mouse model was used to assess the...
TCTCTGTCTAATCAAGTCATTTCCAGTATCTCGGGCAGAGATTGGACAATTAAAGCTTTTAATCAAGAAATAGTATTAGCTGGTTGGGCACCTGCTGGCGAATCCCTGTATCACGCGCTAGACCATGACGTGCTGGAAAAGGAAGGAGCCTTTGCTTTGAGGAGGAACATAATGGAAGTCCTTGGCCCCGCTGCCGCCGGCAGAGACGCATGCCGTATTGCAGTAAGGCAGGATCGGCTCTACCGCTCCATAGGCAATAGCGATACTCCCGGATATGGTGGCAAGGCACACCGGGACGAATCCCTTTTTCACACCAGCAGTATTTTGGCTTGTTGATCCGCCCAAATCCAGCCTCATCCTGAAACATTAACCGAACCGTCTTTCCGCTGTGGATCACTTTCAGCTCCTGGACGGTAGTGTTAATTTTTTGAGGCCGCTATTTCGTCCTCGCTGGCCTTCTTTGGGTGCTTGCTTCGGGGCATTACTTTGCGCCATCCATGCCGGTGCATCACACAATAAATCTGTCCTCTGCTGACGGGATAATCTACGGCACTTTGATATGCTTTCGCAATCTCACTGATCTCTACCAGTTCTCCTTTTTCAGCACGCGCCTTGAATGGTGCGAGAATATCCGCATTCTTCACCTAATTTAAATGATTTTATCAAGAAATAGTATTAGAAGCTGTACCAATAGTTAAAGAGATGATATAATGCAGGCATGATAAAGAAAAACGAGAGACGCAGATACGCGAGTGATTTAAGCGACAGTCAATGGTCAATCATTCAACCGCTGCTCCCGCCAGCAGGAAACAAGAGCAACTGGGAAAAGCGGGAATTGATAGACGCAGTCCTGTATTTCGTGGATTACGGCTGCAAATGGCGAAATCTGCCCCACGACTTTCCACCATACACCACTGTGGCCAATTTTTATTACGCCGCAATCCGAAGCGGGCTTTGGGAGAAAATCCGCGCGGTGCTGGTGGAACGGGCGAGGACAGACGCAGAGCGAAACCCAAGCCAAAGCTACGCAATTATTGACTCGCAAAGTGTAAAGACCACCTATGCCGCAGAAGAACGTGGAATAGACGAAGGAAAAAACAAAAGGGCGCAAACGGAACATCACAGTGGATACTATGGGGAATCTGCTGGCGGTGGCAGTTCATGCTACCAATATACATGACACAAAGGCAGGAATTCTGGCCGCAGGAGATGCCTACAGGAAATACCCATCTATTCAGCAGTTTTGTGCCCACGCGGGATACCACAAAACCTTTGAGCAGGATATTTCCAGCGAACCGGGGCTTGGTGTTGACATTTCAGTGCGCATCAAGCCCCAGTGGGAAGTCCTGCCCAAGCGTTGGATTGTTGAGTCTCTGGCCTGGCTCAACAACTCCCGCCGTCTTTCCAAGGACTACGAAATATCTGTCCATTCTGTTCAAGCCGTTTGTATCATCGCTGCTTTTCGCACTTTATTGAAATTGAGTTTATCATAGCGGGTGCAAATGCGGCGAAAGCGTTTTATGCGCCTAAACAAGCTCTCGACCTGATTTCGTTGTTTGTACAACTGCTCATCATAGCTCCAGGGATTTTTTCGGTTCCTCTTCGGTGGAACGACAGGCATATACCCAAGCTCCAGAGCCAGGGCTCTCGTTTCGTTACCTTCATAAGCCCGATCCATCAGCAGATGAACCGGATGGTCCACCGGACCGAGCTGCCGCAAGAGAGCACGGCCTTCCGGAGCGTCGCCGCAGTTTCCTGCAGACAATGCAAACGCTACCCCATCCCGATCAAATGCGGCGGCCATATGAAGTTTGGTATTCCATCCTCTTCGTGTTCTCCCGATGGACTGTGGCCCACTTTTTTCAAAGCGCCCATTCCATCTGGATGGACCTTGATGCAGGTGGAATCCAGGCTCACCTCATTTACTTGTCCATGTTTGGTTGTCCCCAGATGAACGGGCAAAAATCCAGGAGCGCATGGCAGATGTAGGCATCTGTAACCTTTCGGCCTATGTGCGGAAAATGGTTCTCAATGGCTATGTGCTTCATGTTGACCTTGCTCCCGTTAGGAGCGTTCAATCAATGAGGCGGCGCAACGCCTCCAGCCCCGCCTCATCTCCCAAGCCGGTCTCCACCACGGCGGAGGCTCCTGCTTCCATCAGCACCTCCCGGGCGGCCTCCAGGCGCTCCCGGCCGCAGCAGAGGTCCGTCTTGGTAATAACGCCGATCAACGGCTTCCCTCCGAACAGGGTATTCATACCCGGCGAAAAGCCGTTCTGCTCCTCGCCGGCGGCGTGGAGCAGCAAAATAACGTCCGCATCTATGGCCGTCACAATTAGCGCCTTATAGAACTGCCGTTGCTCCAGGTATTCCCCAGGCGTGTCCACGATGTCGCTCCCCACCACCTGGATGGTCTGGGTTTTCTGATAGCGGAGCACCTGTCCGGCCAGCCGCTGGCTCAGCGTTGTCTTACCGCAGCCGGTCTTCCCGATCATCATAACCCTGCGCATAGGCTAGGACCTGGTGATCTCCGCAGGGGTGAAGCGGAGGGTCTCATGCAGGACCCGGAGCACCTCCCGGAGGGCCGCCTCCACTGCAGAGACGTCGCCACACACCACCAGCGACCCGGAAAAGCGGTCCACAAACACGATCTCCACCTCGGAAGCCTTTGTGGCCACATCCGCGCCGATGATGGCGGCCTCGCTGGGGGTGATGGTCATAATGCCCAGCGCGCCCCGGGTCTTGCTGACCACCCCCAGCTTCTTGTAGAGGTCTTCCACCGGATTGGCGATCAGGTGCGCCATGGTCACCTGCTTGCCGGGGACAAATTCCTGAATAATGCGCTGCTTGCCCTCAAAGGGACTAATTTCGTTCACGACCGGACCATCCTTTCTGACCTACAGCAATGCGGAGAAGATCTCCCGGCGGGGGTGGGGGATTACGGTGCTGGTCACGGCCAGTCCCCGCTTCTCTCCCTCGGCCATGCCGCACTGCACCGCCTCCTCCACCGCCGCCACGTCGCCGGTCAGCACGGCGAAGGACTTTCCGCCGATGCCGATGCCCAGACGGACATCCAGCAGGGAGATCTCCGCCGCCTTGGCCGCCGCGTCGGCGGCGTACACCGCCGCGGTAACGCTGAAAAACTCCATGATCCCCACCGCGTTCTGTCCCGACGGCGGAGCGGCCTGATGAATGGCCTGGACCACCTGAGGATGCACCCGAGGGATCACCACGGAGTCCACCAGATATCCGTCCGCCGTCCGCTCCCCCGCCTCCAGGGCCGCCTGCACCGCCGCAACGTCGCCGCAGACCAGCACCGTGTATTTCCCCGGACAGACTGGCTTTGCGTAGAGGAGGGACACCTCGGCGGCCTTCAGAATGGCATCTGCGGCCTCCACGCCCTTGGCAATGCTGCTGCACTCCAGAATTCCGATTGTCTCCATCAGCGCTCCCCTCCTTTGTCCGCATCAATGGCGATCCACTCCGCCTCCACCGTCACCGTGCCGCCGATGGACGCGTGGAGGTCCGCCCCCAGGGCCCCCTGGGGGCAGGCGGCGATCCGCTGCCCCAGCTCCACCCGCTCTCCGCTTCGCACCACGCTCTCCGCCGGCGCGCCGGCGCTCTGCCGCAGGGAGAGGACCACTCGTTTGGGCGCAGCCCGGCGCAGCTGGTCGATGGAGATCCCGGCGTAGGCCGCCACCCCGGTCCGGGCGGCCACCCGGGCCGCCGGTGCCTTCCGGAAGGCCCGCTCCTGGCGCGCCTGGCAGTCGGTTTCCTCTCCCTGGTAACGGATTTTATTCCGGGCCAGCTCCTTTTTCAGCGCCGCGTTTACCTGGCGCGGCTGGAGCCCCATGGGGCAGGCGTATATTTCGCAGATGCCGCACTCGCAGCACAGGGCCGCGCTGCGCCCCTCCGGCGTGTCCAGCAGCGCCTCCAGCCCGCCGGCGGCCAGCCGGCGCATGATTCGGTGTGGTTGGAGAGGGTGGCCCAGCAGGGCCCGGGGGCACAGCTGGGTGCAGAAGCTGCACTGGATACACGCGGACCGGGCCCGGTTGACCATCTGCTCCGGCCGCGTCTGGGCCCGGCGGACCACCGGGCTGTCCGGCGGAAGGACGATGAGCCCGGACATGGTCTTGGTCACATAGGCGTGCCCAGCCTCCTCCCGGGTCATAGGCCGGCCCATCATAGGCCCGCCGTTGACCACCGCATAGTCGGACAGGGGCGTGCCTCCGGCCAAGGCGATACACGCCTCCACCGGCGTGCCCACCGGGGCCTTGACGATACATGGCGCGGCCACCTCCCCTGTGACGGTCAGATATTTCTGGGTGAAGGGCCTCCCCTCCATGGCGTGGTGGATACACAGCACGGTGGCGGTGTTGTTCACCACGCAGCCCACCGCCAGGGGGATCCCCCCCGGCGGAACCACCCGCCCGGTGACCTCGAACACCAGGGACTGTTCGTCCCCCGCGGGGAAGAAGCTCTCCAGCAGGTGCAGCGCCACCGGCGCGGCCTGCTCCGCGATGGCGGCCTCCAGGGCCGCCCGCTCCGCCGTATAGGCCGCCTTCAAGGCGATGACGCACCGCTTGGCCCCGGTCTCTCGGCCCAGCGCTGCGGCTGCGGAGACGATTTCCCGGGCAAAGTGGCGCATGAGGTAGCGGTCCGTGGCCAGGAGAGGTTCGCACTCCGCGCCGTTAACCAGGATGGTCTCCGTCTGTCCGCCGGTGTATTTGACATGGGTGGGGAAGCCCGCCCCGCCGCAGCCTACGATGCCTGCGGCGCGGATCGTCTCCGCCAGATTCATTTCCCATCACTCCCGCCTTTTGTGATCTCCAGTGAGTCGATGATACCCACGATGGCGCAGTCCACAGGCAGCTGGTCCGAGCCCAGGGCCCGGCGGGCCGTGCTACCGGTGACCACCAGCACCTGCTCCCCGATGCCCGCGCCCACCGAGTCCGCAGCGACGAAGATCTCCCCGCTCCGCCGGTTGGTGGTCTCCTCCCGCATGATCATCAGCTTCTGACCGCTCAGAGACTCCTCCTTCTTGGTGGCCCACACGTGGCCGATCACTCGCGCAATAATCATCTGGAACCTCCCGTCTGACGCACCGCAATGCCCGCGTGGAGCAAAACGTCCCTGGCCGAGGGCGTGAGGATCACGCCCGGTCCCACGGCAAGCGCACCGATGCCCTTCGACGCCAACTGCCGCGCTGTGGCCTCTGTGATAAGCTTCCCCTCAAACAGGGCCTCCCCGGCGGGGACAGGAGGCGCCGCGTCCGGGGGCGGGGAGGAAGCCGCCGTCTCCGCCTTCGGACGCATCCGGGCGGAGGCGTTCCGGGGAAGCATGCAGGCGTTGGCCTCGTCCACGTCGATGTGCATGGCTAGTCCTGCGCCCTCGCCCACCCGGCAGATCACGTTCTCCAGGGTGATGGGCCGGGCCCCGGGCAGCGTCACCGACACCCGCTGGCCGTTCTCCACGCCGGCTCTGACCGCCTCCGCCGGGGGCAGGTGGATATGGGCCTGGGCCACGATTACGCCGCCCCGGGCCTCCACCATCCCCTTGGGGCCTACCAGGTACACGTCCCCCGCGTCCCGCAGGTCCCCGGACAGGCGCAGCGGCGCGTCGATGCCCAGGGCCTTGCAGTCGGTGGCGGAGAGCTCCACCTGGACCGCGCCCCGCTCCGGGCCCAGCACCGCCACGCGCTGCATGGTCCCCTTCTCCGTCACCAGGGACACCCGCTCCTCGCACAGGAACTGTCCCGGCTGGGACAGTTCCCGCTTGGGCGTCAGGGTAGCCCCGGGGCCGAACAGCCGCTCCACCGCCTCCCGGGTCAGGTGGACATGCCGCGCCGACACCTCCACGGGAAACGCCAGGGGGATCTCCGCGCCCAACTGCTGCCAGCATACCGCCGCAACCCGGGAGACGATCTCCCGCATCTGCCGCTCATCCATCCGTCTGCCCGCCTTTCCTCTGATAGTAGCCGGATACCTCCCGGCAAAAGAGCAGGTAAATTCCGCTGCTCAGACGGTTGAGGTGCTCCACGATGTCCGGCCGCTCCCCCGCCGGGAAGGCGCGGACGGCGGCCAGCTCCACCTGCCGGGCACGGGCGCGCAGCAGGTTCAGCTGCAGCGCCGTCCGCCCCATGGATCCGTCCGGAACCGGGTGGTCCATGCCAAAGACCTCCCGCACGCTGTGGGACTGCCTGCGCACCTCGTCCAGGCTCAGACCCAGCAGCGCCGTCCCCCGGAGGGGCTGCTCCTTGACCTCCGCCCCCAGGATGGCCCGCACGAACCGCAGCAGGTCCTCCAGATCCTCCCGCAGCGGACCCCGGCACTCCTCCTGGAGCAGCAGGATCTCCGCCTGCAGGCAGTCCAGCCCGCCCCGCAGCTCCATGCGAGGGTGGGTCTTGTCCACCAGGACGCTGCCGTGGAGGTGGGTCATGTTCTCCGGCTTCTCCGGCAGCCGCTCCCCGGTGACGCCGTCAACGTAGGGGCCTCCGCCCCGGGGCTCCACCGGGGTGCGGCTCATGGTCTCGTGGCCGTCAAACACCAGGGCCACCCCCCGGTCCCGCAGGTACTCCCTGGCCAGGGGGGTGACGAAGGTGTCCCGGCTCACGTGCCAGCTTTCGGTCTCCGGGGACACCCGGGCCGAGCGCAGCTCCGCCTCTGTCAATACCTTCATGGCCTAGCCCTCTGCCGGCGTTCCTGCGGCCTACTCCCCGGCATCGAGCTTGGGCAGGATGGCCTCCACTTCGGCGTGGGGCCGGGGAATGACATGTACGCTCACCAGCTCACCCACGCGCCCTGCCGCCGCTGCGCCCGCGTCGGTGGCCGCCTTGACCGCGCCCACGTCCCCGCGCACCATCACCGTCACCAGCCCGCCGCCCACGTGGACCTTGCCGATGAGGGACACGTTGGCCGCCTTGACCATGGCGTCCGCCGCCTCAATGGAGCCCACCAGCCCCTTGGTCTCGATCATTCCCAATGCCTGTAAATTTGCCATAATGTTGTTCCTCCTTAAAAATTTTTATAGAATGTGACAAGTCCGTCCTGCCCGGACGGGGATCTCATTTGCTCTCCCTGAGCCGGGCCAGCACGGCTCGGGCGATGGCCTCAATGTCCGCCTGGGAGATCTCGGGCCGGGCCGGACCGGGCTCCCCGGAGCTGATCCGGCGCAGGTCGTCCAGTTCCCGCAGCCCCCAGGCCACTCGGCGGATGTTCACCAGATGCATGGGCGTGATATTGTCCGAGGTGGCGCTGCCTCCCACCGCGCCGCACCCCAGCGTCAGCGCCGGCGGCAGGCCCGTGGTGGCGCCCACGCCGCCCAGCGCCCCCGGCGTGTTCACCAGGATGCGGGACACCGGCTTTTTCAGCGCGAACTGATCCACCACGTCCCGGTTCTGGGTGTGAATGGTCATGGTGTGGCCCACGCCCTCGTTGCGGAGAATGCGCACACACAGCTCGCAGGCCTGCTCCCAGTCCTCCACCACGAAGAAGGCCAGCACGGGGCACAGCTTCTCCCGGGCGTAAGGGTTCTTCTTGTGGACGCCCTTGCCGTCCTGGCGGGAGACCAGCAGCCGCGTCTCCTCCGGGACCTGGATGCCCGCCATATCGGCGATCTGCCGGGCCGTGCGGCCTACGATGGCGGGATTCATGGTGCCGTTGGCCCGGAGCAGGAGGCCGGAGAGCTTGTCCGACTGCTCCGGGCTCAGGAAGCAGGCCCCCTGCCGCCGCAGCTCCCCGGCCACGGCCTCGGCGATACAGGCCTCGGTGACAATGGACTGCTCGGAGGCGCAGATGGTGCCGTTGTCGAAGGTCTTGGAGTCCATGATCCGCCCCACCGCCGCCGGAATGTCCGCCGTCCGCTCAATAAAGGCGGGCCCGTTGCCCGGCCCTACGCCCAGGGCCGGATTTCCGGAGGAGTAGGCCGCGTGGACCATGGCCTCCCCGCCGGTGGCCAGGATGATGCCCACGTCCCTGTGGCGCAGCAGAGCGTTGGTGGCCTCCGCTGTGGTCAGGGCCACGCAGCCGATGGTGTTGGCGGGTGCGCCTGCCCCCTCGGCGGCCTCCCGGATGATCTGATAGGTGGCGGTGATGCAGTTCTTTGCGCCCGGATGGGGGCTGATGACGATGGCGTTGCCCGCTTTGATGGAGATAAGGCTCTTGTACATCACCGTGGAGGTGGGGTTGGTGGAGGGGATCAGCGCGGCCACCACCCCCATGGGCACGCCGATCTCCGTGAGTCCCCGCTCCGGGTCCGAGCGGAGCACCCCCACCGTCCGCATGTCCCGGATGGACTCCCAGGTGATGCGGCTGCCCAGCTCGTTTTTCAGCTTCTTGTCCTCCCAGCGGCCGAAGCCCGTCTCCCGCACCGCCAGCTTGGCCAGCTCCTCGGCGTGGTCCATGCACGCCGCCGCCACAGCCTCGCAGATGCGGTCCAGCTTCTCCTGGGGGAAGTTCGCCAGCTGTTCCGCTGCCTCTTTGGCGGCCGCCACCAGATTCCGGACCTCCTGGATGGACTGTAAGTCCCGATCCAAAGTCAAATTCTTCACGCCCTTTCTCACGGCCGCCCCCTGTGCCGGGGCCGGCGAAATGGTTCGATTAGTAGGTTAACGGGGAGGCTGCGATCTCCTGAACTGTTGCGGCGAAGGTGTCGCAGGCGGCCTGACAGGCCGCCTGCAGGCCGGTGAGCAGGCCGCCGGCAAAGTTGGTGGCCGTGGGTGGGCCATAGAACACCTTCAGCTCCACGTCGGCGGCCTTCAGTGCCGCGTCCAGTCCCACTGCCGCCTCCAGGGGCGGCGCGATCAGGTAGGCCATGGCGGTTCCCTCCGGCACGCCCGCCAGGCCGGACAGGTAGGAGCCGGTGCGGGAGATGCAGTGGGCGAAGTAGACCACCGCGCCGTCCCCATCCGCAGCGTAAAAGCAGGCCCCGCCCTCCAGGTAGGCGACGGCGGCGGCCAGGCCGCTACGCACGTCCTCCGGGCAGGGGGCGGACAGGATGCCGATGAACTCCCCCGCCAGGGCTGTGGAGGCGTTTTTCGCTCCGCCGTACATGCTGCTGGCGTAGGCCACCGCCACGTCCGCCTTCTTGGTGGCCTCGTCCAGGGCGGCATAGGAGGCGTCGTCGCAGTCGGTGGTGAAGATCCCCAGGCTACGGTGGCCGGGCCGGACCGCCAGACTGGCCAGAAGGGCGGGATCCGCGTTGGGCAGGATGCGCACACTGAGCACATTGGTGGGAATTGGCCTTGGCACACGGACACCCCCTATTTTTTCAGCTCCACGCCGCTGGCCCCCTTCTCCAGGATCAGCGCGATCAGATCCACAATATACGCCCCCGCCTCCACGGCGGGGATCCCGTCCCTGTGGATGTTGGACACCACGGTCCGCCGGGCCTCCGGCATGCCCACCGTGGCCCGGTAGGCGATGTAGGCGCTCATACTTTCGGCGGTGGCCAGCCCCGGCCTCTCCCCGATGAAGGTGCATACCACCTTCGCGTCCAGCAGCTGGGCGATCTGGTCCTGGGCGGCCACCCGTCCGTAGCGAACAAACAGGGGCCTGCCCACCCGGAGCCCCCTCTCCCGCAGCCCGTCGGCCACCACCGGGAGAATGCGCCCGGCGTTGGCGGCAATGGCGGAGGAGGACAGGCCGTCGCTGACGATCAGCTGCACGTCCGGATGGGCCGGACAGCCCTGCCGGATCCGCTGCTGGTTCTCCTCGTCAAAGCTCCGGCCCAGATCCGGCCGGGTGAGAAATATGTTTTTGTCCCCGCAGCGGGTGACCACCGGCAGCAGGCCCAGGCTCTCCACCAGGGACGGGCCGATCTCCTGGAACACCGCGTCCTTGGCGGCCGCGTGGTCCGCCCGCAGGGTCAGCATGGTCCTGGTCTTCAGCCGCGGCCCCGCCCGGCCCACGCCGATGCGGGCGGTGGTCCGCCCCATCATCCGGCGCAGGGCGTCCGGGTCCTCCGGGTGGTCCAGCAGGGGGACGGCCCTGCTCCCGGGGGAGCGCCAGTCCTCCATTACCGGGGCCGTCTCCATCTCCGGTGCTCCGACGGGGCGCTCCGGCGGGTCGCCCGCCAACTCCTGTAAAACCAGCTGGGCGATCTGGTCGATCTCCTTCTCGGACAGCATCCTCTTACCACCTCCCCTTGGTAAAGATTGTCGGGTCGCCGGCCCGCTCCGTCAGGCGGCCGTTCTCTATGATCCCCATCCGCTCCAGCCATCGCTCAAAGGCGGGGATGGGGTGCAGGCCGAGGATCTCCCGGATGGTGCAGATGTCGTGGTAGGCGTTGGTCTGATAGTTGAGCATAATGTCGTCTCCCGCCGGTACGCCCAGTATGTAGTTGGCCCCCGCCGCGCCCAGCAGCAGAGCCAGGCTCTCGATGTCGTTCTGGTCCGCCAGCATGTGGTTGGTGTAACAGCAGTCGCACCCCATGGGGATCCCGGTGAGCTTGGCCATGAAGTGGTCCTCCAGACCCGCGCGGGCCACCTGCTTGGCGTCGTAGAGGTACTCCGGGCCGATGAATCCCACCACGGTGTTGACCATAAAGGGGGCGAAGTGGCGGGCAAAGCCGTAGCACCGGGCCTCCATGGTCACCTGATCCGCCCCCCAGTGGGCGTCGGAGGACAGCTCACTGCCCTGGCCGGTCTCAAAGTAGAGGACGTTGGGCCCCGTGGAGGTGCCCTGCCGCACTATGAGCTGCCGGGCCTCCTCCACCGTCTCCGCCGAGAAGCCGAAGGCCCGGTTGCCCTTCTCGCTGCCGGCGATGGACTGGAAGATCATGTCGCAGGGGGCCCCCTGCCGCACCGCCTCCATCTGGGTGCTGATGTGGCCCAGCACACAGATCTGGGTGGGGATTTCGAACTCGTTTTTCACCTCGTCAAAGCGGCGGAGCACCTCCCCCAGGGAGGCCGCCGATCCGCCGGAGGGGTTGAGCCCGATGAGCACGTCCCCACAGCCGTAGCTCAGCCCCTCGAACAGAGAGGCGGTGATCCCCGCCACATCATCGGTGGTGTGGTTGGGCTGGAGGCGGGTGCCCATGATCCCCCGCTCTCCCACGGTGGTATTGCAGTGGGCCGTCACCCGGATCTTCTGGGCCGCGTAGACCAGATCCAGGTTGCTCATGAGCTTGCACACTGCCGCCACCATCTCTGCAGACAGCCCCCGGGACAGGCGGCGGATATCCTCTCCGTCCGTCTCATAGCGCAGCAGCCACTCCCGCAGGTCGCTCACCGTCCAGCCCTGGATTTTCTGGTAGATGCTCCGGTTGAGCCCGTCCAGGTTGATGCGGGTGACCTCGTCCTGCTCATAGGGCGCGGCCGGGTGCTCGTACAGCTCCTGGAGCGTCATGCCGGCCAGAACCTCCTTGGCCGCCACCCGCTCCATATCGGACCTGGCGGCCACGCCCGCCAGGATGTCTCCGGATTTTTCCTCGCTGGCCTTCGCCAGGACCTCGCCGACTGAGGCAAATTGAAATACCTGCCCAGACAGCAGCGTTTGGTACGCCATAGCCCGCGTCTCCCTCCTTCACGTTTCTGTCTCTGAAAAGCGCCGTCAGCCAAACAGCAGCGTCTTGACCACCACGGGCAGGGCCATGCCGTCCATCACCGGCCGGCCCAGGTCGATGAAGGTCCCCTGGTCCGCGCTGATCCCATCCAGCACCGCCACCGGCCGCCGCGCCCCCAGCAGCGCCGCCAGCCGCTGGCCCAGGGCCTTGGCCATATCCCGCCGGACAATGACCAGCAGCGGCGCGCCCTCCGGCAGCGTCCGGTCCAGGGTCCCCGCCAGGGTCTCCGCCAAGCGGCGGAGCGCGGCGTACTCCGGGTCCCTCCGGCCCTGGATGGCCAGCGCCGCCAGGTCCGCGTCGCTCTGGGCCAGGAACCAGCGGACCCGCTCCAACAGCGCCCCGCCGTCCCCGGACCAGCAGGCCGCCTCCTCCCCCTCGCTCAGGCGCAGCAGGGGGATGTTTTTCAGCGGGAACAGGTCCTCGGCGTAGGAGATGGTGCTGCCGGAGATGGTGGTGGTATAGCTGCCCGCCCCGATGACCGTGGCGCGGATGGTCTCCGCGGCCTCCGCCACCCGGAAGTCCCGCAGCAGCCGTCCCCGCCGGATGGCCCTGCCCAGCAGTACGCCGATATCGCCGTAGGCGAAATCATCCTCCGCAGGGGCGTAGACGCAGTCCGCCACGCCGCCAGAGAAGCAGATGTACCGGATGTCCGCGCCAGGAGGCGCGGCAAATTTTGTGGACCCAGGGGAGGCGATCTCCTCCAGCAGGGGCGAGGGCGGGAGCAGGCCCGTGAGCTGCTCCAACAGCTCGTTCATCCCGTCGCACAGCGCCTCCAGAGCCGCCCGATCCGCTTTCTCGCCTTCCCGGATGGGCAGGCGGCGGGCCCGGATGATCCTCTGTGCGCCGACGCTGACGGCGCGGACGGTGCCGTCAGCGGACACCTCCACCTGCCGGCCGCCGATGTCCAGACACCCCCAAGCGGCCAGCTCCCCGGCCAGAAAGAGGGCCGCGTTGGTGGTGCCGCCGCCGATGTCCAGATTGACCACCGCGGCGCCGGTCTCCTCGGAGAAGCGTTGGGCACCGCTGCCCCGGCCCGCGATGGCGGACTCCAGATCCGGGCCGGCCGTCTCCACCACAAAGTCCCCCGCCAGACCGCTCAACCGCTCCAGGACCAGGGCCGCATTCCTCTTGCGGGCGGCCTCGCCGGTGATGATGACCGCGCCGGTGGCCAGCTGGTCCGGCCGGAGGCCGCAGGCGGCGTACTCCTCCGCCACCAGCGTCCGCAGGGCCTCGCCGTCGATGGTCCAGGGGTTCAGCATGGGGGTGCGGTGGATGGGGCTGCGGTAGATCACTTCTTTGTCCACGATCTCAACGAACGGCACGGAGCAGCGTCCCGCCCGGTTCGCCACCGTCAGGCGGCTGAAAATCACCTGGGAGGTGGAGGTGCCGATATCAATGCCCACGCTGTACAGCTTCGTATCGTCCATGCTGTCCTCCCGGAAAAAACAATAATAGCCCAAAACAAAGAAAGGCCTTTGTTTTGGGCTATTTTGCCGTCTCATCATACCCTGTTGTATGAAGCATTATTATATGTTTATTATACCAGATACCGGTGAAATGTCAACCGGCAATTTCAGCCTTGACACAGGTGGCAGGCCACAAAGTGGTCCGGCTCCGCCTCCACATAGGGCGGCGTCTCCCGCAGGCACTTGTCGGTACAGTAGGCGCACCGCTGGGCGAACCGGCAGCCTTCGGGCGGGTCGATGGGAGAGGTGATCTCCCCGGGCAGGATGATCCGCTCCGGGCGGTTGTGGATGCTGGGAATGGGAATGGCGGAGAGCAGGGCCTTTGTGTAGGGGTGGAGCGGGTTGTCAAACAGCTTCTCCGACGGGGCCTTCTCCATCATTTTCCCCAGGTACATGACCAGGATATCGTCAGAAAAGTAGTTGACCACGCTCAAATCGTGAGTGATGAAAATATAGGTCAGCCCCATGTTCTCCTGCAGCTCCTTGAGCAGGTTCAGAATCTGGGCCTGGATGGACACGTCCAAAGCGGACACGGGCTCATCGCAGACGATGAACTTCGGCTCCAGGGCCAGGGCCCGGGCGATGCCGATGCGCTGGCGGCGGCCGCCGTCCAGCTCGTGAGGGTAGGAGTTGACGAACCGGGGCGCCAGCCCCACGGTCTCCATCAGCCGCAGGACCCGCACGTCCCGCTCTAAATTGGAGCGGTAGCGGCCGTGGAGGCGCAAGGGCTCCCCGATGAGCTCGCTGACAGTCTTCCGGGGGTTCAAGGACGCGAAGGGGTCCTGGAAAATGATCTGCATATCCGCCCGGGCCTGGCGCAGCTCCGCCGGGCGCAAGGCCAGGATGTCCCTGCCGTTGAACAGGACCTCCCCGGAGGTGGGCTCGTGGAGGCGCAGGATGCACCGTCCGGTGGTGGACTTGCCGCAGCCGCTCTCGCCCACGATACCCAGCGTCTTGCCCCGGTCGATGGAAAAGGACACGTTGTCCACCGCGTGGAGGGTCCCGCTCCGGTTTTTAAAATATTTGACGAGGTGCTTTACCACCAGGATCTTCTCACTCATGGGACGCCTCCTCCCCCAGGGTAACCCCGGAACCCTCCTGATAGGCCAGGCACTCCACATAGTGGTTCTCGCTCAGATACGTCCGCTCCGGACGGATCTTCCTGCACGCGTCCGTGGCGTACTTGCAGCGGGGATGGAAGTAGCAGCCCTCGGGCAGGCTGCACGGGTCCGGCATCAGGCCCTTGATAGGCTTGAGCTTCTCGTGGCGCTTTTGCAGGTTGGGCAGGGAGCCGAAGAGGCCCTCTGTGTAGGGGTGCTTGAAGTCGTCGAAGATGTCCGCCAGGGTGCCGTACTCGATGATCCGCCCGGCGTACATGATGGCCACCATGTCGCAGATGTCCGCCACCACCCCCAGATCGTGGGTGATGAGAATCATGGCCGTGCTGAACTGCTTCTTCAGGCCGCGCATCATCTCCAGCACCTGAGCCTGGATGGTCACGTCCAGAGCGGTGGTGGGCTCGTCGGCGATCAGGATCTGGGGGTTGCAGGCCAGGGCAATGGCGATCACCACCCGCTGCTTCATGCCGCCGGAAAACTGGTGGGGATACTCCTCCGCCCGGGCGCCGGGGATGCCCACCAGCTCCAGCATCTCGCAGGTCTTCCGGCGGGCCTCCTCCCGGCTCAGATGCTGGTGGAGCATAATCACCTCCGCGATCTGCTCCCCCACCGTCAGCACCGGGTTCAGGGAGGTCATGGGGTCCTGGAAGACCATGGACACCGTGTCGCCGCGGACCTTGTCCATCTCCTTCTCGCTGTACTCCATGATGTCCTTTCCCGCGAAGAGGATGCGGCCGGAGACCATCTCGCCCGGCGGCGAGGGGATCAGTCGCATCATGGCCAGGGCGGTGGTGGTTTTGCCCGCGCCGGTCTCGCCCACCAGCCCCATGGTGGCGCCCCGCTGCACCTCAAAGCTCACATCGTTGACCGCCCGGACCAGACCGTCCTCCGTGCGGTAGTGGACCACCAGGTTCTCTACCTTCAACTCAGGAATGCCGTTTGACATGCTCACACCTCCTTTATTGCTTCAGCCGCGGATCCAGCGCGTCCCGCAGGCCGTCTCCCAGCAGGTTGAACGCCAGCACCGTAATCACGATGGCCAGTCCGGGGAAGAGAACCAGGTACTGGTAGTCCCGGATGTACGCCCGCCCGCTGGAGAGCATGGCCCCCCACTCCGGCGCCGGGGGCTGTACGCCCAGACCGATAAAGCTCAGCCCGGCGGCCAGGATGATCGCCGCCGCCATGACGATGGATGCCTGAACGATCAGCGGCGCCAGGCAGTTGGGGATGACCTCCCGGAATACGATGGTGGATCGCTTTGCCCCGGCGGCCCGGGCGGCCTCCACGAAGTCGTTGTCCTTGATGGACAGCACCGTGGAGCGGAGAATGCGGGCAAAGCGCGGGATGTCGGATATCGCTATGGCGATAATCAGGTTCATCAGGTTGGGCCCCAGCGCCGCCACGATAGCCAGGGCCAGCAGCATGTTGGGGATGGCCAGGAAGATGTCCATTATGCGCATCATCACGCTGTCAAAGCGGCCGCCGATGTAGCCCGCGTAGGCGCCGATGATCCCGCCCACGCTCAGGGAGATGGCGGTGGAGAGCAGGGCGATCTCCAGGGACAGGCGGGAGCCGTGGACGATCCGGGCCAGCACGTCCCGCCCCAGCTCATCGGTGCCCAGGGGGTGCTCCAGACAGGGCGCGATCAAGGTGGAGGAGTAGTTGGGCAGGACCACCTCCGTCTCGTAGTCATAGAGCACGTCCGCAAAGAGGGCGGACATGAAGATGATGAACAGCAACACAAGGCCCAGCACGGCCGCCTTGTTCTTCCGCAGCCGCCGCCAGATCTCGCCCAGCTCGCTGCGCTTTTTGTATTTCGCCAGTATGTCCAGCTCCGCCTGGGTGGGAGAGAACAGGCCGGATGTCTTACTCTGTTTCATAGGTGTTCCTCCTCCTACCGTCATTTGTACTGCGCCTTGATGCGCGGGTCCACAAAGGCGTAGATGATATCCACCACCAGATTGACCACGCTGAACACCACCGTGAACAGGACAATCGCGCCCAGCACGCAGGGGGTGTCCTTGGAGGTGATGCTGGTCAGCAGGAAATTCCCCACCCCGGGCCAGGCGAACACGTTCTCAATGATGACGATTCCCCCCAGCAGCGTACCGAACTGGAGGCCGGCCACCGTGATGATGGGGATCCAGCAGTTGCGCATGCCGTGGTGGAGAATCACCGTCATCTTGCTCACGCCTTTGGCCCGGGCGGTGCGCATATAGTCCTGCCGGATGATCTCCAGCATGGAGGAGCGGGTGATGCGGGCGATGTTGGCGGCGCAGGAGGCCCCCACCGTAAAGGTGGGCAGGATCAGGTGCTTGAAGGTACCGTACCCGCCTGAGGGCAGCCAGTTCAGGTTCAGCGAGAAGGCGATAATCACGATCAGTCCCAGCCAGAAGGCCGGCATGGCAATGCCCAGCAGGGCCACCACCATGCTCACGTTGTCAAAGATGGAGTTCTGCTTGACAGCGGACACAATGCCCAGGGGCACGGAGATCACCAGGGCGAACATGATGCTGGAGGCGGCCAGGAGCATGGAGGCCGGGAAGCGGTCCAGAAGCTCCGTCAGCACAGAGCGGCCGGTCTTATAGGACGCGCCCAGATCGCCCCGGCAGATGTTGAGCACATACCGGCCGTAGCGGATCGGAAGGGGGTCGTTGAGCCCCTGCTCCTGGCGAAAGCTCTCCAGGGCCTCCTCGGAGGCCATATTGCCCAACACCAGCCGGGCGGGGTCGCCGGGGGTCAGGTCCATGATGAGGAAAATAATCAGAATGACCCCCAGGATCACGGGGATCAGCGTCAGCAGCCGCTTCAGGATGTATTTGTACATAGACGAGTCACCAGCTTTCTCTCGCGGCCGGCGCGGGCGGATGCCGCGCCGGGTTCATATGTACGGGCGCGTATTCCCCTCGTACAGGCAGAATACGCGCCCAGGGATTGCGCGCCTTCCGGCACTTACTCGGCGATGGTAATCCCCTGGTACAGGTGGGCCACGATGGAGTAGAGGACGATGCCGTCCACGTTGGCCCGGGTGGCCACCATGCCGTCCTCGGAGTAGAGGGGCCAGACAATGGCGTGCTCGGAGACGAAGTCGTTGATCTGGCTGTAGAAGGCCTGGCGCTCGGCGGGGTCGGACACCCGCAGGGCCTGGGCCATCAGCGTCTCGATCTCGTCGCTGTCGTAGGAGGACCAGTTATAGCCGCCCGCGCCGATGAGGCTGCGGGAGAACCAGGGGCTGTAGGTGTTGTCGGGCTCCGCGTTGGCCACCCACCAGCCCAGGCCGGCCTCGGACTCCGCGCCGCCGCATTTGGCCACCATGGCGCTGTTCTCCAGGATCTCGATGTTGACCGTGATGCCCGCCTGGGCGCAGGATGCCTGGACCACCTGGGCGGCCCTGCTGTTGTTCTCGCCCAGAACGGAGAGGGTGAAGGTAAAGCCGTCGGAATACCCGGCCTCGGCCAGTTTCTCCTTGGCCTTCTCAATGCTGTATTCGTACTTCACAGCGGGATCGGAGTAGCCGATCGCCGCCAGGCCGATGGTGGCGTAGTTGGGCTTGGCGTTGCCGCTGCACTGGACCTGGATGATGGCGTCCCGGTCGATGCAGTGGGCCACCGCCTGGCGCAGCAGCTCGTTGTCAAAGGGAGCCTTGGAGCAGTTGGGGGAGATATAGTGGAGGTCCGTGGAATCGTAGCGCAGGAGCTTGATGTCGCTGTTGGCCTCCAGGCTGCTGACGGAGGTACTGGGGACCTGAAGGACAATGTCCACCTCGCCGGTCTCCAGGGCAATGACGCGGCTGTTGGCCTCGGCGATATATTTGAAAAGCAGGCCCTCGTTCTTGGCCTTGTAGTCCTCGTCATAGTAGTCGGCAAAGCGCAGGATCTGGCATTCGCTGCCCACTCTCCAGTAGTCGTAGTAGTAGGGGCCTGTCCCACAGGGGAATTCGCTGAGGGTCTTCCCCTCCGCCTCCAGCTTCTCCGTGTACTCCTTGGGCACGATGGCCGAGCAGAGGTGGGACAGGGAGGACATGAGGGCGGCGGAGTCGTCGGTCACGGTCAGCTTCAGGGTTAGATCGTCCACGACCTCAATGTTCGTAATCATGGTCAGCAGGTGGGAGCTGAAGCCGGACTGCATCTCCCGCTCCAGACTGAACTTCACATCCTCCGCATTGAGGACATGCCCGTCGTGGAAGGGGACGTTGGGCTTGAGCTTGATCTCTACCGTGTTGGCGTCCAGGTACGTCCAGCTCTCGGCCAGCATGGGTACGAACTCGTTGTTGGTATCCAGCCGGACTAAGTTGTCATAGAGCATGCGGGTCACGTCGCCGGACTGCACGTCGTTGTGGCCGTGAGGATCCAGGGAGGTGATGTCCAGGGACTGGGCAATGACGACAATGCGGCTGAGATCGCCGGTATTGCCAGAGGGAGCGTCGTCTTTGGGGGCGGGGGTCTGGGTATTCTGCGAGGTGTTCGGCTGACTGTTCTGCGGGCTGTCCTGCCGGCTGTCCGAGGGACCGCCGCAGGCCGCACAGGACAGGAGCATACACAGCATCAGTCCAAGCGCGATCAACTTCTTTCTGGTCTTCATTGTAGAATCCTCCTTAAGATAATATGTTAACCAGCTCATACGCCAAATATGAGCGTGCAACCGGAGTGAGGCGCTTGGGACGGGCTACTGGCGGTGCTCCTCCAGCCACCGGAGGGCCGCGCTGGCCATCAGGGCCACGCCGAAGGGCATCGCGTCCTCGTTGAAGCGGACCCGGGGGTCGTGGAGGACCCCGCCGTCGTAGATCTCCTCCGGACCTCCGGCCCCCAGCCAAATATAGCAGCTGGGGATCCTGACGGACAGGTGGGAGAAGTCGTCGGAGGCCAGCTGGGGCGGATTTTTCTGGTTGACCATGCCCAGCTCCGACGCGCAGCGGTCCACCAGGGCGGCCAGCGCCCCGTCGTTGACGCAGGCCGGCGCGTGGGTGGGGAAGGTGACGCTGCACTCCGCCAGGAAGGCGGAGGAGATGGCCTGGGCCACGTTGCGCATTCGGGCCTTGACGTACTCGGCCACCTGGTTGTCCAGGGTGCGCAGCCCGCCGCCCACCAGGGCCGTGTTGGGGATGATGTTATAGGCCAGGGGGGAGCCGCTGTTGAAGTACCCGTTGGAGAGGACGGTGACCTGCCGGCCGTCCACCTCCTTGGTCATCATGGCGGCCAGGGCGTTGCAGATGTGGATGCCCACGTTGATGGGATCCACCCCCTTGTAGGGCATAGCGCCGTGGGTGCCCTTCCCCCGGATCTCAATGCGGTACTCGTCCACCGAGGCGTTGGCCGGGCCGGGCAGGCAGCTGTAGGTGCCCGCGTCCATGCCGTGACCGGGGAGGACGTGGAGTGCCAGGGCCGCGCCCACATGGTCCTTGTCCAGAAGGCCGTGGTCCAGCAACACCTGCATGCCGGCGATGCCCTCCTCGTTGCTCTGGAAGACCAGAAGGACCGTGCCCGGCAGGCTCTCCTCCCGCTCCTTGAGCAGCCGGGCCGCCCCCAGGAGCATGGCGGTATGGATGTCGTGGCCGCAGGCGTGCATCCTGCCGTTGGTGGAGGCGAAGCTCTCCCCGCTCTGCTCCAGCAGCGGCAGGGCGTCCATGTCGGCCCGGAGGAGGAAGGCGTTTTTCCCCTCCTTCCCGCGTATGCGGGCAACAATGCCGCCGTTCTCCACGATCTGGTAAGGGATCGAAAGCTCCTGTAGCTGCGAGGCGACAAAAGCCGTGGTTTGGGGCAGTTCGAAGTGCAGTTCCGGCATTTGATGCAGGGTCCGCCGGCAGGAGATCAGATACTCCCTCAGTGCTTCGGCAGAAACTTTCGTGTCCATAGGCAGATGTGCTCCTTCCCAATGTGTGCCCTGTTTTTTTCTGGTATATGTATTATATACTTTACAAACCATCCGGACAAATATATAATCTATATGGGGAACATATGAAATCCATATGTAGAAAAAAGAGATCAAAATATCCGGGAGCGGTCCGGGTTTTCCAAGTTTTATACCAGCAAAATTCAAGACACAGGGGGTGAAGCCGTGGATATTCAGCATCTGACATACGCTCTGGAGGTTCGTAACTGCGGCTCGATCTCAAAGGCCGCCCAGCGTCTGTTCATGGCGCAGCCCAATTTAAGCAACGCCATCAAGGAGCTGGAGCGCGAGACCCACACCGTCATTTTCAAACGCACCAACCGGGGCATCGAGACCACCAAGGAGGGGGAGGAGTTCCTCCGCCACGCCAACGACATTGTCAACCAGTTTCGCGCCCTGGACCGGATCTACGTGGAGCAGTCCGCCTCCTTTGTCAAGGCCTCCATCACCACCATGCGCTCCTCCATCATCTGTGACCGCCTGATCCGCTATATCAACCACCTCAACAGCCAGGACCTCTTCTTCCGCATCCACTTCCGGGAGGCCACCAACGAGGAGGTCATCGATGACGTGAACACGGGCCGCGCCACCATCGGTATCCTGCGGGCGAATACCTCCAGCTTCGACTACTTCTGCTATCAGGCCAAAGCCAACCAGTGCCTCGTGCAGCCCGTGCCCTCCAGCCGGTACACCGTGCTCATGTCCAGGGACCACCCTCTGTCCAGGGAGGACGAGCTGACGCTGGACATGCTCAAGCCCTATACGGAGGTGATCCACGGCGACTTCGAGATCCCCTGGTATATGTACTCCGACGCCTACTCCTCCGGCGCCCTGGAGCCAGGGGCGGAGAAGGTGCTCTTCGTCTATGACCGCGGCACGCTGATGGACTGCATCCGGAATCTCCACGGCGCCTACAGCTGGACCATCTCCACCATGCCCGAGAGCCTGGAGATCAACGGCCTGATTGAGAAGCCCTGCAAGGGGTACGACATGGAGGGCCAGGAGGCCATTATCTACAAGAGCTCCACCCCCCTGACCCAAAAGCTTCTGGATCTGATCGCCTACCTCAGCCAGGCGTCGGAATAACCTCCTCATATCGGGAAAATATACGCCTATATGGAGTTCATATAAGCCGTCCGCCCCGGTCCATGGTATAGTAAGGGTATCTGGACGGAGCGCCGACGCTCCGCGGAACAGGAGGAGCAGCCATGTACAAGCATCTGCGCGATATCCTGCGGGATCTCTGCCTCACCCCCGCGCCATCAGGCTTTGAGCTGGAGATCGTGAGGAAGACCGCAGCCTATCTACAGCCCCACTGCGAAACCGTGGAGATGGACCCGGTGGGCAACGTGGTTGGGAAAATTTCCGGGAGAGACCCCTCCCTGCGGCCCGTGATGGTCAACGCCCATCTAGACCGGGTGGGGTTCATCGTCTCCCACATCATGGAGAAGGGGTATCTAAAGCTGTGCAATATCGGCACCCCCAACGAGAAGGTCCTGCCGGGCCTCACGCTGTCCGTACGGAAAAAGGACCGCTCCGGATGGGTGGAGGCAGTGGTGGGCACGAAATGCGCCCACCTGATGACGGTGGAGGACGCGGCCCGTGCCCCGAAGCTGGCGGACTGCATGATCGATATCGGCGCGGACTGTGCGCAGCAGGTCCGGGAGCTGGGGGTGGAGGTGGGCTCCCCGGCGGTCTACACGCCGGCGTTCTCCTGCCTGACGGACACCCGGGTGTGCGGCACGGCCCTGGACAACTGCGGCAGCGTGGCGGCCCTGATTGACTGTGCCAGACTCCTCCGGGAGGAGCGGCCGGAGCGGGACGTCTATCTGGTAGGGAATGTCTGGGAGGAGTACAACCAGCGGGCCACCACCATCCCGGTCCGGCGGTATGACCCGGTGGCAGTCATCAATATGGACATGCTGCTGGCGGGGGACACCCCGGACGTGGAGGGGCGCTTTGACGGCGCGGTGGGCCAGGGCCCCATGGTTTCCTGCTTCAATTTCGCCGGCTTCGCCGGGTGCATCGCCCACGACGGCCTGCTCCGCCTGACGGAGGAGGCGGCCAGGGAGGCCGATACCGGGATGCAGCGGTATGTGTGCGTGGGCGGACTGGGTGACAACGCCTACGCCATGCTGGAGAACGATGGCCCGGCGGTGATTGAGATCGGCAGCCCGGTCCGCTACGCCCACTCCGCCAGGGAGGTGGCCGACCTGCGGGATATCGCCCGGCAGGCGGTCCTGGTGTCCGGCGTGGTCCGCCGGATCGGCCCGGACTTCCGGCAGGGCCGGTTTGCCTAGCGCCGTCTGGGACAGACCGTAAAGAAAACGAAATATTTTGATGGAGATAAGGTGAGGCCAAGGCCGCCGGATGGCGGTCTTGGCCTCGGGTATATGCGGGAAAGAGAGAGGGTTATCGATTTATCAGGTCTCGCCGATGTTGTCCGGCGTCAGGACGATGGGATCCAGCTTGCCGGGGTTGTCCTTGCGGTAGCGCTCCATGAGCACCAGCACCACAACACCTACGACCATGTAGGCCACCAGGGACATCCAGCCGGTGAAGTCCAGGGACAGAGAGGACGCGATGACGACCCACACGGACACAGCCATGCCCAGGATCAGAAAGCCGTTCCCCAGAGGAGCCTTGTAGGGGCGGGGCCACTCAGGATGAAGCTTGCGCAGCCGGAGGGCGTCAAAGCAGACCATGAAGTAAACGAGGCCCGCCGCGATGCAGGACACCGCGTAGATATACTGCACCCAGTTGCTGGCAGAGAAGATGCAGAAAAAGACGGTGAAGATCAGCACCACGATGTTGGCGATGTAGGGCTGGCCGTGCTTGTTCAGCTTCTTGAAGGCGGGGGGCAGCATGTTCAGCTGGGCGGAGCCGTAGAGCACACGGGCGGAGGAGGTCCAGAAGCCCATGAAGGTGGTGAAGCCGTGGAGAGAGCCGGCGATCAGCGCACCCCAGGCGAAGATCATGGGCAGGCCCAGGGAGCGGATCAGCTCCGGCTCGGGCATGGACATCTCCGCAAGCTCGCTCCAGGGAGCCATGCCGCCGATGGCGATGACCACGATGGCGTAGAGAATGGAAGGAATGAACAGGGCCGCCAGGATAACCTTCCACATGTTCTTCACCGGGAAGGTGGTCTCCTCGATCATCGTGGGGGTCATCTCAAAGCCGATGTACTTGATGGTCAAAACGCCGGAGGCCAGGAAGATGCCGTATCCGCCGTTGGGGAACCAGCCGCCATGGCCCAGCAGGTTGTCCACGCTCCACTTGCCGCTGGTGAAGAAGAGGATCGTGATGCAGACGGAGATGCCCACCATGGCGTAGAAGAAGATGTTGCTGAGGGTGCCGGAGATGGAGATGTTGAAGTTGGAGACGATGTACCAGATCACGCACATGGCGATGGCCACCAGCATGGTCTGGGTGGTGGTGAAGTCAATGAAGAAGCCCAGAGCCGTGGTGAGGATGAAGGCGCAGATGGGCGGCTCCACGATCTGGATGAGGAACATAAGCCACTGCATGCACCAGCCCAGGCGGTGGTTGGTGGCGTTTGCCGTCCAGACCGCCACGGAGGAGGAGAAGGGCAGCATGGCCACCATCTCCGCGAACGCCAGGCCCACCGGCACCAGAAGCACCGCCAGCCCCAGGAAGATAAACGCCGCGCCCGGACCGGTCAGGGAGTACCAGTAGGGGCTCTCCGCCAGCCAGCCGCCGATGACGGAACCGGCCGCGATGGCAATCAGGGTCATCATGCCCAGACTTTTTTTCAGGTGGTTTCCTTCGTTTTGCTTATTCATTCTCTTATATCTCCTTCCTGATGAGAAATTGTACTATTCCTCCACACGCTTGAAGACAGCCGGCTCCACCGTCGGCTCAATCTGTAGGGTAAAGCCCGCGATATCGCCGGTAAAGGGGTCCATGTAGTAGGAAATGGGGGCGGTGAGCACGGTGGTGTCCTCCTTGATCCGATGGGCCTTGAACACGTCGTAGTGCCAGTGCTCCATGCGCACCGGCATGTCCTTGAAGCGCAACACCAGCTCGCCGTCCTTCTCCTCCACGTGGTAGGTGCCGTAGCCGGGGTGGTGGAACGCGCCGGTGTAGGCGGAGAGGGGATGAGTGGTCCCCGCGCCCGCCACAGGCGCGGGCTTGTCCTTGAAGAGGTCCACGTCCCAGTGGTAGTAGAAGGCGTCGTACTTGCCGTTCCACTGGTGCAGCCTCTCCCCCCAGTCCACGGCGGGATCGCCCAGCAGCCGATCGAAAACGGTGTAGCAGCTGGTCATGAGAATGGGCATGTTCAGGGGCTTGTGGACGTTCATGGCCAGCATGATGACTATGTTCTCGTCCGGCAGGAAGCCCTCCAGGGTGCAGAATCCCTCGATCTCGCCGGTGTGCCAGACGAACTTGCGGCCCCGGTAGTGCTGGATGAACCAGGCCATGCCGTAGCTACCGTCGGTGTCCACCTCCGGGAAGCGCCAGGGGAACATGTGCATGGGGGCCTGCATGTGGTGCATCTCCCGCATGTTCTTCTCCGACACCAACCGCTTGCCCTGGTATACGCCCTCGTTGAGATGGAGGGTGAGCCACTTGAACATGTCCTCCACATTGGAGACCACGCCGCAGGCTCCCCCCGCCACGTCCATCTCCCAGGGCTCTACGGGCACAGCGCCCCTGCCGTCCTCCCAGTTCCAGTAGCCCTGGGCGTGGTTGGGCTGCTCATACATCTTGCGGGCGGAGAGCATGCTGGCATCCATGCCCAGAGGCTTGAAGATCCGGTTTTCGATGAGGCTCTCCCAGCTCTCGCCGGTGACCACCTCCGCGATGGATCCAATGGCGGAGTAAATGGTGTTGTTGTACTGGGTCACCGTGCGGAAGGGGGCGTTGGGCTTGAGGTAGCGTAGGCGCATGAGCAGGTCCCGCTTGGTGATGCCGGGATCCGGCCACATGGCCTCGTGGGGGGCCAGGCCAGTGCGGTGGGTCAGCATGTCCCGCAGCGTACAATCCCGGGTGGCGAACTCGTCGTACATGGCGAACTCCGGGATGTACTCACGGATGGGCCTGTCGTAGTCCAGGATGCCGTCGTCCACCAGCATGGCGATGAGGCAGGAGTTGAAGGACTTGGAGCAGGAGGCGATGCCATAGAGGGTGTTCTCGTCCGCGGGCAGCTTCTTCTCCACGTCGCGGTAGCCGCAGCCGCCCTTGGTGAGCACCTTGCCGTCCTTCATCACGCCATAGCTGAAGCCGGGAATACCCCAGTACTCCATCTCGGCGGGCAAAAAGTCGAATAATTTGCTGTAATCCACTTCTGTTACCAACCCTTTCTGTCAACCCAGAGCCGCAAGCAGCTCGTCCGTGGTGACCACATGGCAGTAGATATTGTTGAGGATCTCCAACTCGTTTTGCTGGATCTGCTCCGTGGAGGCGCGGCAGGCGTCCTCGATCAGCCACACCTTGAAGCTTTCGTCGGCCAGACTGCGCACGGTGCCGGACACGCACTGGTCCGTGAGCACGCCGGTGACCACCACAGTGTCAATGCCCATGTTGTGCAGCAGCAACCGCAGGTTTGTCCCCGTCAGGGCGCTGTCGGTGGTCTTGCTGACCACGATCTCGTCCTCCAGCGGGGCCAGCTCCGGAACGATCTCCGCCAGCGGGTCGCCGGGCGGGAGCAGCAGCTCGTTGTAGCCGGTGGCCTTCTGGTCCAAGGAGCGGTCGCTGCCGGACTTCTTCTGGCACTGGATCTTGGCGAAGACCACCTCCATGTTGTGGGCGCGAAAGTAGTCCAGCAGGCGCTTGTTGTTGGGGACAACCGTGGTGTCGATGGCCTGATAGAACTGCTCCCAGCGCGCGGCATTGGCCTTCTCCACCTCCGTGGGGTTTTCCAGCTTGGGGCGCGTGATGAACACGTGCTGCATGTCGATGACCAGCAGCGCGGTCTTGGCCGGCTCCACCTGGATCGTTCCGTAGTCGTTGTCGTTTTCGTAGTAGAAAGATACGTGTCTGTCGTTTACTTTCAAGTCCTGTCCCTCCTTTTCATTTATCAAATCAAAAAAGCCACAACGATTCACCATCGTTGCAGCCTTCTTGCCGCTTTCAATGCACCCTGTTGTGCATGAAACGCACTCTATGATATTTTGTATCTGCTATTTATAGCTAGTATATTTCAATTAGAGAAAAAAGTCAAGAGGATTTTCAGCTTCTTTTTCCCAAACGGATTCACCGGTACGATCAGAGAGGATTGACGGGAGATAAAAATCAGGGTATAATGGCGGAAAAACAGGAGAAGATGACTAATGAAAAAGAATGTTATTGTGGTTGATGATGAGCCGATCATCCGGCTGGATCTGCATCAGATGCTGGAGGAGCTGGGCTATGAGGTCATCGGGGAGGCATCCGACGGCTTTGACGCAGTGGAGCTCTGCCGGAGCAGGCATCCGGACATTGTGCTGCTGGATCTGGAGATGCCGGTTTTCAGCGGCATGTCTGCGGCAGAGACCATTCTAACGGAGAATCTGGCAGACTGCGTGGTTATCTGCACCGCCTTTGCGGACGAGGAGTTTCTAACGCAGGCCGGGCAGGCGGGCGTCAGTGGATATCTGGTCAAGCCAATTGAGCAGCGGATGCTACGTCCTACACTGGAGGTCGCCTACGCCCAGAGTATGCGTCTGGCGGAATCTGACCGGGCGGCGGCGGAGTCGGAGCGCCGGTGGAAGGAGAGCCGGCTGGTGGAGCGCGCCAAGGGACAACTGGCCCAGGACCGACGGATTTCCGAGGCGCAGGCCTATCGAGAGATGCAGCAGATGGCCATGGGTAAGCGTACCACCATCGCGATCATTGCCCAGGCGGTGCTGGACCAGAGCAGCCAGCACGACGCGGTAGGCCGCGCAAAGGCGCGCCTGATGCGGGAGAAGCGGCTGAGCGAGGACGCCGCCTACAAGCTCCTGGCCCAGTCTGCCCGGCAGCGAGGGACGCCGATTCAGGAGGAGGCCAAAAGAATACTGGCAGGAGGGACCCTTAAATGAACCGGGACGAGCTCCGGCGGCGCGCCGGTCTGGACGAAGCTGCTCTGGACCGTCTGGAGCAGATCGGGAGCCTGTTGCCTCTCATGGCAGATCTGGCTGGGGCGGATCTGTTTGTGGATTGCATGGAGAACGGCCGGATGTTCGTGTTCGCCCAGGCGGGTCCCAGCTATATGCCCTCCGCATACCGCACAAGTGTGCTGGGCTGCTATGCCGAGAGGACGGACGAGCCCGCAGTCTACCGGGCCATGGAGACTTGCACGCCGGTGCGGGACATCAAGGCGGTGACGCAGGAGGACAGCGTTGTACGCCAAGATGTGGTGCCCATTACAGATGGAACTGGCCGCGTGATCGGCACGCTCATCAGCGAGCGGGACGTGAGTCGGGACATTCGCCGGGAGAAAAAGTACGAGGCCATGGTTCGGCGGGTGGGAATGGAGGGCAGAGAAATGGCCTCCGCAGAGACTGTAGCCCGGCGGGAGGCGCACCACCGGATCAAAAACCATCTGCAAATGATCGCCAGCATGATGAACCTCCAGGCACGTCAGACGGACAGCCCGGAGGTGCGCCGCGCCTTTCAGGAAAATACCGCCCGCATTCTGAGTATTGCGGCAATTAACGAGCTGCTGACCTCTCATATGAGCAGGACTGTCTCCCTTTGGGATTTTCTGGAGAAGCTGCGGCACAATCTGATGCTGCTGTACGGCGCGAAGATGTCGGCTGATCTACTGCTGGAAGGAGACAACGTGCAAGTTGATCCCGACCGGGCCACCGATCTCGCCTTGGTGGTAAACGAGCTGGTCTCCAATGCCTACCGCCACGCCTATGCCGGCAGGGAAGGCGGCACGGTGCGGATTCTGCTCAAGCGTGGGGAGAAGTACTCGTCAATCACGGTACAGGACGACGGCACCGGCATGCCCCACTGTCAGGAGGAGACCGGGGGACTGGGCCTGAATATTGTAAAAATGCTGGTGCGAGATAAACTGGGGGGAAAGATCTATGTGTCCTCCAACAAAGGCGGTACCACGGTTACGGTTGACTTCCGGATGAAGCCTGTGATGGAGGAGATTTGAGGGGGCGGAGCGCGGGAGAAGGCGGCCCTCATAGTGCCGAAGCCTGCACCGGAAAAAAATATATTGTGCTTTTCAGATACAGATGTTATCGTCCGGCGGGTTGCGGATTTCTGGAGTATCATACTGATTTCCAATAAAAAGTAGCGATATAGGAATAGCTGTGGTAAAATAGGCATGGTGATGAAAATGAAGTACAAAATCAGTGCGGAACAATACGCAGAAATCAAGGCAGCACAGAAAAGGAATCGGGATAAGCAAATAGAAAATCGGCTGAAAGTGCTGGCACTGCGGTACGAAGGGAAAAGTCTGGATGAAATCGCAGACGCAACAGGGTTTCACCATGCCCATATCAGCAACCTGATTAGGAAATATTTCGAGGAAGGCTTGTCGGCCGTATCCGAAAAGCACTATGCCGGGAATCGGCGGAATATGAGCATAGAAGAAGAAACCGCGTTTCTGGAGCAGTAGCGGCAGTCAGGGGAAGCGGGACATATACTGGATGTCCGGGAGATGAAAATGGCCTATGAGGAAAGAGTAGGACACAGTATTGGCAGCAGTCAGATCTATCGTGTGCTGGAGCGGCACGGTTGGCGAAAAGTAATGCCGCGCAGCAAGCATCCGAAAAAGGCTAGTGAAGAGGTCATTGCGATCTCAAAAAAATTAAAGAAAAAGTCAGCGAATTGAATGAGGAAATCCACAACCGCAGTGAAAGCGGTGGAAAAGTGCGCCTGATGTTCCAGGATGAAGCTGGTTTCGGACGGATCAACAAGCCCAAATATTGCTGGTGTCAAAAGGGCGTTCGCCCGTCGGTCCCCTGTCATCACATCCAGAGAGCCAGGGTGGAAAATGCCGTGATTTACCGGGGAGACAAGGCTGGGATCGACAACTGCTCAAACTGTGAGCGCGGATTTGCACCAAAAGGACAGCCTCCGGTTCTGCTGGTGGAGACGAAAAGAAAACGGCTGAATATGCTTTCCGCCCTGAGCAGGCAGGGGGATATTCGCTTTATGCTATACGAAGATTCCATAAACCAGCAGCGTCTGATCCAATTGATGGACCGGCTGGTTCGAACCTCCAACCGAAAACTTTTCTTGATTTTGGACAACATGCCATAGTCATAACAACTGCCAATGTGACTGATCGGGATGGAGCCATCCAGATGATCCTCCTTAACTTGGACAATCTTTCGCATGTGGAGAAGTCTCTGGTGGATGCGGGTTATTCCGGTGAACGGTTCGCAAATCAGGTGAAAGACATTTGCAGCGCACAGGTTGAGGTGGTAAAACGGAGCGAATTACACAAGTTTGTCGTTCTGCCTCGCCGCTGGGTGGTAGAGCGCCTTTTCGGGTGGCTTAACAAATTCCGCAGGCTTTGGAAAAATTGTGAATGCAAACTTTATATTTCTTCTCAGGTCCTCACGTTTCCACTCATTGCCATCCTCATCAGAAGATTTTAAACAGGTTCTTAATCCGGTCCCGCCGCCTCCCACAGAACAGAAACAGCGTATTACTGAATGGGTCCAGCTCAAACTGCTGCTGTACCAGACTGGCCAGTCCGTCTATTCCGCGCCGCAGGTCCGTGTACCCGCAGGCTATGTACACATGATCCGCTCCCTTAAAATCTGTCAGCATCCTTTCAGCGCCTGGATGATGGTCTGGACCGTTTCTGCGTCTGCTCCTGCATGTATTTCTATCCGCAGCTCTCCGCTTTCCATGCTTGCCGCTGTCCCCATGCCTGCAGGTCTGGCTGTAATTTCTGTGAAACACACCTCTGCCTCTGTTCTTACCACCTGAAACACTTTTCGCTGCCAACTGTAGTATGTGGACAACGGGATACCTTGATCTGTGCACCACTCACTGATCTTCTGCCCGCTTTTTCGGCACGCCTCATTCCAATTGAAACCGTCGTATTCTTCCAATAGCTTCAGCGTCTCCCGCAACTGGAGCATGGCGGCAAAGGTGTGCTTGCAGGGATAACTGCAATAGCAGCTGCAGGTGAGATTTTTGATTTCGCCGCCGCCATAATCAAACTCGATCTCATAAGGGGAAGTTCCTTCCACGATTCCCCGTCCATGGCCACGGTCAATGCAGAGGTAGACCACCCGGTTCTCTGTATAGTAGTCGTGTCCACGCTCCGCAATGGCGCTGGTGACCTTCATTCCGCTGAGGTCGTCCAGCCGAAAGCTGTGGTCATCACTGCCGGACACATAGACGTCATCCTCTTTGTCCGGGGCCTTGAACCAGGTGATGATTTTCTCATAGGGAATCGTCTGAGGGTCAAAGGATACCAGGTGGGAGCCGGCCATGCGGAGTTCTCCAGAGATGTGGGTATCCGCCACAGCGATCACCCGCTTATAATCGGAGAGCTTGATCTTGAAGCTGTAGTTTACAGCGGTCACACGCCCCCGCAG
>ERZ779632.315-NODE-315-length-30388-cov-8.369037_pt1 | contig 30388 bp, 21 predicted proteins | sample MGYA00514194_ERZ779632 | MGnify/ENA primary metagenome ERZ779632 (study PRJEB29562, sample SAMEA4376704) | mouse gut metagenome | isolation source: Cecum | study: EMG produced TPA metagenomics assembly of the A DSS colitis mouse model was used to assess the...
TTTTACAGTATTTATAAGGATTTCCATCGGAAATCCTTATGGGAAGTTTGAGTTACTAACTGATATATTTGAACTTTTTTTGTATAGAAAAAGCCAAATTCTTATCTATCGGGCAGGTAAATATATCATCAAAGAGCCAGACACATAGATGCAGATGACCGTGTTATAATAGGGACAAGTTAGAGGAACCCAGTAAAAGCAAGGGGCCGCTTGAGACATAAAATATCTATTGTGAAACATGGGTCCCCGAGGTATAATGAGATTATCGGGATTCTGAAAAAGCTGTATCCGTAAGGAGTTGGACGGAGGTCAAACGCGTTTTGCGGGCATTGAAAAGAAAGTATAAAAGGGAAGAATAGAGCGGAGGGACCATTAAAATGGAAGATAACAGAGCAGACCTCACATGGGAAGAGGTCCGTACAGAACATATTATACAGGATGAGTGGATTGACTTCCGGCGGTCGGCATATCGTCTCCCCGACGGAAATGTGTTTGAACCGTTTTACAGTTTCAGCCGCAGGGACTATGTGGTTATTGTGGCATCGGATTGTGACGGCAATTATCTCTGTGTGCGGCAGTTCCGGCAGGGGATAAGGGAAGTAACCACCGAGTTCCCGGCAGGCGGCTTGGAGCGGTCAGACGGGAGAGAATACGCATTTCGGGAGGCGGCAATGCCTGGTACGGCAACATCCGAAAACGGAATCTCCGAAGATGCGCTTGCCGCGGCAAAGCGAGAACTTTTGGAGGAAACCGGATATTTGTCATCCGAATGGACGCATCTGCTTACAATTCCATCCAATGCCACGATATCCGATAACTTTGTCCATGTATATATGGCGAAAAACTGTCGTATGGCAGCCCGGCAGCATCTGGATGATACGGAGTTTCTGAAGGTGGAACTTCGCACACCGCAGGAGATCGAGGAAATGATCCGCGCCGGCAGATTCCAGCAGGCAGTGCATGTGATGGCATGGCTGTTGGTCCAAAGGCGCTTGGCCTTACATATCGGAGCAGGAACCGGGGAGACTTTGGAACCATCTGTGCTATTGAAAGGATAAAGAAAGAAGACGGAATATATGAAAAAAGTACTATTGATAGCCACGGGAGGCACCATAGCGTCGGGGTATACAAAAGAAGGGCTTGCCCCAAGGATAGCGGCGAAGGATTTGCTGCAATATGTGGAGGATTATAAAGCATTCTGTCAGGTGGACATTCTGCAGCCTTTCAGCCTGGACAGCACTAATATATACGCGAAGCATTGGCTGAAGCTGGCGGAATTAATCGAGGAACAGTATGCGGGTTATGACGGCTTCGTGATCTGCCATGGAACGGATACCATGGCTTTTACGGCGGCAGCCCTGTCCTATCTGATACAGAATAGCAAAAAACCCGTCGTGATCACTGGTTCTCAGAAGCCCATAAACCTGCCGGTGACGGATGCCAGGACCAATCTGCTGGACAGCCTGCGCTTTGCCTCTGATGACAGGGCGCATGGAGTTAACATCGTTTTTGGCGGTAATGCTATCGCCGGGACTCGGGCAAAAAAGGAACGTTCCAAGAGTTACAATGCTTTTTCCAGCATCAATTATCCCAATGTGGCGGCGCTGTGTGACGGAAAAATCGTATTTTATATTGACGATAAGGACCGGGTGACGGAACCGACGGTATTCTACCATAAACTGAATGAGAATGTTTTGCTGCTCAAGCTGATGCCGGGTATGGACGGTTCGATGCTGAAACGCCTGTTCCCCTGCTATGATGCCGTGGTGATAGAGGCATTCGGCGTCGGGGGACTCCCGGAGTACGGGCAGGTTCCCTTTTATGAAGAAATACGCCGATGGACAGATGCGGGAAAGATCGTCATGATGGCTACCCAGGTGACCCATGAGGGCAGTGATATGGAGGTCTACAAGGTGGGGCGGATTATCAAGGAGGATTTTCACCTGATGGAAGCCTATGATATGACTTTGGAGGCGACAGTGACAAAAGTCATGTGGGCTCTGGGGCAGGCAAAGGAGCAAGAACTGTCTGGACAGTTCCGACACCTGTTCTATAAGACCGTGAACCATGATATGCTGCTGTATGCCCCGGGGAGTGACGGGGACAGGAGCGTGTTGTAGAGTATTATACGGACAACATAATCTGCTGCCGTCCCACAGTGGTTTTGGTTCGTGAGTGGGGAGAGGGCAAATTTTCCATATCAGGAATCGGCTGTTTCTTCCAGCCGGAAAGCCCGGCTTCGTTCAAGCCGCTGCTTCTGAATATTTTCCGCTCCTTCTTCTGTGGGCAGGTAATAGCGGCGGTCTTTCAGATCCTCCGGCAGGCAGGTCATGCGGGCCATTTTCTCCCGGGTGTCATGGGCGTAGACATAGCCCTCCCCATAGTGAAGGTCCTCCATCAGTTCCGTGGGAGCGTTGCGGATCACCAGGGGCACGGGCTGGTTTAAGCGGGTCATGGCGTCCGCTTTGGCGGTTTCGTATGCCCGGTACAGGGCGTTGGAGCGGGGGGCCAGGGAGAGGTATACCACGGCCTGGGTCAGATTTAAATCGCACTCAGGCATGCCGTTGAAATGGCATGCCTGGTAGGCGGCTACAGCTAAGGGCAGAGCCTGGGGGTCGGCCAGCCCCACGTCCTCACTGGCAAAACGGATGAGTCGACGCGCGATAAACAGAGGATCCTCCCCAGCCTCCAGCATCCGGGCCAGCCAGTAGACGGCGGCATCAGGGTCGCAGTTGCGCATGGATTTGTGCAGGGCGGATATCAGGTTGTAGTGTTCTTCGCCTTTTTTGTCGTACAGCAGCGTCTTTTTGCCCAGACACTGCTCCAGGGTTTCCCGGGTCACGGTCACGGAGCCGTCGGGGGAAAGTTCTCCGTTCAGTACGGCCATCTCCAGAGTATTCAAGGCCGTGCGGGCATCCCCGTCGGCAAAGGCGGCGATAACAGGCAGCAGGGACGGTTCCATATGGACCCGGGCGCTGCCGAAGCTGCGTTTATCTGTAAGCGCTCTGGACAAAAGTCCTGTGAGGTCATCTTCCGTCAGTTCCTTCAGCACAAACACTTTGCAGCGGGAGAGTAGAGCGGCGTTGATCTCGAAGGAAGGGTTTTCCGTAGTGGCCCCGATCAGCGTGATGCTGCCCCGTTCCACATAGGGCAGGAAGGCATCCTGCTGGGCCTTGTTGAAGCGGTGAATCTCGTCTACAAACACCAGTGTACGGATGCCGTAGGCCCTGTTTTCCTGGGCCTGGTTCATGATATCCTTGATCTCCCTGATGCCGCTGGTCACGGCGCTGAAATTTACGAAGCTGGAGCGGGTACGGTTCGCGATGATACTGGCCAGGGTGGTCTTGCCCACTCCCGGAGGTCCCCAGAAGATCATGGAGGGAATCTGGTCCCGCTCCAGAAGCTGACGCAGGATCTTGCCGGGACCCAGCAGGTGCTGCTGCCCCACATATTCCGCAAGGGTGGCGGGACGCAGTCGGTCCGCCAGGGGGCCAGAAGTCATGGGTGCGCTGCCCGATGTATCGCTCTGGCCGGAGATGCTGCTGGGATTTATATCAAACAGCGATAACTGGTTCATAATTTCTCTTCTCCTGTACAATCGAAAATATGTTCTGATCGTTCCTATTTTATCACAAGGCTGCGGAATATGCAATCGGAGAATAGGTTCTGCTCTGACCGTCCGTTTGAACCATTCTGTTCGCTCACCGATTTCATAGTCAGTCTGGTGCGCCGGAATACGGTTTGACCGTGAGGGAAAGTATGCTCCTATGGTTAAAAGGCAGGGGTGAATTGGAGGTATGGGGGCCTGGGCAGTCAAAAACAGATCAGAAATAAAAGAAAGCCGTTGCAAAACGGGAAACGGTATGCTACACTAGAAGCAATGGCAATGTCAAAAAAATAACAATCATTGCCGAAGCCGCATAAATAAAGCGAAATAAACTAGTTGGAGGAGAAAGAAATGGCAAAGAAAGTAGTATTAGCAGGCGCCTGCCGTACCGCCATCGGCACCATGGGCGGAACTCTGAGCACAACCCCTGCCGCAGAGTTGGGTGCAATTGTTATCAAGGAGGCTTTAAACAGGGCCGGTGTGGCTCCCGAGCAGGTTGATCAGGTTTACATGGGTTGTGTCATCCAGGCCGGGCTTGGACAGAACGTGGCCCGTCAGGCTTCCATCAAGGCCGGTCTGCCCATCGAGGTACCCGCAGTGACCATGAACGTGGTGTGCGGTTCCGGTTTAAACTGTGTGAACCAGGCTGCGCAGATGATCATGGCTGGTGACGCGGATATCGTAGTGGCAGGCGGTATGGAGAATATGTCCATGGCGCCTTATGCCATTCCTCAGGCTCGTTACGGATATAGAATGAACAACGGCACTTTGGTGGACACCATGATCAAGGATGCTCTGTGGGATGCTTTCAACGATTACCACATGATTATGACTGCCGACAATATCTGTCGTGAGTGGGGCCTGACCCGTGAGGAGTTGGACGAGTTCGCGCTGAAGAGCCAGCAGAAGGCAGAGGCGGCTCAGAAGTCCGGTGCTTTTGACGCCGAGATCGTGCCCGTTATGGTTAAGAAGAAAAAGGAGACCATCGAGTTCAAGGTAGATGAGGGGCCCCGCGCCGGTTCCACCATTGAGGGTCTGGCAAAACTGCGTCCCATCAATCCCGACGGCTTTGTGACAGCAGGCAACGCCTCCGGCATCAACGACGGCGCCGCCGCCATCGTGGTAATGAGCGAGGAGAAAGCCAAGGAACTGGGCGTGAAACCCATGGCTACTTTTGTGGCAGGCGCTCTCGCAGGCGTTCGTCCCGAAGTGATGGGCATCGGCCCCGTGGCTGCCACCAAGAAGGTGATGGCCAAGACTGGCATGAAGATTGAGGACTTCGATATCATCGAGGCCAACGAGGCTTTTGCCGCACAGTCCGTTGCAGTGGGCAAGGATCTGGGCATCGACGTGGACAGGCAGCTGAACCCCAACGGCGGCGCCATCGCGCTGGGTCATCCCGTGGGCGCTTCCGGATGCCGTATCCTGGTGACTCTGCTGCATGAAATGCAGGCCAAGGGCGCCAAGACCGGTCTGGCTACCCTGTGTATCGGCGGCGGTATGGGCTGCTCCACCATCGTCAAGATCGAAGATTAATAAGCCATACAAAGCCCGGGGGAACTGCCGTGTTCTCCGGGCTGTTTGAAATTGTGGACATATGGCAGGCACAGCGGATGTAATTTGGCTGTGGATTATATATTCAGTGATTAAATCCTGCGCACAAAACGGATAAACGGTCATGAGAAATTTCGCCAAAAGCTTTGCAAAAGCCTGCGTATAAGGCTTTCGCGAGAACTGAGGGTAGAAATTTCAATGTCGTTTACTTTAGAAATAAGGCAAGCCGGGGGCCGTGAACTGGTCCCGGGTTAGCAGAAAGAGGTAGACATGGATTATATTCTTTATGAGCAGAAAGGGCAGTATGCAATTCTCACCATCAACCGTGAGAAGGCGCTGAACGCCCTGAACAGCCAGGTGCTGGAGGAACTGGACGCAGCCCTGGATGCAGTGAATCTGGACGAGGTGAGATGTCTGATTCTCACCGGAGCGGGACAGAAGTCCTTTGTGGCCGGGGCGGATATCGGAGAGATGAGCACCCTGACCAAGGCAGAGGGCGAGGCTTTCGGAAAGAAAGGCAACGATGTGTTCCGCAAGCTGGAAACTTTCCCCATCCCCGTGATCGCGGCCATCAACGGTTTTGCGCTGGGCGGCGGATGTGAGATCTCCATGAGCTGTGACATCCGCATCTGCTCCGACAATGCGGTGTTCGGGCAGCCTGAGGTGGGCCTGGGCATCACTCCCGGCTTTGGCGGTACCCAGAGGCTGGCTCGTTTGGTGGGCGCGGGCATGGCAAAGCAGATGATCTATACGGCCCGCAATATCAAGGCGCCGGAGGCATATCGAATCGGCCTTGTGAACGAGGTGTACTCTGCGGAGACGGACGCGGAGGGCAATGTGGTAAAGACCGCTCAGGAAGTGCTGATGGCAGCAGCCGAAAAGATGGCTTCCGGCATCGCCAAGAATGCCCCCATCGCCGTGAGAAACTGCAAGAAGGCTATCAACGAGGGCCTGGATGTGGATATGGATCAGGCGGTGGTCATTGAAGAGAAGCTGTTCGGCGACTGCTTTGAGACTGAGGATCAGAAGTACGGCATGGCTTTCTTCCTGGACAAGAACAAGGAAAAGGTGAAAGAGCCGTTCCAGAACAAATAAAAAAGTGGAATTAATTAAAGGAGGGACTATACATGAAAGTAGGTATTATCGGCGCAGGCACCATGGGTGCCGGAATTGCACAGGCTTTTGCCATGACAGATGGCTATGAGGTATGCTTATGTGATATCAAGCAGGAGTTTGCTGACGGCGGCAAGGCTAAGATCCAGAAGAACATCAATTTCCTGGTTGGCAAGGAGAAGATCACCGCTGAGAAGGGCGAGGAGATTCTGGGCAAGATCGTCACCGGTTTAAAGGATATCTGCACGGACTGCGATCTGGTTATCGAGGTGTGCCCCGAGAGCATGGCCATCAAGAAGCAGACCTTTGCAGAACTGCAGCAGATCGTGAAGAAGGATTGTATCTTCGCTTCCAACACTTCCTCTCTGTCCATCACAGAGATGGGCAACGGCCTGGATCGTCCTCTGATCGGTATGCATTTCTTCAACCCTGCCGACAGAATGAAGCTGGTTGAGGTTATCGCAGGAGCCAACACTCCCGCGGAACTGGTGGAGAAGATTAAAGGCATTGCCGCCGAGATCGGCAAGACTCCCGTGGAGGTAAATGAAGCGGCAGGCTTCGTGGTAAACAGAATCCTGATCCCCATGATCAATGAGGCTGTCAATGTGTATGCCGCAGGCGTGGCATCCGTGGCGGACATCGACGTGGCTATGCAGCTGGGCGCTAATCATCCCATGGGACCTCTGGCTCTGGGCGATTATATCGGTCTGGACATCGTGCTGGCCATCATGGAGGTTATCTATGCGGAGACCGGCGATTCCAAGTATGCTCCCGCTCCCCTGCTGAGAAAGATGGTCCGCGCAGGCAAGCTGGGCAAGAAGACCGGAGAGGGCTTCTACAACTACGCAAAATAAAGCGTTTTTGAAGGCGCTGTCACAAAGCTTTATTGTGACGGACGTATACTGACGAACGTTAACATTTTCCAATTACTGCCCGGCGCATACCGCATGTTTGGGCGATCCGCGCCGGGCAGAGAGGAAAATTTAACCGCTCGTGAGTATAAGATGTAATTATGGCTATGGCAGCTTCCCTGGTTTTGCTCCTGATCGGCTGTGGATTTGTCTCCGGCTGGTCATAGGACGAGTTGATCAATGTACAGGGAAGTTGCTGTATGTCCAAATATTAGATGAAAGTGGAGGAATTAATCATGGATTTTACATTATCCAAAGAGCATGAGATGGCGAGACAGCTGTTCAAGGATTTCGCCGAGAATGAAGTAAAGCCTCTTGCACAGGAAGTGGATGAGGAGGAGCGTTTCCCCAGAGAGACCGTGGAGAAGATGGCAAAATATGGCTTCATGGGTATTCCCGTTCCCAAGGAGTACGGCGGCCAGGGCTGTGATATTCTGACCTATGCCATGTGTGTGGAGGAGCTTTCCAAGGTCTGCGGCACCACAGGCGTTATCGTTTCCGCCCATACTTCCCTGTGTATCGATCCCATTTTGACCTACGGTACCAAGGAGCAGAAGGAGAAATATCTTCCCGACCTGGCCAGCGGACGTAAGATCGGCGCATTCGGCCTGACCGAGCCCGGCGCGGGCACCGATGCCCAGGGGCAGCAGACCAAGGCTGTGCTGGAGGGCGACAAGTGGGTGCTGAACGGTTCCAAGTGCTTCATCACCAACGGTAAGGAAGCGGATGTATACATCGTCATCGCCGTGACCGGCAAGATTGAGAAGAGAGGCAAGTTCCTGAAAGAGATCTCCGCATTTATCGTGGAGAAAGGAACACCCGGCTTTACCTTCGGCACCAAAGAGAAAAAGATGGGTATCCGCGGCTCTTCCACCTATGAGTTGATCTTTACGGATTGCCGCATTCCCAAGGAGAATCTGCTGGGACAGCAGGGCAAGGGCTTCAATATCGCCATGCACACCCTGGACGGCGGACGTATCGGTATCGCCGCGCAGGCCCTGGGTCTGGCGGAGGGCGCTTTAGAGACCACCATTGCCTATGTGAAGGAGAGAAAGCAGTTCGGACGTTCTATCGCACAGTTCCAGAACACCCAGTTCCAGCTGGCGGATATGGCTACTAAGGTTGAGGCCGCCAAGATGCTGGTGTACAAGGCTGCCCGCAAGAAGGACGAGTACAGGAAAGATCCCAAGATTTCTTACTCCGTTGAGGCTGCCATGGCCAAGCTGTATGCCGCTGAAGTAGCTATGGAAGTGACCACCAAGGCCGTTCAGCTGCACGGCGGTTACGGCTATATCAGAGAGTACGATGTGGAGCGCATGATGCGCGATGCCAAGATCACCGAGATCTACGAGGGCACCAGCGAGGTTCAGAGGATGGTTATCTCTTCCAACCTGTTGAAATAAGTGCAGAACCGGTAAATGACTCACATGTAACCAAATAGCGGGGGCACAGCCCACGCTATGCAGGCAGAGGATAGTCCGGATGCCGCGACACGGCGCAGCTGGTCTGCTTTAGTCGAAAGTCTGCGGCGAATCGGGCCGGACATGTGAGCGTATGATTAGAATATAAAAAGTAAGGAGTGAAAATACAATGAAAATTATCGTTTGTATTAAACAGGTTCCGGATACCAAGGGCGGCGTTAAGTTCAATCCGGACGGAACACTGGATAGAGGCGCAATGCTGGCCATTATGAACCCTGACGACAAGGCCGGCCTGGAAGCAGCGCTGCGCTTAAAGGATCAGTACGGCGCAGAGGTAACTGTTTTGACCATGGGTCTGCCCAAGGCGGCGGACGTGCTGCGCGAGGCCATTGCCATGGGCGCGGATAAGGGCATTCTGGTGACAGACCGTGTGCTGGGCGGCGCAGACACTTGGGCTACATCCACCACCATCGCAGGCGCCATCCGTAATCTGGAGTATGACCTGATCATCACCGGCCGTCAGGCTATCGACGGCGATACTGCGCAGGTTGGTCCTCAGATTGCGGAGCATTTACAGATTCCCGTGATTTCCTATGCGCAGGATATTAAGATTGACGGCGATAAAGTGATTGTACAGCGCCAGTATGACGACAGATATCATGTGCTGGAGTCTCAGATGCCCTGCCTGATCACCGCTCTGTCCGAGTTGAACGAGCCCCGCTATATGACTCCCGGCGGCATCTTTGACGCATGTGCGGCGGAGATCACTACATGGGGCAGAGCAGACCTGAAGGACGTGGATGACAGCAACCTGGGTCTGAAGGGATCTCCCACCAAGATTGCTAAGGCTTCCGACAAGGTTCGCAAGGGCGCAGGCGAGAAGGTTGTTCCTGAGTCCCCCGAGGATGCGGTTGCTTACATTGTGGGCAAGTTCAAGGAGAAGCATATCGTATAATGAAAACAGCATCTGCCCGGACAGATGCGGAACTTAAATCAGCACCTGTCCGGACAGCACACAGATCAATATTCGGACGCCCAAGGGGCCGTATATTGATCTCGGGAAATGTGTGCTGGCAGGACAGATGCGGAACTTAAATTAGGAGGTAAACCAAACCATGAATTTAGAAGAATATAAAGGCGTATATGTGTTTGCCCAGCAGGTAGATAACGAGATCAGCGGTATCGCATATGAATTGCTGGGAAAAGGTAAGGAACTGGCTGACAAGCTGAATACAGAGGTGGTGGCAGTACTCATCGGCTATCAGGTAAAGGGCTTGGCCGACAAGCTGGCAGAGTACGGCGCGGACAAGGTGATCGTGGTGGACGACCCGGAACTGGAGGTATACAGAACCGAGCCCTATGCCCATGCACTGTCATCCGTGATTAACCAGTATAAGCCCGAGATCGTGCTGGTGGGAGCAACTGCCATCGGCCGTGACTTAGGCCCCACCGTATCCGCAAGGGTGGCCACCGGTCTGACCGCGGACTGTACCGTGCTGGAGATCGGCGATTTCCCGCTGAATCCCATTCCGGGCCAGGAGCAGAAGCACAATCAGCTGCTGATGACCCGTCCCGCTTTCGGCGGCAACACCATCGCCACCATCGCCTGCCCGGACAATCGTCCCCAGATGGCAACCGTTCGTCCCGGCGTTATGCAGAAGATCGATCCCATCGCTGGCGCAAAGGCTGTGGTGGAGGAGTATAATCCCGGTTTTACACCTAACAACCGCTATGTAACCATTAAAGAGGTGGTGAAGGCCGTATCCGACACCGTGGACATCATGGATGCCAAGGTGCTGGTTTCCGGAGGCCGCGGTGTGGGCAGTCCGGAGAACTTCAAGATCCTGGAGGATTTGGCAGAGGTTCTGGGCGGTACTGTATCCTGTTCCCGTGCCGTGGTTGACAGCGGCTGGAAGCCCAAGGATCTGCAGGTGGGCCAGACGGGTAAAACCGTTCGTCCCCAGATCTATTTTGCCATCGGTATCTCCGGCGCTATTCAGCATGTGGCCGGTATGGAGGAGTCCGATATCATCGTAGCCATCAACAAGGATGAGGATGCTCCCATTTTTGATGTGGCTGACTATGGTGTGGTGGGCGACTTGAACAAGATCGTTCCTCAGTTGACTGTTGCTTTGAAGGCGGCTATGGCTGAGAAGTAATAAGCCTAATATATAAACAAAGGGAGTATTTGGGTAGATTAACCGCCCGAATACTCCCTTTTGCGCGTTTATTGTCCTGGCTCCGCAATCCGGCTGACGCCCACATAGATATCTGAAATCTCGTACCAGGTGGGATAGTCCACCACGCCGGTCTGAGGCAGATTGAAGATACCCTGGAAGGTGCGGACCGCGCCTGCGGTGAGGGGGCCGTAGATGCCGTCGGCGGTAATGACAGGGATGGCCGGGTAATTGCGGGCAATGCGGTTTAACTGATTCTGCAACTGCAGCACTTTTTCTCCGGAAGATCCGACGGTCAGGGAGTACCCGGGCCAGGATGAGGGGACTCCGGATATCACATCGGCAGTGTTGATATACATGTCGTTGCCGTAGTAGTAGCGTATAATCTCTATTGCGGAGTAGCCCTGGTCTCCCAGATATTTGGACCCCCACTGACTAAGGCCTGAGCAAGTGACCCGCTGGCCATCGCAGTAGGAGGTAAAAATGGGCTGCCGCACCCCGGGACGGGACAGGAAGTTGGCAAATATAGTATCCACCAGAAAGTCAATATTGCTGAAGATATTGCGGCCATAGACCCATTTCTGGTCGTAGGCGGTGGAGGAAGTGATGGTAAAGTTGTAGCCCTGGTTCCGATACCACTCCGTGTATACCCGGTTCAGCGTAAAGGACATAATCACCAGTATATTGGCGTACAGCGTGGCTTCAGGCCAGGTGGAATATACTTCGCATGAGGCCACATTTTTAATGTAATCCTTGTATCGCACCCAGTAGTTTGGGGCCGAGGAATCGGAGGGTACGCCGTCGTGGACAATCACGTACTCGGGGATTACTACCCGGCTTAAGACGATTTCCCCGGTTTCAGCTATGGGCTTGATCTCGTCCTCCGGAATCTTGGGCGGGTAGTCGCCGAACAGTGTATGGACAGGGATGGCTACCAGCTTTTCATTCTCCCCCGCCTCCATCTCCACCGGGTTCATGCGGATGGGCTGCAGGGATAATTCGCCCTCAAACATTTCGGAGCCGGTCACATATACTGGCTCGTAACCCTCGGCCGTGACCGTGATATTGTATTCCGAATAGGGCTGTTGGAGACTTTCCGGGTTCAGAGAGTAGGACAGGGGCGGGGTGGGCAGGGTGACAACCTCCGTCTCTCCTGAACTGTCGGTTGTCAGGGTCATGATGGGACTATCCGGATCCCCGGTGTAGGAGATGGTGACTGTGGCCCCCTTGATGGGAATATATGCCACCGAGGAAGTAACAATGATCTGCAGCGTACCGGTATTTTGGGTGCGCGTCCCGCTCCCACTGTCTTCCTGCGCGGCTCTCAGGTCTGCTCTTCTTTCATACATAGGATGCCTTTCTGTAATCAGTCAAGGTTCTTTCTTACCAATATATGCTTTGCGGGACGGAGACGTTACAAGATTTGGTTTCTATCCTCTTCTTTGTCAGCAAAATATAATAAAGTAAAGATTATAAATTGGATGAATGAGACATTCATGTGGATGTTGCGAAAATAATTTACCATATATTGACAAAACAATTGATAAATGATAAGATTATTATAAAAATATATGCAAAAGAGGAATATGATTGTGAACAGTACAAGTGATATGAAATTTTCAAAATTTAATATTTATACAAAAGACAGAGACGGAAATTTGTTGCTTAGCAACACTATATCAAACATTTTTGTTAGAATTCATAATGAGAAATATATAGAACCTTTGGAATTAAACGAGAGATTAATGAGGAATTTGGATGATGAGACAATTAAATTGTTTATTAAATATGGCATCCTTGTTGATAGGGAAAAGGATGAGACATATCTAATAGATGATATTTATAAAAGTACTGTTAGAGACTATAAAAGATTGGATATGGTAATACTTACCACCAATCAGTGCAACTTCTCTTGCGTATATTGTTTCCAGAAACGAGAGCCAGATTTTCTTAACTTTAAGCAACTAGATACGTTGGTGTCGTTTATTGAATCGAAAATAGATGAATATGGATATGAAAATGTAAAAATACGTTGGTTTGGAGGCGAGCCGCTTCTAAATCTTAGTGGAATATTGTATTTTTCAGATAAAATAAATCAATTAAGAAAAAAGAAAAAATTCACATATGGATGTGGAATAATATCCAATGGGTATTTATTAGATTTAGAAACATTCAGGCAATTGTATAAAAATCGTGTTGTCACTTATCAAATTACAATCGATGGTCTGCCCGGAATTAAGTATAGGGTGTTAAACAATGGCGAAGAGACGTTTTACACAATAATTAGAAATTTGAAATTAATCAGAGATAATGTTGAGTATTCAATGTTTTCTATTACAATAAGGATAAACTTCACGCGTGAATTGATAGAAAGAGCGGAGGAAATTGTCGAGTTATTATATAAAGAATTTGGAAACGATAAGCGATTTTCTTTTTCTTTTATTCCTGTTTTTGATTGGAGTTATAAAGACACAGACTATATGAGGGCGGAGCAATTGAAAAAGGAATTAGTTCATGAAAAAGATGTGGCTATGGTTATGAAAAAATATAGTGGTAAACTGGACTTTAAGGCTTGGAGTAATCTGATGTACGCTCATAATAATTGTTGGGCAGGAACAAAGCATGGATATGCGATAGACGCAAATGGAGACATATTAAAATGCGAATTCAAACTGGAAGGGTTTGATGAGAATAAAGTCGGTAATATTAGTAAAGAGGGAATACTAACGTTTGATCCTGAAAAAGAGAAAAAATGGATTTTTGACAATCCCCTGCCAGAGTGCTATGATTGCGCATGCTTTCCACTATGTCTTTCTACATCGTGTGGTGCGGCAAGGCAGCAGGGGATTATGTCCCAAAAGTGTGGCACATTCATGCAGCAAGCTCTTGATTATCTGGAAATAGAAAGCTATAGCAGATATAATCACTTTGTGGAGGTCTTCATATGATAAGTCTCATCGAAGAGAAGCTTGATAAGATTCTTCTTGAAAATGGTTTATATGATACAGATGAGAATGTTCAGACACAATTGTTGTCAGAAATGAATTCTCTTCTATTCATCGAACTAGTGGTATCAATTGAAACCACTTTTGACGTAGGAATTCCAGATGAATACTTGCTCTTGGCTCATTTTAGGAGCAGGAGCAATATCATCAGGATCATTCAAGAGAGTGTCAAAAGAAACATAGAAAGCTAACCTTTTTGTATTTATCTATACGCTCAACAATTTATTTGTAAGTAATTTTATAGGGAGGGAAGTGATAAATTGAAAAAGAGAAGATTGGTAAAAAAAGGCAATAAACCTCAAACTGTAGTGCTCTGTGCAGGTATTTCACCCATGGCCACATATGAGTCTCAATGTTGGACGGGAGTATGTTATCTCAGCCAGTGCTATTCAATGCAATGTACTTAAGAGAGTGGTAGAGTAATTTCAGGAACCAGAAATTAAGAAAATATAAGTTATGAGAATATGTTGTAACATAGAGGCAGATGATAAAACCGAAAAGTTTCAAGTATTTCGGGGCCAAGAGCATTGTGGTACTATAGAGAGGTGGTGAGAGTTATGGCTAAGAGGTTGGTCAAGAAAAGGTATTTTAAGGAGCGGATTGTTTCTATATGTGCTGGAATATCGCCGATGTCATCATATGAATCGCAATGTTGGAGCGGTGTATGTTACGCTTCAAATTGCTACCATAGCGGAACTTCGTGCTGATAAAATAATATACATATTGTTGAGCCGTTTTTAAGTAAAAGTCTGTATCTGCTGATATAATAATTTTCATTGCGGATGCAGACTTTTTATAAAAATTGCCTCGAGGGATTAACTATGAACATTGGAGTAATAGACACTGGTGTGAATTTATTGCACAAAGACTTGGCTGATAAAAATATCAATTGTTTTGTATTGACAGAAGGAAAACGAGTGCGCCTGAAAGGCAATTCGGATTTGATAGGTCATGGAACGGCTGTTTGCGGCATTTTGGCCGCTATGAATCCGCAAGCTCAAATAACAGTATATAAAGCATTTACAAATACAGATGAAGTTAGCGAAGATGAATTCATAAGTATTATGGAATATATTAGAGATAACGAAGAGTTTGATCTTCTGAATTTAAGTTTAGGCATTAGTGCTTCTCAGGAAATAAGTAAATTAATTGCGATTTGTGAACAAATACAGTATAAGGGAACATTAATCATTGCGGCCTTTAATAACTATAATTCCGCGACATACCCGGCAGCATTTCCGAATGTTATTGGTGTGGATTGGGATATAGAGTGTAAGAAAAATAGGGATTTTATAATTTGTGAAAACAGTATGGTTAATGTGTATGCAAAAGGTATAAACCAAAAACTGTGTTGGTCGCCGAATACAGATTATATTGTAAATGCTGGCGCAAGTTTTGCCGCTGCACATGTAACAGCTTTTTTAGCATCGTCACATGACAATATAAGTACGCTGGACTATAACGCCGCAATGGCTATAATCAAAAAAAATGCAATTAAAATTATCTCCAGCAAAAAAAATGAATCAAGAGTTTTTCCATGCTTAAATAGGGTGGCCATTTTCCCTTTTAATAAGGAAATTGCATCAATTACCAATTATTCGGACCTGCTGTGTTGTGACATTTCAGGGGTATATAATATAAAGCAGCTAGGGAATGTTGGAGAGTCAACCATTAAATATTCCCATCGAAAGAAATATTCAGGTAATTATGTAATTCAAAATATTGAGGGCATATCGTCACATGCCAACTCATTTGAAACTTTAGTTGTTGGTCACTTATCAGAAATTAATAGATTAGTACATAAGGACTACACGAGATATTGTATTGATTTTTGTTTAAAAAACAAAAAAGCGATGTTGAGCTTTGATACAATACCGGAATTTGAATTACAGCAATTTAAAGAACGAGATATAATTTGCTATAATATGAATTTGAATAATCATTCATTTGATATATGTGAAAAACTTAGAATAATTGGTAAGCCCATAATAACAGTTATAGGAACCTCATCAAAACAGGGAAAATTTTCACTTCAGTTAGAACTTAGAAGAAAGTTTATTGAAGAGGGCTATAAAGTAGGTCAGTGGTCCTCGGAACCCCAGGGTTTTTTATTTGGTATCAATCAGGTTTTTCCGCTGGGATATGGTTCTAATTTGAATTACAAAGAAAAGGAGATAATTCATTTAATTAATAACCAGTTGTATCAGATAGAGACGCTCGACTGTGATATTATAATTTCTGGTACACAATCGCATACGATTTCAGAAAAGCTGTATAATGCACGAATGTATCCCAGTCTACAAAATGCTGTTTTAGCAGCCCTACAGCCGGACGCGCTTATTCTTGTGGTCAATGCGTATGATGCGGACGAATATATATTAAGGACAATAAACTATGCGCAAGCAGTAGCAAATAGTAAGGTGATATGTCTGGCGTTATCATTTAAAAAAGTACAATCTTCCTGGTCTCCCTTAGAGTTGAATGAAGGGTTACTAACACAAGAAGAGATCATATATTATGCTGAAAGAATAATGTCATTGACAAATGTACCATGCTTTGGAATTGATGAAATAGACAAAATAGTCAGCTGTCTGATTAACTATTTAGAGGAGTAAATAGTATGAAGATAAATAAAGAAATATGGATTGTAATTAGAAAAAATGGATTAATTATACTTATTAACTTTCTTCTGCTATTTATTTTAGCACTATCCGGACCGTTTTCTCTATATGCGCAATCCGTTTTTATTAATCAGATTCACAATATGGTTGGCAAGGGGTTCATTATTGCGCAATTTATTTATCCCACAGTATTACTTTTTGTGTCATTGATGATTCCCGTGTTGAATAAAGCAGCAAATCTTGTGGCATTGAGGTATACTTATTTGTTTGATATTGTATGGAACGGACGGGTAAATGAGATTGTCAGGCTTATACCATATCATAGATATGAAAGTGAAGAGACATATGATAAAATCAAGCAGTTGAGTGAAAATAATGTTTATTTATCTGTAGTATCATGTGTTTTTTCGATTTTTACATTTATAGTCAGCACTATGGCTTATATGTATATTCTGGTTAAAGTTTCTGTATGGTTGACAATATCTATTTTACTGCTGGCCCCGGCTATTGGATATTTATCTTCTTATATAGCGGATAAGGAATATAAGAGAAGTTATGAAATGAATCCTGATTTTAGATATGGTATCTATAAGTCTTCATTAATGCGTTCAAGAGATTATGCCAAAGACATTCGGCTAAATAGAGTTGCTGACTATGTGATAAGGGATTGGGAAAATACGCAAAAAGCAATTGACTCTAAAGTATTAAAAAACAGATTTAAGTATGGTCTCCTGAGCACATTAATTAGAAAAATAGAATATGTTGTAATATTAATCAATCTCATTATCATATTTTTTTCGTATATAAATGGAGAAATAAGTGTCGGTATCTTTATATCTGCATCAAATCAAATATTCTCGATGAGAATATTGTCCAAGTTTCAGACTATTGTAACACAAATAACAACAATTAGTCTTACTAAAAAGATATATTTAGAAGTGATAAAGCTAACGCAAACAGAGCTTACATGTAAGAAAAAAATAAATACGAAATCTACCATATTAATTGAGTTTAAGGATGTATCCTTCAAATATCCCCAGCAAGAAGAATTTATTTTGAAAGATATTAATATTCAATTCAACTCAGGAGAATCTATTGCTATTGTGGGAGTAAACGGGGCAGGGAAAAGCACTTTGATAAAGCTTTTGCTTGGACTATATAAACCAAATAAAGGCAAAATATTAATAAATGGAATAGATGTTAACGAGTTGTCTTTGGATGAAAAAAGTGAAATATTCGGAGTTGCTTTTCAAGATTTTGGAAGGTTTTGTCTTACATTAAAAGAGAATATAATCCTGGGCAAGGAGGAAGAAGATTTTGCGCAAAAAGTCCAATATATTTTCTCTGACAATTTTTCCGATTCCCTTAACAATGGGTATAATACATTACTGGGTAAGTCGTTTGGAGGGGCGGTTGACGTGTCCGGAGGGCAATGGCAGGAAATAGCAATAGCACGTGCTTTAGTAGGCACTAATCATGTGCTGATCTTTGATGAACCCACAGCTGCATTGGACCCTGTGCGGGAAGTTGAAATGTTTGAAAAGATAGACTTCATAACGAAAGATAAATTATCCATATTTATTACCCATCGTTTAGGGTTTACAACGAAAGTAGACAGAATCATTTTAATTGGAGGAAATAGAATACTTGAAGAAGGCTCATTCGAAGAACTGATGAGTCAAAATGGCAGCTTTAAAAAAATGTTTGAAATGCAAAAAAAACTTTATAATAAGGGGAACGGGTCATGACTGACAATACCGCTAAAATTGAAAAATCATTGGAAGATAGTGTACGGCTCAAAATGAGTTTAAGTGTGTATATAAAATTTGGGACTTATATTATAAGAGAGCAGGTGTCGTTATTTATTAAATATGCGGTATTTCTCGTTTTTATGGCTTCCTTGACACCAATATTTACTTATATTTGGAAAAGATACATGGATTTGGCATCAGAAGGAACAGACGTCATTTTCAGTCTTTTATTGCTTGCGATATACGTACTGACCAAGGCCCTGTTGGATCTGTGTTATTTTTTTTCTATGAGTTTCATGGACACTATTAATTTCGCGTCATGGAGAACATTAGATAAAGCAATAAATGAAAAGGCAGTCAAAATTCATAGTGAATATTTTGAAATACCGAACATACAAAATAGAATAAATAGAGCATGGGAATTCAGTCATGGCAGTTATGTGAGGCTTTATCAGACAAGTCTAAACTGTGTACTTTATACAGCGCAGGCGATAGGGATCTTTATAGCCTTATGGATAATTAACCCTGCAATATCTGGAGTTGCTCTTTTGACAATTATACCAACAATTGTCAGTAAGATTATAGGAGATAAACTTTCAATAGTGGCAGATAGACAACTTACAGATGATGAAAATGAATGTAATTATTATAAAAATACAATATTCGATCAAAGTTTAGTAAAAGATATCGCTACGACTAACTCGTTTGAATTTTTTTATAAAAAGTATAAGTATAAGGCTGCTGAAGTATATCACAAGCATAGAAACATTGAAATAGAAAAAACAAAGCTATTATTTTTTGAAGAAATATTGAGAAATATAGTAATAATAATATGCATTCTATTCGTTTCGTATCAAGTGATTCTTGGAAATGCGTCAGTAGGTGGGTTGGCGGCTACATTTGCAATAATATTTAATCTTATTTATACTTTAAGCAGTCTGGCTCAAAATATAGGAACTGTTTTTACGCTTACATATCAAATAAAACAATTTTATGAGTTTATGGATCTCGACAGCGAGATTACCATAGAAAACACAGATGATTTGATAAAAGAAAAATCTAAATTTGAATTCAAAAATGTGAGTTATAGGTATCCTCTTATGAATAAATATGCTTTGCGCAATATAAATGTGACAATAGAAGAAGGCCAGCATATTTCAATTGTAGGCGCAAATGGAAGTGGGAAGACAACCTTTATAAAGCTTCTGCTTGGGCTGTTGACACCGTCTATTGGCGAAATCAGGAATAATGGAGTAAATCTAAGCACAGTTGATAAACAGAAATACTGGAATATGTTTTCTGCGGTATTTCAAGATTACTCGAAATATAAGGATTCGCTAAGATATAATGTTTCGATTTCCGATATTGATAGTATCTATGTAGATGACAAAATAAAAAGGGTCTTGTCTGTGGTCGGTTTCCAGAAAGATATTAATCTTGACTGCATGTTATCGAAAGAGTTCGGCGGTGTGGAATTATCTGGCGGCGAGTGGCAAAAGATTGCTCTGGCAAGGGCAATCTTCCATCATAATAGTATATTTATTTTGGATGAACCTACATCGGCAATTGATCCTGTCAAAGAAATAAAACTTTATGAACAATTTGCGGAAATGACAAAGGGAAAAACAAGCATATTTGTTACACATAGACTCGGTTCAGTTTTAAATTCGGATTTGGTTTGGTTTTTTCAAAACGGAGAAATAGTTGAAATAGGAACTCATGATGAGTTGGTTGCTTTAAAAGGGCAATATTATAAATTCTGGAATGCGCAGGTAAGTTTATATAACAAGTAATATTTCGAAATGCCAACATATTGAAATATTGACAAAATAAAAATCAGAAAAGGGTAAGCAAACAATGCAAAAGATTTTACCACTTGTAAGTCCTCCAACAGAAACATATCAAGGCATTTCATTTATCTTGGGCGTATTACTCGCAAACGAAAATACTAAAAATGTCTATTATAATAATTATATAAACATCCAGTGCATAGATACAGACAATATAGAAGAAGTGAAACTAAATTTTACGAATGTTTTATGGGAGAATTATCGTTTATCAGGTATAGCGGAAATGAATATGTATTGCTTGGATAATATTCATTGTGATTGTTTTGTAAATTTTATTAAGGAAAGAATTAATCAAGGAAATTATTTGCTTTTTTATAATATAGACGAATACTATTTATCTTATTCGAATTCCTTTCAAAATACTCATTATTGTCATGATACTTATGTGTATGGTTACGAAAACAGTACTTTTTGCGTAATGGCATATAAGGGAAGAAAACTTTCAAAATTTAATATACCCATGTCGGAGCTGCAAAATGGCCTGTATTGCCATATAAATGCAGGAAATAATCTGACTTTCTGCACGTTTCGCCCAACCTGTGGAAAAATAGAATGCATAGATATGAAAAGAATTAGAAGAGCTTTATTCGATTACTACCATTCGGAATGCAGTGAAAATGCGGATTCATCTAATATTTATGGGATTAGTATATATGATGTTTTGATAAAATGTATTAAAAAGAATATATTAGGTAAAGTCGCAAATCCGTATATTGATTTCCGGACATTTCGCCTACTTTGGGAACATAAGAAAATATTAAAAGATCATATATTGAAAATAAATGAACTAACAGATCTTAAGAGTAAGGAAGACAATATGGTCATGATCGGTGAGATAGAAGCTATGGCAGAAATGATTTTCAATTTAGTGATTAAATACTCATTAAACGATAAAATAAATATATTAGAGGACGTATGTGTATACTTAGCACAACTGAGAAAAAAGGAAAAAGAACTTATTAATTTATTGTTGGCTGAATTGAAAAACGAGTAAATGACTTTTACCGGAGTCAGTGAAGGTATACCGTTGGAAAAACGATGCAGCCTAATCCCATAATGGCTTCATGAAAGAATCCTGAGAATATTTGTTTGCCAGTCGAGCGCGAATATGTTACACTGTAAAAGGAAAAACAGGCATTCAGGGCAGGTGGTATTCATGCAGGACTTAACAGGCCAGATCGGTCATATTTTGGAGGGGAATTTCGACTACGACAGCGGTTCCCTGGATTTTTCGTGTACAAAAATAGAATTGGATCTGCAGCCGGGAGAATGCTATGAGGGCAGCTTTGGCATAGAGATGCATGGCGGCGGACACAGGGTGGGGTGGATCTGCAGTTCCGATATCCATATGGAGTGTCTGACGCAGGATTTGACGGGGGCGGACGGGGAGATTGCCTTCCGCTTTCACGGGGAACAGCTGCAGGCGGGAGAAGTGGTCAAGGGCTGTTTTAATGTGGTCAGCAGTCTGGGAGAGTACAATCTGCCCTATGTGGTAACTATATCCGGCAGCGCGCCGCAGTCCTCCATGGGTCCGGTGAAGAATCTGTTCCACTTTGCCAACCTGGCCCGTGAAAGCTGGGAAGAAGCGGTGGCTCTGTTTTATTCACCGGAATTTGAGGATATACTGGTGGACAATGACAGACAGTACCATACTCTGTATATGGGCCTGTCCTCCAACCAGGGCAATGAACACAATGTGGATCAGTTCCTGATAGCAGTTCATAAAAAGCAGCCTATAGAGTATTCCTTTGTGGAAAAAGAACTGGAAATAGAGGACCCGGTGGGTGTGACGGAACTGGAGATCAATCTGACCCGCAGCGGGTGGGGAGCCACCTGTCTGCAGGTGACAGTGGATGGAGAGTTTCTTTTCACGGAAAAGCAGACGATCACAGAGAATGATTTCATGGGAAGCAGCTGCCGTCTGCCGGTTTTCGTGGATGACAGCATGCTGCACGGAGGACGGAACCCGGGGCGTATCACGCTGTCCGACATGGAGCACAGAATGGAAGTGCCTGTGACGGTGTATTGCCGGCGGAGGCGGGGGACTGCCGGGGGAAGCCGGGAGCGCAAGCGGCTTTTGATGCAGCTAATGGAGCATTATCAGGCCATGCGTCTGAAGCAGATCAGTGCCTCGGGCTGGCTGAAAGAGTCAGAGAAACTGGTGGAGACTCTGGTGGCCATGGACGAGCAGGACGTGGCGGCCAGACTGTTCCAGGCCCAGCTGCTGATCACGAACCAGCGGTATCATGAGGCCAAGTGGACATTGGATCGCGCCCTGGATCTGCTGGAGGTGGGGGAAGGACTCTATGAGAGCGACCCGGCGGCGTTGGAGGCGTATTATCTCTATCTGACCACTCTGGTCAGACAGGACGAGTCCTACACGGCCCAGGTGACAGAGCGTGTGCGGCGGATTCACCATGAACAGCCCGGTCAGTGGCGTGTGGCATGGCTGCTTTTGTATTTGTCGCAAGAGCATTACCGGACGCCGGGAGCCAAGTGGTCATTTTTGGAAAAGCAGTCCGTCCGCGGCTGCAGCAGTCCGGTGATCTACATTGAGGCACTGCAACTGCTGAATATGAATCCCGCCCTGCTGCGCAGGCTGGGGAGTTTTGAACTGCAAGTGCTGGTCTATGGCGACAAGCGGAAAGCCCTGTCACCGGAACTGCGGGAACAGATGTATTATCTGGCAGAGCGGGCAAAGGAGTATTCTCCGCAGTTGTATGCCCTGCTGAGAAGCAGCTATGAGGAATGGCCCCAGGAGCGGGTGCTGAAGGAAATCTGCCGCCTGCTGATCAAGGGCAGCAAGGTGACGTGCGAGGCATTTGGCTGGTATCAGCTGGGGGTGGAAGCCAAGCTGCGGATCACCCGGCTGTATGAGTATTATATGATGGCCCTTGATCTGGACAAAGAGGTGGCCCTGCCCAAGACGGTACTGCTTTACTTTTCCTATCAAAACAATCTGGACTATGCCCACAGCGCATATTTGTACCGGTATTTGCAGGAGCACAGGGAGGAGTATATTGATCTGTACGCCAGTTACCGTCAGCAGATAGAGCAGTTTGTGGTGGAGCAAATACAGAAAGAGCATATGAGCCGGGACTTGGCCTTTTTATATCGTGAATTGCTGACGGAGGAGATGATTGGGGAGCAGACGGCGGAGCAGCTTGGCCGCATGATTTTTGCCCATGAGATTCGCCTGTGTCATCCGGATATCCGTAAAGTGGTGGTCTGCCAGCCGGGGAACCAGATGGAGACTCTTTATCCTGTCACCGACAAAAGGGCCTGGTTTGCCCTGTATGGCAGCGGCTGTCAGGTGCTGTTGGAGGACGGGGACGGGTGCAGGTATGTCCAGGAGACCCAGGGGCTCACGGAGAGCCTGGAAAAGCTGATGGTGCCGGGGCGGCATATCGGAAAAGTGGCGGAATGGGTGAAGAACAGCCCGGAACTGGATCTGTACCTGTATTACAGCCGAGAATTGCCGGAGGAACCCAGGGAGCAGCAGGAGGCCAGATGGCTTCGGATCTGGAACTGCCAGGACCTGGAACTCTCGGTGCGCCGGGAGGCATGTCTGAAGCTGATGGACAGTTACTATGCGGCGGATCAGACGCAGAAGCTGGACGCCTTTCTGGAGGGACTGTCCGGGGAACTGCTGGGACGGCTGGAGCGGCAGGAGGCAGTGCGTTACATGGTGATCCGGGGCCGCAGCGAACAGGCTTATGAATGGCTGACCCGTTATGGGCTGTATGAACTGGAAAGCAGGGTGATGGTGGAACTGGCGGGCCAGGTGATCCAGAGGCGAGAGTATACTATGGACGAACAGGTACTCAAGCTGGCGGTGCTGGTATTTCAGGGAAAAAAATATGACGGCACAATCCTGCGGTATCTGAGCCTGTATTACCAGGGCCCGTCCAGAGAGATGCGCAGTATCTGGAAGGCTGCCCGCAGTTTTGACGTAGACTGCCGGGAACTCAGTGAGCGGCTGCTGATACAGATGCTGGTGACCGGGTGTTATGTGGGAGAACAGGAGGAAATATTTGCCCACTATGTGTCCCAGGGGGCCAGGCCCGAGGTGGAGGCCGCTTATTTGCTCCAGACTGCCCATGATTATTTTGTCAGAGGAAAAGAAATACAGCAGGAGGTTTTCCGGGAGATTACGCGCCTGCACCAGCGTCAGGAGCCTGTGCAGAAGGTGTGCAGACTGGCCTATGTAAAATACTATGCGCGGCATCAGCAGGAGATCACGGAGGAAATCTGGCGGACTGCCAGAGATTTTATCTGTCAGCTGATGGGGGAAGGCATCAGACTGAAGGATTTTCTGGCTTACAGGGGCATGGAGCGGGAACTGACGCCCATCATGGACAGGACATTCATCGAGTATCACGGTCACCCGGACAGTGTGGTGCGGATTCATTACCTGCTGACCCAGAAAGACGGAAATGAGGATCTTTATATCACGGAAGAGATGCGTTCCGTGTACGGCGGTGTCTGCAGCAAGGAGTTTGTGCTGTTTTTCGGGGAGAGCCTGCAGTACTATATTGTGGAGGAGCGGGGCAGGGTGGAGCAGCTGATGGAGAGCGGCGAACTGCAAAAGGACGATTCCGCCGGGCCGGAGCAGGACGGACGTTTTGCCCGGATCAACGACATGGCGGTGAGCAGGAGTCTGCGGGATTATGACATGCTGGATCAGCAGATGGAGGAGTTCTACCGCGCGGAGTATTATAACAGACAGTTGTTCCGGCTGAAGTGAGCGGCAATGTCTGCCTGCTTCGGCGGAGCGGATCCGAATTCGGGATCGGCTCCGGCCCCAATAGACGGAATGGTTTGGCTTGGAGGTGCATTATGCTGGGAGCGGCAAGTGACAAGATTATCATAGGCTACGACCTGGGGAATGTCTTTTCCCAAATCAGCTACTCCTATCTGTCCCAGGACAGCGAGGTGGAGACATTGTCCTGTGTGGCGGGAGAGGAGCATTATAATATTCCCACTGTGCTGTGCAAGCGTCAGGGCACAGGGCAATGGTTTTTTGGCAGAGAGGCGCTGCGGTTTTCGGAGGAGTACCCCCAGGAGGCTATCCTGGTGGAGAACCTTGTGGAACTGGCAGCGGCGGGGGAACAGGTGCCGATAGACGGAGAAAATTATGAGCCGGTGGCGCTGCTCACCCTCTTTATGAAAAGGAGTCTGGGGCTGTTATCCCTGGTGTCCGCCCCGGAGCGGATTGTGGCTATGATGATCACCAGTAGGAAATTGGACAGCCTGCTGATTCAGGTGCTGAACCAGACAGTGACGGGGCTGGGGCTGGGCTACACCCGGGTGTATTACCAGAGTTACGCGGAGAGCTTCTATGACTATATGCTCTACCAGCCCAGGGATTTGTGGACTTTCCAGACGGTGTTGTTTGACTACCGGGAAGATGGGATCTACAGTATGCGCATGGAGTGCAATAAGCGGACAACCCCGGTGGTGGCTTATGTCCACCAGCGGATCTACCCGTTTTGCGGGGAAAGCTGCCTGCCGGATATAAGCGGTCTGGAGGAGGGGAGGCTGGCCCAGCTGGATCAGGAATTGCTGCAGGTGGTACGTCAGGAATGTGAGAAGGGGACGGTGTCTTCGGTCTACCTCATCGGCGAGGGCTTTGCCGGAGAGTGGATGCCCCAGAGTCTGCAATACCTCTGTAAGGGCAGGCGTGTATTCCAGGGGGTAAACCTGTACAGCAAGGGCGCGGTCTATTGCCTGTTGGACAAGCATTTTGGCAGCAAGGCGGGCAAGGAGCACGTGTTTCTGGGAGGCGACAAGTTAAAGTACAATATTGGCATGAAGGTGCTGCGCCAGGGGGAGGAATCCTATTATGCCCTGCTGGACGCAGGGGGAAACTGGTATGATACGGAATACAGCTGCGAGTTTTATGTGCGAAAGGCTTCCTATATCCAATTGACGATCACGCCCCTGATTGCGGGAGGCGTGACCCAGGCGACTCTTTCACTGGGGGAACTGCCCCAGGGACAGAAGTCGGAGGAGGAGTTTGGGTATTGTGAATTTTCCAGAATCAGGATGCGGCTGTATCTGGAGGGGGAAAAACTGCTCTGTGCGGAGATGGAGGATATGGGCTTCGGTGAGATACGTGCTGCTACACAGCTTACATGGCGGCAGCGGATCACCTGCGGGGACGGCAGGGCAGAGGAAACTGTGGATGCCGCTGCGGGCAGTACGCAGAGCGGGGCGGAGGTTCTGGTCTGTGTGGGAGATTATGCCCGGGAGCCCTATGTGCTGCCCAAGCTGGGGGTGCGGGTATACTGCATGGAGGAACTGTGTTATTGCCTGAAAGAGAATGCGTTTCTGCTGGATTGTTCTGTCATGAACGATGAACTTTTGGATTTTATCCGAAAAGACTGTGGACTTCCGGGACTGGCGCAGGCGCTGCATCCCCTGGCGCGCAGGCAGGAGGCTTTCAGTGATTTTGTAGCCCAGATTTTGTCATATGTGGGGCTGTACGACTCGGAGACGGTTCTTCAGGTGGAGGAGACCCTGAAGGCGGGGTCGGGGCTGTCGGATTATGAAAAAATGAAATTGCAGACGGATCACCTGGCGGAGCAAAAGCGCTATGAGGAGGCTTTGAAGTCCTATGACCGGCTGCTGGCGCGCATCCGGGAGAATCAGGAGATGGAGGTGCCCGCGCTGCAGGCACTGACGGCGGACATCTTACACAACAAAGGGGTGATCTATGCCCGGCAGATGCTTTATGGACAGGCGGCAGAGTATTGTTACCAGGCGTGGAAGACCAGCGGGGAACAGCAGGCTTATTTTGCGGATTACCTGGCGGCCAGGAGGATGCAGCTTCCGGAGCGGGATTATGTGGCCCTGGTGGCGGAGTGTCCGGAGCAGTACCGGGCCTCTCTGGAATTGGAGCGATCTTTGGAGGTCACGGAGCAGACATGGCGGGATACCCCGGAATACAAGCGTCTGGCGCAGTTGCGGGCCCGCAGGGCAGGAGGGGAAATGTCGGAGTACTGTGAGGAGACGGAGCGGATCCTGCAGGCGCTGAAGAGTGATTACCGCAAGAGGAGCGGCGGAAAAAGGGTATCCAGAGAGAGTCTGGCGTAAGCTGGAACCGAGGGAAAGCGGCAAAGCAAATACTGATTAAGGCAGTATCACAGGCTTGGCCTGGGATATGCAGAAAAGAGGTAAGACTTGAAGGTTCTAGAGTTTTTTAAAAAGATATTTACTTCCAGAAGCAGGGGGAAGGCTCAGGAAGGGGAATGGGAGAAACTGGTTACCGCCAGGGGAGGCGTGGATTTTGAGCAGGAGGAGGAGCGCACCCGGTATGTGACGGACTGTCTGGAGCAGATTGCGGAGGCTTCCCAGGAACTGGAGATGCTTCAGGGAGAATACAGCAGGGTGACGGCATATCTGACGGATCTGGAGGAACTGGAGGCATTGCCCGATCAGGAGAAGGAGACGCTGGAGATCACGGCCCGGAAACTGCAGAATATGGAGCGGGAGTATGAAAGCTTCACCCAGCGCAAGAATCGGATGGATGACGCAATTTATTACCAGATGAAAAACCGGGAATCGGAGATGCAGGAAGGGATTGAAAAAATCCGTAAGACCGAACATTACGGTACACTGGTAAAACAGGATATGCAGCGTCTGGAGGGGGAGAGGCTTGCCTACGAGTATCGTAAAAATGAACTGCATGGCATCATGGAGAATCAGCGGGGGATGGCGGTGATCTTTCTGACGGCTCTTGTGATCTGTCTGATACTGCTGGCAGTGCTGCAGTTCGGTCTTCGGATGCAGACCCAGGTGGGCTATTTTATCGCCGTGCTGGCCGCGGCCTTGGCGCTGACGGTACTGGCGGTGAAGCATATGGATGCGGACCGGGAGATGGATCGGGTGCTGCGGGATGCCAGAAGGCTGATCAAACTCCAGAACAAGGTGAAGATCCGCTATGTGAACAACAAAAATCTGCTGGACTATTACTATATCAAGTATGACGTGGACAGCGGGAAAAAGCTGGAGAAGCTTTTTAATCAGTATTTGGAGGAGAAGGAGCAGCGCAAACAGTTTGCGGAGACGGAGGCCAGACGGGAATATTACCACAAGCAGCTGCTGAATCAGCTGGGGCATTACCATATCCAGTATCCGGAGCAGCTGTCGGGGAAGGTGTCCGTGATTCTGGATCACCGGGAACAGGTGGAGAGGCGCCATGAACTGATTATGCGCAGGCAGTCCCTGCGCAAGCAGATGGATTACAATAACACAGTGGCCGGGGAGGCAAAGCAGGAGATCAAGGATATTGTGGTGGCTTATCCACGTTATGCGCTGGAGATCACGGAGATGGTGGACAGGTATGAGAGTGGATACCGGAGGTAAGTTTGGATGTTTCACATCCAAGTACTGATTGGTGCAATATCGCAGGCAAAGCCAGCGATATGCAGGAAAGAGGAAAGTTTGGAAGTAAAACTTCCAAATACGTATTAAGGAATATCGCAGGCAAAGCCAGCGATATTCACGAAGAGGAAAGTTTGGAAGTAAAACTTCCAAATACTGATTGACGCAATAACACGGGCACGGCCCGTGTCATGCAGGGACAAGGTAAGTTTTTAGGTTATTCCAAGGGGCGCTTTAGGTGGGTATCGGCACTTTCTGCGGATATAGGATTGATTTCTGGCCGGCACTGGGCTATACTATTAAATGGTTAGGATATAACAGCAGGGAAACCTGCGGGACTTTAGGAACGATAAGGAGAGAAAGCATGAATACAGATGTATACCAGAGTCCGTTATCGGAGCGTTATGCCAGTAAGGAGATGCAGTATATTTTTTCTCAGGATATGAAATTCCGCACCTGGAGGAGACTTTGGATTGCTCTGGCGGAGACAGAGAAGGAACTGGGGTTGTCTCAGAACGGAAAACCGGTTATCACCCAGGAGCAGATTGATGAGTTGAAGGCTCATGCGGAGGATATCAATTATGAGGTGGCCAGGGCCAGGGAGAAGGAAGTGCGTCATGACGTGATGAGCCATGTGTACGCCTATGGGCAGCAGTGTCCCAAGGCGGCGGGGATTATCCATCTGGGAGCGACTTCCTGCTATGTGGGAGATAATACGGATATCATCGTTATGACGGAGGCTCTTAAGCTGGTGAAGAAAAAGCTGGTGAATGTGATGAAGGAACTGGCGGACTTTGCGGAGCAGTATAAGGCGCAGCCTACTCTGGCATTCACGCATTTCCAGCCGGCGCAGCCTACCACCGTGGGCAAGCGCGCCACTCTGTGGCTGCAGGAGTTCTGTCTGGATCTGGAGGATCTGGAGCATGTGCTTTCCACTATGAAGCTGTTGGGATCCAAGGGCACCACAGGCACCCAGGCATCCTTTTTGGAGCTTTTCGACGGGGATCAGGAAACCATTGACAAGATCGACCCTATGATTGCCGCCAAGATGGGATTTGCGGAGTGCTACCCGGTTTCGGGACAGACTTATTCCCGCAAGGTGGATACCCGTGTGGCCAATGTGCTGGCGGGCATTGCGGCCAGCGCTCACAAGATGAGCAATGACATCCGGCTGCTTCAGCACTTGAAAGAGGTGGAGGAGCCCTTTGAAAAGAGTCAGATCGGATCTTCCGCTATGGCTTATAAGCGCAATCCCATGAGGAGCGAGCGCATAGCGTCCCTGTCCCGATATGTGATGATTGACGCACTGAACCCGGCCATCACCTCCGCCACCCAGTGGTTTGAGAGGACGCTGGATGACTCGGCTAACAAGAGATTGTCCATTCCCGAGGGGTTCCTGGCCGTTGACGGCATTCTGGATCTGTGTCTGAATGTGGTGGACGGGCTGGTGGTGTATCCCAAGGTCATCGAGAAGAGACTGCGCAGCGAACTGCCCTTCATGGCCACTGAAAATATCATGATGGATGCGGTGAAGAACGGCGGCAACCGCCAGGAACTGCATGAGCGCATCCGGGAGTTATCCATGGAGGCGGGCCGCAATGTGAAGGTGGAGGGCCGGGAGAATAATCTGTTGGAGTTGATCGCCTCCGATCCTGCCTTTAACATGAGTTTGGAGGACTTGCAAAAGACCATGGATCCGGCCAAGTATGTGGGACGCTCCAAGGAACAGGTGGAGGCGTTTCTGGAGAAAGTGGTGAGCCCGATACTGGAGGCCAACAAGGAATTGCTGGGTGTGAAAGCGGTTATCAACGTATAAAAACAGCATGTTCCGTACAGCACACTGATCCATATAGGGACGCCGAAAGCGGCCATATATGGATCAACAGGTATGTGTGGTGTATGGGAATATGCGGAACTAAAAACAGCATGTTCCCATACAGCACACTGATCCATATAGGGACGCCGAAAGCGGCCATATATGGATCAACAG
>ERZ779632.316-NODE-316-length-30188-cov-5.622673_pt1 | contig 30188 bp, 35 predicted proteins | sample MGYA00514194_ERZ779632 | MGnify/ENA primary metagenome ERZ779632 (study PRJEB29562, sample SAMEA4376704) | mouse gut metagenome | isolation source: Cecum | study: EMG produced TPA metagenomics assembly of the A DSS colitis mouse model was used to assess the...
GGCCTCGATGGATTCTTTTGTCAGGTACCCGTCATTGTCTTTGGCGGAATAGACCAGCAGGTGTACATGGGGGTGGTGCCCCTCGTTGTGGAATGCGGCATACCAGCGCAGGCTGGCGCTGTCGATCTTCATGTGCTTGCAGAGCATGGCACGCTTTCCCCGCAGCAGCGCCATCCACTGTGCGGCGCTGTCATAGCCCAGCCTTGCGGCATCCTCACGCCGCAGGGAGATCACATGGGTCCAGACCGCGCCCTTATGGTTTGCGGCTTCCTCCTGCACCTGTTTTAGCACCACCGCTTTCCCTGCGTCCGTGAACAGGCCGTGTTCCCCTACCCGCTCCACCCTGGGGCGGTTTGCGATGTAATCCACATAGTTTTCACGCTTCCCGATGAGATCCAGGTTCTGCTCCATGGCGCAGGAGATAAATTCCGAGGCGTTCCCCATGGTTGGGTGCAGCAGAAAGTCTGTGTACTCCAGCATCTCCTTTGCGGAGGGGATGTCACGGACGATCTGGCGGATCAGTTCTTTCTGCTGCGCCGTGGAGGGCAGGTTTTCCCTGCTCCCCTCCACCTTCTCCACACCCTCACGGGTACTGACGTAACGGACATAGTTCTCCAGCTGTGCCGGAGGCGCATCCCGCAGGTAGCGGGAGGTAAGGATTATTTTGGGCATGGCGTTTCCCCCCTGAAAAAGAAAAAAGGAAAGCATTCCGCTCTCCATTTTTCTCACCACTCTATTTTATTTTTTCTTCATATGGCTTTAGTCCCTGTTGTGCCTCCAGTCCTCCAGCCAGTCAACCATCATTTTCCCTTTTCGTAGATCCTCCGTTATCAGCTGGAAACACTTATTTTCCGGGTTTGCAAAGTTGATTACCAATCCCGGAGTGTTTTTCACCAATTGCGCAATGGCTTCCGTTGTGGAGGGATCACCATATTGCTCATAGACACCGATTTCTGTCTGCCGTATGCGTTCTAATGCTTTTCCCTGCATCTTTTCTTTGTTCTTTCCCGGCATGTACGGAGGTATCCCATTACTTCTGACATATTTTCTGAATTCCTCATGTTCCGCATCGTTCTTATATACCGGAATCACCCGCAGGAACATTTCCCTCGCCTCTGACGAATAATTGAAACTCCAATACCTAAATACAAATTCAAACATCAGATACCGAAAGCTGTCCTCGATGTAATATGGTTCTACCACACTGCACTCCGGCGGCACCACACTGGATCTTCCTTCGTCAACACTTTCTACCACACTTGAAAACAGCGGAACCTCCTTGTAATATAAAACCACTTTGCTCCGGCAGGAATACCCTGTGTGATAGCTCACATTGCAGAATGCAAATAAATAATAGGACTGCGTTCCAACCGCATTATCATTGACATCTTTCGCATAAGCCAAGCCATCATCCGTTTCATCTTCGTGAACAAAATAAACCGTGTAATCAGGATCAGGTCTGTAAAAAAGGAAACTGTCCTCTCTGCCAGACTTATCTGTTTCTCCTTCAGCCGATTCCCAATTGTCCAAATCTTTTAAATAGAATTTGGCACGCTGGGATGGATTATACAGTAAACCGAATCTCCGCCTCCACAAAAGTTCTGTATCATGCAGATCAGCAGTTCCTGTCTTGGGAGTGTTTGTATCTCCTTTTCTGGTATATATCGCTCCCTTAAAAATTGGCTGACCTTCTTTCTTATAATCATCCAGCAAGTAGAACGGCGTGTTATCACTCTGCTTAATAACCACTACATCTATCTCCTTATCCGCTATGGAAATCGTTTTGACATACACCTCTGGTATATATCCGCCAGCCCATGACGGTTTTTGCCGGAGCAGGTCTATCACGTTCTGCTGGTTCTTACGGTTCTCACCGCTTACTCCCAAAATATTATAACTTCCATCTTCTACCCCGATAATAATATAACAGTCCCTGTTGGCAGGACTATTTGCCATGCAGATAATATCGTGGAGCAGGTCAGCATTGCACGAATGCCACTGCTGTTTGAAATCCCAATACTCTCCTTCCGCATGGCGCTCTATTAACTCCTGTATTTCACACCGCAGATCAGTACTTTCCATCTTGCCCTGTCCTTTACTCAAATCATAAACGCATTCTGTCTTGCACTTATTTTAGCATGGATCTATTTTTGCGTCATTCCCTTTTGCCATGTTTCATATATTTTTTACGCAGTACTGATAAATCCCAACTACCTCACTCAGGTTTCCCGCCTCTGGTACCGATACGCATCCTCAAACTCTACCGCGCCATTGATCCGTTTCACTTCCTCCACGCACTTTGCATGGAGGCGGCTTAGTGATTCCTCATCCACATCATGGGTGTAGGCAATCACCTGTGAGAGTTTGGAAAGCTCCACCGCGATCTTAAAGTCCATCCGTGCCAGGCGGTTCTCACTGTCCTGCACCGTTCCGGTCACGGCGGAGGACAGTGACTGGAGCAGGTAGTCCTCCGCCTTTCCTGCCATGAGGTATCCCAGGTAGAACCGCAGTGCGTCCCCGATCAGTTCCGTGCGGTTCCTTGCCGCCCCGTCACCAATGCAGGAGTCGGCCAGTTCCAGAAGCTGTGTATCCACCCGTATGGAAAATTTGGTCTTTTCCTCATTTGCTCCCATAGCATCCCTCCCTTTTTTCGCCTGCTTTTCCCAAGCCACCCCGGAAATTCTCTCTTTTCCTGCCGTTTTCCTCGCCAAGCCACCTGATTTTTGGAAAGCCCGAATCCGTGGGTGGCATTTTCCTTTCCCGCACGGCTTTGCCGGGCGGTGTGGACCGGGCGAGGGGGCTTGCAAAAGCCACCCGCCCTTTAACCTGCACACATTTCGACCCTTGCATAGAGTTCCCCCGTCCAGCCCTCTTTTTCGGCTGCCCGGCACTCCCTGCCGGCGGTACCTGGGGCTGTTTTCTCCAAATCGCCCCAAACAGGGCAGAAAAGGTGTCAGGCGGTCAGTTTATCCACTTTTCCCAAACGAGGGCACAAATCGCCTCACGGACGGCCACAGGGGGTAACAGGAGGCTTTGCCACGCTCCGCCTTACATGGACGGGGCAGCCCCCTGTGTTTGTACCCTACCCTGGGCTTCCCTCCAGTCCTGCCACGCCTGCCGCTCCACGCCGTATAATCCGTCATGGGCTGTGATTCCATCCCTGCCCTCCGCCACGCACTCCGTTCCGTCCGGCATCAGCAGGAACACCTCCAGCCCTTCCCCCGCCAGCTTCAGAGCCATCTCCCTGCCCAGCGGAAACATTCCCTCCCAGCTATACCCGTAGGCGCACATTTCTTCCATGCTTATCCGATCCGGCAGATTCTCCGGTGCATCCTCTTTCTGGCAGTTAGGGCAGAAATCCAGATGGTACACCACATCAAACTGCCCGTCCCCAATGGTCAGGTCAGCCACCTCCGGGCGGCTTAAGAGCATATCCGCCAGGACTTCCTGCAGGAACGGTTTCCCCTCCACGCACAGGCCGGTTTCATCCTCCAGTTCGTCAAAACTGGCCGTCCAGTTCCCCCCGGTTGTCTGCCTGGTACCCTCTGCGATGATAAAGTCCGCCACCTCTGCCAATTCCTGATTCAACCGGGATAGCGTGGGGTAGCGCAGAGCCGTGGCCTCCGGCACATAGGAGGCATACCGGGCATAGCCGCTGCCCTCGCTCTGCACCAGCAACCCGTCCGTCCTGCCCTCCCCCATGACCAGCAGGCAGTGGTACACGCCGTCACCGTCCACCCCCATGACCCCCGCGTTATCCCGGATGGCCTGGTGATCCAGCATCGGGTGGCGCAGCATTTCCTCCAGTTTCCTGGCCGGGATCATGACGATTTTCTCCACGGTAAATTTGTTAAAATGAAACTCCGGTTTGTGCCTGAACATTGTCTGCATATCCTGTTTTCTCCTTCCTCCTGCCGCCCAACATCAGAGAAAAAATCACTCCCTGCCCTCCGTCTGCCCCGCAGATGGGCGGGACCTGTTCGGACGGGGCGGCCTGGCGTTTTCCTCGCGGGCGATCCTGTCATCCAGGTATTCCCTGGTGGCCTGCGGCACATATTTCTCATAGAGCTTCTGGAGGAATTCCCCCAGCTCCGCCTGCAGGTCTGCATCCTTTTTGCCCATGTGGAACGTCAGGGCATCCAGTCGTTCCGCGCTGAATGTCATCGTCAAAGTAGCATTTTTCATCTTCCCTTAAACCTCCAATCCCATATTCATCAGCCTTCCGCTGTGTCCGGGGCCACCGTCATTTCCCCCGTTCCCCGGCTCTGGAGCCTGCCCCATTTTTTCTAAAAAAGTGTTGTCCCGGAGCAATTCCTGCTGTGCCTGCACACGGAAACGGTCCCCAAGGATGCCCACGGATGCCACCTCCGGCCTCTCCGCGATCATGTCTGCCATAAGTTCCCGCAGGAATTCATTTTCCCCAAGTTCCAGGCCGGACTGCTCCCGGATATCCGCAAAGCTGATCTCCCAGGACGCCCCCGGTGCGGCGGCTCCCGCCCCTTTTGTGACAAACTGATCCACCAGGCAGGAAAGCCTGTACCCCATCTCCGACAGGGAATCGTAGGAAAAGGCCGCCACATCCGGCACGTGGGAGGCATACCTTGCGTAGCCGTATCCCTCCGCCTCCACCAGCACTCCATCCCTGCGGCCTTCCCCGGTGACCAGCAGGCAGTGGCACACGCCTTTTTCATCCATGTGCATCAGCCCGGTGTTCCCCTGTATAAATTCCTGGTTGTCCATGGGGTTCTGTAAAAATTCCTCAAATTCCTTCTCCCCAAGGCGGGTGACCTTCTCCACCTTTGCGGGACGGAATTCAAAGTATTGCTTAAACTGAAAATTCACTTCTACAGGATTCATATGTCCCTCCTGTCCATCTGCAATTAAGTTTGATATTATAAATGCCTTTTTTGTAATTAAGTCTGATATTTTTCCATTCCGAAATGCAGTCAGGTACATCACCATATTTCATTTGGGTAAAGAAAAAGATGCTTAAACTTTTATATCGTTTCTGCATCCTGAATCATTGTCTATACCCACACTTTTTTGATGTGGCTGTCATTCAATTATCAAACTTTATTGCAAATTTACCCGAAATGTTATCAGACTTTTTTACAAAATTATTCCTCTGGTGTTCTTATCAATCTTTTTTGCAAAATATCCAACTTTATTTCAAAAATTATCCAACTTTATTATTTCTGGACACCTCCTAATCCAAAAGCCGGCCGAACGCAAAAAAATGGCCTTTCCAGTACGCTGTCTCAATGCTGGTGTAACCGATAGGCGAACCGCAGTGCAGCATCCTTCCCCCGCCGACATAGATCCCCACATGGCTTACCGGCCCGCTGCAGGCATAGGTGCCGCTGAAGAACACCAGGTCGCCGGGTTTTGCTTCTTCCCGCGGCACGATGGCGCACTGGTTATAGATCCCTGTGGCTGTGGTGCGGGACAGGGGATAGGCGCCGGAATGGGTGTACACCCAGCACACGAACCCGGAGCAGTCAAAGGACGTCTCCGGCGTCGATCCTCCCCACACATAAGGGAAGCCGATGTATTTTTCCCCTTCCGCGATCAGAGCCGCAAAGCTGCCGTCCCCCATGGCCTCGCCGGGCGGCAGTCCGCTGCCCGGCCCTGCCTGCCCGTATTTTGCCAGCACATAGATGCGCTGGGCGTTGGCCCTGTTCTCATCTGTGATATCCCGCCCAAGCAGGGAGGACAGGTTCCCGTACACGGTCCCCATATCCGTGATGGGGATCGCCGCCATGTACGTTTCCCCTTCCTCATCCTCCCGTTCCTCATAGGCCACGAAACAGTCTGCAAATCCCCTGTAGTCATCATCGTTCATCCTGGGCTGATCCGCGCCGAAAAACAGAGAATAGAAAACAGCCTTGACCCGGTAACTATCCACCGTTCCGTCCTCTGTCATCCCGTTAATCTCGGCCAGTGCCGCATCCAGTTCCCGGAAACTCTCCCGCATCTTCTCGATGTACATCCGGTAATCCGCCGGGAGTCCTGACGACAGATAGCCGCCATTGAACGCCAGATCCACGGCGGCATTGTTATGCCCTGCCGTGCCGGACAGCGCGCACAGGATCATCACCACGATTAAAATAAAGGGCGTCAGGACTGCCGCCACCAGAGTGGCTATGGCTGTCCGCCCTCTTTTGTCTGCTGCCGCAGCCAGGACTGCTTTGGCCGCCAGCACAGCTGCCGGTGCCGCCATGGGCATCCCCCCTTTCTATTCCATCGGTTTCATCCCGCCGTTCCCATACAGCCCCTGGTATCCCGGCTCGGCCAGCCCCTGTTCCTGCTGGAAAGCCATGGCGTAGGCTTTGTTGATGGCGTCCTCCAGGGGCTTTGTGTCCAGCCCGCACTGCTCATAGCCCTCCCATATGACATCCGCATAGCCGTCCGAAGGGATGCCGAATTCATGGCCGGGTGTCATGACATACCCCATCACGGACACTTCCTTCCCCTCCAGCTCCACCTGCAGCATCTGCTTTTCATAAAACCTGGGATACCCTTCATTTCGGTCCAGCGCTTCCTCATCCGCCTGCCGTATCTTCCACAGGAGCACAGGCACCGAGCTGCCCTCTTTCGGCTCCACGGTGGCGACTGCTCCCCTGCGGCCGCCCTTAAACAGCAGCTCGTACCCTTTCAGTTCGCTGGTCCCCACCACCTTTGCCGTGGGGCATCGGAACGCCATCTGCGTCTGGTTCATGTTGCTGCCGTATGCCAGGTACAGCTTCTCCTTTTTCCTTCCCATATCCTGATCTGCTCCTTTCTCTCTGCCTGCGCGGTTTTTCACAGGCACACCTTTATGGATTTCCTACATGCTCATCACCATCGATGGCGTCCCTTCCGTTTCCTGTCCGGACTCCAATGCTGCTGCGGGCGCCTCTGGCGCTGTGGCAGGAGTCTCCGTTTCCAGCGCCTGGGCCTCCTGCTCCGCCCTCTCTTTTTCCCTTTTCTGTCTTAGCCGCTCCTTCTGTGCCTCCGCCTGGGCCGGGTCCCGCCACGCGATGCAGCCCGGCAGCTCCGCCAGCAGGTGCTGCCTTGCGGTGGCGAATTCGTCCCCGATCATTCCCAGGCGCAGCAGCCATGTGCGGAATGTATATTTCTCATTGGTGGTATGGGTTTTCCTCCTGCTGGCGCATGCCTGGTTCAGCGCCTGGGCGCTGATGGCAAGGCTGAACTGGATATACGCCTTGATCTTTCCCGCATGGAGCGTCCCATTGAACAGGCGGAATTCCACTGTCCCTTTCTGGAACACGGAATGGAGGTTTAAGCAGTGGTACCGGCTGTCGTCATAATGCCGGCTCCTGCGGCTGCTGCCGTTATACCAGATCCTCTCCACCCCGTCTAAGGTTTTCGGCTTCTTCTGGTTCAGTTCCTCCAGGAACCGTTCCTCCACCTTCTGGCAGTACTGGTTCTCGCGGGCAACGGATATCTTCAGGGCTTTGTAGATCAGATCCTCCTTTGAGGCCATGATGTTCGTGATATTGCGCAGCGTCCTGGCGTCAAAGGGCGAGGCATCCACATGCACGTGGATGCCGCAGGATTTGTTGGTGATCGCCCCATGCCTTTTCAGTTCACGGATGATCTCCTGGATAGGGATGATGTCCTCGTAACGGCAGATGGGGCTGACCATCTCGGTGCTGTAATCACTGTCTGCCCACACCCGCCGGTTCCCTTCCTTCCGCTCCGTGTCAATACTGCCATCGCTCATGAATTTCCACTGCCGCCCCTGCCCGTCCAGCGCCGCATAGGTGTCATAGGACGTCCCCACATATCTGCTTTCCGTCCCGAAGTATGCGGCAGTCACCCTGGCGGCTTCCTCCCGCGTGATCCCGGTCATCTCGATTTCAATGCCGAACCGCTGTTCCTTAAGCTCCAACCATGTCCCCTCCTTCCTGCAGAAACAATCAGTGAGAAGAATCGCTTCCCTTGCGATTCTTCAGTGTGGGATTTAGAATTTCTTAGCCTGCGTACTTTGCAGGCTTAGGAATTCTTCCCACACTTACCTTCCGCCTGCCTTTCCGAACAGCCTCGCCTTATGCTCCGGGGCGTTGACCATCAGGTTGTACCGCTCGTTGCCGCACTTATACAGGCACACGCCCCTCTGGGGGTAACGGATCAGGCTGTATTCGCTTTCCTCCAGCTGGAGGGTGTCGGTGTAAAATTTCGCGTCAATGCTGCCCGCGTTGAACAGGAACTGGTGCGTGGGGATGGAGAACAGCGGCTTGGTGTATTCCCTGACGCCGTCCAGGTTGAAGTCCTCCAGGTTCTGGCTGGCGATGATCACCGCCGAGTCCTTCTTGCGCACACGTTTCATGAAATTGCGGACGTACTCCACGGCGGTAAGGTTGGAGAGGAACAGGTAGAACTCATCCAGGCTGGCCGCTGTATTGCCAACGGTCAGCAGTTCATCGCTCATAAAGGAGAGCACGTTGAACAGCAGGGCGTCCTTGAGGCTCCGGCTGGCCTGCAGCAGCCCCTTCACGCCGAAAGTGATAAAGCTGGAATCCGTGATGTTGGTATGGCCGTTGAAGAACTTGCTCTCCGCCCCCACACACATGGAATGCAGCCCCAGCAGGATGCCCCGCAGCATCTCTGCCGTATAGAGCTGCCTTGCCTCCGTGTCAAACGCCTTGTACTCCGCCTCCATAAAGGCATACAGGTCGGAAAGGATGGGGTAATCCTCCGGCGCCAGCCTGTCAAAATCGCTCTGGTCGGTGATGCCCCATCCCGCATACAGCTTCTGGAGCATGATCTCTATGACATCGATCTCCCGGTCCGTGAAATCCTTGTAGCTGCGGAAAAAATCCTTCAGGAAACTGATGTGCTGGGACAGGCGGGAGCGGATGCGGAAGGTCTGGGGCGCGTCCATGTCCTCCGGGCCTGCGGCGTCATCCCAGGTTTTCGGCTCCAGGGGGTTTATGATGTACCTGCCGCCCATCAGGTCGATAAAGCACCCGCCCAGGTTATCCGTCAGATCCTCGTACTCCATCTCAGGGTCCAGGGCGCAGATCCGCATCCCCGATTCCCGCAGGTTGGTCAAAAGCAGCTTTAACAGGTAGCTCTTGCCCTGGCCGCTGTTGCCCAGGATCAGGATGTTGGCGTTGGTCTTGTCATCCGCCCTGCGGTTGAAATCCACCAGCACGTTGCTGCCGAACTTGTCCCGCCCGATATAAAAGCCCTGGGGATCGGTCTTTCCCGAATAATTGAAAGGATAAAGGTTCGCCACGCTGCTGGCAGGCAGCACCCGTTCAAACTGGTCCCGGAACAGGTTGAAACCGGTGGGCATCACGCACTGGAACCCCTGCTGCTGGCGGAGCATCAGCCGGTCCACGTTGAGCTTGGAGCGGATCAGCTCCGTCAGCACCTCCGTCTGCAGGAGCTTCAGCTGGTCCAGGTCATGGGCGCACAGTTCCAGATAGACCGCCGTGTGCAGGAGCGGCTCCCTGTTGCGGTGCATCTGCGCCACAATGGCCGCCACATCCTGCAGGTTGCTCTCTGCCAGCACCGTGGCCTGCAGGTCGCTCGTATTGCTGTCCATGCGGTTCTTGTTTGCCGCGTTGCTGATGATCTTGCGTTCCTCCACCGGCGTCACATGGCGGGTGTAGATGCGCAGGGTCACGCCGTCCTTCTCCCCAAGGTGGGACAGGATCGCCTGCTCATCGGTGGATGTGGGGTATTCCCGCAGCGCCCACACACAGCGGAATGTGTTCCCGCAGATAAAATGGTCCGTCTCAAACTTGATGACGGAGGGTGCGATCATATCCAGAAATTCCTGGATATGCCCATCCCCCGATGTCCCTCCGTGAACATTTGCCCCCATAGGGATATTTTCTTCTCTTTTCAAATAAGCACCTCCGGTCAGATATGGCGGCGGCAGCCTGCCGTCCCGCCTGGTTTACAGGCACAAAAAAACACCGGACACATTTCTGCATCCGGCACCCTGCCGTTTCTTTTCTTTTTTCTGTTTTTTATACCGTATTCCCGTGCGCTGCTGCGCACATGGAACCAAAAGCTGGCACAATGCCTTTCTGTACCAGCATTTTACTGCATTGTCTGGGACTGTCCCATCCCCTGCTGCGGCCCGGAGATTTCTATATACTTCTCCATCTGCCTGTCCACAAGCCCTGCCACCAGGTCGGCAAACGGCTGCAGGCTTCCCTCCACCGCATAAACATCCAGCGCCTTGAAATATTCCAGCCTGTCCTCCTTTGCGACCGATATGGCGGGGAACCCTTCCGACAGGAGCTGGTAATTCATGATGAGCCGTGACGTCCTCCCGTTCCCGTCCCGGAACGGGTGTATCTTCACAAACTCCTCATGGGTCCATGCCGCCAGTTCTATCTGGTTCAGTTCCTTCCCTTTCCACTGCAGGTCCGCATAAAAATTCTTTACCTGCTGGTACATCAGGGACGGCGGCGGGGGCATGTGCCGCGCGCCTGAAATATATACCTGCACGTCCCGGTACACTCCCCCCACCATGATGTTTTCCATCAGCATGGCATGGATGTCCTTCAGTATCTTTTCATCCAGGGGCATTCCCTTACTGATGCAGTCTTTCACATAGCGGTATGCCTTCCTGTGGTTGACCGCCTCATAGATCTCCCGCAGGTCCTTCCCCCCGATGGATATCCCGTCCTCCAGGAGCACTTTGGTCTCGATCAGGGACAGGGTGTTCCCCTCAATGGCAGTGGAATTGTGGGTATATTCTATCTCAAATGCCTGCTCGAACGTAAACAGCGTATATTCAGGGGTGGATGCCCTGCACTGGCTGTACAGTTCCTTTTTCCGCAATAATTCCTGGTAGTCCACAAAACAGCCCTCCTTTTTTCCGTAGGTTTCCCTTACAGTATAGCACATTTTCCCGCAATAGTAAGCTGTAACAAAGGGAAAAAATTTCCCTTGGGAAAAATTTTCCCTTGGAAAAAATTTCCGCCGCCTATTCCTCCGGCATGATCCAGCGCTCCCCGTCAAAGTCCTCGAACCTCTCCGTGGTCACGTTCTGCTCATAATACACCGCAAGGATGCGCTTGATGTCCTCCCGGTCCGCCCTCTTTACGGAAAAGCCCTGCTCCTTTAAGGATTTCTCGATGCGGGACAGGTAGGGGAACACCTCCGACTCCTTTTCCTCCCGCAGGCGGACCATGATCAGGAATTCACGGGCGGTCGCCATCTGCACCTGTATCCGGTCAAGGTGGGCCTGGTCCTTTTCCAGGAGCCTGCGCACCACGGGGTTTTCCTCCGCCTCCATACGGGAGCGCAGGAACCGTTTGTTGTCCTCAAAGCTCTCCCGGCTGTTCAGGCACAGCATCTCGATCTCCGCCACGCCTTTTAACACCGTCATCAGCGCATAGACCCTTGCCCCCACGCTGGAGGGTGACAGGACGGAGATGTTGGAGGGCTTCACGATGAAATACACCAGCTCCCCATGCCCGTAGGTCACCAGGCTGTAATCCGTGATCTCCCCTGCCCCGATCAGCTGGCGGGTGGACGCCCTCTGCCTCTGTTCCCTTTTTTCTTTTCTGCTCATTTAGTAAACCTCCATTCAAAGAATTGCTGGCGCACGAAAAAGAACGCACAGGCATACCTGATGAAGTCCAGGATGCTGGTGTCCTCAAAGCGGATCGTCAGAAAGGCATAAACCGCCGTGAACACGATAGGCGGGAAAAAGCCCGCCTGTGTCAGCGCCAGGATGGAGCACAGCGCGCACACGCCGATGATCCCGATGTCCTTAAGCTGCCAGAGCCACAGTGTGGCCTTTGCTTTTAAATTGTCAGGGTAAATATACAACTGACCGCCTCCTTCCAAAACTGATAGATGCCTGCCCCATGCATGGGTACATGGCTGCGGCCGCCTGCCATGCGCAGACAGTCCCGCCACGAAAAAACCGCCCTGCCCTTAAGCCCCGGCGGCCTTTCCCTGTATCCGGGTTTCTTTTCCCCGGTATTTCCTCCTGCTACGCAGGCTGCTCCCCCTGTGCATCTGCCGGAGCCCCTTCCTCCTGCGCCGCTTTTGCCTCCGCATCCTTCAGCGCCTGCTCGATCAGGCCGATCACGAATTCCTTCTGGCTTAAGCCCGTCACCTTCAGGTGATCCTTTATCCTCCCGAAAAGTTCCTCCGATACCTGGAATGCCAGTGTCCTTGTTGTCCCGTTTGCCATATTCTTTCCTCCGTTCTCAAAATGTTCCTTCAGCACCATCTCGACATATTGGCTGAGTGTCAGCTGCATCTGTTCCTGCTCTGTCCGGGCCTGTGCATGCAGGCTCTCCGGGATCATCGCGCATAAGTTTTTACGGTTTTCCATGCCTGTTTTCTCCTTTCTCCGTTTCTTACAAGCCAAGTATAAAGGCAATGCATGGGGAAAGCTATACCAATACCCAACAAGGATTTCCCGCAAAAAGATGCAGGACCACCAATGTTATACATCCTCCGGGGCCTGCCCCCTGCCTTCCCGTTTCCGCAGGAAATAAGCGATCCCGCGCAGCACGAAATCCACACAGGGGATCGCCACGCTGTTGCCAAGAGCCTTGTACCTTGCGCTGTCCGATGCGCCGGGGATGTCCGTCCAGCCGTCAGGGAACCCCTGCAGGCGCTCGCATTCCAGGGGCGTCAGGCGCCGGATCAGGTTCCGCTTCTCCACGATGCACTTGTCCTGGCTGACATACTGGTTCCCGATCCCTTTCTCATCCCCCCGGCACAGCGCCCCTACCAGTTCCTGATAGGGTCCTGCCCCATCCTCCTTTTTTTCTCCTGCCGTTATCTGCCCCTCCGGGGGTGAGAACACTGCATGGTGGTCCATTGCCGTCAGCGTATAGGAAATGTCCTGCTGGTACCCGAAACCGTTCCCGCCGTTCTGGGGCTGCCGGTCAATGATGTTCCCCGCTATGCAGAATGTTTCCTGCAGGATGGCGATGCCGCCCTGGTTCTTGCTGGGGTCCGGGTTTGTGGTGTCTATGGTCCTGGCCGTGTCCGTCTCCCGGCATCCAGAATACGGGTTGGATGACTTCATGCTGTTGGATTCCTTTGAGTCTAGGGAAAACACAGCCGGAGGGCGCAGGGCCGTCCCATCCCCATGTTCCCTGGCACCCTGCCGCTCCATGCCGCTGTTTACGAACAGCACCGGCTGGTTGTTCCCGCTGGTACCTGCCGCGCTTGTGATGGTTGGGCATATCCCCTCACCGATCCCGGCATGCCCCTGCTGGGAGGCCAGCACCAGCGGCTGGTTATTGCCTCCCATCCCGAAACCGGCGGACACTGTCTGGGAGATCCCCACCGGCCCCCTGAAACGGGAATCCTGCCCGTGGTTATCAAACACAAGGGGCTGGTGCCCATGCTCCTGCGCCCGCAGGGTGCCTGTCTTATCTTCTGTCAGGTGCATCTGGCTGCCGCTCTGGTCATTCAGGCACAGCACACAGGGGTATCCCTGCCCCGCCTGGCCGCCGCCCCCTGTAAGCGACGTATGGCTCTCCGGCGTCAGGAAACAGTCCCCGTTCCCCTTGCTGACCACGCCGAAAGCGGGCTGCTGCGCCACAAATGTCTGCATCTGCATGTTCCTTGTCGCCATGAGCGCGCCTGAGATCCCGCCCAGGTCTATGACCTCATCCCTCTGGTTCACATGGAAGCTGCTGACGGCAGGCGGGCACACAGGCCCCTCCCCCGGCTGTGCCACCAGGGGCTGGTGGCTGCCCATGCCTGCCCGCAGGGTCGCCGCCACATCCTCCGTGATGTCCATCCGTTCCCCGCCCTGGTCGTTCAGGCACAGCCTCGGTTCCGTCCTTTTTTCTTTTGTCTGCCGATCTGTCAGTCCAGCCCCGCCTGCGCCATCAGCGCCTCCTTCAGCTGCGGCGGCAGCTCCTTGCCCCTCTCCCCCGCCCGCCGCAGGATTCCCTGGCAGGCTGTCCTGCTTAAATAATATTTCATGTGCGGTGAGGCCTCCAAAATCTGCGACAAGGAAGATGCGGCGGCGTCTCTGGGCGACTCCCCAGAATTGAGCGTCCAGCACTCTCCAAGCCAGGCTGAATTTATCTCCCAGTACGGCCGCCCCAGCAGGTCCCCAGCGCCCGGCGTCAGGTCGAGGCACATGACAGGAACAGTCCTTAATTCTGACGATTTCTTCGATGACCGCCCGGAAGTCCTCGCCGCCCGCGGAGCTGAAGGCTCCGGGGACATTTTCCCAAACGAGGTATCGAGGTCGGACAAGGTCATCTGGTATACCCCTTCTCCCATCGGCTTCCCTCATCTCCTTTACTATGCGCACCTGCTCCATGAACAGCCCGGAGCGCTCCCCCGCAAGCCCCTGGCGCTTCCCCGCCACGGACAGGTCCTGGCAGGGCGACCCCCCGCAGATGACGTCCACGGGGGGCAGCCTGCCGCCGTCCAGCTTTGTGATGTCCCCCACATGGAGCATGCCGGGGAACCTTATCTTTGTGACCTCCATGGGGAATGCCTCGATCTCGCTGGCCCATGCCGGGGTGATCCCGTTATGCACGGCGGCCAGCGGGAAACCGCCTATGCCGTCAAACAGGCTCCCCACCGTCATCATATGCCTGCCCCGATACATCCCATGGACTGTATCTGCCCTTCCATGCCCGGCTCCGGCTGCATGAATTCCGCCACCCGCTCCCAGGGGATGCGGCGGACCGGCACACGGTGCCTCCATGCCGCCTTCAGTTCCTCCTGCATCCCGTCAGAGACACGGCTGCCACACAGCCACAGCTCACTGCATGCCTCCAGCAGCTTAAGCCCCATCCTGATCCCAAGCTCCCGCTGTTCCGGGATACTGTCATCCAGCATCTGCGGGTACAAAAGGTGCGCCGCTACCGGGGTGCTTCCTTCTTCCATTGCCAGCCTGCAGGCCGCTTTCGCAAACCGCACATTCCCTTCTATGTCCCCCGCATAGGGGGATGCGATATATACAATCTTTCCTTCTGCCATGTCCCGCCTCCTTTACTTGACTACCTGCACGATGGTCTTTGTCAGGTTCACTGCGCCCTGCGCCGCATAGACCGCCCCCATCACGTTGGCCCTGGTGCCGGTATCCAGCCCGAACTGCCCCGCGATACGGGGTACCTCTCCCGCGGACAGCATCAGCCCAAGCCCCAGCAGGGCATGGTCCTTTACCACCATCAGCCCCGCCACCAGGATGACCGCCTGCAGGAACGTGGTCAGGCACAGCCCGATGACCTGCTTGCACCAGCCGGTGAAGCCGTCAATGTACCCCCTGGGGACGCTGAACATGTAAAGGCTCCCCACCGCGATCTGGATGAGCAGGATGCCTCCCCTTTTCAGGTTGCCGAAAAACACCTTGATCACGGCATAGCCCATGAGGATCAGGATGAATATCATCAGGATCGGGCTGGTGATGCTCCCAAGCCCCCCGAACACCCCCGCTGACGCGGCATCCTGCCATGTCCCCGCATCCTTTAAGGATTCTATCGTGCTTAAGGCAACCGCCCCGAAGTCCGAACCGAACCCCGTGATCCCTGCCGTGAAGCTGCCCTGCAGGGACACGCACAGCTTATAAAGCTCCACCGGCACGGTGGTGAACATCCCCGCCGCCAGGAACCCCTTGATGGCGTTCAGCCCCGTCTCCCGGACGCTGCCGCGCCCGCTCTGGCATTCGATGCCGCACTCGAACACGGCCACCACCAGCCCGGTGGCATACAGCGCCCATGCCAGGTAAGAGAAAAACAGCACGATGGACTGCACCCAGCCCATCTCAAACAGGTCTGCACCCATGTTTCCCATCTGCATAAAAAAATCGCCCAAAAACCCTACTATCTGGCCGTAGATCCAGTCAATGATCTGGCCAAGCACGGTGTCGGCGATAAAGTCCCATATGAACACTTCCTCCGCTCACTTCCTTCCCCGGATATGGATATCCGTTCTTTCTTTTCTGCCGTTTCTGCCATGTCAGCACATCCTCTGCCCCATCTGCTGCTCCTGCGCCAGCTCCCGGAACACATCCAGGTACCCTGCAGCCGCTTCGGAAAACCGCTTATAGTCAGCCTCCGTGGGCTTGTATATATACCATTCCGCTTTCCCGCCGTCTTTCCAGATATGCGGGCAGATGCCGTCACGGAAGTTGGGGTTTGCCACCTTTTTCCTCCCCAGCAGGTCGGAAAAATGCAGCGACACGCTGTCGATCACACCCTCCCGGCGGTTGAGCATCGTGATCTTGAGCATCTCATAATTGTCCGCCACCCTGCCCGTGTCAAAATATGCCTTCATGCGGATATCCCCGGAGAGCCTGCCGTAGCAGGCATTCCCCACGATCCTGATATCCGAAAGCCCCATGCCTTTCCCGAAGATCTTCTGTAATTCCTGTTCAAAAAAAGTCATGCCATCCCTCCTACATCCCAAGGATCTGCCAGATATAGAGCGGCGCGGTCAGCGTGAACACCAGGCAGGCGAACAGGATGGCCGGTGCCGCCCACTCGAACTGCCCGTGCTTGCGGTAATCAAAATATGCCGTCCCCAGCTTGGCAAAGAAAAACACGGCCAGGATCAGGTCGATGGCGGGGAACACCACGTTGTTCACCACCGTCTTGATCTGCGCCGAGGCAGTGGTCCATGTCCCCTCGATTGCCCCTGCCACATCGCCGGATGCGGCGTATGCAGGGACACAGCAGATGCTGGCGGCAAGGACCGCCGCGCACAGTAAAAGAGCCATTTTTTTCATTTTCATAGGTTATCTCCCTTCTTTTTGGGGAAAAGGAAAGCCGCAGACGGTACAGGCCTGCAGCCCTTTTTCTTTCCCTGATGATATTTTCTTTCCGCCCCGCCGGTCAGTCCGGGTTCTGCGGGGCGATATGCCAGTCGCTCCAGAGGTTCCCGCTCACTGTCACGGAATCCGTCAAGTCCATGGAGAGCATCCCCGCAGGCGTCCAGCAGTCTATGAGCCACGTGTAGGCCGTATATCCCCCGTCAGGGTACCAGATGGGCGTGAAGTGGGTGCGGCGGTGGTAGGTGCTGTAAGGGTTCTCCTTAAACTCATGGCCCATATCGTAGCCGCCTCCCATGCGCTCCAACAGCCGCCAGTAGCCCTGATAGCCGAACTCCGGGAAATAAGTGACCGCGTTCTGCGCCGCCGTGACTGCGGAAGCCTGGCTTGTGCTGACATGGGTATCCACCCTCTCCTGGATGCCGTACCCGGATTTCAATATCCTGCCGCCTGCCGTGGGCGATTTCCCGTCCGGCGTGATGGCCATGGATGCGGAAAGGCTGGCGGAGTACCGGTCAAAGTCAAACTCCCACCAGCCGTGGTCGCACCAGTACCCCTCATCCTCGCCAAGCTCGTTATAATCGCTGTGCCATACCCAGTGTGCTTTCCACCAGGGACGCCATACTCCCCAGCTGGACGAAGTGGCCTGCCCCTTTGCCGGAACCGGCACGCTGGTAAAGCCGTCATTCCTGTCATCCGCATTGGGGTCAGGGGGAGGGTTTGCATCCAGGTCCACGATATTCACCCGGATCGTCCCCTTGCTGGCCGAACCGCCGCCCTGGACATCCACTGTGATTGTCATGACCTGCGGCTCCCTGGGCGTCCTCCAGCGCACCCACGCCAGCTGGCTCTCCCCTTCCGGGTAATAAACACTGCTTACCGTATAGCTGCTCCCTGCGATGCGGAACGTGACGGATACCGGGTGGTCCGGGTCGCTCTGGCCGCCGCTTACCCATACCGCCGTGATGACCTCCGTGTCGGTTCGGTATTCATAGTCACAGTCCGTCACTGCCGGTATCTGCGGCGGCATGTCCTTGAAACGCACAATGCCGATGCCAAGGCTGGACCTGATGTCCGCATTGGACGCCGCCGTGCTCCTGCTCCCGCCCCATGCCGGATAACCTAAGTCCGCCGTTTCCAGGAACAGGGCCAGGGGCAGGTTCTTATGCGACAGGGACACCATCTTCCGCCGCAGGCTCCCGCCCAGCATTTCATCATAGAGGGCTGCCTCCGTGGCCGTGGTGGCGATAAAGACGCCCTGGAACGTATAGTAGGCGATTGGCTCAATTAACAGCCGGTACTCCCCGTTTGTCAGTATGTCAAAATCCATCCCTGTCAGGCCGGCGATGCTGCGCACCACCTGCTCATCCGTGAAATAACTCTTGATGGCGGCGATGCTGCTGTTGCCGCTGGAGCTGACGATCCTGGGCAGAGCCTGTGAGGGGTTCGTATAGCTGTAGCCGCCCTGCGCCGGGGAAAGCCCTACGCCGCCGCTGTACTGCAGCTTGCTCACTTTCCCGAAATGGTAAACGCTGCCGGGGATGGACTTGTTCGTCAGGTCAATGGGCATTGTCACCACTGCGTGGTCGCTTGCCCGCACCACGCTCACCCTTACCCCGTCATACCCCGGCGTCCATTTGTTCTGGTTGGTTCCCTGCCCCATGCCGCCCCCGCCGCCGTCCATGTTCCCCTCCCCTGTCGCATAAACAGGCACGGCGGACAGCAGGGAACAGAGCAGGGACAATGCCAGCAGGAAAATAACACCCTTCCACTCTTTCCCGCCCTGTTTCTCCGCCCTCCGGCACAAGGCCTGTGGCCGAACGCATCTTTCTCTCAATCATACCCTCCTTTCCACAGAAAAAGGCGCCGTACATTCTGACCTGTACGGCGCCCCGTTTTATAGCTCCTATCCCTTTTAATCCATGCTTCCGATCTTGTTCCCGTTCTCATACATGTCGCCTGCCTGGGTTGCGGTGTTTGCACCCAGGTTAGGCACATTGTCAAAACCGGGCAGCCCTCCTCCGCTGTTCCCGCCCCCGTCATCCGCAGGCGGCACATAGGTGTCATGGTCCACAGGCTCCGGTGTCCCCTCCACCTTTGTCCCGTCCGGCTTTTCTTCCGGGTTGGCCAGGGTTTCTGCATCCGGCTGCCGGGGCTTTTCCACCTCCGGCTGGATGCCCTGCTCCGGCTGCCCGGTCTGGGCAGGGCGGCTGTCGGCGGGCTGCCCCTGCTGTGTACCCCCGGCTCCCTGCCCCGCGTCCGGACGGATGGTCAGCTCCATGCTTTCCCCTTCATCCCCGCTTTCTTCCGAAGCATGGGACGGGTCCACAATGACCTCCGCCACACCGCTTTCCTTTCCGGGAAGCACATCCTCCCCGGCAGGCGGCTTTGCAAACTGCAGGCCGATTGCCGCAAGCAGTCCTGCGCAGATGGCGATGCCTCCCCCGACTGCCAGCCTTCTCTTTGTCTTTTCTGTCATCTTCATAGAAATCCCTCCTTTGGTGGATGTTATTATTCCGTTCTCTTTTGTGTGGTTTGTACGATACACCATACTACATAGTTCACGCAAAGTCTAGCTTAATTTTAGAACACTTCTATATATCCCGCCTGCACTTTTATGGTGATGTGCATGGACGGGAGGAGCATGCCGCCAAAGCGCACAGGCACCTCCAGCCTGATGACGGCGTCCGCCTCAAACCTTGCCGCATTCTGCGGGTCGGACGGGGCAAGGGGCGCGTTCCTGACCGAGACGGACAGGCTGTCGATGGCAAACTCCATCGCACCGCCGCCATCCCCTGCATATTTGACATGCCTGCCGCCGTCCTCCTGTGTCCCAAGGGTAAGGTCAAGAAAGGAATAAATATCCCCTTCATTGATTGCCGCCTCCCATGCACCGCCGCCGTCCGGCAGGTAATTCCCGGAATATCCCTCCCTTACCCCATGGTACACGCCATAGTAGTTGTCATTGACGGTGGAGATGATGGCATCCTCCGTGGCGTCCCGGACACCTGCGGCGATCAGCTGCAGGCGGAAATATTCCGATATGCCGCAGAAGATGATGAGCAGCGCCAGGACAGCGGCAATGGCAAGGGGAAAGGACGATCCCCGCCTGTCCTTTAATATCTTCCATATCTTTTTAACCAATCCCCCACCTCACTTCCAGTACACTTCAGATTTCCCGGTGGCCTGCGCGCGCAGTGTGACCGGGAAAGAGCCGAAGTTCCCAAAAAGCCCGATATTCTTCTGCAGCGTCAGTGTCACCGTCACCTCCTGGTTCAGCTGGATCTGCCCGCTGTCAGACCATGAGATCTGCGGGTCAATCCCCGTCTTTTCCCGCAGGGCGGCGGCACGCCTGTCAGTCTCAGAGCCTATGCGCCCGGAGATTTCCGCCTCCCGCATCAGTTCCGTGGCAAAGGTGTCAAGCTGCTGTTTTGCAATGAACACCGGCAGCACCCGCAGTGCCAGAGCCAGCACCAGCATCACGCAGAGCACCAGCACCGCCACGTCCACATATCCCTCCGCCCGCCGTTCTTTTATGGTACGGTAAAACCATTTTATTAAATCTTTTACCTGCATCCGTTTCCCTCCTTAAAACATCCCGCCGAGGCTCTGGAGCGCCACATAGCAGATGATCGCCAGATAGGTCAGCAGGAAACATACCAGCATGACGAATGAGAACACCCTAATCTTTGGCGGTATCTTCTGCGCCTGGGCTTTCAGCCTCTGCAGTTCCATCTGCTTGAAATCATGGGCCAGCATCTGGAAATATACCGCACTGTCATCCCCCCGCAGCACCCCGATCAGCCCCCTCACCACATCCGAGAGCATGGGGGAGTTGAGCCTTGCCTCGAACCGGGTCAGTGCCGCCTCATAGTTGGACGAGCGCATATCCGCCAGCAGGATGTCAAGTTCCCCTGTCAGGGCCTCGCCCGCGTTTCCCCGGAAACGCTCCAGCATGCCAATGACGTTCCTGCTGGCCTTCAGTTCCTGCTCGATGGTCGCCACCATCCTGGGCAGCTCCCCTTCGATCTCCTCCCGCTTCGCCTTCAGCTGCTCATCCGCTTTTCCCATCTCCTTAAAATACAGCAGGAGGGCAAGGACCACCACAAATGGTGACAGAAGCGGCATCAGAAAAAGGCAGGGGACCACGGCCAGGAGCGCCGCCCCCGCTTTCACAAGGGCGTATGACTGGTAAACCTCCGGCTCCATGCCCATGCCGCCGGCCTTCAGCACATTTGCCATCCGGCTTTTCTTATATTCATCCATGCGGATGTATTTCGACAGCTTTACCGCCAGGAACATCAGGCAGGCTTCCACGGTCTTTGCCGCCTTCTTTTCCTGTTTTGCCGTCCCCAGCATGGCCCTGGATGCACCAGTGGTCGGCAGGCGCAGGAATGCGGCCGCAAGGTAAAACAGCCCAAGGGCCAGAAATGTCCCAAATAAAAATAATAATCCTGTCATGCCGGTCACCTCCTGTATTCAATTGGCCGGGTCAGCTTCACCACAAAACCTGCGGACACGAAGATTGCTGCGGCCGTTGCGGACAGGATGAACTGCCCCAGTGGTGTGTGCATCAGCACATGGTACCAGTCCTTGTTCAGCAGGTACATCAAAGGGATGTTGCCCACCACGAAGATGACCATGATTAAAAATTCCTTGCGCGGCTCCGCGATCAGGTATTCCAGTTCCGCGTTCACGTTGCGCATGTCCGATAATTTCGCCACGATGGGCGTCAGGGTTGTTTTCAGGCTCCTGTCATGCTGGCAGTCGCTGACGGCGTCGCACCACTCCCGGAACACTTCGTTGTCGATCCTCCCCCGCATGGTTTTCAGCGCCGCCTCCACATCCGGGCTGACCATCTTGATCTGCATCAGAAAGTCCTTGAACACTTTTGAGACCGGCGGGTTTAAATATGCAGTATTTTCCTCCACGGCAGTCACGATGTCCTCCGTCCGCAGGTAGGCTGTGGTGATGACGGACAATGCCGTCTCCAGTTCCGCCGATACGTCACGCTTATAGTGGCTGGCAGTCAGCTTCACATACCAGAACGGCAGGAACAGGAATCCCACCGCCATGACCGGGGCAAGGAAGAAATTCCCCAGAAGGATGGCAATGGAGCCTCCCGCGCAGAACAGTGCCAGGGCCGCCGCACATACCAGGGAGAACCGGCGGCCGCGCCCCGTCATCTCCAGCACGCCCTGGGCCTCCAGTATCTCCCGCCGCAGGGGGCCGGGCTTCTTACGCCCGGAGGTTTCCCGGATATCCTCCCGGAGGCTCCCCTTCGGTTTTATCAAAAAGGCAAACAGCCCGTCCGTGAATTCCGTGGGCTTTAAGCCCAGGATCAAAAACACGCCGGTGATCAGGCCGGCGCATGCCAACAGCTGGATCGCTGTCATAGTGCATCCCCCTCCTTCCTTTCCTCTTTCTGCCCCGGCACTGCCAGGAGCCGCCGGAGCATCTCCTGGGGCATCCCGTTCTCCATCAGGCGCCGGGCCAGCCCCTCCGAGATGGGGTTCACCTGTTTATGGCTCCCCCTGATGATGAATTTCCCGTTTTCCACCCGGTTCTCCGTGATCCGGTACTGGAACAGGGGGCGGAATTTCCTTGTGCCGTCCGGCAGGATCTCGCATTCCATGATCTCCATCAGGCGCCGGTCCTTGTTCTCCAGCTGCTTGCAGAACGCCACGATGGGGTACGCCTCCGTGACAAATCCCATCAGGGTATCATCCCCCATGTCAACAGCCCTCTTGCAGAGGGACACCATGCGCCGGTAGGTGGCATCGCAGCTCATGGAGTGTATGGTGGTGACCACGGCCACGCCTGTGCGGGCGGCCTCCTGCGCCGCGTTTGCCTCCGGCCCCCGCATCTCCCCCACCACGATGATGTCCGGGTTGAAACGCAGCGCCATGTCAAGCAGGGCGATCTGGTCCACCCGCTGGCGCTCATTCTCGCTGTCACGGGTCAGGGTATGGATGACGGAATTGACCACCCGCCCCTCCTTCCTGCGCACCAGGGCCAGCTCCCTGGAGCCGTTCTCTATGCTGTAGATGCGCTTGCCGTCCGGGATGGTGGTGAGCAGCCACCCCAGCAGGGTGGTCTTGCCGGAGCTGGTGGCCCCCGCCACGCACACGGATATCCCATAGCGGATGCACTCTGCCAGAAAGTCCAGCATCTGCCCCGTTGCCGTGCCGCCCTTTATGAAGTCCTGTTTTTTCATGCTCTGGGGGTTGACGATACGGATGCTGGCCGCCACGCCCACGTCCTCATCCACGATGGGGGTTTTCAATACGGCGATACGGATGTTCTTGGAAAGATGCCCAAGCACGCTGGGGCTGGCGTCATCCAGCACCATGCCGGACACATGGAGCATGCGCCGCACCACGTTGATGGCGTGTTCCGGGCTGTCAAAATGCTCCGTGAGTTTCTCCGTCACGCCGCCCGCGAACTGCACCTCCACATCATCCCATGCGTTGATGTCGATCTCCTCGATGCCCTCCCCATAAATATATTTGGTCAGGAAACCGAATTCCGCCATCTCGGAATAGATGGCGGCGATCAGTTCCTCCGTATCCATGCCCGGCACGGATATCCGGTGGTCCTGGATGTATTTGCCCGCAAAACGCCGGATCTGCGCCCTGGCATCCTCACTCCCCTCCGCCGTGACCAGGCTGCTGTACTCTTTGGAAAGGTACGCCTGGACCTCCTTTAACACCGAGGAAAAGTCCCGCCCCTGCGCATCCGCCTCAAAGAACAGGCCGTGGGTGCGCAGTGTCCTGGCATCCCGCCTGTGTGCGGCAGTGGTTTCCCCGCTTTCAGGGGATTCCTCCCCGGAGGGTTCCATGTCTCCTGTCAGGATATGCTGTGCATCCCCTGCCACAGATCTGTGTATTTCCTTCGTCCGGTTCACGGCATCTCCCCGGATCTGCCTGCTTTCATCTGTATCCGCAGGAACCGTTTCGATGCCTGCGCCCATTGCCTTTTCTGTGCTTTCAGGGCAGCCGGCCGGCTTCCTGCCGAGGCAGCCATTCAACAGGCTGTCCAGGTATGCTTCGCCAGACAGCGGCGGGGCAGGCTCTTCTGCCTTTGCGCCCCCTGTGTTTGTATATTTTGTTCCTGTATTTTCCACCTCCGGTTTTCCATGTGCCGCACATCCCACTGTCTGAACACCTTCCCCGGAATCCTCCTGGAATGCCGCCCGGCTCCGTTTTTCCCCTAACATCCGAACACCTCCCCCGCGATGGCCTCCAGCGATTTCCGGAACGCCCTGCTGTCCTTCAGCCCCAGCTCTTTAAGCAGGTTCCCCTCCAGAACCTGGGAGGCAACCTCCCCGGAATGGGGGATCTGGAACGAAACGCTGCCCAGCACCTGCTCCATATGCCCGCTTGCCTCGTTAGGGTACACGTTGCTTGCCACCTTATACTGTTTCTCCGCATCCCATCTGCTCTCCTTTAACAGGGGCAGCTGGCTGGACAGGTAGCTGATGGATTTTAAGTCGCAGTTTACCATCCGCAGCACCGCGTCGGACTTTAACAGGGCGATGGCGGAGAGGATGTCATTGGCGATGGCGCTGCCGCAGTCAATGATGACATAGGGCGCGATGTTCCTTAATGCCTGCAGCAGTTCCTCCGCCTGGGTCCGCTCATAGGGCGGGTAGGTGTACTCGTTCTCCCCCTTCCGCATGCCGATGATGGCAAGGTGGCGGAACCGCTTATGGGTGATGCAGTTATGGCGCACCAGGGACTCGGACACATGGCTGGCCGCAAGGATGCTCCCCAGGGAATGTTCTTCCTCCAGGTCCCCCGGCGGGCAGATGCAGGGGAGCATGGGCGTGTTCATGTCGCATAAGAGCAGCGCCACGTCCTTCTTCTGCTGTGCCAGGTATGCCGCCAGCTTGACGGCCACCGTTGTCTTGCCGCAGCCGGGGCTTCCCCACACCGCCAGCACCTGGTTTGCCCTTTCCGGCTCCATGCGGGCATCCTCCCCGCTGCCGCGGCTGAATATGCTGTTTTTCATAAAATTCAAGACCTATTCCACCCCGCTTCCCGACAATGCTTCCTCCGCTTTCCCGATTTCTTCCTCCATGGACTGGCTGTCTTTGGGTTCCCCGCCGTTTTCCCCTGTTTCCTGGGGACCGTCTGCGGCTTCCTCCCCGGTTTCTTCCTCCACGGGCGCGTACAGTTCCTCCAGCACGGCCTCCTGCGCCTCAATGAACCTGGCGGCGTTCCCTGCATCCCCGCGGTATACCAGGGACAGGTGCAGCTTGCCGTCCGCCTCCAGCTCCGCCAATACCCTTGACTGCTCCGGCGTGACTAAGAGCGTCACTGTGGAGGGCAGCTCCCTTTCCGAGTCCTCATCCTCCCGCTCCCCGGTATTGGCGTCATACCCGCTGTTGGCCGTCACCGCAATGACCTCCACATACTGGAGTTCGGGCGGGATCACGGTCACCCCCTGCTTTTTATAGTCCGGGGCAATGACGGATACGATGTCGCCGCTCTGCAGCTTCCCGGACAGCCCGTTGGCAAACGCCTTGACCGTCACGGACATGGCCTGCTTCTCCCCGTTTAAGCTGTAAAGGTAGGCGTTTTCCGCGGCAGGCTCATCCGCGATCTTGGAGGCGATGATGTAATCCCCCGGCGCAAAATCGGCGGAGGCGTACCTGCCGATGGCGGTTTCAGGGTTGCGCACCACATCCTCCGGCAGGTTGTACCCGCCTACCTCCACCGCCTTCACCTGCGCCGCCGTGATCTCATCGCCCTTATTGATTTCCCTGACCACCCGCACGATCTGCGTCTTTTCGCTGATACTTTTATTAAACAGCGGCGTGACCGCAAAGCATATGACAAGCGACAGGATGATGCAGGCCACCCCTATGACGATCCTGTTCTTCAAAATCTGCATTCTTATACCTCCCTGCCCGCTCCGGCGGGCATCCTTTCAATATTTGGATGGGACGTCCAGACTGTTCCCTCCTGAAAATATTCTTTTTAGCCGCGGGCGGGCCTTCCCTGGAAGCCCGCCCTTTTTTTGCTACCGCACAGCGTATCTTTTTCTGCGGCTGCGCAGGAACGCCGCCAATGCCACAACCGGCACAGCGGCACAAAATGTGATGATGATTTTCTTTTTCATATGATCCATCCTCCAATCTCCATAAAATAGGCTGCGGCTGCCCCTGCGGCCAGGAACGGCCCCGCGGGGTAGGCAGCCCTCCCTGCCCGCCCCGTGAGCCTCCTTACGCAGGAACAGGTAAGCCCGTAAACGATAAAAGCCGACAGCCCCATGACGGAAGCCGCCACACCGCCCGGCAGTCCCAGCACGATCCCAATAGCTGCCGCCAGCTTGATGTCCCCGCCGCCGATCCCGGCTGTCCTGCTCCCGGACATCGCCACGATGAGATAGGGCAGCGCCGTAAATGCCCCGGCAAGGTTCCAGGGGGAAAAGCGCAGCAGGGAAAGCAGTGCAACGGCCGCCGACAGGCTGTCCGGGATCTCCCTTTTTTTGATGTCCCAGGCAGACACCATGACCAGCAGAAAAGGGAACAGCACAGCCTGCAGCACCGCAGGCACTGTCATGCCAGAAGCCACGCACATTCCCCTGCAGGACGCCGTATTATCCGGCATAGTTGAACATCTGCTGGATGCGGTTTACCAGCGTGGGCAGCACCGTGTCCTTGAACAGGGCATACAGTCCCGCCAGCAGGAGCGCGCCCAGCACCACCGCGATCAGGATCTTGACCGCCGTGTCAACATATCCCTCCCCGGAACGCTCCGCCAGCTTCCTCTTAACTTCCATGGCCTTTCCCGCAACAACGCCGCACATCCTGTTCATCTGGTTTCTGATTTTTTTCATTGATGGTCCCTCCATTTTTTGTTTTCTGGTCTTGACATTGTCATCCTGTTACATTCCTGCCATCTGCTGGCCTTCCTGGAGCGCTTCCTCCCCGGCTGCCTCCTGCTGGGCAGGGGGCGCCTGTGCCATCGTGAGCGCCTGCTGGTAGGCGTCCATCACGGCATTGTGGAGCTGGCTGCGGAACTCTGCCGTCACGGGGAAGCACACCTCCTTGTAACCGTCCACCGTCTTGCGGCTGGGCATGGATACAAACAGGCCGTCCCTGCCGCCCTCCACCACCTTGATCCCACGCACGGCAAAGCAGCCGTCTATGGTCGCCGAGGCATAGGCCCTCGTCCCGCCCTGCTGTCCGGGCGGATACATGGAATTGATTTTGATTTCCAGTGTAGGCATATAAAATCCTCCTTCTTTTTTCTGCCTTTTATAAGGCATTGATAAAATCTATCCAGCAGACAGGTCTGCAGCATGGAAAGCCGCGCCTGTTAAAGCTGCATTGTCTGGCCCTGGGCCTGCTGCGGGGCGGCAAACTCTATTTCCTGAAAACCGATGCGGTCCACATAATGGAAACTGCTCCCCCCGCTGTCGTAAAGCTCCAGCACATCGCTCATGGACAGGGAATGCCCCTTATATCCGGCTGGGAGGGCGCTGCCGTCATTCCCGAATTTCCCATACAGCGCCTCCAGGTCGTTGGTCTCCACCGCCCCGTCATACACGGCCTGGTAGTTCTCCCGGTCCGGCAGGCCGAACCTTCTGCACATTTCCCCGTACCCGATGAATTTCATATATACATCCACATCGGGTTTCAGCTGCCAGACACGGACGTTTTTAAGCCCCTGCCCCGCACAGCTTTCCGCTCCCCCGGCCATGAGGCGGTCAAACATCCCGTCCATCCATTTGATTTCACTGATATGCCGCTGTCGCTCCAGAAAGCCGGAGAGTTCCTGCCCCCTGAACATGGGATCTACCACGGCGCAGCCGTCCTCCACCCTGCCGGCCCTGTTCCCGTAAAACAGGATGATCCCGTTATCTATCCGGATTGAATTCACATCTTTCCTCCTTCTTTTCACACTTCCCTTACGTCATGGTCATCCCCCCGCCCTGCCCCTGCTGGAACTCGACAAGTGCCTGTTCATCCGGATATATGAGTTTTCCGTTTATGACTTCCATCACCGCAAAATCATCCCGGTCGCAGATCAGCACCCGGTGCTGGTAAGGTTTCTGCATCTCCACATAGTCTGAGACCTCCTGCGGGCTGCACAGCCATACGCCGGATGCATACCGCCCGTCCCGCAGGAAACTGTACCCGGAATACTGCGGCTCATTTTCCGACAGATCCTTTGCCCCGGCAGGGCGGATCTGTGAGAGCATCAGCTTTTCTTCATCCGGCAGAAGTTCCGGCTTTAACGTTCCTGTCACATCCCTGCGCATAAACCGGCAGTTTTCCCCGTTTGTGAGGGAGACAAGGAACACGCTCCGCCCGATGGGGTTGGGGTTTGCACCGTTCCCTCCCATGCAGAAAAAAAGCTGCCCCGGATGCTCCGGCGGCAGTGCCGCCCTGTCCAGCACCACGACTTTCCCTTTCAGGGAGAAATCATACCCGGTCTGGCTGCAGTCATCTCTGGTATATTCACGCATACCGTCACACCTCCTTCTTCTGGAGCAGCCCGCTCAGTTCCGCCAGAAACTCCAGCTTTGTGCTGTCCGGCATGGTTTTCAAGGCCGCATGCACATACGCCTCTACCGCCTCCGGCGACTGGTCTCCGGGTTCTATCACATCCACCCTGCGGACGGTCACCTTCCCCTCCGACAGCCCAAGCCGCACGATGCCTCCGTATTCCAGGTTTGCCGCCTCCCGCAGCGCCTTGGGGATCAGCACCCTGCCCTTGCCGTCCACCAGCTTATAGATCGCATTGCCCATAGTCTCCTCCTTCCTGGGCGGTTCCCATGATTCCATAGCCGCCCTCCCCTTCACTGCCGCATAGCCCGAACAAACTCATCTGCATGGGCTGCGCCCTTTCCCGCTCCTTCGGGTCATAATTGGTGATCAGCACCTCCGGGAACTCACAGCCCCCGTCATAGCGCTGTGCCAGGTTGTTGATGCGGGTCACCGCCGTGATGGTGTACCCGGCGTACAAATCCCGTATGAAATCACAGTCATTGTAGCTGACCATCCATTTCCCCCTGCACCCGGCCAGCACACCCTTAAGCCTTGCATGGTCCTCTTTGCGGAACACCACCGCATAATGCCCTTCCGTCTCATAGTAAGGCGGATCACAGTAGAAAAAGGCGCTGTCCCGGTCGTACTGCCGGATCAGCGCCTCGAAGTCCTTATTCTCCACCACCGTGTCCGCAAGCCTGCGGGATGCCTGCCAGATGGTGTCAAAGCATTTGCGCACGTCAAAGTTCTTGCAGCCGTAAGACGTGCAGCCGCTCCCGTAGCTGTAGCGGATCAGCTTGAAAAATGCCGCCGCACGCTTCACATCCGTCACCTCCGCATTCTCCAGCAGTATGGCGCGGATCTCTTCAAAATCAGGCTCCGGCAGGGAAACCTGCGCCAATTCCAGTTCCTCCGCAAGGAACGGGGCGTCAAACTCCTGCTTGTCTAAAAACCTGCGGATCACGGCAAACTCATCCCTGCTGTTGACCGGCAGGAAACCGAGTTCCTTAAGGAACGCCCATGTCCTGTCCTTCACACAGCCAAACAGGTTGGCGAGGTTGGAGTTATAGTCGTTGTAGACCTCCATGCACCTGCAGTCAGGCGGTTTCCCAAACAGCACCCACCCGCCACCGCCGAACACCTCGATATAGCGCTCAAAACATACGGGGAACATTGTGTAAATCAGCTTCCGGAGGGCTTTCTTCCCGCCCACCCATGAGATAAAGCTGTCTATGCCGCACCACCTCCTTTCCTGCGGCGGCCCTGTCATTTCATTTCCATGCCCTGCCCAGCCGCCTGATCCGATTCTGTATATTCATGCACAAATTCCTGCCCGTTCCGGGAAATGGCGCCATACGCAGTAAGTATATAGCCTGCTTTCTCCAGCATCCTCTCCCCATATCCATGAAAGTCAAAACGGAAAAAGGCTGGATCATCCGTATCGATCCCGGCGCTCTGCAGGGCATACTCCCCATATGCGTCCGGCGACAGGACATCAGGGCTGTAATCATAGCAGTGCAGGTTGGCGGCAATATCCAGCTCCACGTCCAGGAAGTCTATTTCCAAAAGCTCATCCGGATCAGAGTATTTTTTCTGGTGCAGCTCCCACGCCAGTGCCGCCTTGTACTTCATGAGCATCAGGTCATCCGGCGCGGCCTGCCGCAGATTCCCCAGGCGGCCTGCCAGCGTGTTCAATTTCCCAATGTCCTCACACCCTACTAACTGGTCCTGGAGCATCATGACAGGGCTTCTTACTTCTTCGATCCAGCAGGGATCAAAGGATTCCTCACCAATGGATATGAGCGCCCAGCGCAGGGCTTTTTCGTCTGCGGGCAGTTCCAGCCATGCGCCGCTTCCCTTATCAGCAGTACCCGGACTTTTTATCAGCAGTGATATCAGGCCCTGGCTGTTCTCACAGCAGGGCGGCAGGTGTTCCCCGTCATAGAA
>ERZ779632.318-NODE-318-length-30124-cov-15.050717_pt1 | contig 30124 bp, 29 predicted proteins | sample MGYA00514194_ERZ779632 | MGnify/ENA primary metagenome ERZ779632 (study PRJEB29562, sample SAMEA4376704) | mouse gut metagenome | isolation source: Cecum | study: EMG produced TPA metagenomics assembly of the A DSS colitis mouse model was used to assess the...
GCATATCTGAAACATTTCTTTATATCGTTTGTAGCCCCTTGTACACTGATGTTTAACAAAACTGATGCAAAATACGCTCCTGTTGTTCCAACATATTTGGGAATCGTTTCAAATCCAATATTATATAAACCCTGTGGTTTTTCCCTAATCGGGCCTACATAAAATATTTTACCTATTATTTTTATGGAAGATCTCTCTATATGACCTAAAGGAGTCTGAAATAAAATCACACTCTGCACTTGACCCCTTCTCTTTATTGCCCAATCTGTATAGTGTGCTGATATCAACTTCCGCCTGACAATCGTAGTCCAGAATAAATTGCCCGCCTGGAAATTCCTCTATTAATCTTTCATATTTATCCAATATACCTATCAGTTCTTCCAGATCATCTCGTTTATAGATGCAACTAAACAGAATGTTTTCTTTAAAGTTTTGAGGTATGTTCCAAAAGCTGGCATGGTACTCAAATTGGTAATCACAATATTTTTTTAGAACATCCATTATGCGGGTCACCAATTCGGATGTCCTTTGTATACTATTCCCATCCTTATTTCTGGCACTGCTTTTATTACCGGCCTCTTTCATCATCTCGATATACATTTTCTCTATGGTCAATATTGAAGCCAATTCATCTTTGGGAAGTACAACACCTTTTTTGCCCGGAAAGACCCATTTCAAGATGTCGTTGATGAAGCAATAAAACAAATCATTAAACTGTCGATTATACTCTACATATAATCTTCGTGGAGTTAAATTATTCATTTTGACAATCAGCGGGGTCAGTTTTCCGTCAACCTGTATGTTATAAAAGTGCTCTCTGCCCCTGATTAATTTCATCGTATTGCCTGACATTTGAAAGGCCACCTCACAAAGGCAGGCATCTTTTTCCGCCTCGGAATCAAACTTCCACATTATTTCTGTGACATTGTCTTCGCCATAATTTTCTCTGAGTTCTTCACCAACCACAGCAATGCCAAACGCAAAATACCCTTTGTCCCTATCATTTATCACATCCGCGAAGCCTCCAAGGGCAACATATTTTCCCGATAAAAGCAAATCAATATCCGGACTGTTACATTCCACCGTCTGCTTAATTGCAAGAAGAGGCTGCAAAGCCGTACTTTTGCCACTGCTATTAGCACCCATAAATACACTTAGATTCATTATCGGAACTCTTGTAATATCTTCATATGATTTAAAATTTTCAACTACGATACTGTCCATCCTAATGCTCATATAGCCTCCTTATTAAGAGCACCGCATCCGCACTCCAAGTACCTTTTCAGGCATTATACGAATAGATGCTAATAAAACAGCCAACTTTTAATAAGTTGACTGAAAATAACTTTTTATTTCGCTGTTTTTGATGCCGACATTATCAGAATATGCTTTTATCCATGGTTTCTGTGTATGAGTGAGTTCAACTAATTCAAATGCGCTGCTTGAGCAATATCTTTCCCACACAGCATCTAATGTTTCCCTTGCGTCATCATCCATTCGGGGGATGAAACGTCCTTCACTTTCCGGGATCTCCGCTCTTCCATATCTCTTATAATACTCATATACTTCTACATTAACCGGTCCATATTGCCATGCCTCAAACTCATTCTGAAACAACGGTCGGTTGTCCCACACATAACTCCATCCCTGCGCCAAATATAATAACTTCTGTAATTTGAGGGGAGTTAAAGAACCTTGAAGCTTGTGGTAGGATAAAAAGACAAGATAGCGAGAAGCATCCATGATATCAATCATACTTACACCTCCAACTCTTTTCTTCATTGTCAGTATAAATGTACAATTACATTATCACATCTGTATCCATTTTGCAACACCTTTGTGACACTGCCAGAAAATATCTTTTATATATTTACTCCCATTTCTTATTTCATACCTACTTTTCCGCATAACTGTAGTCTGGTTAAGCCAAACTCACGTCGGGCCTGTGTTTTCAGACTCCCACATTGCCGCTGTTGATCCCTGCCTTACTGTCCTCCTCCAATGGCAGCCAATCAATCACCTTCTTGATATAGCGGTTCCAGAAGTCCCACTCATGTCCTCCCGGCCCCTCCTCGTAGGTCACATTCACGCCAGCGCCCCTTAAGTAATCCCGCATCTCTCGATTTGCTTGGAGTAGAGAATCCTCCGTGCCGCAGGCCAGATACATCTTGGGAATCTCCGCCTGCTGTTCCCGGAGCTTTTCCACCAGCCATTTAGGATTCATATCGCTGTCCTTTGCCCTCGCCAAATTCCCAAAAATTCTTTCCGCAAAATCTTTGCGCTCAATCAGATTGGGAGTATCATTTGTCCGCGCCTCCAGACCGTCAACGATCATTGCGGAAGACAAACCCGCAATACAGCCAAAGGTATCATGATACTTCAATCCATTGCGTATTGCCCCATAGCCTCCCATTGACAGCCCGGCTATAAATGTATCCTCCCTCCTGCGGGATAGCGGGAAAGCCCTTCTTGTCAGTTCCACAAGCTCTCTTCCGATAAACTCGCCATAATAATTCAGACTTTCTTTTTGATCCACATAAAACATATTGTCCCCGGAGGGCATTACTACCGCCAGATCCCTTTCCTCCGCCCACCGCTGAATATTGGTTCCTGATACCCAATCCGTATAGTTGCCAAAAATACCATGCAGAAGGTATAACGTTTTATAAGCTGTTATTTCCTTGGAAACCGCTCCCGGAAAAGCAAGCTTGTCAACCGGAAGAATGATATTTACCGGGACTGTTCTCATCAGTGCCCCCGACATAAAATTTGCCTGTATCAGTGCCATAATTTCCCTCTCTTTCTCACCTTAACCTCCGCCTGATGGTTATTAAGTACTTATCCATGGTCTTCATCCTTGCATTTAGTATAACTGATTCACAGCAGAATTACAATCCGGACCTTTCAAGTCAGCCAAACAAAATTTGCCACCAACTCCCATCCGCCCGCCTCAGCGTGTACTCAAATTGGGAAAAATCGGGAATTCACAGGGTATTCTTTAGGTTCCCCCATAGGGAGAAATATTCTAATAGAAAAGTAAACCTTGCGATATATATAAAGACTAATGTATAATGAATAAAACGCTTTGCGTTTGACTCCTACCATTACAGTAAACAAATTCATGGTATATGAAAAGAGGAAAAAAATGAGTAAAACAAAAATTATCGCCCTCTCCGGCAAGGGCGGCGTAGGCAAGACCTCCCTGGCGGCGGTTACGGTCAAGGTCCTGGCTGAAAAGTATCCGGACAAAAAAATTCTGGCCATTGACGCGGACCCGGCAGTGGGCCTGGCCACAGCCCTGGGCGTTGAGGTACCGCTGACCATCGACGATATCCGCAGGCAGGTGGTGGCCTCCGTGGAGGACGGAGACACCAAGTCCGCCGTGGAACTGCTGGGGGAGGCAAAATACCATATCTTTGACGCCATGGTGGAGACGGATGCTTTCAGCTTCATCGCCGTGGGACGCCCGGAAAGCGCCGGCTGCTACTGCAAGATCAACTCTTATCTAAAAGAGGTCATCGCCCTGGTGGCGGACAATTTTGACTATATTGTAATCGACGGGGAGGCGGGAATCGAGCAGATCAACCGCCGGGTTATGGAGAAAGTAACCCACCTGATCCTGGTGACGGATGCCAGCAAAAAAGGAACCCAGGTGATCCAAACCATCAAGTCTGTGGCTGACACCCTCGTCATGTATGAAAAACTGGGCGTGATTGTAAACCGCCTGCCGGATGAATCGGTCAAACAGTATCTGGAACTGGGCGGCCTGCCGGTGCTGGCCTACATCGGCCAGGACAGCGATCTGTCCACCTTTGACATCACCGGGCAAAATGTCTTTTTCATGCCGGAGGATTCCGTGATGGCACAGGGAGTACATCAGGCGCTGGAGAATCTGGGGGTATAAAACAGAGACTTCTGAGCTATGACAGAGGAGGATATCATTTTATGGACAAACTATTGGATGTCAATTGAAGGAAGCGGTAAGAATTGTGATTGCGTAGAAGAGGAACATAACTTATGAAAGACTTAAAACATATCTATGATCTGGAGGCCCTGCTCCAGGAAGCCCATAACGACTTGGTGCGGCAGGCCGCAGACCGGGGAGAGATTGCCATCGGCAATACCTGCTCCCTGATCCCGGAACCGCTGCTGAACCTTCCAGGTTGTTTTTCCGTGCGGCTGAGAGCGCCCAGAACCGGTTCCATCGAGATGGGTACTTACTATATGACCAGCATCATGTGCGAAGCCTGCCGGGCCATCCTGGAGCGGGCCATCGAGGGCGGCTACCAGTTTCTGGATTGTATGCTGACGCCGGATTCCTGCGCCCAGATGAATCGCTGTGTGGAAAATATAGAACATCTGAAGCTCTGCGGCAAAGAAGGTTTTTTCGTGACCTATGCGGATGTGCCCATGAAATCGGACGAGACGGCCCTGCGGCACTATGTGCGGCAGATGCGTCAGTATGTGCTGGATCCTTTAGAAAAGCGCTTTGGCATTGCCACGTCCGATGAGGCGCTGCTAAAAGCAGTTGAACTGCACAACCATGTATGCCTTCTGATTAACAGTATCGGGGATTTCCGTATGGAGGAAAATCCCCGGATCACAGGCTATGAGTTCGCCGTGCTCTGCCTGGCCACCTACTGCTGTCCAAAGACACCGCTGATTCCCATTTTGGAGGAGACTCTGGCGGAACTTCAAAACCGCCAGCCGGACCAGCGCTCCAAATACCGTGCCAGAGTTGTGCTGGCAGGTTCGGAGATTGACGATCCCGAACTGATACGGATGATCGAGGAGGCAGGAGCCCTGGTGGTGGCGGACCGCTTCTGCCTGGGATCCCTTCCCGGCCGTGAGGAAATCCGGCTCAGGGAGGGCGAGGACGTGCTTACCGGCATCTGCCGCCATTATATGGAGGGTGGCCAGTGTCCCCGCTTTATGAATACGGAAAAGATCAAGGAACGCCACGAATATATGAATCGGCTGGTCCAACGTTTCCATGCGGACGGCATCATCTACCAACAAATCAAGTTCTGTGACTATTGGGGCTATGAGAGAGCCTACGCCAGCCGGGTCATGCGGGAGGAGTACGGCTGCCCCGTGCTGAGTCTTGACCGCCCCTACGCCGTGGGCAACGCCGGGCAGCTGCGCACCAGGGTGCAGGCTTTTGTGGAGAGCATGGAAATCAAGAAATTGAAGAGACAATAACTGTATTATCTCTTCTGCCGGGATCCGCATGTCCGGCGGGAATATACTAAGCTTAAATTAAGGAGAACCTACATATGGGCAAGGTCATGGGAAGCGAGCCGCTGGGGAGCTTTTACTGCGGCAAAAAAGCGAAGAAACGCCGGGAATGGCGGGGACTGAAGGACACCTGGTACGACTATATACACTGGCTGGGCATCTGGAAAACCCTCATCGGCTTCATGCTCCATCTGAATAACTTAAGGGCCTTTTTCCGCTACCGCTGGATGGTGAACTATCTGGCGGTGCCGGATTTTTTTGACAGGCATACCGAGGGACTGCGGGGCACCCAGCTGCGCATCACCCGCACCGCCCTGGAGCTGGTGGTCACGGACATGTGCAAGAGCATGGGCGTCATGTTCCGGGCCGATCCCGCCCTGGGCAATGACAAGGCGCTGAATGATCGGCTGGTAGTCTTTGACGAGAATATGATGAGCGAGATCATGAACGGCTTTCCTAACCTGAAATGGGTGTCTGTGGAGGTTCCGGCGGTGTACACCTGCGCCATGATGGCCCAGGACAGTCTGTTCTACTATCTGGATAAAGCCCAGGAGTACGGTATCCCCAATGATGTGTGCCCCATGCCTGCGGCGGAGTTCGGCGTATCTCTGGAGGACGATTATCCCCGCATCGGCAAGTGCGCCGTCCAGTGCAATACCACCTGCGACGGGAGCCTGATGGGCAACGGACTCATGGCCGCCCGGATGGGCATCCCCACTTTCCAGCTGGCAGTGCCAATCCGCCACGACGAGGACAGCGTACAGCAGTATGCGGCGGAGGAGATCCGCAATGCCATCGCCTTTATCGAGGAGCAGACCGGCGAGAAATTTGACTGGGACGCCTTTTTTGCCTCCATGAAAGATTTCAACCAGGAGACCGCTCATCTGCTGGAATGGTACGAGGTGTCCCGCTCCCCCTACCCTCAGTTCACGGACAACAGCCTGTCCCTGTACCGCTATGCGGTCTATATGGCGGCGGGGGGCAGGGAAAAGGAGTTCCTGCGCCGGGATCAGAAGCTCACCCAACTGGTGATGAAGGGCTATGAGCGCAAGGAACCCTGCGCCGTAAGGCTGCGCCACCGGGCTATCACCTGGGGCGTACAAGCCGCCTACTACACGGCCTTTGCCGGGTGGCTCACCAACTGCTGGGGCATCGTGCCTCTGGTGGATATGCTGACCCTCTGTTCCACCAGGGAGATCAACACCGACGATCCGGAAAAGGCCATCTATGACCTGGCCTATCTGTACGAGAAAATGATTATGCGCAGCCGCTCCAACGGCGGCTACGAGGTAGGGGTGGCGGATTTATGGCGCTACTGCGAATACTTCCATGCGGATATGGTCATCATGTACGCCCATATGGGCTGCAAGTCCATGTCCGGCTATCACGGGCTTTTCGAGGAAGAAGCCCGCAGGCATGGCATTCACCTGGTCTGGGCCACCCACGGCCTGATGGACGCCAGGGGCGTGGGCCGCAGGGACATGCGCACGGAGGTCAACCGCTATATGCGCACCGTGCTGCGGGAGGAGCCGCTGGATCCCAGCCTGGAAGACTTCGATGACGAACAGGCGTGGTAGTAATATAATGGCTGAACAGCCAGCGATAGGAGGCAAATATGCAAAAAGGACGGATTATTTTTCTAAACGGCGTGACCAGCGCCGGTAAGACATCTATTGTGGAGGCTCTTCAGGAGCGTGATGATATTTTTTTCTATGTGGTAGCCAACGATCTGTTCCAGGAGATGGTGGGAGACAAATATCTACAGCAGGATTACTGGAAGTACCTCAGTGAAGTAATCATCATGATGTATCACACCGCAAAACTGTACTCAGATATGGGCAAAAATGTACTGATTGACGGCATATTAGTGGAACGGGAGGAGATAAAACCCCACTACCGGCAGCTGCTGGAAATTCTGAAAGACAATCCCCTGGACATTGTAGAAGTATATTGTCCACTGGAAATATGCAGGCAGAGGAACATTGACCGGGGAGACCGCTATGAAACACAATCGGAGGAACAGCATGCATTGATGGCGGAAAATATTAAATATAGCGTAACCGTAGATACCAGTACGTATAGCCCGGCTGAATGTGCGGATATCATTGTCAATGCGTTGTTCCCTAACTAGACGTTTGCAAATGTACGTTCGGAAGCGATGTTCTTAACCGATGTTCCCATTGCGTGTCATATGGGAAAGAGGTATACATGAACTTGCTTTCTCATAGCGGGACTGGTACAATAAGTAAAACGCAATCCAATTGGAGGACATACCTATGAACTATTATGGCGGCTGTGATGCCGGAAGTACTTATACAAAATGCGTGATTCTTGACGAGACAGGCCATATTGCCGCCCATGTGACCACCCGGAGCCGGATCAATCCCGTTCTCAGTGCCCAGGCGGCGCTTCAGGAGGCCGTGGCCCAGGTGCCGGATCTGGACCGGGCGGAGGACCTGGCCTACCTGGTGGGCACAGGCTATGGCAGGAACAAAGTGCCTTTTGCGGACGAAAATATCTCGGAGATCAGCTGCCACGCCATGGGTGTGCATGCGGCCAATCCACAGATCCGGGCCATTATCGACATCGGAGGCCAGGATGTAAAGGGGATCGCCGTTGACCGGGACGGCACTGTGCTGGATTTTGCCATGAATGACAAATGCGCCGCAGGCACGGGACGTTTCTATGAGACCATGGCCCATGCCTTTGAGATGTCCCTGGAGGAATTTTCCAATCTGTCCCTCTCCGCCCAAAACGTGATTCCCATCACGGCCCAGTGTACGGTCTTTGCCGAGAGCGAGGTCATCTCCCTGGTGGGCGAGGGCAAGCCCATGGAGGAGATTGCCGCCGGAATCCAGATGTCCGTGGCCAAGCGCTGCTTTGTCATGGCCAAAAAGGCGGGAGCCACGGACAGCCTGGCCCTGACCGGCGGCTGCGCCAAGAATGCGGGACTGAAAGACGCCATTGAGAAAGTACTGAAAATTAAAGTCATAGATCTGGAGATTGATCCCCAGCTCATGGGAGCCCTGGGCGCCGCGGAATTTGCCAGACAGCAGATGCGGGGCTCTATTAAGAAAGGAGCAGACGCATGATTGTGCTGAAAATTGTTCTGATTGTACTTGCCGTGCTGTTTGTGTTGTTTCTCCTGAGCCTGGTGATCTACTTCTTTAATTTGGATATGAAGTTTGCCGCTGCCATGACTCCGGTGATGAACAAGTATTATGACTGGCAGAAACATAGACGTGAAAAAAATAAGAAGAGATAACTTAGGATCGCACAGCATAATGGAGCTATGGACGTAAAAGCAATAATTTTGGGAGAATGGTATGGATTTATACGACACCTTGATTCAAGAATCTCTCGGTTTGATAAACGAAGCCCCTATTCGCAGCCTGCCCCTGGCCGACAGTCTGCCGCTCTGGGAGACGGAATCCGAGCAGCAGCTGATATTCCAGAAAGACATGGCTTATGAGCTGGGCGGAGGCGGACTGCCTGCAGTCAGCGCCCTGGCCTTTACCTCCCAGCCCGCCGAAGCCGACCGGCTTTTGCTCTATGGCCCGGATCTGCCCCAGCTGCGGGCAGACTCCCCTTATGCTCGGCTGACCATACTGCATATTGATGATCGGGACTGGCAGGACGACCAGCAGGCTTACCAGCTTCTTCGGCGGATGGAATACACCAGATACCATGTGCATCCCCAGGGCTTCATGATACGGATTTCCACCTCGGCGGGCCGGGAACCTGTGCGGGTGAGCCGCAGGGCCCTGCAGAACGGTCTGGATTTTTCCCGGGTGGGACAGTTATTCCTGGATGCCTATCACCGACATCCCCAGGTACTGGCAGCAACATTACTGTTTGTCACTGCCCCGGATTTCCCCTATGAACTGCTGGCCCAAAAGGCTGCCCGCATGGAAACCGTCACAAGTTCCCTGGATCAAATCTTCAACCATCTGGTCATGGACTGCCGCAGCTGCAGCTTAAAGCCTGTCTGCGATGAGGTGGAGGGACTGCGGGAACTGCATTTTGCAAGGCAGGAAATATATGATAGTAATCCCTCATAGGCTATGTCTGTCTCGCGGAATCAAAATTTCCCGCCCTCTCTGCCAGCAGCAGCACACCGCCCAACGCGAAAGGAATCACCCATGTGGCAAACCGGAAAACCAATATGGCTGACAGTGCCATATCCAGTCCCCCAAAGGCCGAAAAGGCCAGCGCAAATATAACCTCCAGGGAGCCTGCTCCGGAGGGCATGGGAATCACACCCGAAAGCATATAGACCACCGCCATCAGCAGAATACCCTCTGTGGCCGTCAGCTGGGAATATGCTGTTAAAAAGCACATGGGGATACTGTAAAACAACAGCAGCTTGCCAAACTGACACAGCGTCACACAACACATCTTTCCCCTCTGTCCCAACACATTCTTCCCAGAACGGTTCAGCAGCAGTATCTGTTCTTTCCACTCGGAAACCCTTTTTTCCCAGGAAGGCCGCTTGGTGGCCAGCCAGTCCAAAAAATGGAGAGTATATGCCGCGATCCGAGCGGAAAGCGCCAGACAGAGAAAACATACGATCACCGCCAGGGAGATCAGAGCCGCCAGCCCCATAAATCCCCTGTATTCCCCACAGAAACGCCCGGTGTCCTCCCCGCGATATAAGATCGCATATCCCAGCACACCCAGTATCAGCACGACTATCCGTTTGAACATATACTGAAGCATGGTCAGGGCGGTGGCATTGCCCGGCTCTATCCCGTTTTCATGCATATAATGGATTTCCGCGATCCCGGAACCGTTGCCAAGGGTGATCATCCGGTAAAATTCACATAGGAAAGCAATTTTGACACCGCTTCTACTTTTTCCTTCCCGCGTCCCATTAGCGGCCATCATGAACCGGATGGTCATCCCCTCCAGCACATAGGCCCCCAGCGAGAGCAAAATACCGGCACATAGCCCGAATATGCTAACCTGCCTGATTCCCCTGACAATCTCTAGCAGCTGTTCCCGGTAAAAAAACAGGGAGAGACACAACAGCACAGGGATGATCCACCGCCGGGCCCTCTCCCACAGGACCCTGCCATCTATTTTCTTACCGCTTCTCCTCTTTGGGCTTGTAATTTTCATAACTCTGCTTTTGATGAGGCTCCTCCCGCCATATTTTGTCCGCCACGGCGGCCCAGTCTGCCGCATATTCGTGGCATTTCGCGCACAGATGCTCCACGCTTTCCGGGGATTGCAGATCCGTGGATTTCGCCCCGGTCTCCCTGACCATACGCTCCAGAATCTCCGGGTTCTCCAGCATAGGACAGGGACGGAGATGATTTTCATTGAAGGGCTGGTTGTCCCTGTATGCCATAAACAAAGGCTGCTTCAATATTTCCAGCAGGGAATGGGTTTTGATATTGGCTCCGGAATAGTGGATGAACACGCAGGGTTCCGCGTCTCCATTCGCATTGATATGGAAATAATTCCTGCCCCCGGCGATACAGCCGCCCACAAATTCCCCGTCATTCTGGAAATCCATGGTGAACAGTCCCTTGCCGTCCGTCATGTTCCGAATCTCACGCACCCGCTGTTTCATATAAACTCTTTGCTCTGAGGTGGGGAGCAGATCCAGGACAGCGTCATTGCCCACAGGCATATAGTGAAAATACAGGGCGTAGCGGCAACCTTTCTCTACCAGCAGATCCACAAATGCATCACTGGTGACGGTCTCCGCATTTTTAGAGGTATAGCAGATGGAAGCGCCAAAAATCAACCCATTTTCCACCAATAGATCCATGGCCCCCATAACCTTGCCATATACGCCCTCTCCCCGGCGCAGATCGTTTACCTCCGAAAAACCCTCCAGGCTGATGGCCAGATACAGATTCCCCACCCGTTTCATCTCCTTGCAGAAGGCGGTGTCCACCAGCGTACCGTTGGTGTAGGCCAGAAACGCGCAGTCATTGTGTTTCTCACAGAGCCTTATGATATCCGCTTTTCTCACCAACGGTTCCCCTCCGGTGAACATGTAGAAATAGACGCCCAATTCCTTGCCCTGACAGATTACATGATCCATCTCCTCAAAAGTCAGGTTCAGGCGGTTTCCATATTCCGCGGCCCAGCAGCCGGTGCAGTGCAGGTTGCAGGCGCTGGTGGGATCCATCAGGATCAGCCAGGGCACATTGCACTGATGAACCTCCCGCATACGCCGTATGGTTTTCGTGCCGTGGAAAAACGCTTCAAACCCCAGATTCAGGGCAGTGGTTTTCAGCACATGGGGATCGGTCTCCCCAAACAACCTGCTTACATATTTGTTCAGTGTCCCGCTCTTGTCACAGATTTTTTCCTTTACCCGGTCATAGTCAAAATCCAGTTGCTCGCCGCTCATATAATTCTGCATCATATCTACAAGCAGACAAGCTTCTTTCTCCCAGTTGTCCATTTTGTGAAGCGCAATATCAATTACCTTTCCGAAAGCTGCCCTTCCGGCCTTGTGTGTCATTTCTCTTATCTCCATAGTAACCTCCTTATTATTCTGTGTATTTACACATATTTCCTGCCGGTACACATTACAGTAAGTATTAGCTTAGTCCGGCAACTGATGCCGGATAATTCTCACCGTTGTAACCACCGTAACCAAATTCAGGACTCCTTCCGCCAGCAGGGTAACCCCCGACAACATAATCAGCAGTTCCGCTCCCTCAAAGGGCCGCAGCACCAGCAGAAATCCCAGCGCCCCCGCCAGAACTGCCGCCCCAAGGATCAGCCACCACTGCCGGATTCCGAAACGCCTGGCATCCACAGCGATCTGAACTTTCAACAGACTGTCCGCCATTACATAAAGGCCATGGATAACACTGATAAAAACGATGAGATTGCCTGCTTTTACCATCAGAATGATTCCCAGGGCAATCAGCAGGATTCCAAAGGCCAGGTCATATTGAAAAGTGAGCCTGTACAGGTCCTTGGAAAAGTATCCCACCAGTTTCACCAAGCCGAACAGAATCATGCAGACTCCCAGGATCTTGGCAATCAAGGGAGCTATCCTCCCCGGAATCATCACCATCGTAATGCCAAAAACACATAGCGCTATGGACATCACAATATATCCCGCTTTGGCTGTTGTGACAGGTTTAATTGACTGCATACATTCACCTCCAATTATGTTTCGCGGCCCACTTGCATTTTTTATATCAGACCGCCGAAAGTATTTATAATTAGAATATAGCTGCCTTTTGTCTATTCGGATATAGATACTTCAGTCTTTGTGTCGCAAAACCAGACACGGCGGTAATTCTGTTGGAAATTTAGACAAATAGAGGGAAATGTCTTTTTTTCACGCAAAAAAGCCTTGATGCATAAACATCAAGGCTTTAAAACTTCCTACATTTATATTTTTCCAGACCTTTCGTCCTCCATGCTTCTCCGTACCATCTCCTCGGGCATTCCTTTTTTCAACTGCATAATCCGCCGGAAAATCGTCTGGACATCATCCCTCATGCCGCCATGCAGCCAGTCCACGGCAGCGCCAAAATACACCCATTTACAGTATTGGATAATACAGTTCCTGTCACTCTCCCGTATTGGACACTCGCCAAACACAGTGGTAAAATAAGTCTTTACCGTGTAGTCGCACACTCTCCACAGATATTGCTCAAACACGTCCCTGTTGGAGGAGTGATAGAGATGCAAAGCCGCGCGCCTGTTTTCAAGGGCAAAGGAAATTACCACATCCAGGCAATCCTCCAGGGAATCTATGGTGGGATACTGGCGGATGATGCTATTTACCTCATCCAAAATGATCTCCTCAATCATAGAGGGCATATCCTGATAGTGATAGTAGAAGGAATTACGGTTGATTCCGCAGTCCTCCACAATATCTTTGACTGTTATCTGATTCACAGGCCGCTCATTCAAAAGTTTTATAAAGGAATCCCGTATCGCTTTCTTTGTAAAACCCGGCACGTTTTTGCACTCCTTCCCATATGCCTTTATCTTCGTGGTCTCATCCTAACTCTGCGCGGATTCTTATAGTAAACGACAGTAGAAATGTTGTTTCCCATATATCCGGCAGGATCAAAAGCATCAGCTGTCGAAGGAAACCTTCACCATCTCGTCAAAGGATGTGGTGCCGTCCAGCACATACTCCGTGGCGCTCATGCGCAGAGTATACATGCCCTCCTGCAATGCCTGTTCCTTGATGGCGTCGGCCCCCTGGCGCTTGCTGATGATGGTCTTTAGCCTGGGAGACATTTTCATAATCTCGTAGACACCGATACGTCCCTTGTAGCCGGTATTCTCGCATTTGCTGCACCCGCAGGGCTCGTAGATCGTCACATCCTCCTCCATGCTGCAGCCCATCAACTCCTTCTCGTCCGCCGTAGCCAGCCTGGGCCTCTTGCACTCTTTGCACAGGCGGCGCACCAGACGCTGGGCGATGACGCCGATGACGGAATCTGCAATCAGATAGGACTCAATCCCCATATCCTCCAGACGGGTGATGGTGCTGGCGGAGGAGTTGGTGTGCAGGGTACTCACCACCAGATGGCCCGTGATGGAAGCCTGTACGGCGATGCTGGCGGTCTCCCGGTCACGGATCTCACCGATCATAATGATATCAGGGTCCTGACGCAGAATGGAGCGCAGAGCCGTGGCAAAAGTAAGTTCCGCCTTAGGATTCACCTGCACCTGGTTGATACCGTCGATATTGGCCTCCACCGGGTCCTCAACGGTGATAATATTTACATCCTCTTTGTTCAGTTCACTTAATGCAGTATACAGGGTGGTAGACTTACCGCTTCCGGTAGGTCCCGTCACCAGTAGGATACCATGGGGATTCTGCAATATGTAATCAAACTGCTCCATCTCCCTGGGCTTCAGTCCCAGCTGGCTCTTTTCCTTGGTCAGCCCCGTCTTGGAGGTCAGACGCATAACGACCTTCTCACCGTACACCGTGGGCAGCACGGATACACGGATATCATACTCCATCCGGTCCACCACCTGGGTGATACGGCCGTCCTGGGGCTTTCTCTTCTCGGCAATATCCATACCGCCGATAATCTTGATACGGGCCACCATGGCATTTAACACATTGATGTCATACTTTGCCTTCTCATACAAGGCGCCGTCAATACGATAACGCACCCGGACCTTTCGCTCTGTGGGCTCGATATGGATATCGGAAGCCCTCTGACGCACAGCCTTGTCGATCATCTCCTTGACCAGCATAACGATGGGGGAACTGTTGATGTCTTCCTCGGCGGCATCCACCTCCTCCACATTCAGGTTCTTCTCCTTGGCATAAGCTTCCAGAGCCGTGGTCACTTCGTCCTGTCCATAGTATTTGTCTATCGCCAGCATGATATTGCGGGTGGTGGTCACTGCGGGCTCCACCTGACAATTGGTGATAATGGAGATATCATCCTGGGCGTACATATCCATGGGATCCGCCATTGCCACCCGCAGGACATTCATGCTGTCCGCATATTCTATAGGAAAAATTTTGTTTTTCTTCAGCACATTCACCGGGATCAGATCCAGAATATCCTGGCTGACCGCGATGGTAGTCAAATCGATCAGTTCAATATGCAGCTGAGTACTCAGCGCCATGGCAATCTGCTCTTCCGTAACGATGCCTTCCTCTACCAGCACCTCGCCCAGCTTCTTGCCGCTTCCCTTCTGTAAATCCAACGCCTGCAATAATTGTGTATTGGTGATCGCCTTGCTGTTGACCAGCACATCACCCAAACGCAATTTTTTTCTGCTATGATCCATTGTTCTTCCCTGTCCTCGCACTTCCCGGCGGCGGCAAGACTCCGAATAATCAAAAATTGCCGCTCTTTCTGTTTATTATAGCACAACCGCAGGAATTCGTATATGTTTTTTTGGCGAAAAACAAAGGCGGCACCTATACCTCTTATTCCTCGGCAGGCGTATCTGTATCAACCGTCTCTTCCTCCAGCAGCTCCTCCAGACTGTAGTCCATACCCGTTCTAAAGGACGTGGTCACGGCATACACCGTATTGGAATCCGGCTCACAGATATAATATACACTGCCCACGGAATTGTAATCCCCCACATTGTAGGTATAAGTTCCCTGGGCAGTCTCACAGTGTACCACATTGCAGGGTTCCTCCAGGCCATATTGTGATAAGTCCGTCACGTCTGTTATGGTCTGCTTGGCTATGATACGGGTGAATTTGCCCGCCATGGAATTAATACGACTCTGCATCAGGTTCAGGGACGGGTCCGCCGTATACACCCAGCGGCTTTCCACGGTAGGTTCAGCGGACACGCTGTCAGACTGTTCCCCCTCCTGGTCATTCGATTCCGAAGGTTCCACAGTTACCTCCGTCTTTTCAAACACATAGGTCTCTCCTTCATATACATAGCTGAAGCGGAGTATATCATCCCTGTCCATCTCCACCAGCACTTCGCCGTCCACCTGGTCCGACTCCTGTTCCTCCCGGTTTTCGTTATATCGGACCAAAAGAAAATATCCTGCCGTCAACACTGCCAAAACAGCCGCCAAAATGATAAAATTTCTGCCTTGTTTTTTCATAGATCACCATTTCCTTATTGAAATCTCACCGCCGCTTATCCGGATAACCTATTTCCTCCTGCGCCGGAACCAGACTACAAAACCAATGACCAGGCTGCCCACGGGCAGAACAATCATAGTGATCAGTCCCAACATCAGTGCGCTCCTCTGGGTGAGCATCAGTGTGGATACCTCGTAGTCCTTTGCCGGGACGGATACGGTAGTCTCATGGTCCACAAACTGACTCACCGTATTGGTGAACAGCATCTGGTTTGCGCCGCCCACCATCAGGCTGGCGTTATCCGTAAAGATCCGGTCACTGGAATACACCACCATGGTGGCTTCTCCTTCCTCCAAAGTCTTCACCGCTTCCACACCCAGGGAAAAAGGCCCTTCAATATCTCCCTCCTGCCTGCCGTACTCCGTGGCGCTCTCAAAGTTTTTCATAGAGTAAGCATCGGAAGAGGTATGCAGGAAATCATTGTAGTATATAGCTGCGTCCTCCTGCTCCTCCGGAACCAAAATACCCTGGCTGTAAGGAACAAAGACATAATAATTGCCGTAAATGCCTGCGGTATAGGTGTTGGATACCACTGTGGGCAGCAGGTAGAAAGGAACCTGGTAATAATTATTAGGATCTTCCTCCATCACAAGACCGTCGGCAATGCTCAGATCCATATAGGCCAGCACCGTATCCAGATTGGGGGTTGCCACTTCCCGGTAACCTACCACCAGGATCACCTTGCCGCCCCGGTCCAGATAGGCAATCACCTTGTCCCTGTCGTCCTCGGACAGATCGCTGGCGGGACCATTGATCACCAGACAGGCGGCCTTATCCGGTACTGCCTCATAATCCATCAGGTTAATGGTTTCATACTCCACATTTTCCTTGTCCAGGCCGGCCCTGAAGGCAGAACTGAGACTTTGTTCCCCATGTCCCTCCGTCATATAGACCATGGGGATATCATCACTGAGCACATAGTCCAACGCACTGGTGATCTGCCCTTCCCCGTCGTAGCCGGTAACGGAAGAACTGTAATTGTAGCCGTCATAGCCATAACTTGTGACATAGATATCGCCCGCGTCTATGACCTTGCTGCGCTTGCTGCTGACCACAATCAGGCTGTTGGTGCTGACGCTGCCTGATGTATACTGAGTGTGAAAACGAGGATTCTGTATAGGATCCACATACTGCACCGTGATATGCTGGGACAGATCCTGATAACGGTCCAGCGTCTGCCCCAGCACCGTATCTTCATTGTCCTCATTGACCAGCACATAGATGGTCACATCTTCGTTCATCCCCTTCAGGTATTCCTTGGTCTGATCCGAAAGGGAATATAGCTTGTTACCGGTCAAATCCAGAGATCTCCAGGTACCGGGCAGCTGCCCCACCACCATGTTCAGCACGATGGTCACCGCCACCGCCGCCACGATCATACCCGTGCTGTAAGCGCCGGTTTTGAACGCTTTCACCGACATACTGTAGCGCCTCTTCTGGATGGACTGGGTGGTTAGAAACAGCGCTAACGCTGTCAGAGACAGAAAGTATACCACGGACCCCATATCCAGTGTGCCGTTCAGCATCATCACAAAGGGTGTACTCAGGTCATACAGACTCAGAATACGGGTGAGCACATTGCCCGTGGCGGAAATAATACTGCACAGGGAGGACATCATATATCCCAAAAACAAAGCCACAAAGCCCAGCACCGCCGCGATGACCTGACTCTCCGTCAGGGAGGACACCAGAATGCCGATGGCGATGCAGACCATTCCGTACAGGAAAAAGGCCAGCACTGCCAGATAACTCTCCCCCAGGGGCACGGATCCAAACCTGGTCAGTATCAGCGGGTAGACTGCGCTGATGGCTGTAGGCACGGCCAGAATCGTCAGCAGAGCCAAAAATTTTCCCATGACAATCTTTCCTACAGTTATGGGGGCTGTCAGAATTAACTGGTCTGTCTTGCTGCGCCTCTCCTCCGCCATGATACGCATGGTCAGAACCGGTACTGTCAGCATGAACAAAATAACCACACTGTTTACCACGTAAGAAAAATAGGGATAGCCATACAGCAGGCAGTACACAAAATAATACAGGCCGATGAAAAACAGGCTGACCCCGATAAACAGAAATCCGATAAAGGAGTGAAAATATGATTTTAATTCTTTTTTATATATGGCTAACATTTATGCTTCCTCCCTGCTATCGCTTTTACCCTGGGCCGGCTGACTGCCGCTGCCTTTTCCGGCCTGAAGTTCCGTCGCCGAGGCGCCACTGTCCTGCCCGGCCTGGGACTCCGCCGCCAGGGCACCACCGTTCTGCCCGCCCTGGGACTCCGCCAGGGTGTCCTGGGTGTCACCTGCCTGGGCCGCTTTCTTACGTCTGCCCCAGGCTTTTTTGACAGGTTCCTTTGACGCGGGCGCCTCTCCTGTCAACTCCAGGAAGATGTCCTCCAGGGACCGCTCTGACAGCGTCATGGAGAGAATGGGCAGTCGCTTCTCCGCCAGCAGATAGAACAGCGCCTCCCGGATATCCTGCTCCTTGTCCGTCTTGATCAATACGCTGCAGCAGTCTCCGCCGCCGCCCTCCGAGGCCACGGTCTGCTGCTCCATTCCCTGTATCCCTGCCATTTGAGCCACCGCCTCCTGCAATGCCTCATAACTGCCTTTCACCGTCAGCTTCAACTCTCCGGCCCCGCTCATAAGCTTCTGCAGCCCCTCCGGGGAATCGCTGGCCACCAATTTTCCGTGGGAGATGATCATGATATGGTCGCACACGGCACTGACCTCCGACAGGATATGGGAACTTAAAATAATGGTATGATTCTTTCCCAGTTCCCGGATCAGATCCCGGATCTCGATGATCTGCTTGGGGTCCAGACCCACACTGGGCTCATCCAGAATCAGCACCTCCGGAGATCCCAGCAGCGCCTGGGCCAGGCCCACCCTCTGGCGGTAACCCTTGGACAGGTTCTTGATCAGACGGCCTCTCATGTCCGCAATCTGAGTCATGTCCATAACCTGCTTCACCTGCTCATTCCGCTCCGCCTTGGGCACTTTTTTCAGTTCCGCCGCAAACCGCAGATACTCCTCCACTGTCATATCCATATACAGCGGCGGCAGTTCCGGCAGATAACCGATGCGCTTTTTAGCCTCCTCCGGTTCCTGCTGCACGTCGTGACCGTCTATGGTCACCGTGCCCTCACTGGCGGCCAGATAGCCGGTGATAATATTCATAGTGGTGGACTTCCCGGCGCCGTTGGGCCCCAGAAATCCATAGATCTGCCCCTTCTCCACCTTGAAGGACAGATGGTCCACGGCGGTGTGATCCCCATACCGCTTGGTTAAGTCAGTTACTTCAATCATAATATCCTCCTGTTTATACTGACGGTCACTAAAACCTGCCCGGTAACCCGACTCACGAGCGAAAGCTTTCAGGGACATAGCGACATATTTCATCGCTCGTGAGTATAGAGTTCCGTATTTTCCCTTACTGCACACAATTCAGTGATGAATGTCCGGCCGCTTCCGGTGTGCAGACATTCATCAGTGTACAACTCACGTTCCAGCTTAATGGGAAAATGTCATAAAAAAGTGATGAAATTGTGAAAAAACTGTGAACCCCGGCGAAAAAACCCAGACTAAAAGCCCCGGCGCACGGCCAAAGGGCTTCCTGCCGGAATATGACTTTAATATAATTCATATTCCTCCATATAGCTGACCTCCTCCCGACGGCATCATTCAAATATGTTCCCGGAAAAACGCCGCAAATCCCTCATACCCCACCAGTTCATCCGCATCATGGGCATTCAAATCGTAATAGTACTCCCCGGTGTCCAGTTTTTTGGAGATGCTGTCCAGAGGAAAACCCGGACGGCGGATCTTGTGGGGCTTCGCGGTGAGTAGAAAACGGTGGCTGGCCAGGCTCTCATCCATGGACTCATAGATATGCTCCCGGTCCACAACCAGGCAAATGGCGTTGTGGTAGCGGGCGGTGATGTCCCCATAGCGGGCCGCCAGCCCTCCATAGTAGTCCTGCATGGCCTGATCATCCAGATAGACACCCTGGGGCGACCGCACATGCAGACCTGGCTGCAATTCCCGGGGCAGATTCTCCAGATACAGCCCGGAGTCGCAGGAAAACAGCGGGATCCCGTAATGATCATAGTAAAAAAGCGCCTTCTGGCGAGCATTCTCCAGAGGGCTCTGCCCCTCTTCCGGAGCCACCGGCACCTGCTCCATATCCCTGAGGCAAAGGAGGCTGATGTCCAGAGGCTGTAAGGCATCCCGCATGGCCGTGTATTTTGCCGGATTGGATGTGGCATATAATAACTGCATGATTATGTCTCCTTGTGTTCAATCAGCGTACCTCAGTACGCCTCATTCCTCCGCTGGCTGCTCTGGCCTTTTCCACATAGTGCTCCGCATTATGGCGGCTTGCCCTGATCTCCTCCTCTGTCACCGCCCGTTTGACGCGGCCGGGACTGCCCACCACCAGGCTGTTGTCCGGAACCTCCATGCCCTGCGTAACCAAGGCTCCCGCGCCGATGATGCAGTTACGCCCAATCCGGGTATGATTCATCAGGATGGCCCCCATGCCGATGAGGGTGTTGTCCCCCACTTTACAGCCGTGGACGATAGCGCCGTGGCCCACGGTCACATATTCACCCAGTTCCACTTCGCCGCCGGGATCCATATGCAGCACCGCGTTGTCCTGGACATTGCTGCCCCGCCCTATGCGGATAGGACCATCGTCCCCCCGCAGTGTGGCGTGATGCCAGACGCTGGCATCCTCCGCCAGCGTGATATCCCCGGACAGGGAGGCGCTGGGGGAGATGTAAGCGGCTGCATCGGAGACAGCGTCACTCTTTCCGGAAGCAATGGTATCCTCCCAAGCCAGCCGATGCAGCGCTCCCTGCTCCTGCAGGCCCGAAAAGCCCTGCTGACGCAGGGCCTCATAGAGCACGATAGCCACCGAGTTGGACAGATTCAGGGAACGGATATCCTGTAACATGGGAATGCGGATACAATTCTCCTCATGCTCCACCAGAAGTTCCTCCGGAATCCCGGCGCTCTCTTTGCCGAACATAATGTAATCGTCCGGCCCGAACGCCGCCTCCGTATAACATCTTCTTGCCTTGGTGGTGGCCATCCAGATCTTTGCCCCCGGATGTTTCTCCTCAAACTCGGCAAAATTCATATAGCGGCTCACATCCAGCTTTGCCCAATAATCCATGCCCGCACGGCGGATGGATTTCTCGTCCAGATGAAAACCCAGCGGCTCAATCAGATGCAGACTGGTGCCCGTAGCCACGCAGGTGCGCCCGATGTTGCCTGTATTGGCCGGAATCTCCGGCTGGTGCAGTATGATGTGCATCTCTATCCTCTTCCCGCATATCCCGGAAGATACCGTGATATGACAGCTTATTTCTGTGCCTGCCAGAATGGGCTGCCCTTTTCCAGGGCAGTCAGGATGAACAGCCTGTTTTTCGGATCTTCTCATCCCGGCAGGCATGACTGCTTTTACTTACTTTCCCGCAGTTTGGTGACAAACCGATTCAGTCTTGTCATGGCCTCTCTTAACGTGTCCAGCGAATAAGCATATGATATTCTCAAAAAGCCTTCTCCGCTGTCTCCAAAGGCGGTGCCGGGCACGGCGGCCACCTTCTCCGCCTCCAGAAAAGCGTTGGCGAACTCATCGCTGGTCATGCCAAACTCTTTGATACAGGGGAATACATAGAACGCTCCAAACGGCTCGAAGCACTCCAATCCCATCTCCCGAAAAGCATTGAGCAGGAAACGTCTTCGCTGGTTGTAGGAAAGTTTCATCTCCTCCACGTCCGCGTCCCCGTTTTTCAGCGCCTCCACTGCCGCATACTGGCTGGTTGTGGGAGCGCACATAATGGCAAACTGGTGGATCTTGGTCATCTGCGCAATGATGGCCTCAGGCCCGCAGGCATAGCCCAGCCTCCAGCCCGTCATGGCATAAGCCTTGGAAAATCCGTTGATCAGGATAGTTCTCTCCTGCATACCCGGCAGGGAGGCGATGGACACATGCCTGTCTTTGTAGGTCAGTTCACTGTATATCTCATCAGACATAACAAATATGTCATGTTTAATGATTACCTCCGCGATAGCCTCCAGATCCTCGCGCTCCATGATTGCCCCGGTGGGATTGTTGGGAAAAGGCAGGATCAGAACCTTGGTCTTCTCCGTGATAGCCTCCTCCAGTTCCCGGGCAGTCAGGCGGAACTCATTTTCCGCTTTCAGATTGAGTATCACCGGCTTTGCCCCCGCCAGAATGGCACAGGGTTCATAGGACACATAGCTGGGCTGGGGGATGATCACCTCGTCCCCGGGATTGATCATGGCCCGCAGACCTATATCAATGGCCTCGGAACCGCCCACGGTGATAACCACTTCCTTGTCCCATGCGTACTCGATGCCCTGCTTTCTCTTTATGTAGCTGCACACCTCCTGGCGCAGTTCCTTCAGGCCCGCATTGGAGGTATAGAACGTCCTGCCCCGCTCCAGGGCATAGATACCCTCGTCCCGGATGTGCCAGGGCGTGTCAAAATCCGGCTCGCCCACACCCAGGGAAATGGCGTCTTTCATCTCGCTTACAATATCAAAAAATTTACGTATTCCAGAGGGTTTTAACGCAACCACCTGATCTGACAATGGATTCCTCATGGCGTAATCATCTCCCTTTCGTCTTCTGTTTTCTGTACAAAAATGGTCCCGTGATCCTTATATTTTTTCAGGATAAAGTGCGTGGAAGTGCTGAGTACCCGGTCCAGAGTGGACAGCTTGTCGGACACGAAGCTGGACACCTCCCGCAGGGTCTTGCCCTCCAGAATTACCATCAGGTCAAACCCGCCGGAGATCAGATACACGCTTCTTACTTCCGGATAGCGATAGATCCGCTCCGCCACACTGTCAAAGCCCTGGCCTCTCTGGGGCGTCACCCGCACCTCAATCAGCGCCGTGACCTTCTCGTTGGAGGTCTTCTCCCAGTTCACCAATGTGTGATATCCGCAGATAACGCCCTCCTTCTCCATGGTTTCCAACTCGTTTACCACATCCACTTCCCGGACGCCCAGTATCACAGCCAGTTCCTTCAGATCGATACGGCTGTTCTTCTCAATAATGGCTAACAATTCTTCTCTCATAATTTCCTCCTATTTTGAGTTCCGCATATTCCCTACATCCACACAAGATCGGTGATCAATATCAGGCCGCTTAGGCGTCCCGATATTGATCAGTGTGGCTTCCGGGAATATGCTGTTTTTGAGTTCCGCATATTCCCTACTCTATATATTTTTATATATTTCATCCTGTGCGGGTTTATCCAGATAGCGTTTTTCCTCCGCATTGTAGATCAGCCTGTCATGGCTGTCCGTAATTTGGCCGATAACCGCCGCCGGAATGTGCTCCCTGGCCAGCTGCCCCACCAGTTCCTCTCCATGGTTTGCCGCCAGCACCAGACAACCGGAGGACGCAAGCATATAGGGATTCACCCCACATAATTCACAAACCTCCACCGTCTCCTGACGAATGGGGATCTTCCGTAAATCTATGGTCAGTCCGACACCCGAACTCTCTGCCAGTTCCCAGAGAGCGGTCAGTATGCCGCCTTCAGAGGCGTCATGCATGACCCGAATGCCGGACTTCACGGCGACTGCGGCCTCCGGGATAATAGACAGATAGCGGTCAAAACCTGCCGCCTCCTCCACCAGATGGGCCGGGTAGCGTTCCAACAGCCGTTCCCTGCCGCGCCTGGCCAATATGGCCGTACCCTCCAGGGCAATCCATTTGGTCAGCACAATGTCCTGCCCGGGCTTCGCCCCCCGGGTGGTGAACATGGAGGACGCTCTACCCATGCCCCCGCCTTTCGCCAAAATGCCCAACGCCGCATCCTGAGACGCTGAAAACTCCACGTCAGGCATCGGAACCCCGTATGCCGTGACACAGGCCATGGGACAGTCCACATGAGGGCTCACGGCGGTATGCCCTCCCGCAATCTGCATGCCCAACATAGCACAGGTATTTTCCGCCGCTGCCATCAACTGTTTCAGCAGCTGTTCCTCCGCTTCCGCAGGCAACAGCAGTGTCAGCAGCGCCGCCGCGGGCCGGGCGCCTGCCGCTGCCAGATTGTTGGCACACTTTACCAGCGCTCTGACCATGTCCGCTTCCTCCAAAACCGCGGCCTGGGAGACAGTACAGGCAGAACCGTCGGACGGCGCAAAAATGGCGCAGTCTTCCCCTATCCCTGCGCCGCTTAATACTTCCTGCCTTTTTGTCCTAATCTGTTTTAATACAGAGCGTTTCAGTACGCTGTCCGATATTTTTCCCAGTCTCATCCTCTGACGCCCTCTTATGTCTCATTCTAAATTTATTGTCCGGCAGCGGCGGCCGCCATGGCTGCTGCCTGCTGTTGGGCCACAATGGCAATCACATTCCGTACATTGGCCACGCTGCCGCTGTTGACGGCGTCAATGATGGCCGTATAGGCATTGGGGTCTGCCGTGGCCACGCCCACATGGTAACTGCTGGGAACCATCTTGTAGGAACTGCTGTTCACCTGGGTGCGCTCTACTTCCACGCCATTCTCCGTAACTACCTTCCACAGCTGTGCTTTGTAACCGATATGGGCGCTGTCGCCCTTTACCAGATAGCCGATGGGCTGCGATGCCTCCGCATACAATATTTCCCCGGGGGGATTGATCACTTCCAGCACTTTGCTCTCATATGTTACCTGACGGTCACTGCTGCGGGTCTCCTGCCCGTAGATATTGAAGGTAATCCTCTTTCCCTCAATAATACCCTCTATGTAGATGGGAGTATCCAGATTGTTCACAAACTTGAAATCCTTGCCGGAGGATTCCGCAATGGCCGCGTCCGCCGAAGGATCCACATAGGTTACAATCATGGAGTGGTTGTACCGCTGCGTCACCTCCAGTTCCGCGCGCAAAACGGCATTGTACAACGTGGTAGACACCTGGCATATGCCGCCGCCCAGACTGTCAACCACCTTGCCGTTTAAGTAGGAACCTGCCATATAATAACCATTCTGCTGGGTAAAAGGAGCCACTGCCTCATAGGTGGAAAACTCCTGCCCGGGATACAAGGTGGTGCCGTCAATCAGCTTACATCCGTTGGATACATTGGCGCTCCTGTCCGCTCCCGAGGAGGAAAAGGAGGTGGTGAAACTGCCCAGCACGTCCGTCACTTTTGCCAAGTCTTCCGCCGTTCCCAGAGGCTGATCCACTTTCACGTCCAGCGCAATGACGCAGGGCTGCAGATCCCACTTCTGCGTCATATACTCGTATACCACGTCGATGGATGACTCCACATCCAGCCGATATCCCACCTGGCCCTCGATCACCGTGAACGTGTCGTTCTCCCGCTTCAGGACAGCATTGACCACTTCCTGGTCATAAAGGCTGCACTGTTCCATCAGCACCTGGTTGATGGCATTGATATCAAAATCAAAAGTAAGCTCATAATTTACTGACTCACGCTGCAGATCCTTAAGCACCTTGTACCGGGCTATCACATTGCCCTCTGTGCCGATTGCCAGCGCCTCGTCCAGAATCTCCGGATTGTTCCAGCGTATTCCCAGATCCCCCGCTGTCACCTGGACATCTGTATTATTGGAGGTCTGCAAAATAATCTGCATGGGCCGCAGAGTCTCCTCTATGTATTGCTCCACCGCCTGAGCAGCTTCCTGTTTATTCATACCGCTCAGGTCCATGCCCTGGATCAGCACACCCTCTTTCAAGGTGGTCTCCCCCGCAGCTCTTACAGGCAGACTTATACTGCATATTAAAGCCAATGACAAAAATGCCAGCTTCCAATGTTTTACCCATTTTTTCATATCAAATACCAGCCTTTCCCGATAAACCATTGAAAAATCAGATTAGATATGCTAATGTAGGAATGATCATGGCCAACACAATCAATATGACTATGATGGCAGATACGATCCTCTTTGTTTTTTTATTGTTAAAATTCATAATTGGATCCACCTCCTTGCCTCAGACCCTAACAACTCTGAAAGGATATTATAAATGAATTTCATTATTTTTGCAACCTTTATCATCTTTACGAGCATACTTTCCATGACTATTAAGCGCCATAACCGATCCGAGAAAAACCAGCAGGAACAGTTCTGGGAGCGGGAAAAGCGGGCGAACCAGGTGCGCCGCAAACCCTTGGACGACCTGGACTACGTGACGATCCCGCTGGAAAATCTGCCCACGGCAGTCCTGGCCGAGGATGTTATCGTTCAGGACTGTCTGAATACGCTGGTTTCCCTGTCCCGGGAAAAAATCGTAAATCTGGCAGGATACACCAACACGGACCTGAAGCTGACCTATGGCACGGCCAATATCACAGCCCTGTCCCAGTATGACCAAAACTTTACCCTGCTGGCCCAGACACTGCAGAAATGGGCCGATACGCTGCACAATGCCGGATACATGGCGGAGACACGGCAGATCCTGGAATACGCCGTTCTATCCATACGCACCGATGCAGGCACGTCCTACCGCCTGCTGGCCTCCCTGTATGATCAGGATGGCGAACAGGAGAAGGTGGCGGCGCTGTATGACACTGCCCTGTCCCTGACCTCCCCCTCCGGCAAGACCATTGCGCGCACTTTGCTGGAGGCTTATCCATATATCGGCTCGTTTCGCTCCATATCTTAGAAGGGAAAGCAATCTGAACCCCCATCAATACTATTACTAAATATATGCTTTCCATACGGCTCGTATACTTCCGTTCGCAATCTGAATGAAATTTATGGAAATATTTTTACAGTTCCAGTCTCTCCGCCACCTGCCGCCACACCTCTTCACTGGTGTCCGGCAGCGCCTTGCGGCTGATCTTGCAGGCTTCACACACCGAGTAGTAAAAATAATTGTGCCCTGTCACCAAGGTCTTTTCAACGGCTTTGGTTAGATACAGTCCATACTCCTCAATGCCGCTTTCCCGGAAGTCCCGCAGAAAGCCTTCCACGTCATAGTCAATGGTAAGCAATTCTATCTCCCAACTCTGAGAGTTTCCCTCCATCAAGGCAAATTGGGCATGTCTGCCCTGTTCGTCGATGGGCATTCCCAGGGATCCGGGATTAAGATATGTCTTGCCGAATAGACAGTTAAGTTCCTGGTGATGAGTGTGTCCCCCCAGCAGATAGCGGGTCTGCAGCTGCTCCATGGACTGCTCCCGAAGGGGCTCGTCAAACTGAAAATTCCCCCGAATCACCCCGGGAGCCCCGTGACACATGGTCAGCGCCGGGCAGTCTTTCAACTGCAGCACCCCTTCTGAGGGCATAGCTTCCATCCAATCCAGATCCGCCTGGGTAACATTCCGGTAAGTGTAGTACAGCGCCCCGTTGGGCGAACAGATATGCCATCCCTGATCCTGCCTGCGGTTGTCCAGCAGGTACTCCTCCCGATTGCCCCGAAGCAGATAGCAGGGATATTTCTTCTCCATCTCATAGATCATGGACAAGGTCCGCTGCGGATAGGGGCTGTCGGTTACATAGTCCCCCAGGCCAATGATGGCATCCACGGAGTGTTCTTCTATATAAGACAAAAATGCTTCCAGCGCTTTGTAATTGCCATGTATGTCACTGATTACCGCAACTCTCATATTCAACCATCCTCATACCTGAAGCCTGGCCGAAACCAAGCCGCCGCCCCCCGGGATTCCGCTATGCAAAAGGGGCCGCTCCCTACAACTTGCAAGGGCCGTCTCCGATCTCCACCACATAAAAGTCGGCTGCATACCCTATTTTGTCCTGATAAGCGCCGCCTACCCTGGCAATAAAGTTATCAATGGCCTCGTCTTTCACAATGCTCACTGTGCAGCCGCCAAAGCCGGCTCCGGTCATGCGGGAGCCGATGACGCCCTCCACCTTCCAGGCTTCTTCCACCAGCGTATCCAGTTCTACGCCCGTCACCTCATAGTCATCCCGCAGGGACACATGGGAAGCGTTCATAAGCTGCCCGAATGCATCCACATTGTTATCCTTCAGGGCCTGCACCGCCTGGATGGCGCGCTGGTTCTCATATACCGCATGTTTTGCCCGCCTCCGGCGCACCTCGCTCTCTATGCTGTCCTTGTGTTTTTCGAACTGTTCCTCCGTCAACTCGCCCAGAGATTTTATCCGGCACACCTTCTGCAATTCCGCCAGAGCGGTCTCGCACTCGCCGCGCCGCTCATTGTACTTGGAATCCCCCAGCCCCCGCTTCTTGTTGCTGCAGGCGATAACAATCTTGGCATTCTCCAGTTTAATGGGGGCATACTCATACGACAGATCCGCCGTATCCAGGAAGATGGCATGACCCTCCTTGCCCATGGCAATGGCAAACTGGTCCATGATACCGCAGTTGACTCCGTTAAACTGATTCTCCGAATACTGGCCGATCAGCGCCAGATCCTGATTAGTCACATCAAAGCCAAACAGATCCCGCAGAATAAAGCCGGTGAGCACCTCCACCGAAGCGGAGGAGGACAGCCCGGAGCCATTGGGAATATTGCCGTTTAGCAGAATATCCATACCCGCAGGCGCCGCCATGCCTTTCTCCCCAAAGGCCCATATGACCCCTTTAGGATAATTGGTCCAATCCGCCTGAGGATCGGGCTTTAACTCATCCAGAGAGGACTCAAGTACACCCAGTTTCTCAAAATTCATGGAGTAGAAACGCAGTTTCCGATCCTGTCGCTTTCTGGCCACTCCATAGGTTCCGATGGTCAGCGCGCAGGGAAATACATGGCCGCCGTTATAGTCCGTATGCTCCCCGATCATGTTCACCCGGCCCGGAGCAAAGTAGACCTGCGCCCCCTCCGTGTTTCCAAATACCTCCGCAAACTTTTGTAGTATAACCTCTTTCATGTCGTTCCTGTCCTCCTTATTCAGAGTTCCGATGTCTCCCTGCCAGCGCCTCCCGGCAGAGCAATTTCCGGCCGCTTCGGCGTCCTGAAATTCTCTGGGCGCTGTCCGCGAGACATCTGTTCAGAGTTCCGATGTCTCCCCGCCAGCGCCTCCCGGCAGAGCAATTTCCGGCCGCTTCGGCGTCCTGAAATTCTCTGGGCGCTGTCCGCGAGACATCTGTTCAGAGTTCCGATGTCTCCCCGCCACATTAAACAATATATACATGCGCGTCCAGATCCGCCTGGGCCCGCTCCAGGTCATCCCGGATATGCAGATGCTGGGGGCAAACCTGCTCACATTTTCCGCACTTAATACAATTCTTTGCCTGTCCCGCGTCTCCCAGATCATTCTCCCAATGGTGCTTCACCACATTGTAGTTCTGGTACATATGGTAGCGGTTCCAGCAGCCAAAAGTGCCGGGAATATTTACTCCGGCAGGACAGGGCATACAGTACCGGCAGCCTGTGCAGCCGTTCTGAACCCGGCTCTTCATCAGTTCCACCACTTCCTTGACGGTGGTCTGCTCCGCTTCGGACAGGGGCTTGAAATCACCGAAGGTCTTCAGGTTGTCCTCCACCTGCTCCATGGTGCTCATGCCGCTGAGAACCACCTTCACATTGGGCAGAGACCCCACCCAGCGCAGGGCAAAGGATGCCATGCTGGCCTGGGGATCATGAGCATGGAATTTTTCCGTGATATCCGACGCAAAAGCCGCCAGAGAACCGCCCTTTACAGGCTCCATAATCACCATGGGGATACCCTTCTGCTCGGCCAGAGCATAACCCTTCAGTCCGGCCTGCTCCTCTGTATCCATATAGTTCAGCTGAATCTGGCAGAAGTCCCAATCCCTGGAGGACAGAATCTCCTCAAAAGCCTCATAGCTGTCATGGAAGGAAAAACCCAGGTAACGGATCTTGCCCTCCGCCTTAAGCTGCTCCAGGCGCTCCACCACGCCCATCTTCAGCATTTCGCCCCATCTGCCCCCGTTCAGTGCATGCATCAGGTAGAAATCTATGTATTCCACCTGCAGCTTCTCCAACTGCCGGTTGAAAATCCTGTCCACATCCTCCAGGGAATTTACCTCCCACAAAGGCAGCTTTGTGGCCAGATAAAAGCTGTTTCTGGGATGCTCCTTCAGCACCTCACCCACAAAAAGTTCACTCTCTCCCCCATGATAAGGATATGCGGTGTCAATATAATTAACCCCTGCCGCCATAGCTTTTTCCATCATGGCCTTGGCCTGCACCCGTTCAATCTTGCCGCTTTCGTCTGTGGGAAAACGCATACAGCCAAATCCCAACAGGGAAGTCTCAATGCATAAATTCTCCATTTTTCTCTTTTCCATATTATTCATCCTTTCTTATTTAGAGTTCCGCAGACATCCCTACAGTACCCTTACTGGCAGAGCAATTTCTGGA
>ERZ779632.320-NODE-320-length-30041-cov-16.783399_pt1 | contig 30041 bp, 28 predicted proteins | sample MGYA00514194_ERZ779632 | MGnify/ENA primary metagenome ERZ779632 (study PRJEB29562, sample SAMEA4376704) | mouse gut metagenome | isolation source: Cecum | study: EMG produced TPA metagenomics assembly of the A DSS colitis mouse model was used to assess the...
TCCACCTCATCGGCAGGATCGGGGTGGACGGGGCGCTGTACCAGTCCCTGGAGTTCGCCGGGGAGGGGGTGGCCGCCCTGGACATGGACGACCGCTTCACCATCTGCAATATGGCCATCGAGGCCGGGGCCAAAAACGGCATCTTCCCGGTGGATGGGAAAACGCTGGATTACTTAAAGGGCCGCGTGAGCCGGGAGTTTACCGCCTTTGAGGCCGACCCGGACGCGCAGTATGCAAGGGAAATCACCATCGACCTGTCCGCGCTGCGGCCCACGGTGGCATTCCCCCACCTGCCCTCCAACACCAAAACGGTGGACGAGGCGGCGGGCAGGCCCATCCAGCAGGTGGTCATCGGCTCGTGCACCAACGGGCGGCTGAAGGACCTGCGGGAGGCCGCGGCGGTCCTCCGGGGCCGGAAGGTGGCCGCTGGGGTGCGCTGTATCGTCATACCCGCCACCCAACAGATCTACCTGGACGCCATGGAGGAGGGGCTGGTGGCCGACTTCATCCGCGCCGGGGCGGTGGTGTCCACCCCCACCTGCGGGCCGTGTCTGGGGGGGCATATGGGGGTACTCAGCGACAACGAGTGGGCCGTCTCCACCACCAACCGCAATTTTGTGGGCCGTATGGGGCCCACCAGCTCCATGATTATCCTGGCCAGCCCCGCCGTGGCGGCGGCGTCCGCCGTCACCGGCGTGGTCACCGACCCCGTTGCTTTTTCTCGAGAGAACAAGTAGGCGCCGTTTGGGCGTATTGACAATTTTCAAACGAGCCCTAACCAAAAAGGGCTATAAACCGCTGCCAGAGTGGCGGTGATCCAGAGTTTTTTCATGACAATAAAACGGAAGGTTCATTGAAAACGATATGTGAGAGGATAAATCTATGAAAATTTATAAATACGGCGATAACGTGGACACAGACGTCATCATCCCGGCCCGTTATCTCAACGCCCCGGACGAGAAATCCCTGGCCTCCCACTGCATGGAGGACATCGACGCCGCCTTTGCCTCCACCGTGGAGGCGGGGGACATTGTGGTGGGCGGCGCCAACTTCGGCTGCGGCTCCAGCCGGGAGCACGCGCCCCTGGCCATCAAGGCCTGCGGGGTGAAGTGCGTCATTGCCAAGAGCTTTGCCCGGATCTTCTACCGTAACGCCATCAACATCGGCTTCCCCATCCTGGAGTGCCCGGAGGCGGTAGACGGCATCTCCCCCGGGGACACGGTGGGCGTGGACTTCCAGAGCGGGGCCATCGTCAATAAGACCACGGGCAAGACCTTCCAGGCCGCGCCCTTCCCGGCGTTTGTCAACGGCATCATTGAAAACGGGGGACTGCTGAAGTCGCTGAAGGCCAGAGGGGTGGCGAAATGAGTGGGAATCCGGCGGCCCAAAGGGGATGCTGGACGCCGTGGCAGGGCCTGTCCACCAGCGCCATCAAATGGATTGCCCTGTTCTTCATGACGCTGGACCACATCGCGGCCTTCGGATTCGAGATTCCCATCGTGGGGCGGTTCTACAACCCGCTGCGGCTGGCGGGCCGGATTGCCGCGCCCCTGTTCCTCTTTGCGCTGGTCCAGGGGCTGCGGCACACGTCCAGCAGGCCGAAATTCCTCCTCCGGCTGTATCTGGCGGGGATGGGGACGGGGCTGTTCGTGGCCGCCACCAACCTGCTGTTTGGGGAGATTGTGGGGTACAGCACCCCGGGAAATATCATCTTCACCTTTTTCTACGTGGCGCTGTATTCCTGGGCTGTGGAAGGGGTGGTGGAAGGGTTTCGGAAACACAATTGGCGGGGGGCGGCGCTGTCCCTCCTGTGCTGTGTTCTGCCGCTTCTGGCCCAGCCCCTGCGCCTGGCGCTATGGGAGCTGCCACGTATGGAGGACGGCGTTGCGGCAATGTTCCTGACGCACAACCTCATCGACAGCTTTCTGCCCACGCTCAACAGTGTGGATTACGGCGGGGGAATGATTTTCCTCGGTGTGATGCTCTACTTTGCCAAAACGAAGGGGCGGCAGTGCGGGGTGTTCGCCGCCTTCTGCCTGGTGTGCATGGCCGGGGCTGTGGCGGGCCGGTTCTACTATCCCATCCAGGATTTTTCCTCCTTCACCATGACGTTTTTCGACCCGTTCCAGTGCCGGATGGCGCTGGCCCTGCCCTTTATGCTGCTCTACAACGGACAGCGGGGGAGGGGGCCGAAATGGTTCTTCTATATCTACTACCCCGCCCATCGGTATGTCATCTCTGTGGTGGAGACGGCAGTGCAGGCCCTGTCTTGACCCCGCAAATTTGAACAGAAAGGTCGGAAACCTAATGAACTATAAAATCGCCCTCATCCGGGGGGACGGCATCGGCCCGGAAATCGTCAACGAGACGGTAAAGGTCATTGATAAAATCGGTGAAAGGTTTGGACACACCTTCGAGTATGTGGACGTGCTGCTGGGGGGCTGTGCCACCGACGCGGTGGGGGTGAGCTACCCGGACGGCACGGCGGAGCTGTGCAAAAGCTGCGACGCGGTGCTGCTGGGGGCGGTGGGCGGCCCCAAATGGGGCAGCGACAAGCCCGCGGAGCAGCGCCCGGAGACCGCCCTGCTGGCCATCCGAAAGGATCTGGGACTGTACGCCAACCTGCGCCCCGCCGCCCTGCGGCCCGCCCTGGCGGACGCCTGCCCGCTGAAAAGGGAGACGGCGGAGCGGGGCATCGACCTGCTGATGGTGCGGGAGCTCACCGGGGGCATCTACTTCGGCAGGCGGGACCGGTATGAGACCCCGGACAGGGGGGTGGAGTGCACCGATCTGATGGCCTACTCTGAGAAGGAGATTGAGCGCATCGGCCGCCGGGCCTTCGAGATGGCCCGCCTGCGCCGCCGCAAGGTGTCCAGCGTGGACAAGGCCAACGTGCTGGAGACCTCCCGGCTGTGGCGGGCCGTCATGCACCGGCTGGCGGCGGAATATCCCGACGTGGCCTATGAGGATGTGCTGGTGGACAACTGCGCCATGCAGCTGGTGCGGGACCCGGGGCAGTTCGACGTGGTGGTCACCGAGAACATGTTCGGCGATATCCTGTCCGACGAGGCGTCCATGATTACCGGCTCCATCGGCCTGCTGCCCTCCGCCTCCATGGGGGACGGCGCCCCGGCGCTGTACGAGCCCATCCACGGCTCCGCGCCGGACATCGCCGGCCAGGACAAGGCCAACCCCATCGCAACCATTCTGTCCGCCGCCATGATGTTCCGCTATTCCTTTCAGCTGTCCGCCGAGGCGGACGCCATCGAGGCCGCCGTGGACAATGCGCTGGCGGAGGGCTGGCGCACCGCCGACATCGCCGGGCCGGGGGAAGCGGCGGTGGGCACCAAAAAAATGGGGCAGGTCATCCGGGACAATATCTGAAAAGAGGATAGGAAAAGAACCGGCGCGGCTGCGCCGGTTCTTTTTTAATGCGTTTGGTGCAGGAGGGCTTCACAGCCGGACAAGGAAGCCCCGCAGCAAGTGGAGGGGGAAATACCCCAGCACAAAGCTGGCGATGTTGGCGGCGAAGGCGTACCCAACCCGCCGGGCGCGGGAGCGCTCCCGGAACAGGAAAGCATAGGCCGCGGCCTCCGCCCCCCAGATGACCAGCTCCTGGAGGACGATGGTGAGAAAGTAGTTGAGGAAGTGCCAGCCCGCTTGGGCCAGGGCCGCCCCGGTGACCAGATGCAGACCCGCCTGGGTAACTGTGTTCACCGCCAGGAACACCAGCCAGCTGCGCTTTTCCCGGAAGCCGAACAGCCAGAGGATAGCCCCTTCGATGATGAGGGTGGGGATGAGGGTGGCGGCCAGCCGGGCCAGAAAGCGCAGGGGGGCAGGGGTGGCGTCGCGGACGGTGTTGGCCTGCCAGTCGTATACGATGTTGCTGACGAAATCCCGGGTGTAGGGGACCTCCATGGCCTGAGCCTCGTCCGCTGTGGCGGCGGCAACCCGGAAGGTCTCGGGCAGGCCGGTGTAGGAAAAACGCCAGCTCCCGTTTTCGCCGGGACGCACATCGCCAAAAACAGGGTTCCGGTTGGCCGCCCCGGTGGTATAGGCCAGCACCCAGCCGTCCCCCTCCAGGGAGCGCAGGTTGTCCAGAATAGCGGGGTCACACTCACCGTTGGAGTTGGGGTAGGGATCTTCCCTGGCCGGGCCCTCGGTCAGCAGATCCAGGTAGAGCTCCCCCTCCGGGGCGTTGACCACGGTGATGGTCACCTCCGGCTTGGGGCCGATGTCGGCGTAGGCGGAGGGGATGAGGCAGAACAGGCACAGCATTAGGGCGGGCAGCATGCGGGCAAGGGATTCGGATTTCTTTTTCATGTCAGCCTCCTTTTCCATTTGGCATATCCTCCATGCGGGGTGCAAGAGGTCCCGCATAGAACAAGTTTACCACAGCGCAGTGTTAAAAACAATAGGAGCGGGTGGGAAATGGAGCGGAGTTTCAGGCAAATTTTACAAATTCCGTGGACAAGGCGGGGGAAGTGTGTTAAAATAAATTTCAATTACAGAGAATAAAGATGATTTTCATGAAGCACAGGCCGGAACAGGCCGGAAAGGTGGGCGTGGATGGCTGCCCTGAAAGAGAAAAAGCTGTTTTTATTGGATATGGACGGAACAATCTACCTGGACCAGACCCTGTTTCCCGGAACGGCGCCCTTTTTGAACGCCGTCCGGGCAAGCGGGGGGAGGTATCTGTTCCTCACCAACAACTCGTCCAAGTCGGTGGACGCGTATATCGACAAGCTGTCGGGTATGGGCGTGGCCGCCGCGCGGGAGGATTTCCTCACCTCGGTGGACGCGCTGATTGCCGATCTGAACAAGCGCCCCCCCTTCCGCAAGTGCTACGCCTTCGGCACCCGGACCTTCCGCCGCCAGCTGGAGGAGGCGGGAATTTCCGTGACAGATCATTTAGAGGACGGCGTGGACTGCCTGATCGCCGCCTTTGACACCGAGCTGACCTTCCAAAAGCTGGAGGACGCCTGCATCCTGCTGAACCGGGGGGTGGAGTTCATCGCCACCAACCCGGACTGGGTGTGTCCCACCTGGTACGGCTCAGTCCCCGACTGCGGCAGCGTGTGCGAGATGCTCTTCCGGGCCACCGGGCGGCGGCCCCGGGTCATCGGCAAGCCCCAGCCCGCCATGGCCCTGCTGGCCCTGGAGCGGACGGGCTTTGACGGGGGGCAGGCGGTGATGGTGGGCGACCGGCTGTACACCGACGTGGCCAGCGGCGTCAACGCGGGCATCGACACCGCCTTTGTCCTGTCCGGCGAGGGGACGCTGGCCGACCTGGAGGCCAGCGATGTAAAGCCCACCTGGGTGTTCGACGACATCGCCGCCCTCCACCGCGCCTGGGAGGGGGCGGAGGCGCCGTGACCCTGCGGGAGAAGTGGGACGGCCTGCCCCCTGATATATTGACCGGCTGGGGCCTCACGATCCGGGAAGTCCGGGATGATGGCGACCTGTGGTTTGCCACGGCGGAGTGCGCCTTGGCGCCGGGGCAGGGGGAGTTTGTCAATCCGGCGGGATTTGACATCGGCAGGGCCTACCTGAACCCGGCGGACAACGTGCCCTGCGTCATCTGCCTGGAGGACGGGACGCGCATCGGGTTTATCGTATTCCGCATGTGGCTGGCCGCCGGAACGGCCTACAGCTGGGGCTACCACCTGGACCGGAATTGGCAGGGCAGGGGGTGTGGCGAGCGGGCGGCCCGCCTGGCTATACGGATTTTGAAGGCGATGGGCGGCGATATGCCCATCAAGCTGTCTGCCGAGGTGGAAAACACGCGGGCCCAGCGGCTGTATGAGCGGATCGGGTTTCATAGGCTGGACGAGCTGGACGGGGACGATCTGGTATTCGGCCTGTAGCGGCGGGCCCACACAGAGAAGAGGAGAGAAAACTATGAGCGAGCTGAAGCTGAACAACAAACGCACCATCCTGGTGGGCCTGGCCTTTTTGTCCATCTGCTCCTTCTGGCAGATGTACGACAATCTGGTTCCCCTGATCCTGAAGGGCACGTTTGGGCTGGATGAGTCCCTCACCGGCATGATTATGGCGGCGGACAATATCCTGGCGCTGTTCCTGCTGCCCTTCTTCGGGGGGCTGTCCGACCGCACCAACACAAAGCTGGGCCGCCGCACCCCCTACATCCTGGCGGGCACCGCCGGGGCGGTGGTGCTGATGAACCTGCTGCCCATGCTGGACAACAGCTATTTCAAGCAGGCCGCCCCGTTCAAGCTGGTGAGCTTTGTCATTGTGCTGGGGCTGCTGCTCATCGCCATGGGCACCTACCGTTCCCCCGCCGTGGCCCTGATGCCCGACGTCACCCCCAAACCCCTGCGCTCCAAGGGCAACGCCATCATCAACCTGATGGGGGCGGTGGGCGGTGTGCTCTACCTGGGCGTCAGCGTCCTGCTCTACCCCAGGGAAAAGACCCAGGGGCTGGTCCATGTGGACTACCAGCCGCTGTTTTTCATCGTGTCCATGATTATGTTGGTGGCGGTGGCGGCGCTGCTGCTCACCATCCGGGAACCCAAGCTGGTGGAGGAAAACCGGGCGCTGGAGAAAAAGCACCCGGAATGGAACCTGGCCAAGGACGACGGCAGCGGCGGCGAGGTGCTGCCCGGCCCGGTGAAAAAGAGCCTCATCTTTCTGCTGGCCTCCATCGCCCTGTGGTACGTGGGCTATAACGGCGTCACCACATGGTTCTCCACCTACGTGTCCCAGGTGATGGGGGAGGGCATCGGCGGCACCAACACCTGCCTGATGGTGGCCACCGTGGGGGCCATTGTGTCCTATATCCCCATCGGCGTGGTGGCCTCCAAATTCGGGCGAAAGCGCACCATCCAGGCGGGGGTGATCCTGCTCACCGCCTGCTTTGCCGCCGGATTCTTTATGACCCACAGCTCCCGCACCATCACCGCCCCCATGTACGTGGCCTTCGCCCTGGTGGGGCTGGCCTGGGCGGCCATCAACGTCAACTCCCTGCCCATGGTGGTGGAGATGTGCAAGGGCTCCGACGTGGGCAAGTTCACCGGCTATTACTATACCGCGTCTATGACCGCCCAGGTCGTCACCCCGGTGCTGGCGGGCACGCTGATGAAGCATATCAGCTACCAGATCCTCTTCCCCTACGCCGCCTTCTTCGTGGCCATGAGCTTTGTCACCATGCTCTTTGTGATGCACGGGGACAGCCGGGCGGAGGTTAAGACCGGGCTGGACGCCTTTGAGGATATGGACGACTAAACCGGCCCTGCCGCGCCCCTGGGTGCGGGGAAAGGAGGAACCCATGAAAAAAACCGCCGTACTGCTCTACCCGCTGTTCTCCCTCCAGGAGATCGGCACGCTGACGGAACTGCTCCGGTTCTACGACAGGGAGGCCGTCACCTTTTCCGCTGGCCGGGAGCCGGTGAAAAGCGAGGACGGCTTTACCATCCTGCCCGACCGGGACTTGACGGAATTTGACCGGGGGGAGTTCGACTCCCTGGTGCTGCCCGGCATCTGGGAGCCCCTGCCGGTGATGCTGGATGAGCGGATCATCCGCTTCCTGGAGCAGTTCCGGGGGGACGGAGACATTCTCATCGCGGCCATCTCCGCCGGGCCGCTGCTGCTGGGCAAGGCGGGGCTGCTGGAGGGCCGCCGCTTCACCCACGGCGTGTTCGAGGAATTCCTGGACGCGTTCCCCGTGATGCCCCGGGAAAACGCCGTGCGCACCTACCTGGTGGAGGACGGAAACCTCATCACCGCCTACGGCGGGGCCTTTCGGGAGTTCGCGGTGGCGGTGGCCCACAGGCTGGGCATCGACTGCCGCGACCAGATCTTTGACCCCATGGCGGGGAAGGAGTATACGGAGGAGGACTTTATCTTCCACCTGCCGCCGGAAATGCTGCCCGAGGCCCGGACGTATTGGGATAAATGCCTGAAGGAGGCGGCACGGCAAAACCAATAAGGAGATGCTTACATGAAAACGATCACCAAGGTGGGGCTGGGCTGCCTGGGGGCGCTGGGGGCCTGGGGGCTGCTGCTGAGGCCCCGGCAGAACCAGCCGGGCTGGGACAGGCTGGAGGGGGTGCGCTATGCCCACCGGGGCCTCCATGACCCTGCGCTGGGCGTGCCGGAGAACTCCATGGCGGCTTTCCGCCGGGCGCTGGAGCACGGCTTCGGCGCGGAGCTGGACGTCCACCTCATGGCGGACGGCGAGTTGGCGGTGGTCCATGACAGCAGCCTGAAGCGGGTGTGCGGGGCGGACGTGCACATTGAGGATCTCACCGCCGCCGATCTGGAGCGCTACCCGCTCATAGGGTCGGGGGAGACTATCCCCCTGTTCCGGGAGGTGCTGGAGCTGTTCGAGGGCAAGACGCCCCTGGTCATTGAGCTGAAGGTGGAGCGGGGGAACGCCAACGCCCTTACCGACGCGGTGATGGCGGCGCTGGAGGGCTGGAACGGGATCTTCTGCCTGGAGTCCTTCCACCCGGCGGCGCTGCTGCGGCTGAAGGAAAAATACCCCCAGGTGCTCCGGGGGCAGCTGAGCCAGAACTTTTTGAAGCCGGGGGAGGCCAATGGCCTGTCCCTGCCGGTGCGGTTTATGCTGACTAATCTGCTCACCACCGCCGCCACCCGGCCCGACTTCATCGCCTACAGCTGCAAGGACAGGAATAACGCCAGCCTCCGGATGATGAAGGCGCTGTACGGCGTCCACGAGGTGGGGTGGACCGTCCGGGACCGGGAGACCATGGACGCGCTGGACAGGGAGGGGACGGCCTCCATTTTTGAGGGGTTTGTGCCCTGAAATGAAAAACCGGCCGGCCGGAATGCGGGGCGGCCAAAGGAGCGCAGGCTGTGATTCCATTTTTGAGCGGAAACTGGGGCACCGTTCTGGTGCTGGCCGCTGTGCTGGCCGCCGCAGCGGCGGCGGCGCGGCGGATATATAAAAATAAGAAGGCGGGCAGGTCCGGCTGCGGGTGCGGCTGCGGGGACTGCCCGTCCAGAGGGGCCTGCCGTCTAAAAAAGTGAAGGAACCCCCAGGAGACACACTCCTGGGGGTTCTTTGCGCCTGTTCAAGCGTTTCACGTGAAACGTATGTTTGTAAAATTCGCGCCAGTCTGCGCGGTGCGCCGTCTGGGCTTTTGCCCTCGCTGCGTTCCAAGCAGCCCTATGCGCCTAGGGCTTGTTTGAAAATTGTCAACACGCCCAATCGGCGGGCCTTTTTCCGTCGAGCCGCGTTGATTTGCCTTGAAATACACAAAGTATTTCTGCGGCAAATCGCCTTGCCCGGCGAAAAAATTCCTCGCCGCTGGGCATATTGCCAATTTTCAAACGGCGCCTAAGCTCACGCCTAATGTTGTCATGCTCGCTTTGGGCGCATGGCCGGGCCGCTTTCGCTACGCCTCGGGCAAAACCCGCCTGCGCGGTGCGCCGGCTGGGCTTTTGCCCTCGCTGCGTTCCAAGCGGCCCTATGCGCCTAAGCTCACGCTTCGCATTTCCAGAAAAACACACTGTAGGGGGGCAGCTCGCTGCCGCCGCCAAAGTCGTGTTCCGCGCCGGTAATCAGATCCACCGCCCGGCCGCACCCCGCGTCAAAGTGGGCCCAGTAGGGCTGGCTGTCGGCGTTCACCGCCACCAGCACCCGCTCATGTTCGCTGCGGCGCTGGAACACCGTCTGTTTGTTGGTGAGCACCAGGTCCTTGAAGTCGCCGAAGCAAAGCGCCTCGCTCCCCCGGTGGGCGCGGGCCATGGCGGCGATGGCATCGGTGAGCCCGTTCCACTCCGGCCCGTCGAAGCAGGGCCGCAGGGCGTCGTCCCCCTGGGACTTGTCGCCCGTGGTCCCCCACTCGCTGCCGTAGTACAGGCAGGGGATGCCGGGCATGCCGAACAAAATGCCGTACATCAAGGGCAGGTGGGCGGGATTTTGCAGGATGGAGGCGGCGCGGGTCACATCGTGGTTGTCGGCAAAGCAGAACAGATGTTTGCCCTTGTACAGCGTCCACTGTTCCGGGCCGTACTGCCGCTTGAGAGAGTGGACGATCTCAAACAGGTTCATGGAGTTCAGCGCGGAGTACAGCCCCTTGTAGCACTCGTAGTTGGTGCAGGAGTGGAGCATCTCGCCGTTCACCCATTGGTTGTAGTCGCCGTGGAGGGTCTCGCCCACCAGGAAGAATCCGGGCTTGAGCCCGTCGCAGAAGGCGCGCAGGCGGCGCAGGAAGTCCTTGTCCAGGCAGTAGGCCACGTCCAGCCGCAGCCCGTCGATGCCGAACTCGTCCACCCAGAATTTTACACAGTCCAGCAGGTAGTCTGCCACCGCCGGGTTGCGCAGGTTGAGCTTCACCAGCTCGAAGTGGCCCTCCCAGCCCTCGTACCAGAAGCCGTCGTTGTAGTTGGAGTTGCCGTCGAAGCTGATGTGGAACCAATCCTTGTAGGGGGAGTCCCACTTCTTCTCCTGTACGTCTTTAAAGGCCCAGAAGCCCCGGCCCACGTGGTTGAACACCCCGTCCAGCACCACCCGGATTCCGTGGTCATGGAGGGTGCGGCACACCAGGGCAAAATCCCCGTTGGAGCCCAGGCGGCAGTCAATTTTGCGGTAGTCCCGGGTGTCGTAGCCGTGGCGGTCGCTCTCGAAGATAGGGGAGAGGTACAGCGCGTCCACCCCCAGCTTTTCCATGTGGCCCGCCCAGTCCGCGACCTTGCCGATGCGGCTGGCCTGTACGCCGTCGTTCTCCCTGGGGGCCCCGCAGAAGCCCAGGGGGTAAATCTGATAGAATACGCTTTGCTCCGCCCACATGGGCGTCACTTCCCTTCTGAGTGTACTTCATGACGGCCAAGGCCGTGAGGCTACAGTATAGCAGAAAAAGCCGGAAAAAGCAAGCTACCCCCTTTGACAGTCTGTCCGGCCCAGTAAAGCGCGCATTTGGGGGATATCCCGCCGCTGCCGGGCGGCGACGGTGCGCAGCAGGGGCACCAGCTGGGGGGAGACGTCGTATTTCAAAGCGGTGTCCGCCATGCGCGCGGCCCCCTGGCAGAGGGGGATCATCTGGCGCAGGAATACGGGGGCCAGCCGGTTGCTTTCCGGTGAGGAGCCCATTTTGGCGTACATCTCCCGGTAGATGAGGTCCATCCGCCGCTGGTACAGGCGCAGGTCCGTCCGAGCGTTGGTGAGCTGGGCGCAGGCGGGGAGGACGTCCTCCAGCTGCTCCGCGCACAGGGCGCAGTCCTCCGCCATGCGCTGGGCCAGGCGCCGGACGGCCTTATCCTGGGTGAAGCGCAGCACGTTATTGGACATCTGGGCCGCCGCCCGGCAGTGGGGGACCATCTGGACGGCAAAGTTGTGGGAGATGCTCTGGGTGAGGACGGCGGCGGTCATGCCCTGGATCATGCCGTCCAGGGTCTGGTAAAAACAGCATAAGTAGGTTTTGGCATCCTGGCTGAGCAGGCAGGTATTTTTCATGGATTTGCCCTCCTTTGCCCCATCCTATGAGGGGAAAGGGGGAAACGTTCAAAAAAGGCGGCGGCCCGGTGGGCCGCCGCCTGGATGCGGTTTTGCGCCTTATCCAATATCAAAGGCGTGGAGCCAGTCCGATTTCAGCAGGAACAGCAAAAACACCACCGAGCTCAGGCACCAGGTAAGCGGATAGGCCCAGGAGATGGTGGAAAACACGGGGAAAACCCGGGTAGCCAGGGTGACATAGACCACCCGGACGCAGCACCAGAAGGCCAGCATGGTGACCATGGGGACAAAGGACTTGCCGCACCCCCGCAGCACCCCGGCGGCGCAGTGGGAGAAAGCCAGCAGGAAGAAGAAGGGCGCCACCACCCGGGCCTGGATGGCGCCGAACTGGATGGCCTCCGGCTCGTCCACAAAGAAGCGCAGGGCGGGCGGGGCGGTGAGGAGCAATACCATCCCGACCAGCTCCGCCAGCACCATCCCGGAGAGGATGCCGAATATGGCGCCTTTTTTGGCCCGGTCATACTGCCGCGCCCCCAGGTTTTGGCTGACAAAGGTGGGCAGGGACATGGACATGGCCGTGATGGGCAGGAACACCAGACCCTCGATTTTGGCGTAGGCCCCGTGGCCGGACATGGCGAACTCGCCGAAGGCGTTGATATTGCTCTGCACCACCAGGTTGCCGATGCTGATGACGGCGTTCTGCACGCCGGTGGGCAGGCCCTGCCGCACCACCTGGGAGAGGATGTCCGGGTAGACGCGCAGCTTGCGGAAATCCAGCCGGGTGTAGTCCTTCAGGCGGCACATCCGCCACAGGCACAAAAGGAAGCTGATCCCCTGGGTGAGGACGGTGGCGATGGCGGCCCCCGCCACCCCCCAGTGGAACACCGCCACGAACAGCAGGTCCAGCGCCATGTTCAGCGCGGAGGAGAGGATGAGGTAGTACAGCGGGTGGAGGCTGTCCCCCAGCGAGCGCATGATGGCCATGCAGATATTGTAGAGGATGACGGTGAACACCCCGCCAAAATAGATGCGGAAATAGGTCAGAGAATAGGGAAGCACCGACTCCGGCGTGTTCATGATGAGCAGCAGCCGGGGCACCAGCAGAAGCCCCACCACGGTGGACAGCACCGAGGCGATGACGCCGAACAGGAAGTTGGTGTGGATGGCCCGGACGACGTTTTCCTCATCTTTGGCTCCGTAGTACCGGGAGATGATGACGCCGCCGCCGATGGCGATGCCGTTGAAAAAGCCGATGACCAGGAAGGTGAGGCTGCCCCCGGAGCTGACGGCGGCAAAGGCCCCGTTGTCGGCGAAATTTCCCAGTACCCAGGCGTCGGCCAGGTTGTAGAGCTGCTGGAGCAGCTGACCCAGAAACAGGGGGAGGGCAAAGGAGAGGATGCCCCGGACGATGGAACCCTCGGTCAGAGACGGGGTTTGGGCCCCCAGCCGGCCCTTGAACAATGCCATGATTTTCATTCCTCACTTCAAGACGTGTTGTCGCGCAAATCCTAGTATAACACCAGGGATAGGGGGCGCGTCAAGAGGGAATGGCAAAAAAAGCGGAAAAATGCCCGTCCCCGGCAGAGCCGGGGACGGGCGGGGGATTAGCGGACGATCTTGTAATAGGTCCGGGCGGTGAGGGAGTACACCGCGGCATACACGGCCAGGAAAGCCAGCAGCGTCCCGGCGGTACAAACCGCCACCGTCATCACGCTTCGCACTCCGAACATGGTGAGCATCCGGGCCACCAGGTTGAAGTCAAACAGGATGTGCACCGCCGCCACCGCGATGGGCAGGCAGAAGACCAGCAGCACTTGGCTGCGGATGGAGGCGCGCACCTCCCGCTGGCTCAGGCCCACCTTGCGCATGATCTCAAAGCGGCCCTGGTCCTCGTAGCCCTCGGACACCTGCTTGTAATAGATGATGAGCACCGTGGCCATGAGGAAGAGGATGCCCAGGATTACCCCCAGGAACAGGAAGCCCCCGGCCATGGCGTAGCCGTCCACCGACATCTCCGCCCGGCTGTCCGTCCGCCAGTATTCCCAGTCCCCGGTGCCGTCAAAGAAGGCCGCGTCGTTGATTGTCCTGTCCGACCAGGCGTCCATCAGGGCCAGCTCCTCCTCGCCGGAGCAGTCCAGCTCCGCCAGCACCAAGGCGGAGTACCGGGTGAATCCCTGCCCCACAAGGGTTCGGAGGGCGGCGCGGTCCGTCTCATCCGCCGTCACCAGGCAAACCGGCTCGCTCATGCTGGTGGTGACGGAAAACGTGGGAAGGGACGGCAGGGTCTGGGTGACGGCGAAGGGGAGGGAGCCGCCCCCCACGCTGGTGAAGGTCAGCGGGCCGGGGGCGGGGCCTGTGCCGCACACCGCCAGCTCTCTGGAAGCCAGGGCGGGGGCAGGCTGGCCGGACAGCCCCGCGTAGTCAGCGGCGGTGAGGACAAAAAAGGTGCGGTTGAGGGTGTTGTCGCTGCTGGCGGCGGTGAGGAAGCCGGGGACGGAGTCCGGGAAGGGATAACCTTCCCTGGTCTCGCTGCCGCCGAATTGCAGATACCGCCCGGAGCGCAGGCTGGACACAGGGACGCTGTGATCCGCCGCGAAACTCCGCACCAGCCGTTCCGCCCCATCCAGGTTGGGCTGCTGTCCCTGGGAGGGATCGAAGCCGATGGTTATGTTGAAGCTGGCGGGGTACTGGGCGGCGATGATCTCCCCCTGCCCCAGGTAGAGGGCCAGGGTGCCGGAGATCATCACCATCACCATGGTGGACAGAATGCAGATGTTGGCGAGGCCCACCGCGTTGCGCTTCATGCGGTAGAGCATCCCGGACACGCCGATGAAATGGCCGGTCTGGTAGTAATAGCCCTTGTTTTTCCGCAGCAGCTTCAGCAGGGCGATGCTCCCGGCGGTGAACAGGCAGTAGGTGCCGATGATGACCAGGATGACCGCCAGGAAATAGAAGGCCATGGCCAGGGCGGGGTCCTTGGTGGTGACGGCGATGAAGTACCCCGCCCCCAGGCAGACGGCCCCGATCACCGCCAGCAGCCAGCGGGTTCGGGGCTCCTTTTCGCCCACGCTGCCGCCGTGGAGCAGCTCAATGGGATTGCTGAGCCGCACCCGGAACAGATTCAATACCAGGGCCAGCAGGAGCAGCAGGCCGAAAAACGCCGCCGTCCGCGCCATGGCGGCCGGGGAGAGGGAGGAGTGGAAGGGGATGGGGAATTGCAGCAGCCGGACAAGGGCGACGGCGGCCAGCTTGTGGAACGCCACGCCCAGCACCAGCCCGCCCCCGATGCCAAGAATGGCGGTGTACAGACTCTCCCAGCACTGGATCAGGGCGATGTTCCCCTTGCCCATGCCCAGGATGTTATAGAGGCCCAGCTCCTTCTTCCGCTGCTTCATCAAAAAGCTGTTGATGTAAAGCAGAAGGACGGCGGACAGCACCCCCGCCACAAACATGCCGATCTGCATCATCACCATCACGTAGTCGAAGCCCCGCATCTCCCGCACGCCGGGGTCGGAGCACAGGGCGGACATGACGTAAAAGGCGGCGGTGAGCCCCGCCAGGGCCAGCAGGTAGGGGACGAAGAACCGGCGGTTCTGCCGTATCCCCTGGGCGGCCAGCTTGGGGTAAAGCCCGTTACGCAAGGCGCTCACCTCCGTCGGCCAGCCGGGTGAGGGTTTCGGTGATGAGGCGGTACATCTGTCCGTCGGTGCGGTTCTCCCGGTAGAGCTGATGGTATACCCGGCCGTCCCGGATGAACAGCACCCGGCCCGCCCGGCTGGCGGCGGCGGTGGAGTGGGTGACCATCAGCACCGTCTGCCCGGCGGCGTTAATCTTGGTGAACAGGTCCATGAGGCTGTCCGCCGCCCGGGAGTCCAGCGCTCCGGTGGGCTCGTCGGCCAGCACGAGCCGGGGTTGGGTGATGAGGGCCCGGGCCACGGCGCACCGCTGCTTCTGCCCGCCGGACACCTCGTAGGGGTATTTGTCCAGCAGTTCCCCGATACCCAGGGTCTGGGCCAGGGGGGTGAGGCGGCGCTTCATCTCTGGGTATTTTTTCCCCGCCAGCACCAGGGGGAGAAGGATGTTGTCCCGGAGGGAAAAGGTGTCCAGCAGGTTGAAATCCTGGAACACGAAGCCCAGGTTGTCCCGGCGGAAGGAGGACAGCTCCTTTTCCTTCACCGCGGTGAGCTCCCTTCCCGCCAGCAGAACCGTCCCGGCGGTGGGCTTATCCAGCGCGGCCAGGATATTTAGCAGGGTGGTTTTGCCTGAGCCTGATTCGCCCATGATGGCCACGTATTCGCCTGTATCCACCGTAAAGGACACGTCGGCCAGGGCGGTCACCTTCTGCCCTCCGAAGCGGGTGGAGTAGATTTTCTTCACATGACTGACTTCCAGGATTGCCATAATGATACCTCCGTACTCCCAAACTGTACTATCTGTGTTGGTACGGACAGTATACAGGAAAAGGGTTAAGAAGCAAGCGGGAAAATTTGAAAGATTTCTTTAAGGAGGAGCTGATTAAGGAAGGACTGATTAAAGCCCCAAGCTGCCGTAGGCGCGTTTAAACAGGGTTCCTTCAAGATCTGGCCTCCCCTTGAACAACCCTTTTTTCCAGCTGGAGCAGGGCCTCCTTCATGTCCAGGCCGCTGCCGTAGCCCACCAGCTTGCCGTTCGCGCCGATAACCCGGTGGCAGGGGACGGCGATGAGGATGGGATTCTGGTGGTTTGCCATGCCCACCGCCCGGCAGGCCCTGGGGTTCCCAACGGCGGCGGCGATCTGGCCATAGGTGCGCGTCTCCCCGTAAGGGATGGCGCACAGCGCCCGCCACACCTTTCGCTGGAATTCGGTGCCCGGCAGGATATAAGGAAAATCGAAGGCCCGGCGCCGGCCCTTTAAATACTCCTCGACCTGATGGAACACCATGCCGGTCAAAGCGGTCCTCCCCTCGCCGCGGGCAGGTTCGCTTGTCCGCGTAAGAAGTGTGACGGCGCCGTCCCGGTATCCGATTTTAAGTTGGCCAAAGGGAAATGGATAAACCGCATAGCTGTTCAAGGTTCATACCCCCTGTATATTCCGGGCATCTCCCCGGTTCCGTTTGGTGGACGCAGCGCGTTCCCCTTTGGGCCGCGCAAGGGCGCCGTACCTAGGGCTTGTTTGAAAATTGTCAACACGCCCAATCGGCGGGCCTTTTTCCGCCGCGCCGCGTTGATTTGCCTTGAAATACACAAAGTATTTCTGCGCCAAATCGCCTTGCCCGGCGAAAAAATTCCTCGCCGCTGGGCATATTGCCAATTTTCAAACGGTGCCTAATCATACGGATTATACCACATCCGGCGGCGGATTTCTTCCCATTATGAAAATTCAATTTTCCCTGCGGCAGAGGCCCCCGCGCGCACCTTCCCCTTGACAAACGGCTAAAATATGATAAAATATGCTGGCAATGACGGAGTCAAGCCTAAAACCGCGCGTACCAGAGAGAGGGGGGGAGTGGAAGCCCTCACGCAAAGCGGATGGGCGGGCCGCTCCCAAGCGCTCCCGGGATGACCGGGACGTTTGCCCGCGTTAAGGGCGCGATGAGTGTCCTTGCCATGAGGAAACCAGGGTGGTACCGTGGGCGTGAGCCCACCCCTGGGCTTGGCGGGGGCGTTTTCTTTTTATGGGAGGTGCCTCATGGGAAGCCTTTGGAACGCCGTCCGCCGGGCTGCGGGGAAAAAGCGGCCCCAGGAGGCCGGGCTCCAGCTCTGCCGCGCTGCCGATGGGACGCTGCTGCTCTTCCCCACGGCGTGGATCTACGTCCTGCCCCAGCCGGAGCTGCTCTCCCCGCCCTACCTCCACGAGACGGTAGGGAAGCTGGTGCTGGACATGGCGGACAGGTGGCTGGACCCGCCCAAGCCAGACGGCCCGCCGCATCGGCAGCGCGGTGGGGCAGATTTTCCGGGTGGCGCAGGTTATGGACCCCCTGCCGGACCCGGATGCAAACGCAAAAGAAGAAACTAAATCATAAACGGAGGTAATTCCCATGTACGATCCCAAGCCCTACGGCCTGAATGAGCTGCGGGAGATGTTCCTGAAGTTCTTCGAGACCAAAGGCCACCTGCGCCTGCCCAGCTTTTCCCTCATCCCCCAGAACGACGCGTCGCTGCTGCTCATCAACTCGGGCATGGCCCCTATGAAGCCCTACTTCACCGGGGAGCAGGAGCCCCCCCGCCACCGGGTGACCACCTGCCAGAAGTGCATCCGCACCGGGGACATCGAGAATATCGGCCACACCGACCGCCACGGCACCTATTTTGAGATGCTGGGCAATTTCTCCTTCGGCGACTACTTCAAAAAGGACGCCATCCACTGGGCCTGGGAGTTTTTGACCTCCCCCGAGTGGGTGGGGCTGGACCCTAGCCGCCTGTACCCCTCCGTGTTCGCCGGCAACGAGACCACCCCCGCCGACGACGAGGCGTTCCGCATCTGGCACGAGGAGATCGGCATACCCGCCGACCGCATCTTCAAGTTCGGCAAGGAGGATAACTTCTGGGAGCACGGCTCCGGCCCCTGCGGCCCCTGCTCCGAGATCTACTATGACCGGGGGGAGAAGTACGGCTGCGGCAAGCCGGGCTGCACCGTGGGCTGCGACTGCGACCGCTATATCGAGGTGTGGAACGTGGTGTTCTCCCAGTTCGACAACGACGGGCAGAACCACTACACGGAGCTTTCGCAGAAGAACATCGACACCGGCATGGGGCTGGAGCGTCTGGCCTGCGTGTGCCAGGGAGTGGGCTCCCTGTTCGACGTGGACACGGTGATGAACATCACCAACAAGGTGTCCGAGATCACCCACGCCCACTACGGCGAGAGCCGGGAGAAGGACGTGTCCCTCCGGGTGATTACCGACCACATCCGATCCGCTGTGTTTATGATCTGCGACGGGGTGCTGCCCTCCAACGAGGGCCGGGGCTACGTGCTGCGCCGCCTGCTGCGCCGGGCCGCCCGCCACGGCAAGCTGCTGGGGGTCAACGAGCCCTTCCTCTACCTGGTGTGCGGCACCGTCATCCACGAGAACGAGGGCCACTACCCCGAGCTGCGGGAGCGGCAGGACTATATCACTAAGGTGATCCGGGTGGAGGAGGAGAACTTCGCCAAGACCATCGACGGCGGCATCAAAATTTTCAACGAGATGCTCTCGGGCCACAAGGAGAAGGGGGACAAGACCTTCTCCGGCGCGGACGCCTTTAAGCTGTACGACACCTACGGCTTCCCCATTGACCTGACCCTGGAGATGGTGCAGGAGCAGGGGATGGATCTGGACGAGGCGGAGTTCAAGCAGCTCATGGAGGAGCAGCGCCGGCGGGCCCGCAAGGCCCGGGAGGCCCTGGGCGACCTGGGATGGGCCGGGGTGGAGTTTGGCAAGGACGTGCCCGAGACGGAGTTCGTCGGCTATGACAGCGCCAACACGGTCAAGGCGGTCGCCGGCGTGAAAGTAGTGGCCCTGGTGGTGGAAAACGAGCTGGCCGAGGAACTGATGCCCGGCGTGGAGGGCATTGTGGTACTGGACAAGACCCCCTTCTACGCCGAGATGGGCGGCCAGGTGGCCGACCACGGCGTGATCTTCGCCGATAAGGTTGGCTTCGAGGTCACCGACGTACAGAAGAACAAGGGCGGCAAATATATGCACTACGGCAAGGTCACCGAGGGCGTGCTCAAGGTGGGGGATACCGTGTGCGCCCAGATCGACGGGGAGCGCCGCAAGGCCGTGGCCCGGGCCCACACCGCCACCCACCTGCTGGACAAGGCATTACGGGAGGTGCTGGGGGACCACGTCCACCAGGCCGGCTCCCTGGTGGAGCCCGACCGGCTGCGCTTCGACTTCACCCACTTCGAGGCCATGACCCCGGAGCAGGTGGCCGAGGTGGGCCGCGTGGTCAACGAGGCCATCCTGGCGGGCTATGCCGTCAACACCGAGGTGCTGCCCATCGAGGAGGCCAAGCAGCGCGGGGCCATCGCCCTGTTCGGCGAGAAGTACGGCGACACCGTGCGGGTGGTGGATATGGGCGGGGGCTTCTCCGTGGAGTTCTGCGGCGGCACCCACCTGCCCAACACCGCCATGGCGGGGGCCTTCCGCATCAAGAGCGAGTTCTCCGTGGCCTCCGGCGTGCGCCGCATTGAGGCCACCACCGGCAGGGAGACCCTGGCCTTCTACGGCGAGGTGCAGGAGCGCATCAACCAGGCGGCGGCGGTGTTGAAGGCCAAGCCCGGCGAGCTGCGGGAGAAGGCCGAGGCCGTCATGGGCGAGATCAAGAACCTGCACCAGATGGTGGAGAAGTTCAAGGCCAAGGAGGCGGCGGGGGAGACCGACCGCATCCTGTTCGGCGCCCACGAGGTGGGCGAGCTGAAGGTGCTCACCGCCACGGTGCCCGAGGCGGACGGCGGGCGGCTGCGCCAGATGGGCGACCTGCTCCGAGAGAAGGACGACAACGTGGTGGCGGTGCTGGCCAGCGTCAACGACGGCAAAATCACCTTCCTGTGCGCCTGCGGCAAGCAGGCGGTGAAGAAGGGGATCAGGGCCGGGGACATTATCAAGCAGGTATGCGCCATCGCGGGCGGCTCCGGCGGCGGCAAGCCGGACTCCGCCATGGGCGGCGGGAAAGACGTGCTCATGCTGGACAACGCCCTGGCCATGGTGGATAACGTGGTGGCCATGAAGCTGGGACTGTAAGGAGGATATGCCATGCTTCCCCAGGACCCCTATATTCTGCTGAGTTTTATCAATACCAAGCTCCGGGACGAGTATGGAAGCCTGTCCGCCCTGTGCGGCGGGCTGGACGAGAGCGAAGCGGAGCTGACTGCAAAGCTGGCCGGGGCGGGGTACGCCTACGACCGGTCAACCAACCAGTTCAAGCCCGTTTGAAAGGAGGCTGTCCCCATGTTCCAGACCCAAAACCCAGACTGCCTGTTCTGCAAAATTGTGAAGGGGGAGATCCCCGCCAAGGTGATCTACAAGGATGAGAAATGCGTGGCGTTCCACGACATCGACCCCCAGGCCCCCGTCCACTTTCTGGTTATCCCCAAGGCCCACATCGGCTCCTGCGGGGAGATCACCGAGGCCAATTCCCTGGTGGTAAGCCGCTGCTTTGAGGTCATCTCCAAGGTGACGAAGGAGTTGGGCGCCACCGACTTCCGGGTGGTGTCCAACTGCGGGGAGCAGGCGGGGCAGTCGGTGCCCCACCTCCACTTCCATGTGCTGGCGGGCCGGGATATGACCTGGCCCCCGGGCTGAAGCGTCGGGGCAAGCTCCATATCCCTCGCTCCGCCTCTCCCCTCAAAGCCGTCCTTCGGCTTTGAGGGGCCCCATTAGGACGGGGGATGGGTGCGCGGGAGCCCTGTTCGGAGAAAGGCCGCCCCTGCGCACGGGGGCGGCCTTTCTTCATGAAAATTTTAGAATTCCTTTCGTGTTTTTGCCGGTTGGGGGTGGTATGCTGTACTCCACGAAAGGAGGCGGCAGTGATGACGAGAGAAGCCGCAATCGAGGCGCCCAGAGACAGGATCAGGGAAGAGGCCCGCGCATCCGCCGCCCGGCCCCTCACCCCCTACCGGATGCTTTGGCTGTTCCTCATCGCTGGTGTGGCGGGGGACTTGATTGAGGTGGCGTTCTGGCTGCTCACCCGGGGGGAGCTCATCAGCCGCAGCAGCCTGTTGTATGGGCCGTTCAGCCTGGTCTGGGCGATGGGGGCGGTGCTGCTCACCCTGGCGTTCCACCGCATGGACGACCAGAGCCCGGCCCGGATTATCCTGGCGGGGACAGTGTTGGGCGGCGCGTACGAGTACATATGCTCCTGGATTCAGGAGGTGCTGTTCGGGGCGTGCTTCTGGGACTACCGCCACCTGCCCTTCAACCTGAATGGGCGGGTGAACCTGGTGTTCTGCCTGTTCTGGGGGCTGGCCGCCCTGGCGTGGGTGCGGGCGGCGTACCCGGCCCTGTGCCTGCTGATCGACCGGGTGCCCCTTCCCCGGGGGAAGCGGATGGTCCGGGCGGCGGCGCTGTTCCTGGCATGCAGCACGGCGCTATCCGCCGCCGCCCTGTGCCGGATGGACCAGCGCAGGCGGGATGTGCCCGCCTCCGGCGCGGTGGCGCAGTTTTTGGACGAGACATACCCCGACAGCTTTTTAAAGGAACGCTACCCCAACATGGGGATTCTGGATGAGATCGGCTGGTGAGAAAAACGCCTCCCTGGGAGCTCCGGGGAGGCGTTTTTGCTATTTTTGGCGCTTTGCCCGGTCATGGACCAGGCCGCCTGTGGCGGGGCCGTCCAGCAGCCGCCCGTCGGCGGCAAACCGGGAGCCGTGGCAGGGGCAGTCCCAGCTGTGCTCCCGGGGGTTGTATTTCAAGGCGCAGCCCATATGGGGGCACCGGGGCCGGGTGGGGGTGAGCAGGTTGAGCATGCTTTCCCCGGCATTGGCGGCCAGCTGGGGGTGGAGGATGGAACGGGAGGGGGAGAATATGGCCTGAGAGGGGTTGTCCCGGCCCAGCACGAGATCGGCGGTCAGGGTGGCTGCGGCCATGGAGGAGGTCATCCCCCACTTGTTGAAGCCGGTGACGGCGTACAGCCCGGGCAGACGGGGGGAATACAGGCCGATATAGGGCGCGCCGTCCAGGGACATGCAGTCCTGGGCGGCCCAGCGGGCTGTAGGGCGGGCGTCCGGGTAGTGGCGGCGGGCGAAGTCCTCCAGCCCGGCCCACCCGCTCCCCGGCTTGCCGGTGCGGTGCCCGCCGCCCCCCAGCAGGAGCATGTTGTCATAATTGCGGAAGGACAGGCCTTTGCCGCTGGCGTCCACATACATCCCGCCCAGCTCCGGGGCGCCCTCCAGCGCCAGTACATAGGAACGGCTCTGGTACAGCTTGAGCCAATAGGCGCCGAACTTGTTCAGAAACGGGAAGTGGGTGGCCACGACAATGTGCTCCGCTTTGATGGTTCCATGTTCCGTAATGGCCCGGCCGGTCTCCGCCTCCAACACCCTGGTATGCTCGAATATGGGCAGTTTTTCCGCGATGGCGGCGGCAAATTTCAAGGGGTGGAACTGGGCCTGGCGGTCAAAGCGCACCGCTCCCGCCACAGGGAAAGGGAGGGGAAGGCCTTTTGCCAGGGCGGCGGGCCGGCCCAGCTTGTCCAGGGCGGCCAACTCCCGCTCCAGCTCCCCGGGGTTGTCCAGGGAGTAGACGTAGTTGGGTTTTTCCTCAAAATCGCAGGGTATGTCCTGGCAGAGGGCCCGGATGCGGTCCAGCGCCGCCCAATTGGCATCCAGATAGGCCCGGGCCCGCTCTGTGCCAAATCGCCTGAGCAGCTTGTGGAACACCAGCCCGTGCTGTACGGTGAGCTTGGCGGTGGTGTTTTTGGTGACGCCGCCGCAGATTTGCCCGGCCTCCGCCACCACGCACCGCAGCCCGGCCTGGGTGAGCTCGTGGGCGCACAGCAGCCCCGCCAGCCCGCCGCCGATCACCAGCGCGTCGGCGCGGATGTCCCGGCGCAGGGGCTCAAATGTTGGAAGCTGGGCGTTTTTTTCCCAGATGGACTGCACAGCGCATCACCTCTTGGGAGGTAGTATGTCTGGTTTGGAGAAAAAATATGACAAGGAGGGCCGCAAAAGCGGTCCTCCTTGTGTCAAACTGGCTTCCTTTTGAAAATAATGAATTTACTCAGCACATAGTTGACGGCGACCACCACCACGTTGGCGGCGAGCTTGACAATGGCGTCGCCGTGGAGGACGACGCCGGCGGGGAGCCGGACGGCGGCGGCACCGAAGTGGAGCAGATCCACAAAAAACCACAAAATGCCCATCTCCAGCCCCAGGGTGAACAGCCTGGAGGCGGCCATCTGCCACAGCTCCCGCAGGGCCACCCGCCAGGCCCAGCTTTTGGATTCAAACACGAACAGCTTGTTGACGAAGTAGGCGAACAGCACGCTCACCGCCCAGGCGGCGGCGTTGCCGGCGAGGTAGTGGATGTGGAACCCCCCGGTGAGCAGCAGGTAGGCCGCGTAGTTGACCAGGGTGGTCATCACGCCCCAGAATACATAGCTGACGATCTCCCGGTGCTTTTGAAGCAGGGCGCGGACGGCGGATATCATAGCGCCATGCGGTAGATGGCCGCCATGTCCGCCTCATACAGCACCTTGGCGGAGCCCTTTTTGCCGCCGGAGCTCTTGGCAAAGGAGGCGGCCATGGCCAGGATCTGCTCCTCGGTGGGCTCCACCCCCAGCTCCTTCAGGGTGACGGGCATGTGGATGGAGCGGAAAAAGTCCTCCAGGGCGGCAATACCCTTGAGGGCGGTCTCCCCATCGGACGCCCCCGGCTCCACCTCCATCACATCGCGGGCAAACTTGACGAACCGGGGCAGGCAGTCCTTGTATACGTACCGCGCCCAGCTGGGCCAGACGGCGGACAGCCCCGCGCCGTGGGTCACGTCGAACATGCCGCCCAGCTCGTGCTCCAGGCCGTGGGATACGAAATCCATCCCGTCCGCCCCCAGGCCCGTGAGGTCGTTGTGGGACAGGGAACTGGCCCACATCACTTCTGCCCGGGCGTCGTAATTGGCGGGGTCGTCCCGGAGGATGAGGGCGTTTTTCATCACTGTGCGCAGGAGGCCCTCGGCGATCTGGTCGGTGAGCTCCATATTGCCCCCCTGGGTGAAGTAGCGCTCCAGGGTGTGCATGAGGATGTCGGTGCACCCCGCGGCCGTCTGGTAGGGGGGCAGGGCGGCGGTGAGCTCGGGATTCATGATGGCCAGCCTGGGGCGGCAAAGGTTGCTGCGGTAGCCCCGCTTTTCGCCGGTATCCTCGTTGGTGATGACGCTGCTGTTGCTCATCTCGCTGCCTGCGGCGGCGATGGTGAGCACGCAGGCCACCGGCAGGCAGGCCTTGGGGGTGCGCCGCCGGTCATAGATCTCCCAAACGTCGTGCTCCGATTCCGCCACGGCGTAGCCGATGGCCTTGGACGAGTCGATCACCGAGCCGCCGCCCACCGCCAGAATAAGCTGCGCGCCAAACTCGCGGGCCAGCTGCGCCCCCTCCCGCACCTTGGATACCCGGGGATTGGGTACCACGCCGCCCAGGGAGGCGTGGGCAATGCCCGCTTCGTCCAGGGAGGCGGCTACCCGGCCCAGCAGGCCGGATTTCACCGCGCTGCCCCCGCCGTAGTGGATGAGCACCCGGCTGACGCCCAGCTCGCGCAGCAGCGCGCCGGTGCGCTCCTCCGCGCCGCGGCCGAAAACGACCCGGGTGGGCGCATAATATTCAAAGTTGAACATGGCAAACGCCTCCTGATAAGGTTGTTTTTTGTAGAACTGCCGGACAGCCGGCAGGGCGGAGACGGGGATTTTGGCCGGGCCTCCAAAAGACATTATAAACGAAAATGGACGGTTGGCAAGTCTTTTTTACAGGGGTTGACAAAACTGTGCCCGAGGCGATATAATAACCGGGAAATGACGGGCTGAAGCCGTCAAAGGGCCGCCGAAGCGGCCTGCGCAGACCCTTGCCTCTGATAACGTGTGTCCGAAGGCACGCAGCGCCCCTGAAGGGGAGCGGCGCGCCTTTTTGCGTTTTCAGAGGAATTTTTATGTTTAGGAGGAAATGAGTATGGCGTGTTTTTTGATTCCCGCCGGAGAGGCGGCTGTGACCACCGTAGTGGGCAAGCTGGGGGGCAAGAAACCCCAGGGCGCCGCCCATGAGCAGGCGGGCGCCGGGTTTGGGCGGAAGCTGAAGTGGCTGAGCAGTATGCTCTGGGGAGGCAGTGCGCTGCTGGCCTTCGAGCACATTTGGCATGGGGAACTCACCCCCTGGTTCCCCTTCCTGAGCGCGATGAACAACCCAGCGGACACAGCGGAAATGCTGGCCGAGATGGGAAGCGTGGGAGTGGCCATGGCCGCCGGCGTCACCCTGGTGTGGGTGGGTATGGTGACGGTGTCCGCCGTCCTGGAAAAGCGGGCACAGTCCAATGAGCCCGTCGAAGAAGCGCAGTGAGGGCTGGCCGATGACCCTGCTGTGCGCGGTGCTTGCCGCCGTGGTTTCCACGGCGGTGTGGTATACCAGCCCGTCCGCCCGCGAACTGGGGGTGGGGCTGCTGTGCTGGATGTTCTGGGGTGCGTCGTGCATGTGGCTGGCAGACGCGGTTTTTGAGTACATTGAGCTGGGCGCGGCCTGCTTTACCCCGGAGCCGGGGGCGCTGCTGAGCGACCTGTTCCTGGGACTGTCTGTCATTGCCCTGGCTCTGGTCATCTGGGTTGCGGCGCTGCTCATCCGGGATCCGAAGGGGGTTGTCCGGGAGAAGCTGGTGAAAAAATGACGTAAAAAGTTCGGTACGCTTTTGGAGGCACTTCGTAAAGCATTCGTGTTAGCAAAAAAACTGGAAAAAGAGAATGCAGCTTGGGAAAAATATTTGAGTGGTTGGTTTCGATAGTTTAGATGATAAATGGCCGCCGGTTTTCCCTAAAAATCCCTACCACTTACAATAACCGCAGCGCTACTCCAAACACCTGATGCCCGGACAAGCCTTTGCACGGCAAGGCTTTCCGGGCATCGTTTACATTAAGCGCGGCGGGATACATAGCTCCGGGAAATTCCGCACAGCGACGCGATCTCCCGTTGGGTGAGGGGAGCCTGGCCGCCCAGGCCATAGCGCAAACGGATGATGTGGGCCTCCCGCCCGGTTAGGCAGGCGTTTACGCACCGGCGAACCTTAGCACAGGCGTCCCTCAGATTCAGCTCCTCCAGCATGTTGTCATCAACCCGAACCACATCAATGAGGGAAAGGGAACCGTTTTCTCCATCACTATCCAAGGAGTCGGAGAGGGACAGCTCGCCCTGGAGCTTGCGCTGGGATCGAAAATACATCAGTATCTCGTTTGCTATGCACTCTTATCGGCTCTATATCGCCCCTTTCTGCCGATTTTTCAAAATTTTCGGTATTTTTACACGATGTTACAGCGTTCGCCATGCCAACAGGAATTTCCGGGAACTCAAACGCATACTCTGAGCCAAACAGGATGACGTGGGCCTGTGTCCCGTCCCATATGATCTCCTTGACGAAGGTGCGGATAGCTGCGCGTTTCTGTTCTATCGTCATTCCGTCTACGCTGTCTTTGAAGGAGGCAAGGAGCTGCGCCAGCAGATCATACTCAATATCGGCCAAGGCATGGCTGGCGGTCAGTTCCTTGAGCTCGTCCAAATGCCGCTTTAAGGTTTCGCCTTTGTCGTGGAGCTCATCGATCTGCTTTACAATGTAGGCTTCTGCGGAGGTGCCGGACGCTTTGCTTAACGTAGATACCAGCCCTTTGATCTCGTCCTCGTTGGCGGTGATATCAGCTTCAATTTTGGCAAGCTGGTCGTCATAGCTCTGGCGGTCACCCGTCAGTACCTTTTTACTGTGTTCAAGCTGCTGAAGGAAATCAGAACCGTCCTCGCTCAATGATTTTAGCTGTTCTATGACGTTCGCGTCCATAATATTTCCGTTGCAATTCTTGATATTGCACACATGGCCCCGGCTCCGTTCTTTCATGGAACACAGATAGGTGTAAATCGTTTCCCCTCTGGCGTTCAGACGCTGGGAGGCTTTGGGGCGCATGAAGTCGCCGCAGTTGCCGCAAATCAAGAGGCCGGAGAGCAGGGCAACATTGCTTCTGGGCTTGCGATAACTCTTTGACCTGTTTTGTTCCAAAAGCCGCTGAACCTTTACCCAAGCTTTGCCGTCGATGGTTCCTGGGTGCTTACCCACTGATACGATCCATTCGTCCATGGGCTTGACCTGGTTAGCCTTGCCTTGCTGCTGTAAAGTGCGGTTGTAGGCCATAATGCCATGAATGCCGTCAAAATCGCTTTGCTCGGAAAACAGGTCTACGTTGTTTTCCGTCAGGTATTGATAGGCGGCATCATCCGCAATCAGATAGACGGGGTTGGAGAGAATATTTTTGAGGGCAAAGCGCGTAAAGTCTTTCCCGTTTTTGGTTGTGAATCCATTTTGCAATAAAAAGGTTTCTGTTTTGGTCAAAGAGTTGGTTTCCAGAAACTTTTCAAAGATTAGCTTTATCATGCTGATTTCTTCCGGGATGGGCTTCAGCTTGCAGGCTTTACGGGTTTTGCCATCTATCGTTACGTGGGAGACACTTTCCGAGGCATAGCCGGTAGGGGTCACACCGCCCAGCCAGCGCCCGGTTTTGGACAACTCGTGCATATTATCCCGGATACGCTCGGCTATGGTTTCCCGTTCCAACTGGGAAAAGACCGAGGAAATATACATCATGGCCCGACCCATGGGGGAGGACGTGTCGAACTGCTCTTTAATGGAGATGAAGTCGATTTTCATTTGATTGAACTGCTCGATCAATTTTGCGAAATCTCCAATGTTGCGGCTGATTCGATCCAAGCGGTAAACTACGATGGCCCGAAAGTTATGCTCCTGGGCATCGGCCATCATCTTCTTAAACTTTGGGCGTTCCAGAGAACCTCCAGAAAAACCTTCATCTTCATAGACCAGGGCATCATCGGCGGCGGAATTTCCAAATTGCATACGGATATACTGCTTGCACATTTCGATTTGGTTTTCGATACTTTCTCCTTTCCCTGTAAATTTGGATTTTCGGGAGTAGATTACGAATTGTCCGTCGATTTTCATTTGTGTCACCTCATTATGTTATATATTTTGAAGTATTGTATCATAGCGTCTACAATCCATCAATAGGAAGGGGAGAGTTTGTCAAGAGTTTTGATAGAGATATTTCAACAAATTCACCATATTTCAATAATATTATAACATCTTTCAGCAATATATGCAAAAAAGCGCGGTTTTGAATCGCGCTTTTTTTAATGCCCAAAAGGAGGCACCATCATGCCGGAAGTCATTTTATCGGACTATTTCTACGGTCAGGAATCGGAGGAATTTATTTATTTCAAAATCCCTCGCCTGTTGATCACAGATCAGAAATTCAAGCACGTTTCCACAGACGCCAAGCTGCTCTATGGTATGCTGCTGGACCGCATGGGCCTGTCCGCGAAAAATAGCTGGTATGACGATTACGGGCGCGTCTATATCTACTACACCGTGGACGAGATATGCGGGGATATGTGCTGCGGACGGGACAAGGCCATGAAGCTGCTGGCCGAGTTGGACAACAAGAAGGGTATTGGTTTGGTCGAGCGCGTCAAGCAGGGCCAGGGCCGCCCCACCAAGCTCTATGTCAAGCGGTTCACCACCCGGACAGCGCCCCCGGAACCGGCCCCGCCGCCCCTGGATCATTTCATGCCCTGCCCAGAGGTCGAAAAAAGCCACCCCAAGACGTCGGAAAATTCGACCTCAAGAAGTCGGAAAAAACCACCTCAAGAGGTCGAAAAAACCGACCCTAATCATACTAAGGGAAATCAAACTGATTTTAGCCACCCTGATCCATCCATCCTTCCCCCCAAGCCCCCAGGCGGGACCATGGGGATGGATCGATACGAATTGAGGGAGGAAGTCAAAGCAAATATTGACTTTGAGGGCCTACAGCGGGCCCACCCCTATGACGATGTAGAAAGCCTTTTGGAGCTGGTGGTGGACGTGCTGGGCAGCACCGCCCCCACCCTGCGGATCGCTGGGGAGAATCTGCCAGCGGACACAGTGAAGCAGCGGTTCCGAAGGCTGGACGGCACACACATCGAATACGTCATGGAGGCCATGAGCCAGACCACCACCAAAATCAACAACATCCGGGCCTATCTTCTCACGGCGCTTTACAACGCGCCGGTGACGATGGGCCCTTACTATTCCGCCGCTGTGCGACACGACTTTGGCTGAAATAAATCTCACCATGAGACACATTTCCAGTCGGAAATCCTAACTTTTGTGTTAAGAATCGTGTCTCGTCATGAGACATAATTTTTAGCAAATAAATCAAAATGGAGGTAATTCAATGGCAAACGAACCCAGCAAGACCCCGGCCCCCCAGCCCCAATCCATCCCGTTGTCCAAAATCCACGACCTGCCCGGCGCGGCGGTCAGCAGACAGCCGGACAAGAGCTACGGCGGTCTCGTCACCAGCATCCAGGCGGGCGGCGTGAAGGAGCCGGTGGTGCTCCGTCTGCGGGAGGACGGCGAGTACCAGCTCGTCACCGGCTACCGCCGCCGCAGGGCGTGTGAGCTGGTGAAGGTGAAGGACATCCCCGCCCTGGTCTACGAGATGTCCCTGCCCTCCGCGCTGAACTATCACCGTCAGGTGAAGAACCAGCCCGACATCCCGATTCCCGGCAAGCCGGTGCTGCCCGCCGCCCCGGACAAAAATGGGCCGACAGCCGACCTCAAGGGGCCGGAAAAGCCGACTACCCACACCCCTGCCCAGGGTCAGGAGAAGCCCGCCCAGCAAAAAGACCCGGCGAAGGCCCCCGCTGCTGCGGACAAGGCCAAGGACGGGGCCAAGCCTGCCCAGGACACCAAGCCCGCCGCCCAGGGCCCGGAGAAGCCCGCCCAGGAAAAGGACCCGGCGCAGGCCCCCGCCGCTGGCGATAAGGCCAAGGACGGGACCCAGCCTGCCCAAGAGCCCAAGCCCGCCGCCCAGGGCCAGGAGAAACCCGCCCAGGGGAAGGACCCGGCGCA
>ERZ779632.322-NODE-322-length-29808-cov-6.312036_pt1 | contig 29808 bp, 27 predicted proteins | sample MGYA00514194_ERZ779632 | MGnify/ENA primary metagenome ERZ779632 (study PRJEB29562, sample SAMEA4376704) | mouse gut metagenome | isolation source: Cecum | study: EMG produced TPA metagenomics assembly of the A DSS colitis mouse model was used to assess the...
GTCGTACTCCGGCAGCGTCCGTACATTTCCCCGATTTCCCGCTGTGTGTAATGCCTGAAAAAGTAAAGGAAAATGATTTCCCGGTTTTTCTCTGGCAGAGCTAACAGGGCGGCGGCAAGTTTTCCGTTGGTGAGGATAACTGTCTGACCGCACATCGTAATGGAGTATTCTTCATATGGCGAGACTAGTTCCTAAGTTGTCCGACCGCACGGTCCGAAGATACTCTCTCGGTATCCTCGGACCGTGCGTTTTTTGTCCGGAAGGGAGCGGCGAAAAAGAAAAACGCAGCCGTCTGCCCTACTGGACAAATAAGGTTAAAGCGGGTATAATAATAAGCCACTGAAACAGAAAGGAGGGAACCGTTATGAGTCGGGAACAGACCAGACAAAACAGCTTTTTCGGCGGCGCGGCCATTTTGGCGGCGGGCATCGCCCTGGTGAAGGTCATCGGGGCCATCTTCAAGATCCCCATCGTCCGCATTTTGGGAGAGGCCAGCTACGCGGATTTCTCCAACGCCTACTATATTTACAGCATTCTGCTCACCGTCTCCACCGCGGGGCTGTCGGTGGCCCTTTCCAAAATGGTAGCGGCCAGCCACGCCGTAGAGCAGGACGGCCAAGTTCGTAAGGTCTTCCGGGTGTCCCTGACGGTGTTTTTTGTGCTGGGCTTTGGTTCCTTCCTGCTGATGTTTTTCGGCAACGTCTTTTTAGCGGACCGGATGAACGACACCCAGGCCGCTGCGGCCATTCGGTACTTAGCCCCCGCGGTGGTGTGCGTCAGCCTTCTGTCCTCCTTCCGGGGGTACGCCCAGGGCCACTCCTATATGGTCCCCTCGGCAGTCAGCCAGGTCATCGAGGCGTTGGGCAAGCTGCTCATCGGCCTGCCCCTGGCCTATCTGGCGGTGGAGGCGGGCAAGGGGGAGGATCTATGCGCCGCCTACGCCATTTTGGGCGTCACCGTGGGTGAGGCGCTGGCCTTGGTCTACATGGTGCTGGAGTATCTGCGCAACCGTCCCACTGGGCGGCCGCTGATGCCTGCCATGTCCTCATCGGGGAGCATCCTGCGGGAGCTGATGGTCATCGCCATCCCGATCACCCTGACCTCCTCGGCGGTGTCGGTGATCAACACCATCGACGCCTCGGTGGTCCAGGGACAGCTCCAGAACGCCCTGGGCATGGCGGAGGAGCAGTCCCGGACTTTGTTTGGCGCTTATTCGGGGGTGCAGAACATCTATAACCTCCCCGCCTCCTTCATCATCGCTGTCACCGCCTCCGTCATTCCCAACGTCTCCGCCGCCATGGCCCAGGGCCGGCAGAAGGAGGCGGGCCGGGTGGTCAAGGCGGCCTTCCACGTCACTGCCCTGCTGGTGTTTCCCATGGGGGTGGGGATGAGCGTCCTGGCCGAGCCCATTGTGCGGCTGCTCTTTAAGCCCAAGGACCCGGCCCTGTCCGGCGCACTGCTGGCGATCCTGGGCATTGCGTCCATCTGTGTGTGCATGGTGTCGGTGTCCAACGCGGTGCTCCAGGCCTATGGCTACCAGCGCCTGCCCATTGGCGTGATGGTGGCGGCGGGGAGCGCTATGCTCCTCATCGACTACAATCTGGTGGCGGTGCCCTCCATCAACATCTTCGGCTCCCCCATTGGCACCCTTTGCTGCTTCACCATTGCCGCGGCGGTGGACTTTTTCCTCATCCGTCGGCTGATCCCGAGCCCACCCCGGTTCTTTAGGCTGTTCTTTGGCCCCGCTCTGGCCACGGCCGTCATGGGCGTGGCGGCCTGGGGCTCGTATAGGTTGGTCCACCTGGTTCTGGGCAACACCCTGTCGGTGCTCATCGCTATTTTAGTGGCCGTGGCGGTGTACGCCTTTTTGGTGATTTATTTAAAGCTTTTGAGTCGTTCCGAGCTGAAGCTCATGCCCAAGGGAGATAAGCTTGCCGATATTTTGAAGCTGCCCTGAGGCGGAGTTAGGAGGAAAGTGCCATGAAATTAGACCGGAAGACCTGCGTTCGGGTGGGCGTCAGCGTGTTTGTCCTCTATCTGTGCGTTCACTACTGGCCCGTGGCGGCGCGGCTTTTGAAGGCTCTGCTGGCGGCGGCCGCGCCCATTTTACTGGGGTGCGTCATCGCCTATGTGGTGAACATCCCCATGAGCTTTTTCGAACGGCATTTTCCCAAGAGTGAGAACAAGCGTCTGTGCCAGCTCCGCCGGGGGGTGAGTTTGGCGTTGGCCCTTATCAGCCTGGCGGCGGTGGTAGGGCTCATCGTGGTCATCGTCGCTCCCGAGCTGGTAACCTGCGTGACCATGCTGGTGGCCCAGGTGCCGCAGGCGCTGATGGAGATATCCCAGTGGCTGGCGGGGATCGAGTGGCTGGAGGGCACAGTGGTGGAATCCCTGGCCCACATCAACTGGCCCCAGCTGGTCCAGCAGGTCATCGACGTGGTGGTCAGCGGCTTTGGCAACGTGGCCAACGGAGTCATGGGCATCGTCAACTCGGTACTCTCCTGGACGGTGACGGTGACCATGGGCGCGATCGTCGGGCTCTATATCCTGTTGGGCAAGGAACGTCTGGAGGGGCAGTTCAAAGCCCTCTTCCGCCGCTATCTACCCGAAAAGATTCGCCGTGGCGGCCGGCATGTGTGGGACGTGATGAACGAGTGCTTCCACAAGTATATCGTGGGCCAGTGTACCGAGGCGGTGATCCTGGGCTGTCTCTGCGCCCTGGGCATGGCCCTGCTGGGCTTCCCCTACGCCGCCGTGGTGGGGGCTACCGTGGGCTTTACCGCCCTCATCCCCGTGGCGGGCGCCTATATCGGCGGAGCGGTGGGCTTTTTGCTCATTTTGACCGTCTCCCCCATCCGGGCCGTTTTGTTTGTGGTCTATCTCAACGTCCTCCAGCAGCTGGAGGGCAACCTCATCTACCCCAAGGTGGTGGGTACCTCTCTGGGCTTGCCCAGCATCTGGGTGCTGGCGGCGGTGATCATCGGCGGCGGGATGTTCGGCGTGTTCGGTATGATCCTGGGCGTCCCTCTGGCCGCCGGGTGCTATAAGCTGCTGAAGGAGGACGTGGCCCAAGGGCCGCGGAGCCTTCGCAATACCTTGAAGCAGGATCCCCCATCAACATAAGGAGGACGAAGAAATGCATTTGGGCGATGGAAATCTTTATCTGGGCCTCAGCGACGAGGGACGGGTCAACCTGCCCCTCAAAATGGCTAACCGCCACGGTCTCATCGCCGGAGCCAGCGGAACGGGCAAGACCATCACCATGAAGGTGATGGCCGAATCCTTCTCCGACGCGGGGGTACCCGTGTTCCTCTGCGACGTAAAGGGGGACGTGTCCGGTCTGGCCCAGGCGGGCGCACAGAGCGAGGGGATGGAGAAGCGCATCGACAAGTTCGGCCTGCGGGACTCCTTTTCTTACAAGGGCTACCCGGTGGCCTTTTGGGACATCTACCAGGAGATGGGCCACCCGGTGCGGTGCACCGTCTCCGACATGGGCCCCAGCCTGCTGAGCCGCATCCTGGGCCTCACCCCCGCCCAGGAGGGGGTGCTGGAGATCGTCTTCAAGATCGCCGACGACAACGGCCTTTTGCTGTTGGACATGAAGGACCTGCGGGCCATGCTGGGCTATGTGGGCGACCACAAGGACGAGTTTTCCGCCACCTACGGCAACATTGCCACCCAGTCTCTGGGCGGCATTCTGCGCGCTCTGCTGCCTTTGGAGCGGCAGGGGGGCGACCTCTTCTTCGGGGAGCCCGACCTGGACATCCACGACTGGATGCGCCACGCCCCTGACGGCCAGGGGATGGTGAATATCCTTAGCTGCGTCAAGCTGGTCCAGAACCCTACCCTCTACGCCACCTTCCTGCTGTGGATGCTCTCCGAGCTCTTTGAGGAGCTGCCTGAGGCGGGGGACCAGGACAGGCCCAAGCTGGTGTTCTTCTTTGACGAGGCCCATATGCTCTTTGCCGACGCCCCCAAGGCCCTGGTGCAGAAGATAGAGCAGGTGGTCAAGCTTATCCGCTCCAAGGGAGTGGGGGTGTACTTTGTCACCCAGTCCCCCGGCGACATTCCCGACAGCGTCCTGGCTCAGCTCTCCCACCGGGTCCAACACGCCCTGCGGGCGTACACCCCCGCCGAGCAAAAGGCGGTGAAGGCCGCGGTCCAGGCGTTCCGGGAGAACCCCGCCTTCCGGGCGGAGGATGTGCTCATGGAGCTGGGTGTGGGCGAGGCGCTGGTGTCTGTTCTGGACGACAGGGGCGTGCCCGGCATGGTCCAGCGCACCGCCATCATCTGCCCCCAGAGCCTGATGGCCCCCTGTGACCAAGCCAGCTGGAACGCCGCTTTGGAGGCGGACGGCATGGCGAAATATGACCAGGCGGTGGACAGCGAGTCCGCCTATGAGGTGCTGGAGGCGGAGAAGGAAAAGGCGGAGCAGCAGGCCGCGCTGGACGCCGAGCGGGCGGCCTTCGAGGCGGAAAAGGCCGCCTTTGAGGCACAAAAGGCCAAGGAGGAGGAAGCGGCCCGCAAGCAGGCGGAAAAGGCCGCCGAGGCCGCCCAGAAGAAGCTGGAGAAGGAGCTCGAGCGGGAGGAAGCCCGCCGCCAGAAGGAGGCGGACCGCCGCAAGGCCAAGATCGAAAGCCAGCTCATCAGCGCCGGCGGCCAGATCCTGAAGCGGGGCCTCATGGGCACCCTCTTCGGCGGCAGTACCACCACCCGGCGGAGCTCCAGCCGGAGACGAGGGTGGTAAGGGAGCAAACTGCATATTACAACTATTTCAGAAAATAATTTGACGTGAGAAAAGCTGGTAGAGTTACCGATAATTTCTCCACATAACTTTTTTGGGTTGGACCAAACTAGGCGTGGGTCAAGAAAAGGACCCGCAAACCCACAAAGAGAAAAGGAGAAACGACAATGTCTAGCAAGAACTCCAACAAGATCAACGTCCCTGAGGCCCGCGAGGCCATGGACAAGTTCAAGATGGAAGCCGCCAACGAGGTGGGCGTGAACCTGAAGAACGGCTACAACGGCGACATCACCGCCCGTCAGGCCGGCTCCGTCGGCGGCCAGATGGTCAAGAAGATGATCGAGGCTTACGAGAACGGCCTGAAGTAATCATTCTTCCTGCCAAATGAAAAAGGACCCAACCCTTTGAACACAAAGGGTTGGGTCCTTGCTATATCCAAGACTCAGCCGTAGAAGGAGTGGTTGCCAATGGTGACGATCAGGCTTTTATGCTGGGAGGCCCAGAAGGACTTTCCCACGCCGTTGAACCAGCAGGCGTTGCCCACGGTGTTGGCCCCCTCCAGCGCCAGTTTGGCGGCGATGACCGCCTCCGCCTTGGGGGTGGCGTTGGTGGCGCCGGTGAACTGATTCTTCTGGGCCAGGACCTCTGGTACAGTGTTGGGGAACTGGGGGAACTTGACCCGGTTCAGGATCACGTTGGCCACGCCGATCTTTCCCGCCAGCGGCTGGTTGCCGCTCTCGTGCTGGACCACCCGGGCGATCAGGTCCACGTCCTGGGCATTATAAAATGTGTCGCCACTCTCTAGAGCGGGGCCGCCGGTGGTAAAGTGAACGCCGCCGTCCTTCCACTCCACCGCGGCTCCAAGGGCGGTGGCCAGAGTACGGACGGGCACCAGAGTCTCATAGGTCTCCGGGTGGGAACGCACCAGGCCGGGCACATAGAGGAACCGGCCGTTGCACGCCAGATAAGCCTGCCCCGGCCATGCGGCCAGGAGGAAATCTTCACCCTCCATCATGCCGTCGGGCCGCAGCAGGGAACCGGAGCGCAGGGCCAGCGTGGTAAAGTAAAGAGATACGTAGGTCACTCCATTGTCCACCACCGCAGCGGCGGTTTCAAGTTCTTCGCCGTCCACATACACCGGGACCTGGCTGGCGGGCGCGGCCAGAGCAGGGACCCAAAGCCCCGTCAGCAGGGTGAGGACCGCCCAAAGACAAACCAATCGCTTTCGCAAGGAGCTTCACTCGCCTTCTCATTTAAACTGTTACTAAATTGTAACCTATTTGAATCCAAATTGCAAGCATTTTCTTCCCCATATTTTTCCTCAGGTGTTGATTTGCTCGACGGGGTGTAGTATAATATCCCAATAGTTTAGAGTGAACGCCATGTGGCGACATGGACGGAGCGTCGGCGTCCGGAAAGGGGCGCCAAAGCACACGCAAAGGAAGGGAGCGGTGACCGGATGGCGGCAGATCGGCGGGTGACCCGCACCAAGGCGGCACTGACGGCGGCGCTGTTTGAGCTACTGGGGGAGAAGGATTTTTCCAAGATATCCGTGACCGAGCTGACCCGCCGGGCGGACGTGGACCGCAAGACCTTTTACCTTCACTATCAGACCGTGGACGAGATCCTGGAGGAGTTTTACGAGGACTCCCTGCGCGCCCTGCGGGAATCCATTGACCGGGAGGGGATTTTCCGGACGGAGAGCGTGGATATGACCGCCTTTTTCCGGGTGTTGTGCGAGTTGGCCAACCGGGATATGCCGCTGTTTCGCCGTCTGGCTCGAGGGGGCGGTTACACCTACTATATGGAGCGGGTGCGCACCCTTCTGCGCGACGGCATCGAGAATTTTTACCGCGGGCAGGGAGTACACAGTGAACCGGAGCTACGGCTTTTAGGGGAGTTTTACGCCGCCGCCATCATGCGGGTCTACCTCATCTGGCTCAAGGGCGAGGCGGACATGGATGAGGCGCGTCTGGCTGAGCTGATGGGCAAGGCGGCTGGCGGCGCGGCGTCTTTGTGAGAAAAGAAAGGAGAGCTCGTATGAGGGTGCTCTATCTGCTCAACTTCGCCGGTAAGGCGGGGACGGAGCGCTATGTGGAATCCCTGGTGAAGTATTTGGGTCCCCAGGGCAGCGGACAGGTGGAGCCGCACTTTGCCTACAACACCGCGGGCCTGCTGGTGGAGCGACTGGAGGCCATGGGAGTGCCAACGAGGCAGCTGCCTATGAACAGCCGCTTCGACCTCAAGGCCGCCAAGGCCCTGGCCGCTCTGTGCGGCGAGTGGGACATCGACCTCATCCACTGCCACTATCTGCGGGAGAACTATATCGCCCTGCTGGCCAAGTGGTACAATAAAAAAGTGCGGGTGGTGTACACCAACCACTTTATCCTGACCAACGACCTTGTGACCCGCATTTCCAACCGCCTGCTGGACAAGAGGCAGGATCGGATGATCGCCGTTTGCAACAAGGGCAGGGAGCAGCTCATCGCTAACGGTTGGAGCGCGGACAAGATCCAGGTGGTCCACAACGGGGTGGACCTGTCCGCCTGGTCGGGGACACGGACCGACTCCACGCTCCGCGCCGAGCTGGGCATCCCCGAAAACCGCTTTGTGATGCTGTGCGCCTCCCGGTTTGCCGATGATAAGGGGCACAGCTACCTGATCCGTTCGGTCAAGGCGCTGCAGGGGCTGACCCAAGTCCCTTTTACCCTGGTCCTGGCGGGCGACGGAGAGTTGCTGGAGCCCACCAAGGCCCTATGCAGCCAACTGGGGCTGGACAGCGATGTTGTAAAGTTTATTGGTTTTCGTAAGGACATGAAAAACCTTTTTAAGGCCGCTGACCTCTACATCAATTCCTCCCGGCACGAGGCCCTTTCCTTCCTCATCATTGAGGCCATGGCCGCGGGCCTTCCCGCCGCCATTACCGACATGGCGGGCAACCCGGACATTTTGACTGGGCCGGAGCAGGGGGGCGTGCTGCTGCCCTACGACGACCCGGAGGGAACGGCCAAAGGACTGGTCCCCTTCTTGGAGGACCCGGACTTTTTGAAGCGGTGCCGGGAGAATGCGGAAAAAAACGTGAAGGAACGCTTTGAATTGGGCAAGCTGTCTCAGGATACCTATCAGGTCTACAAAAAGGCGGTGCAGAAATGAACGGGACTGTAAATGTGGCGGCGGGGAGCCTCCTGTGCCGCTGGTTGGTGAGCCTTTGGAACACCCTGCGGGCTACGTGGCACGCCAGCGCTGTGGGTGGCTGGTTCCACCGCCGCCGCATAGACCTTCAGCGGGCGGGTGCGAACAGCCAGGTGGTGGACGTGGTGGTCCGGGACGGCGCAATGACCAAGGCTTGGCAGAGCAGCCTTTTTGGGCGGCTGTTTGTGGAGCTTTGGAATTTGCCCGTCCGTTTACTGAAGGGGCTTTACCGGGCCCTCAGCGGTCTGTGGGATGGGAGCCTGGCCTTCCGGGGCCTCGCCGCTCTTGGCCGGTCCGCCGCCGCCTTGGTGGGGCTGTTTACCCTGTGGATGCTGGTCTCTCCCCACGAGGCATGGAACAATATTTACGGCTTTTTGGCGGCGGTGGCCATCTTTGCCCTCTATTGCGTTGGCTGCGCGGACCGGGGGCGGAGCCTGGAGGTGGGCCGGTTTGGCCCCTACTTCGCCTTTTACGCGGTGTTTATTACCCTGGGTCTGGTGGGCTCCTTCAGCCGGAGCCTGTCCCTGCGGTTCTTCCTCTTTCACCTGACCTGCTTCTTGCTGGCGGTGGTGACGGTGAGCGCTGTGCGGGAATACCGTCAACTCAAGACCCTCCTGATCCTGGCGGGGATCGGTCTGGCGGCGGCTTCCCTCTACGGCTGTTACCAGGGCTATATCGGGGTGGAGGTGGTGGCCTCCCAGCAGGACATGACCCTTAACAAGGACATGCCCGGGCGCATCTACTCCTTTTTTGATAACCCCAATAACTTTGCTGAGGTGCTGGTGATGTTCTTCCCCCTCGTGGGAGCCTTGACGCTCAACGCCAGGGGTTGGCGGGGACGGCTGTGCGGCTTGGTCGCCCTGGGTTTGGGCGCCGCCGCCATCGGCATGACCTACTCCCGTTCCAGTTGGCTGGGATTGGCCCTGGCGGCGGTAATTTTCCTGGCGCTGATGGACTGGCGGTTCCTTCCCGCTATGCTGGTGGTAGGGGGGTGTGCCATTCCCTTCCTGCCCCGGAGCATCCTCAACCGCATCCTCACCATCGGCAACATGAAGGATTCCTCCGCCCGGTACCGCATCGCCATCTACGAGGACACCGCACGGCTGCTGAAGGATTACGGCGTTACCGGCGTGGGCCTGGGCAGTGACGTGACCCGCCGGGTGTTCCTCCACTATCCCACTCTCTATGACGGAAACTACCCCATCCACACCCACAACAATTATCTTCAGATGTGGGCGGAGATCGGTATCTTCGGCCTGTTGGCCTACCTGGGTCTGATGGTGGTACAGGTGCGGGAAAGTCTGCGGGCCTTCCGCAAGGCGGACAAGCAGCTCAGGCGGATCCTGGCCGCTGCCTTAGGCGGTCTGGTTGGTCTGCTGGCCATCGGCCTGGTGGAATATACCTGGTTCTATCCCCGCAATATGTTCCTCTTCTGGATCCTCTTTGCGGTGATCGCCTCCGCGGTCAAGCTCATTGAGACCGAGGCCGGCAGAGCCGCGTAAACCCAACGACAGGGCGTGACCAATCGGCCACGTCGCTGAAAAATGACGCGCCATCTCGGCGCGTCATTTTTTATGAAAGCGGGGACCTGCCGACCGCGCGGGAGGGCAGCTTAGGACGGGAAATGGTCCACAGAGGAAACTTCCATTGCGCCGCATCCCCGGACTTGATACAATAGCCGCGAAAGGAGGGAGGGCATGAAGATCATGCTGGAGCAGGACCCGGCCTATGGCGAGACCGAGGTCATCATCCACTGCGCTCAGGCGGACGAGGACATCCTGCGGCTGGTGGCCATGCTGCGGGTGTACCAAAAGAAGCTGGTGGGCATCCTGGACGGCGAGCGGCACCTGCTGGACGTGAAGGACGTTCTCTACATCGACACGGTGGACAAAAAGACCTTTCTCTATACGGAAAGGGCGGTGTACCAAAGCGCTCTGAGGCTCTATGAGCTGGAGGAGGCCCTGGGGGAGCTGGACTTCTTTCGGGCGGGGCGGTCGGCCATCCTAAACTTCCGCCGGGTGAAGTCGGTGCGGCCCGAGCTGGGGCGGCGGTGGCTGGTGACCATGGACAACGGCGAGCAGATCTGGGTGTCCCGCCAGTACGCCGGGGAGCTGAAGGAAAAATTGCGGCAAGCGGAAAGGAGTATTTTTTCGTGAAGGAGTTTCTCAAAGGGCTGGTGCGGTGGAAGACATCGGCGTGCATGATCTTCACCGCCGCCATCTTCATCTATTTGTTCTCCTGCCTGATCTACGGTACCCGGGAGGTGTCCACCGCCATGCTGTGGGGCCTCTTTTGGGTGAGCGCCGCAGGGTCGCTGATTCAGGCGGTGTGCTTTTCCGACTGGCTCATCAAAAAGCTGGCGTACACCTGGCGGGGCGTGCTGTTTGTGGCCCTTTTCCTGCCGGTGTTGACCCTGGCGGCCTGGCAGACCGGGTGGTTTCCCAGGGATCAGGCCGGGGCGTGGATCATGTTCCTGGGTATTTTCTTCTTGATCTTTCTGGTCATGACGATAGGCTTTGATATTTACTTCCGTCTCACTGGCCGCAAATACGACGGCCTCATTGGCCAGTACCGCAAGAAGAAGGAGGACGAGGGTACGTAAAGCCGCTGGATCCGCCAATGAAAGAGCCAGCCGCGGTGTCAACTGCGGCGGGCTCCTGACTATGCAAAAAGGGGTTAGAGAGGGTGCCGCAGCACCTCACTGTGCGGCCGCTTCCTCTTGCAGTGCTGCGGCCACAAGCTGTGTCAGCGCCGCGATCAGCTCCAGGTTCCTGATCCTCCCTCGCTCAACCGCGGAGGAGGGAAAGTATTTCTTCAAGGTCTCCTTGTCGTTGCGACAAAAGATCATTTGGCCCAGCGTGCGGATCCGGTGCTCTACCGTTTTGTAGGGAAGTGCTTTGCCTTCCTGCTCACACAGCAGCCGGTAGAGGCTCCCGTCCCCGCCCCGGCGGCGCAGGAGCCCGGGGTCCCATACCGCCAGCGCCACTGCGTAGCAGATGTGGGCATGGCCTTCCCAATTGGGCAGGATCTGCAGCTCCCGCAGGAGCCAGGCGGCCTCGGCCTCCGCCCGCTCATAGCGGGCAAGCTGTTCCGCACTGGGCCCCTCGGCCTGCTCTGCCATCCAGCGAAGCAGCTGCTCCATGTTATAGGGACGCAGCAGGCACAAATCTGCGTCCTGCCGCACGTCCGCGCTGCTGGCGATCTGCAAAGAGTTGGTGATCAGCACCAGCTTTCCCGCCATGCCCCGCAGCCGCAGCTGCCGCAACAGCTCTCTTCCCTCCATATCCCGGAGGATATCACCGATCAGCACAAGCTCCGGCCGGTCGCGCAGTACTTGCCGGAGGCAGGTCTCTCCGTCTTTTGTTGAGAAAAGCACCTGCCAGCCTTGGGACTGCTCCAGACGGTCCTGGACCCATGCCTGCTCCTCGGCACTGTTCAGGGCAATAGCAACACGATACGGCGTTCTCTGTGCCATGCTCCCCACCTCGCTTTCTTGCTCAGCATAGCACTTTTTGTCGAAAAACGCAAGAATTTTTTACTCTATCGTGAAATATTTCGCCTTTTTCTGCGACTTTCGATGCGCTTCGACATGTTTCGACATTTGCCTGTTGACCATTTCGCGCTCCAGCGGCGCGCCGGCGATTATATCAGACGAAAAAATAAACGCCCCATATGGGGCGTTTATTTTTTTGGTGACCTAGCAGGGACTCGAACCCTGGACACCCGCCTTAAAAGGGCGATGCTCTACCAACTGAGCTACTAAGTCGTGAAGCGCGAGCGTAGACACATAGCCTCGGATGGACCGAAGTGAGGGGCAAATTGGTAAGTGGCCGCAGGCCACGCGATTTGCCCCGAATCGGAGGGAAGCCGAGGCGTAATGTGTCCAACGCGAGCGTAACAATGGCAGGGATGGCTGGAATCGAACCAGCGATGCGGGAGTCAAAGTCCCGTGCCTTAGCCGCTTGGCTACACCCCTATGTGAGAAAAAACGGCGGACCGGAGCGGACAAACGCCCCGGCCCGACACGGTTTATGGGGTGGGTAATGGGACTCGAACCCACGATCTTCGGAACCACAATCCGACGCGTTAACCAACTACGCTATACCCACCATATTCACTTCGCTGCGCCCGCAGGGGGTGGTACGCCTGGACCCTGAGAGGGCCGCAGGCCCGATCCGCCTGGGTTCGTGTTACCTCACAGGACTGGTACGCCTGGAGGGACTCGAACCCCCGGCCCACTGCTTAGAAGGCAGTTGCTCTATCCACCTGAGCTACAGGCGCATATGGAGCGGGTGATGGGAATCGAACCCACGCGACCAGCTTGGAAGGCTGGGATTCTACCATTGAACTACACCCGCGTCAGGTCGCCGGGCTGTCCCGGAGCATCCTGCTGGCGCATTGTCAGCCTTGATATGATAGCATAACCGCCTCAAATTGTCAACATTTTATTTTCCTGCCAGGTCTAATTTGCCAGCCGCTTGCCAACGGAGTAAATATCCCCCGCGCCCACCAGCAAAATAAGGTCGCCGGGGCGGGCCAGCGCCCGCAGGCCCGTCTCCAGATCGTCCAGGGAGGGGAAATACAGCGCGCCGGGCACTGCCTGGGCCAGTTGGGTGGAGGACACCCCCAGGTCGTCGGTCTCCCGGGCGGCGTAAATATCGGTGAGCACCGCCAGGTCCGCCCCCTTCAGTACCTGCGCGAATTCGTCAAACAGCGCTTTGGTGCGGGTATAGGTGTGGGGCTGGAAGGCACAGACCACCCGCTCGTACCCCAAGGGCTCCACCGCTGACAGGAGCGCCTTGATCTCGCCGGGATGGTGGGCGTAGTCGTCGTAGATCTCCGCGCCGTTGCACGTCCCCAGCCGCTCAAACCGCCGGCCCGCACCGCCAAAGGACTCCAGCCCCTCCTTTACCGCCGCGCCGCTCCAGCCAAGACAGACGGCTGCCGCGGCCGCCGCCAGGGCGTTCTTTACGTTATGAAGCCCGGGGACACGGAGCGCCACATGGGTCAGCAGCTCACCGCGGACCATGATATCAAACCGGGGCAGACCCCGCTCCCAGGTGAGGTCTGCCGCAGTGCAGTCCGCTCCCGGCTCCAGGCCAAAGGTAAAGGCGTCCAGCCCTTGAACCACGGGGCGAATGTTGGGGTCGTCGGCGTTGGCCACTACACTGCCCCCGGCGGGGACCAGCTGCGCAAAGGAGCGGAAGGAGCGCTGAATGTCCGCCAGGTCCTTGAAAAAGTCCAGGTGGTCCTCCTCAATGTTGAGGATCATCGCCACCGTGGGGAAGAAGGAGAGGAAGGAGTTGCAGTACTCACAGCTCTCTAAAATAATGACGTCTCCCTTGCCCACCCGGTAGCCCTTGGGCCGCTCATCGCTCAACACAGGCAGACTCCCACCGATCATCACCGTGGGGTCCGCACCCTGGGCCAGGGCGATGTGGGTACACATGGAGGTGGTGGTGGTCTTGCCGTGGGTCCCCGCCACACACAGGGCGTTTGGGTAGTTCCGCATGATGGCCCCCCAGGCTTGGGAGCGCTCAAACACCGGGATGCCCGCAGTCCTGGCGGCAATGATCTCCGGGTTGTCATCGTGGACAGCGGCGGTGCGGATGACCAGCTCCGCCCCGGCCACGTTTTCCGCGGCGTGACCGATGGCCACGGGGATACCCAGGGCCTGGAGCTGGTCGGTGGCGTCGCTTTGACGCATATCCGAGCCGCTGACCTTCACCCCAGCGCCGTGGAGGACCTCCGCCAGCGGCTCCATGGACACCCCGCCAATCCCCATCAGATGAGCTCTCGCTCCCGGCCGCAGAAATTCTCGAATGTCCCGTTCCTCCATGTCTTTACACACCCTCGCAAAAAGATTATAATGGTTGAGGTTATTTTACCCCAATTTCTTCTTGATTTCAACCCCGGGAGGTGAGCGCGTGTTCTCCATTCCAGAGCCCGTGGCAGAGTGCCTGGCCACCCTGCGCCGCGGCGGCTTTGCCGCCTATCCCGTAGGCGGCTGCGTCCGGGACCTTCTTCTGGGCCGGGACCCCGGCGATTGGGATATCGCCACCGCCGCGCCCCCCGAGGCCGTCATGGCACTGTTTGAAAAGACCGTTCCCACCGGTCTGAAGCATGGGACCGTCACCGTTTTGCTGGGCGGGGAGAGCATGGAGGTGACTACCTTTCGCGCTGACGTGGGCTACTCTGATGGCCGCCATCCCGATGCGGTGGTGTTTGGGCAGAGCCTGGAGGCCGATCTGGCCCGCCGGGATTTTACGGTCAACGCCATGGCCCTGGGAGCGGACGGCGAGATCATCGACCCTTTTGGGGGGCGGGACGACTTGGCGCAAAAGCGCGTTCGCGCCGTAGGCGACCCCACCGTCCGCTTTACCGAGGACGCCCTGCGGATGTTCCGGGCCGTTCGCTTCGCCGCCCAGCTGAGCTTTGAAATCGAGGAAGGGACCCTTGCCGCCCTCGCTGCTCTGGCGGGCAACGCCCGGCATGTCTCGGGGGAGCGGATCAAGGTGGAGGTGGAAAAGACCCTCCTTTCCCCAATGCCCCACCTGGCGGCGCTCTTTTTGTCCACCGGGCTTCTCACGGCTTCGGGCGGGCCCACCTGGACTCCTGAGCGCCTGTACGCCGCTTTTGCGGACGTCCCTTCCGAGCCCGGGCCCCGCTGGCGTGCCTTCTGCCTGGCCACCGGTTTTGACATCACCTCTCTGCCCACAGAGCGCAGGCTCCGTGCGGCGGTGCTCCACCCGGAGCGGGAGGCGGTCAGGGCCCTGGCCCTCCAAGCGCCTGATCTGATGGCTCTGGGCTTTGAGGGCCCCGCTCTGGGCCGCGCGCAGCTTGCCCTGGCCCAGCACATCCTGGAGCACCCCGAAACCAACAATAAAGAGGCTCTGGCCACAGTGGTCCGGGACTTACAGCTTCGCGGCCAGCTCTAGGATCTCCCCGATGACCTCGTCTGCCATGGCATAGACCCGGTCAAAGTCCACGTAGGGGTTGTAGACCTTCTCCAGGGCGTCGTGGAGCTCCTTCTCCGCCGCAAGGGTCTCCATCCCCTCGTCCAGCAGCGCCCGGGCCACCTTGCGGGAAAAGCGGATGCGGGCCTTGTGCCGCCGCAGCTCTTCCTGGTCCGCCATGGCATCCAGACGGATGCGGCGGTAGGGCTTGCCGGGATAGGGCAGCTCAGGCGACCCGGTGACAAAGGCTACCCCGAGCCCGGGCAGCAGGAGGTGCTGAAGGCGGCTGGGCGCCATGGGATCGGGACAGACCACCGCGTCGTGCCCCCGCTCCACTGCCGCACCCAGTAGCTCTTCCAGCAGAAGGTGGGCCAGGCCATAGGAGTCGGCCAACTCATAGATATGTTTACATAACTCGTTTGCGGTCTCGAAGAGGCACACCTGTCCCTTACAGGTGAGCGCGCTCAAAAAACGCTCGGTGACCTTCCCACCAGTGCCGTGCTTAGGGATCTCTCTGGCGATGATCCCCTTGGCCCGCTTTTTGATCTTTGCCTTCAGTGCATCTGTTTCCAAAAGCTCCAGGTTGTCCTCTATGAGCTGTCCCGCCCCCTTGAGGCAGCGGTAGGCCCGGCGGTACGCCCCTTGATAGCCCCCCATCAGCTCCATGATCTCTTTCTTGTGTGTGGCCAGCCCGGCGGTGTCGTAGCACGCCCCGAGGTTTACATAACGCTCAACCGCTCCCGGATAGCTCGGTTCTGCGATATGCGGGGCGGTGCCATCACACAGGGCAACGCCCCACTCGTCGATGACCAGGCCGTCCAGGGAGTCGGGATCGCCGGAGCAGTAGATGTATTGGGGACAGCAGCCCGCGTCCTGGGCCGCCTGCCCCACCTTTTTCATCAGGGAGGACTTGCCGCAGCCCGGTCCACCCTTTAATATGTAGATCGCCCGGGCCTCCGCCGGGTCTATTAGCCGGTCCATGAGGGAGTAAAAGCCGTCTTTGGAGTTGGCGCCGAGAAAATAAGTCGTATGTGCCATAGGGCACCTCCATTCCTGCGAGATACCCCACTTTATGCCGCGAAACCCCGGGCGGTGAAAGGGCTTGCATTGCTTTTTCGCCTGTGATACAATAGCCGCTGTACGGGATATTTCCACCAAACCTTGCATTTTGAGGAAAAAAGGAGCGAATTTATATGCTGCATCTTGATCTTTCTCCCGCCGCCCCCGCCCTGCCCGCCGACTACCTGCCCCGGCGGAAGGACCGCCTGGAGCAGGCTGCCAGCTGGCTGAAGGACGCCACTGGCGCAGGCAACGACTTTGTGGGCTGGGTCCATCTTCCGGTGAACTACGACAAGGAGGAGTTCGCCCGCATCCAGGCCGCCGCCAGGAAGATCCAGAAGCAGTCTCAGGCCCTGGTGGTCATTGGCATCGGCGGGTCCTACCTGGGCGCCCGGGCTGTAGTGGAGGTGCTTCGCTCTCCCAACTATAACGCCCTGCCCAAGGACACCCCCGACATCTACTTCGCGGGCAACGGTCTTAGCTCCGACGCCCTCAATGAGATCGTTACCATGATCGGTGACCGGGATTTCTCGGTGAACATCATCTCCAAGTCGGGCACCACCACCGAGCCCGCCGTGGCCTTCCGGGTCTTTAAGGAGCTGCTGGAGAAGAAGTACGGCAAGGAGGGGGCCCGGGAGCGCATCTACGCCACCACCGACGCCAAGCGGGGCGCGTTGAAGGGTCTGGCGGACAAGGAGGGCTACGAGGAGTTCGTAGTCCCCGACGACGTGGGTGGCCGCTTCAGCGTGCTTACCGCCGTGGGCCTGCTCCCCATCGCCGTGGCGGGCATCGACATCCAGGCCCTCATGGACGGCGCCGCCGCCCAGAGGGAGCTGTGCCTTTCTGAGGGGGCGGACTCCGCCGCCGCCCAGTACGCCGCCACCCGCCATGCCCTCTATGAGGACGGCAAGGCCATTGAGATCCTGGCGGGCTTCGAGCCCTCCTTCCGGTTCTTCGGAGAATGGTGGAAGCAGCTCTTCGGTGAGAGCGAGGGCAAGGACGGCAAGGGCCTCCTTCCCGCCAGCGTAGACTTCACCGCGGACCTTCATTCCATGGGCCAGTATATCCAGGACGGCCAGCGCAACCTGCTGGAGACGGTGGTGCGCTTTGATAAGCCCCTCACCGAGGCGGTCATCCCCCACGATCCCGAGAATGTGGACGGCCTCAACTTCCTCTCGGGCAAGACCCTGGCCTATGTCAACGACCAGGCCATCCGAGGCACCCGTCTGGCCCATGTGGACGGCGGCGTGCCCAACATCGTGGTCACTCTCCCCAAGCGGGACGAGGATTCCGTTGGCCGACTCATCTACTTCTTCGAGTTCGCCTGCGGCCTGTCCGGCTACCTGCTGGAGGTCAACCCCTTCGACCAGCCCGGCGTGGAGGCGTATAAGAAGAACATGTTCGCTCTCCTGGGCAAGCCAGGCTACGAGGAGCAGAAGGCGGCCTTGGAGGCCCGGCTGAAGTAAAAGCGCTCTTCCAAGCGCAATGACCGCCCCGGTTCGAGCGAATTGCGCGAACCGGGGCGGTTTTTTGTCCTGACTGAAAACCGGAGGGACCGGCTTACAGCGAGATCCAGCCGAGCACGTTGGCGATGGAGCTGAGCAGGATGATGACCAGGCAGACGGGGGCCAGGTACTTCAGGCAAAAGCGGTACAGCCGCTTTCTGTGGAAGCGGTGCCCAGCAGTAGGGTGATGACGCCCATGTTTGCTTGATAGGCTGAATAATTTAATTTCCGCCGTAGCGGGCCAAAAACTGCCTGGTGCGCTCCTCCTGAGGATGGTCGATGACCGCCCCGGCGGGACCCTGCTCCACGATGACGCCGCCGTCCATAAAGATGACCCGGTCGGCCACGTCCCGGGCAAAGGCCATCTCGTGGGTGACGATGACCATGGTGGTCCTCTGCTCCGCCAGGGAGCGGATGACCTTCAGCACCTCGCCCGTCAGCTCCGGGTCCAGGGCGGAGGTGGGTTCGTCAAAGCAGAGAATGTCGGGGTGGAGGGCCAGAGCCCGGGCGATAGCCACCCGCTGCTGTTGGCCGCCGGAGAGCTGGTGGGGATAGTGCCCCGCCCGGTCGGCCAGGCCCATGCGGTCCAGTAGCTCCTTGCCGTGGGCCTCGATCTCGGCAAAGATCTGCTTTTTGCGGGCCGTGAAGTCGGGCTGCGCCTTTGCCAGCAGCTTGCCCGCCAGGGTCACGTTCTCCAGGGCGGTGTACTGGGGGAAGAGATTGAAGCTTTGGAACACCAGGCCGAAGTGGAGCCGCTTGCGGCGCACCTCCTCCTCTCGCTGGGTGGCGGGGTCGGCGGCGTCGAACAGCGTCTCACCGCTCACCACGATCCGGCCCTGGTCCGGCCGCTCCAGGAAGTTGAGGCAGCGCAGGAGGGTGGTCTTGCCGCTCCCCGAGGAACCGATGATGGCCAGGGCCTGGCCCTGTTCCAGGGAGAAGGTGATGTCCTCCAGCACCCGGGTGTCGCCAAAGTGCTTTTCGATGTTTTGGACTTCTAAAATCGCCACGCTGACGCCCCCCTTATCGGAAATAGTCCAGTTTCTTCTCCAGCCGGCCCAGCAGGACGGTCACCACCCCGTTGAAGACAAGGTAGTAGAGGCCGGTGAAAAAGAGGGGCCAGAGCAGGCCGGAGTAGCCGTGGGAGGTCTTCATAAAGGCCTGGCCTGCCCAGATGACCTCCTGGAAGGAGATGATCCGGGCCAGGGAGGTGTCCTTCACCAGAGTGATGACCTCGTTGGACATGGGGGGAACGATGCGCTTGACCATCTGCAGGAGGGTGACCTTGAAGAAGATCTGGCGCCTGGTCATGCCCAGCACCAGTCCCGCCTCCTGCTGCCCTACAGGGACCCCCTGGATGCCGCCCCGGTAGATCTCAGAGAAGTAGCAGGCGTAGTTGATGATAAAGGCGATGGAGGCGGCCAGAAACCGCCCCGCCTCTCCGGTGCCCCAGGGGGAATACCCCATCAACTTTCCGGGGATGTAGTAGAGGATGATGAGCTGGAGCATCAGGGGCGTGCCCCGGATGACCCAGATGACAGCGCGGGTGAGCCACCGCAGGGGAGCAAAGGAGCTCATGGAGCCAAAGGAGATGATGAGCCCCAGAGGCAGCGCCCCCAGCAGGGTGACGAAGAAGAGCTTCAGCGTCTGAACAAACCCCTCGTTCAGCGCGCCGATGACAACGGAGAGAACTTCCACGGCTTACTTCTGCTCAATGAGCTTGTCACCGATGCCGTAGCTGTCAGCGATCTTCTGCATGGTGCCGTCGGCGTAGGCGGCCTTGAAGAAGGCGTTGAGCTCCGCGGCCAGGTCGCTGCCCTTGCGGAAGCCGACGCCGTATTCCTCGCTGTTGAGCTCGGCGGTGTAGGTCAGGTCAGGGTAGCTGGTGCCCTCGCCCACAGAGGCGGTGGCCATCAGGTAGTCGATGACGGCGGCGTCAGCGGTGCCCGAGGACACCTCCAGCAGGGCGGTGGCCTGGTCAAGGACAGGAGTGTAGGAGGCGCCCAGAGCCTCCACCTGCTCCATTCCGGCGGAACCGTCCTCCACGGCAAACTGCAGGCCCTTTACGCTCTCGGCGGTCTGATAGTCGGTGGCCTTGTCCGCCTTGACGATGACTACCTGGGCGTTGTTGAAGTAGGGGTTGGAGCACTCCATGGCTGCCTTCACGTCGTCGGTGAGGGTCATGCCGTTCCACACCACGTCGATGGTCTTGCCCTCCAGCTCACCGATCTTCTGGTTCCAATCAATGACCTGGAATTTTGCCTCCACGCCTAGGCTCTCGGCAAAGGCCTTGGCCAGGTCGGCGTCGAAACCGATCCAGTTTCCGTCGGCGTCGGTGTAGTCCATGGGCTCAAACTCGGTGATGCCGATCACCAGCTTTCCCTGGCTCTTGACGTAGGCCAGATCGCTGCCAGCGTCCTTCTTTTTGCAGGCGGTGAGGGTGGCAAGGGAGGCCACCAGGGCCAGGGTAAGTACCAAAGCGAGCATTTTGCGTTTCATCTTTCATTCCTCCAAATAAGCGCGTAAAATATATGGTAGTGCGCTAACGATTTACTATGTTAGCACACGAAAGAACGTTTGTAAAGAGACCGGGAGAAATTTTTTGCCGGGACGGAAAGGGGGGACAGGCGTTGCGTTGCCGGGGCGGGTATGGTATACTTGTGGCAAGATACATATAAGGAGGCACCACACATGAAAAAGCAGTGGGACGTGATCATCATCGGCGCGGGGGAGGCGGGGATCTACGCTGCCTGGGAGCTGGCCGCGCTGCGAGGCGACCTGTCCGTTTTGGTGCTGGACCAGGGGCGGGATATCTGCCACCGCTCCTGCCCCATCGTGGCGGGGAAGGTGACCAGCTGCGTACAGTGCCCGGTGTGCGATACCATGTGCGGCTTCGGCGGCGCGGGGGCCTTCTCCGACGGCAAGTTCAACTTCACCACCGCCTTTGGGGGCTGGCTTACCGACTTCCTGCCCCAAAAGGAGGTCATGGAGCTCATCGACTATGTGGACGCCGTCAATGTGGCCCACGGAGCCACCACCGAGGTCTTTTCTACCAACTCCCCGGCGGCCAAGGCGTTGGAGAAAAAGGCCCTGGGTTTTGACCTCCACCTCCTGTCCGCCAAGGTCAAGCATCTGGGCACCGAGAACAACATGAACATCCTCAAGGCCCTCTATGAGGACTTGAAAAGCCAGGTGACCTTTGCCTTTGGCGCGGCGGTGGAGACCATTGCCCAAGAGGGGGAGGGCTTTGCCCTCACTCTGGCGGGAGGTGAGACCGAGACCTGCCGCTATCTGATCGGCGCGCCAGGACGCAGCGGGGCGGAGTGGTTTGCCAAGCAGTGTAAGGCGTTGGGCTTGGAGCTTTTGAACAATCAGGTGGACATCGGCGTACGGGTGGAGCTGCCCGCGGCGGTGTTTTCTCACATCACCGATGTGGTGTACGAGTCCAAGCTGGTCTACCGCACCCAGCAGTATGGAGACAGCGTGCGCACCTTTTGCATGAATCCCTATGGTCACGTAGTCACTGAGAACGTGGAAGGGATCAACACGGTGAACGGCCACTCCTACTCCGATCCCGCGCTTCAAAGCGATAACACCAACTTCGCCCTGCTGGTGTCCAACCGCTTTACCCAGCCCTTTGACGAGCCCTACCGCTACGGGAAGCATGTGGCCTCTCTCTCTAACATGCTGGCGGGGGGTGTGCTGGTCCAGCGGTTTGGGGACCTCATCAATGGCCGGCGTACCAATGAGCACCGGTTGAGCAAGTCCTTCACCCGGCCCACCCTCACCGCCGCCATCCCCGGCGATCTGTCTCTGGCCCTGCCCAAGCGGCAGCTGGACGACATTGTGGAGATGATCTATGCCCTGGACAAGCTTGCTCCCGGCACGGCCAATTACGATACCCTGCTTTATGGCGCGGAGGTGAAGTTCTATTCCTCCCGGCTTCAGCTCTCTGATGAGCTGGAGACAAAGCTCCCAGGCTTTTTTGCTGTGGGCGACGGCGCGGGAGTCACCCGCGGTCTGGCCCAGGCAGGGGCCTCCGGGGTCAAGGCCGCCCGGGCTATCGCGGGGAGAAAATAAGGTGGGCCGTGCTTCTGGGTTTACGGATAATTATTTTCTACACCTCTATGACACACTAGTTTTTTCCATGGCGAAAACTGCCAAACGGACGAAGGCCCATCGTTGCGGGATATTTCCACATTTCCACAAAGTTTTCCACAAAGGGGAATGTCGATGTCAAGGATAAAGTGGAGAAAACGGTTTACATAAATTTTTGTCAAGGCATTTATGAACAAAATATTACACAAATTTTTCTGAAGGGGGGTGGGCGTATGGAAGACCTGATCGCCGCCATTGCCACCGGCCCGGTCAAGTCCGCCGTGGGGATCATCCGTCTGTCCGGAGAGGGCGCGATCCTTTGCGCCGCAAAGATTTTCCGCCCTTTGAGCGGCAAGCCCTTTGGGACGGGCGCGCCCCGGCGCATGGTGCTGGGCGAGGTGCTGAACAGCGCCGGCAGTGTGACCGACCAAGCCCTTGCCGTCTTTTTTTGCGGGCCGAACAGCTACACCGGGGAGGACATGGTGGAGCTTCACTGCCACGGCTCGCCCACGGTGTTGGCTATGACGCTGGAGCTGCTGTGTCGAAACGGCGCACGCCGGGCCAAGGCGGGGGAATTCACCCGCCGGGCCTTTTTGAACGGCAAGCTGGACCTGACCCAGGCGGAGGCGGTGGCCGACCTCATCGACGCGCAGACCCCGGCGGCGGCCAAGCAAGCGGCGGGGCAGCTGGGCGGGGAGCTGTCCCGGCGGATCGAGGGGGTCTACAACGACCTCACTGACCTTCTGGCCCATTTCCACGTGCTGGTGGATTATCCAGATGAGGACTTGGAGCCTATGGATGAGCCACAGATCGTGGCGCGGCTGGCTGGGGCCGAGGGCGCGCTACAGGAGATGCTGGCCGGATACCGTCGGGTGGGGCGGCATCTGCGGGGCATTCCCACTGCCATTGTGGGCCTGCCCAACGCGGGGAAGTCCTCCCTGCTCAACGCCCTGCTGGGCTACGAGCGGGCCATTGTCACCGACATTCCGGGTACGACGAGGGACACGGTGGAGGAGACCTGCCAGTTGGGACGGAATCTTCTGCGCCTCACGGACACGGCGGGTCTACGGGAGACGGGTGATACCGTGGAGCGGCTGGGGGTGGAGCGCAGCCGGGAGGCCATGGCAAACGCCTCGCTGATCCTGGTGGTGCTGGACCTGTCGAGGGAAGCGACGGCGGAGGATGTGGCGCTGGTCCGACAAGCGGTGGCGACGGAACAGGCCGAGACCATTCTGGTGCTGAACAAAATGGACCTGCCCACCAAGCTGGAGTGGACGGACGAGCTGGATCTGGCGTGTCAGACGCCGGTGTCCGCCAAGACGGGGGAGGGCCTTGCGGAATTGGTGGAGCTGATCGACTCCACCTTCCGCCCCGGAGAAGGGGAGGCGGTCTTTTTCACCAACGCACGTCAGGCCGCTGCGGCACAGGAGGCTGTCAAGTGTTTGGGGCAGGCGATCGCGGCGTTAGAGCGGGGAATGCCCCCCGACGGTCCCCTCAGCGACGTGGAGCTGGCCATGGCCGCCCTGGGCGAGCTTACGGGCCGTAATATCCAGGAGGACGTGGTGGACCGCATTTTCAGCCGATTCTGCGTTGGCAAGTAAGTAGAGGCGGGTTTTAAACCCGCCTCATTTTTACAAAGTTTTTTCGGGGGGTTGACAACCGCGGCTTTGGGGTCTATAATACGGACATTCCCGGCGCGATTTAACACCACAACGTGCTAAAGTGTCACGCCGACCGTAGGAGGAAATAATATGAAGAAGTTTGCGAAATTGCTCTGTTTGGCCCTGGCTGTGGTCATGCTGTTTGGTTTGGCCGCCTGCACCGGCGGCAAGGAGCCCGCCGTGGCCGCCCCGACGCCCGATGCCAATCCGACTGAGGCTGTGGACCCAACCCCTGACGCGGGCGGCGAGAAGTTTGCTGTGGGGATCTGCCAGCTGGCGCCCCACCCTGCTCTGGACGCTGCCACCCAGGGCTTTAAGGAGGCTCTGGAGAAGCTGCTTCCCGGCCAGGTGGACATTCAGGAGCAGAACGCCGCAGGGGATACCCCCACCTGCTCCACCATTATCAATGGCTTTGTGTCCAACAAGGTGGACCTTATTATGGCTAACGCTACCGCACCGCTCCAGGCCGCGGCGTCCGCCACCGACACCATCCCCGTGCTGGGCACCTCCATCACGGAGTATGGCGTGGCGCTGAACATCGCCGACTTTGCCGGCACTGTGGGCACCAACGTGTCCGGTACCTCCGACCTGGCCCCCCTGGACCAGCAGGCCCAGATGATCAAGGAGTGGTATCCCGACGCCAAGACCGTGGGCCTCATTTACTGCTCTGCCGAACCCAACAGCCAGTATCAGGTGGACAACGTCCAGAAGTACCTAGAGGACATGGGCTACACCTGCAAGCAGTATGCCTTCTCCGACACCAACGACATGGCCTCCGTGGTTCAGAACGCCTGTGATAACTCCGATGTGCTCTATGTGCCTACTGACAATACCGCCGCAAACAACACCGGTATCATCAACAACATCTGCCAGGGCGTGAAGCCCGTGTTTGCCGGCGAGGAAGGCATCTGCGGCGGCTGCGGCATCGCCACCCTGTCCATCAGCTACTACGACATCGGCTACAAGACCGGCGAAATGGCCGCTGATATCTTGGCAAACGGTGCGGACATCTCCGCCATGCCCATTGAGTACGCCCCTCAGTTTGTGAAGAAGTACAACCCCGTTACCTGCGAGGCGCTGGGTTTGACCCCGCCCGCCGGCTACGAGGCCATCGAGGTCGGCTAAACGTAAGATCCCTTCCGCATGGAAACAGCGGGAAAGGTGACCCCTTTCCCGCTGTTTTGCGGTATCTCTCCTAAGGAGGTATGTCTCATGGCGAATTTTCTCAACGCCCTGCCCGGGGCGGTGTCCCAGGGATTGATTTGGGGTATTATGGCCATCGGCGTCTACATCACCTATAAAATATTGGACATCGCGGACCTGACGGTGGACGGCTCCTTTTGCACCGGCGGCGCGGTGTTCGTGATGCTTTTTGGAAGCGGGGTGAACCTTTGGGTGGCCCTGTTGGCGGCATTTTTGGCGGGTATGCTGGCGGGGCTGGTCACCGGCCTGCTCCACACCCTATGCGGTATTCCGGCCATCCTGGCGGGCATCCTGACCCAGTTGGGGCTCTACTCCGTCAACTTGGCCATCATGGACATGAAAGCGTCCCAGTCCATTGCGGTGACCAACCAGAAGGTGCTGAATGACCTGCTGGTTTCTCTGCGCTTCCTCAACATGGAGAAGTACCCCTTTATCCGTCATCCCATTTTGGTGGTGGGAGTGTTTACCGCCGCCATCATTGCCGTGCTCTACTGGTTTTTTGGCCGGGAGCTGGGCGCGGCCCTGCGGGCTACCGGCTCGAACCAAAACATGGCCCGGGCCCAGGGGATCAACACCAACATGACCAAGGTCATCGGACTGATGCTGTCCAACGGCCTGGTGGCCCTGTCCGGCGCATTGCTGTGCCAGTATAGCGGCGGCAACGAGATCAATGTGGGCCGGGGCGCCATCGTGATCGGTCTGGCCGCCGTCATTATCGGCGAGGTACTGCTGGATAAGGTGTTTCGCAACTTTGCCCTCAAGCTCCTCAGCGTGTCCATCGGCGCGGTCCTCTACTATATCGTCATTCAGGCGGTGCTCCAGATGGGCCTGAACCCCAATTACCTGAAGCTACTCACCGCTGTGGTGGTGGCACTGTTCCTGTCCATTCCGTATTGGAAGGGAAAGTATTTCCGCGGATATAAAAAGATGCGCACTGTGGGCGTCAATATGGTAAAGATAGACGCAGAGACGGGAGGTGACGGCCATGCTTGAGATCAAGAATATTTGGAAGACCTTTAACGCGGGGACGGTAAACGAGAAGACCGCCCTGCGGGGGGTGTCCCTCACCCTGGAGGACGGGGACTTTGTCACCGTTATCGGCGGCAACGGTGCGGGCAAATCCACCCTTCTGAACGCCGTCTCCGGGGTCTGGACGGTGGACCGGGGGACCATCTCCATCGGTGGGGTGGACGTGACCAAGCTGCCCGAGCACAAGCGGGCCAAATATATCGGCCGGGTGTTCCAGGACCCCATGATGGGTACCGCCGCCACCATGCAGATCGAGGAAAATCTGGCTTTGGCCGCCCGCCGGGGCCAGCGGCGGGGTTTGCGCCCCGGCATCACCAAGGGCGAGCGGGAGGAGTACCGGGAGCAGCTGAAAATGCTGGACCTGGGGCTGGAGGACAGACTGACCTCTAAGGTGGGGCTGCTCTCCGGCGGCCAACGTCAGGCACTGACCCTGTTGATGGCCACCCTTCGCAAGCCTGAGCTCTTGCTGCTGGACGAGCACACCGCGGCCCTGGACCCCAAGACCGCCGCCAAGGTGCTGGACGCCACCGAGCGCATCGTGAAGAAGGATGATCTGACTACCTTGATGATTACCCACAACATGCGCGACGCCATTGCCCACGGCAACCGGCTCATCATGATGTACGAGGGCCGCATTGTGGTGGACGTGGCCGGCGAGGAAAAGCAGAAGCTCACCGTGGAGCAACTCCTGGAGATGTTCAGCCGGGCCAGTGGCTCCGATGAGGCGGACGACAAGCTGCTGCTAGGCTAAAAAAGACTTGATTTCCACAGGGAACTGTGGTACAATAGCCTCCGTTGCCGGGAAGGGCAACGGTATGCGTCCGTAGTTCAATTGGATAGAGCGTCAGATTCCGGTTCTGAATGTTGGGGGTTCGAGTCCCTTCGGGCGTACCAAAGAAAGGCATGGTGAAAACCATGCCTTTCTTTGTGTTTTCCTTACGGTTTCAAGGTATTGGCGGTTTTTAGCAGCCAAAATTTCCACTTGGATGCTAGGCAAAAGTGGGCACATACGGGCAACTTTGAAGTGGTAAAAATGGTGGTAAAAATTTGCCACCATGAAAGAGAAGAGGCGGCTCATTGAGCCGCCTCTTTTTTGTGCTTTTCCGTGTCTGGTTTAGGAAGAATGAACAATATCCGCAACGCTACGGAGGAAGCTATCTATAACGAAATCATCTATGCGTAAGAGGAAGGGCTGTGCCAAGCGGTACAGCCCTTCCTGGATCTTTAGCGCCTTTACAAGGATTTTACATTTCTCCGATAACCGATTTGACATTCGGGCGGTATGATTTGGGCGTAGTCCGAAATGAAAATCATGAAACGAGAAGGAGAAATGCAAAATGAAGTTTGGAAAGAAAATTCTGGCTCTCGGTCTTATGGGGGTACTTGCTCTTTCTGTGCTGACAGGCTGCGGAAGTACCGGCGGCACGGTATCCACGGATGGCTCCACCTCTATGGAAAAGGTGATCGGGGCGCTGAAGGAAACCTTTGAAAGCGAAAACAAGTCCATCTCTGTCACATACAACCCCACCGGCTCCGGCTCAGGAATTACGGCGGTGGCGGAGGGGCGCTGCGACATCGGTCTTTCCAGCCGTGACCTGAAGGATGAGGAGATCGCACAGGGGCTTGAGGGCACTGTACTGGCCTACGACGGTATCGCCATCATCGTCAATCCGGAAAATCCTGTCGCCGACCTGGATGTGGAAACCATCGGCAGGATTTTCACCGGCGAGATCACAAACTGGAGCGATGTGGGCGGAGCTGACGCCGAGATCGTCCTCATCGGCAGAGAGGCCGGCAGCGGCACCCGCGACGGCTTTGAATCCATCACCGGCACAAAGGACAGCTGCAAATACCGTCAGGAGCTGACCTCTACCGGAGACGTCATCACCACCGTGGCAGGCAATCCGGCGGCGGTTGGCTATGCCTCGCTCGCGTCGCTTAAGGACAGTGTGAAAGCGCTCACCGTGGGCGGCGTTGCGCCCAGCGACGAAACCATCAAGGACGGCAGTTATCCTGTGCAGCGCAATTTTGTACTGGTGACAAAAAAGGACGAAACCCTCAGTCCTTCGGCGCAGAAGTTCTTCGACTACATCACTTCCGAAGAGGCGGCGGAGGTCATCAAAAATGCAGGCGCAGTGCCTGTGAAGTGATAAACCCATGAAGAACAGAAAAGCGGCTTTTGAAAGATTTGTGTACGGAGTTTTCCTTCTGATTGGGCTTGTGACGGTGGGCTGCGTGCTGCTCATCACCGTATATCTGGTGATCGCCGGACTGCCGGCGATTCGTGAGATAGGGCTTGTGCAGTTCCTGTTCGGGAAGGTGTGGGCGTCCACTGCGGCGGAGCCGTCCTATGGGATATTGCCCTTTATTCTCACCAGCGTTTACGGCACGGCCGGGGCGATTGTCATCGGCGTGCCCGTGGGCTTCCTGACAGCGGTGTACCTGGCAAAGCTGGCTCCGAAAGGGGTGAAATCTGCGGTGGGTACGGCGGTCAGCCTGCTGGCGGGCATCCCGTCGGTGGTGTACGGTCTGGTGGGTATGATCGTACTGGTTCCCGCCATAAGAGAAGCCTTCCGGCTGCCCGACGGGGCAAGCCTTTTTGCTGCCATCCTCGTGCTGGCGGTAATGATTTTGCCCTCCATCGTAAAGGTGTCAGTCACAGCACTGGAGGCGGTGCCGAAGGAATATGAGGACGCTTCCCTGTCTCTTGGTGCGACGCCGGTGGAAACCTGGTTCAGAGTGTCTGTTCCAGCGGCAAAAAGCGGCATTGCCGCCGCCGTGGTGCTTGGCGTGGGCAGGGCCATCGGCGAGGCTATGGCGGTCATGATGGTCTGCGGGAATGTGGCAAATATGCCCTCTCTGTTCGGCAGCGTGCGTTTTCTTACAACGGCTGTGGCAACCGAGATGTCCTATTCCTCCGGTCTGCAACGGCAGGCGCTGTTTTCCATCGCTCTGGTGCTGTTTCTCTTTATTATGCTGATCAACGCCTGTCTGAATTTCTTTTTGAAGCGGGATAAGGAGGGAGCCAAATGAGCGGTAAACGCAAGGCTTATATTACCGTAATGAAGCTGCTGATGTGGCTTTCGGCGGGACTGACAGGCGCATTGGTTCTCTTCCTGGTCGGCTTTATCTTTGCGAAGGGACTTCCCAATATCACATGGGAGCTGCTGACCGAGAGCCCCAGCTACCTGCAAAACAGGATCGGTATTCTGCCGGATATCGTGAACACGGTCTATCTTGTGCTTGCGACCCTTATTATCGTTCTGCCGCTGGGCGTGGGAGCGGCGGTCTATCTGACGGAATATGCCCAAAACCGGCGCATTGTCAGCATGATCGAATATGCAGCCGAAACCCTTTCCGGCATTCCGTCCATCATATATGGTCTTGTGGGGATGTTGGCGTTTGCGAACAATTTCGGCAAATGCCTGCTGGCGGGTGCGCTGACGCTGGTCATCATGAATCTACCCACCGTGATGCGCACGACCCAGGAGAGCCTGAAAACAGTGCCACAGAGCTATCGCGAGGGGGCGTTCGGTCTGGGAGCCGGAAAGTGGCGGGTCATCCGCACTGTGGTGCTTCCCGGCTGCGTAGACGGCGTGATCACCGGCTGTATCCTCACAGTGGGCAGGATCTTGGGTGAGTCGGCGGCGCTGCTGTTTACGGCGGGCTTTGCCCATACCCTCAGCGGCATTATAAGCACTCTCTTCAGTTCGGGGTGCAGCCTTACGGTGGCGCTGTATGTCTACGCCAAAGAGCAGGGAGAGTTTGAGGTGGCGTTTGCCATTGCCGCGGTTTTGATGATACTCACGCTACTCATCAACCTTGCGGCGGCGCTTGTGAGCAGATATTTTCAAAGGAGGCGAACAGCTTGAGTGCAGTGATCACAGTGAACGATTTATGCCTGTGGTACGGCAAGACCCAGGCACTGAAAAATATTGATATGCAGATCCCGGAAAAGAGCATCACCGCCTTGATCGGTCCCTCCGGCTGCGGGAAATCCACCTTCCTCAAAACCCTGAACCGTATGAACGACCTGATCCCCGAAGTAAAAATCACAGGCGAGGTGCTGTACCGAGAGCGCAGTATTTTTGAAAAATCGGTGGATGTAAGCGACCTTCGCAAGAACATCGGCATGGTATTTCAAAAGCCCAACCCCTTTCCCATGAGCGTTTACGACAATATCGCCTACGGTCCTCGTACCCACGGCGTTCGCTCCAGGGCGATGCTGGATGAGATCGTGGAGCGTTCTCTGAAAGGGGCTGCCATCTGGGACGAGGTGAAGGACAGGCTGAAAAAGTCCGCACTGGGTCTCTCCGGCGGGCAGCAGCAGAGGCTTTGCATCGCCCGGGCGCTGGCAGTGGAGC
>ERZ779632.323-NODE-323-length-29718-cov-6.840374_pt1 | contig 29718 bp, 28 predicted proteins | sample MGYA00514194_ERZ779632 | MGnify/ENA primary metagenome ERZ779632 (study PRJEB29562, sample SAMEA4376704) | mouse gut metagenome | isolation source: Cecum | study: EMG produced TPA metagenomics assembly of the A DSS colitis mouse model was used to assess the...
CCACGCAGATAGAGATGCTGAGAAAGCTGGAGCTGACCAAAAGCGAATTTGAAAACTTGAAGGCATACTGTGTTAAAACAGACATTGACTTTTTGTCCACCCCATTCGATTTAGAGAGTATTGTGTTTCTGGACGGGCTTGGGGTCCCATTTTGGAAAATCCCTTCCGGGGAGGTCACGAACCTGCCCTATTTGCTGGCCCTTGCCAAGACAAAAAAGCCGGTGGTCATGTCTACGGGGATGTGTGAATTAGAGGAGATCCGTGCGGCTGTAAAAAGCTTAACAGACAAGGGGACGCCAGAAATTACGCTTCTGCAATGCAATACGGAGTATCCAACGCCTTACGGGGACGTGAATTTAAGAGCTATACAGACCTTACGGAAGGAATTTGGCCTGAAAACAGGATATTCCGACCATACGTTGGGGATCGAGGTGCCTATTGCCGCAGCAACGTTGGGCGCAGTTATCATAGAGAAACACTTCACGCTGGACCGAAACATGGAAGGTCCGGACCACAAAGCCAGCCTTGAGCCGGACGAGCTGGCTGCCATGGTGCGGTGTATCCGCAACGTGGAGCGCGCTTTAGGGGACGGTGTTAAAACGGTAAGCGAGTCAGAACGGAAGAATCTGGATATTGTAAGGAAGAGTATTGTGGCTCGATGCGCTATTTCCAAGGGTGAGGTGCTCACAGAGAAAAACATTACAGCCAAGCGTCCAGGAAATGGAATCAGCCCCATGTGCTGGTTTGACGTGCTGGGCAAAACGGCCAGCCACAGCTATGAGAAAGACGAGTTAATTGAGTTTTGAAATGCTTTCCGCCTATGTGGAAAAGTGCGATTGAGGTGTTAAGTATGAGGAATCTGGGTATCATACCGGCGCGCAGCGGTTCAAAGGGGCTGCCGGATAAAAATATCAAACTACTGCTGGGGAAGCCTTTGATGGCATATGCCATAGAGGCGGCAGTGGAATCAGGGATGTTCAATAAAATTCACTTGTCTACAGATTCGGCACAATATGCTGAGATTGGCCGCAGCTATGGTGCGGAGGCGCCGTTTTTGAGAAGCTCACAGAATTCAGGCGACGCTGCGTCCTCTTGGAGCGTCGTATTGGAAGTGCTAGAAGAATACGAGCGCAGGGGAACGGTGTTTGATACGGTGATGTTACTACAGCCTACCTCGCCGCTGCGTACATCGGAAGATATCCGCAACGCTTATCAAATTCTGCATGAGAAGCGTGCATTGACGGTTGTTTCTGTCTGCGAGGCGGAGCACCCGCCAATTTGGAGTAATATTTTGCCAGACGGCGGCTGTATGGAGGGATTCTTATCCCACATGGCAACAAGGCAGCGGCAGGCGATGCAAAAATACTTTCGGCTAAACGGGGCGCTTTATCTGTTTGCTGTGGATTATTTCAAAGCGCAGAAGTACATTTCCTATGATGCCAGTTGCTTTGCATATATCATGCCCCAGGAGCGGTCTGTGGATATCGACAGGCCGATGGATATTCTAATCGCTGAAACGCTGCTTCGGGCTCAAAGATGCCATGAGTCCCCGGAGGGATTGAGGTAAAAATCTCCCATTGGATTTATATACAGGCTATGAGGGATGAAGAATGAGAATTGTACTGATTGGATGCGTAAAGTCTTCGGAATACTTTTTGAATTTGCTGATTAACCATGGATATGCGCCAGTGGGGGTTGTCACAAAAAGCCAGTCCCAATTCAATTCAGATTTCGTAGATTTAGCGCCGCTCTGCGAAACCTCCAAGATTCCGTATGTTCAGGTTATTGATGTTAATGAAGCGTATAGTATAGACTTTATCAAAAGGTGTAACCCAGATATTATATACTGTTTTGGATGGTCACAACTCATCAAGCCGCTAATTCTTAACATTCCGCCGCTGGGAACTGTTGGATTTCATCCGGCGAAGCTGCCCCAGAACAGAGGAAGGCATCCGCTGATTTGGGCGTTGGCGCTGGGCCTAAACGAGACTGCGTCTACTTTTTTTATGATGGATGAACACGCCGATACTGGGGGAATCATTTCACAAGAGATCGTCCCAATTTCCTATGAGGATGATGCTTCTACACTATATAATAAGGTTCTCAAAACGGCAGGAACGCAGGTGCTTTCGTTTACAAAGTCGTTTGAGCTCGGTACAACAGCAATAACCCCGCAAACAGAACAAGGAAATTCATGGCGCAAACGTGAAATTCGAGATGGAAATATTGACTGGCGTATGTCGGGCAGAGCCATCTACAATTTAGTTCGGGCACTGACAAGGCCATATCCTGGCGCGCATTTTTTTAAAAACGCGGTTATGGTAAAGCTTTGGAAGGTAGAAGTGTTACCAGCAGTACAAATGGAGAATATTGAGTACGGGAAAGTGCTTTCGGTTGAATCTGATACCGAGTTTCATATAAAGGCGTATGATTCTGTGGTTCATGTTCTTGCGTGCGAACCTGTTTTGCTAAAGGAAGGGGAATATTTATTATGAGAGCAATTGTTGTCTCCCCGCATCCTGATGATGAGACATTGGGCGCAGGAGGGACGATCCTAAAGCTGATTTCGCAAGGTGAAGAGATTGTTTGGCTCAATGTCACAAATATGAAACCGGAATATGGTTATTCGATCCAATCTGTAAAAAAGCGTGCAGACCAAATAGAACAGGTGAAGAAAGCAACAGGATATTCTGCCTTTTATGATCTGGGCTTGCAGCCGGCTGCATTAGATCAATATATGAAAACAGATATTATATCTAAAATGAAAGATGTTTTCGATGAAATAAGGCCGGAACTGGTTTTTCTTCCGTCCCCACAGGATGCCCATTCAGACCATAGAATCGTGTATGAGTGTGCATTGGCGTGCACGAAAGCATTTCGTGCACCGTATGTGCGGAAAATTCTCTGTATGGACATCATTTCGGAAACCAACTTTTCAGTGGAGCCATTTAACGCAAACTGTTATATCAATATCAGCCAATTTATAGAAAAGAAATTGAACATCATGGCGCATTACCAGTCTGAATTTCTGGAACCGCCGTTTCCGCGCAGTAAAGAAGGCGTGCTTGCACAGGCAAGATACAAGGGATCCGCCTGTTACTGTGAGTATGCGGAATCGTTTCAAATCGTTAAGGAAATCATCACATGACAAAAAGAAGTATAGGAGAAAATAGGCGCATATCCATCTGTGTTTTGACCACAACTCGCGCTGATTATGGTATATTGCGCCCGCTGCTGTTTCGATTGATGGAAGACAGTGCGTTTGATTTGCGCGTTGCGGTAAGCGGTACGCATTTATCACCGGCATTTGGTATGACGGTCAGCGAGATTGAGGAAGATGGCCTCCCAATTGATTGCAGAATTCCGATTCTTTTTGAAGAAAACGATTCGCCGAAAACGATGTCTTGCGTGATGGCCAGAGCACTGGAGGGGTTCAGCGTGTATTTTGAGAACTGTCGCCCGGAACTTCTCGTTGTATTGGGGGATCGGTTTGAGGCCTTTGCAGTGTGCGCTGCCGCAGTGAATAACCGAATTCCCATTGCGCCTTAGCATGGAGGAGAGGCAACAGAAGGCGTGATGGATGAATGCTTCCGCCACGCGATCACAAAAATGAGCTATCTGCACTTCACGTCCACCGAAGTATACCGCAAACGGGTTATACAGCTTGGTGAAGCCCCGAGCAGAGTGTTTAACGTGGGTGCGATGGGCGTAGAAAACGCGCTCCAAGTAAAGCGGATTTCACCCCATCAAATGGAACTTGACCTTAGGTTTCCGCTGTTTCAAAGACCGTATGTAGTGTTAACCTATCATCCTGTCACCTTAGAACCGGAGTCTGCGCACGAGCATATAGAGAATTTATTATCTGCAATACATGAACGCAATGATTTGAATTTCCTAATTACAAAATCCAATGTTGACCTTGGGGGAGAGTATTTTAACCAAATGCTGGACTCTTTTTCTGAAACACACGAGAATTGCTGTGTCGTCAGTTCTTTGGGGGTGCGGCGGTATATGAGCGTGTTGGACAGGGCAATGTGTGTGATGGGAAATTCCTCCAGCGGGATCGTTGAAGTGCCTTCTTTTGGGATTCCTACCATCAACATCGGAAACCGACAGCGGGGACGGGTTCAAGCAAACAGCGTGATTAACTGCCTGCCCGTTAAGAGAGATATCCTTCGTTCGCTGGATTTGGCGCAGTCGAAAGATTTTCGGGCGAAGGCTGCTGCCACTATAAATCCATACGGAGATGGGAAGACGTCGGAACGCATATGTGAAATCGTTAGAAACGCTTTTTTATCAAGTGCAATAGATTTAAGGAAAGCATTTTATGACATTCCTTTCAGCTGCTAATGCAATGCGTCGTATATCTAATCTTCTTATTAGCTCAGTGCGGCTGGATGGCCTTGTGTAGCTGCTTTAAGGGAACGCACCAGAAACCCCGAGTCTCTATGATAGAGTAGAAAACTTATCCATTAGACAATAAGAATGGACTCGCGGCGGAGGGGAGACATTAAAATATACGAACAAAGGCTCTTAAATGAGTTTGCAGGATAAAACTACAAACTGATCGCCACACCCGTGCCACTTGTCGTTTTTGCCCGTTAAGTCTTGATTTATCAGTGCATTTTAGACTTGACGGGCGAAAACGACAAGTCTAATTTTTCAAAGGCTGCTCGCTTTTAATCGCCATTTTCTTATATTATGTGTCCGGTGTAAAATTACAGAATCTTTGATATAACCCTTGCAATTATGTCCCTCTCGGTCTATAATACAGCAATCCCCATATACGAAGGAGGCATGTCTATGCTCTCTCTGCTGGAGGGCCGCGTCAGCGATGCTGCCGCGCCGGTAATTTTTCTGGTGATGTTCCTGGTAATCGTGGGCGGGGCGCTGTGGGTAACGCCCCGGCTGGCCCGTTGGCTGGACCGGCGGGAGGAGAAAAACAAGGGATACTTTGACGGTATGCTGGAGGAGGACCCCCGGCAGTCCGGCGCCGGAGAGGAGAGCCATGACAAAGCTGACTGACCTGCCCAACATCGGACCCAAGGTGGCCGGAGATCTGGAGACGGCCGGCATATCCACCCCCGAGGAGCTGCGGGAAATCGGGGCGGAGGGGGCCTTTCTGCGCATCCGCGCCCAGGCGGACGCCTCCGCCTGCCTCCACGAGCTGGAGGCCCTGGCCGGCGCGGTGGAGGGGGTGCGCAAGCCGCAGCTGTCCGAGGCCCGCAAGGCGGAACTGAGGGCGTGGTTTCGCGCCCTTTAAGAACCTGTATTCATAGCCGGGGGATGAGGGATTGGCGGAGGATTTTGCCGCCAATCAAGGCAAATTTTTGCAGGCATCCGTATCGTGCAATGACCCCATCGAGGGGTCATGCACGATTATTCCGCACGGGCGCTCGATGTGCCCGTTGCAGAATCAATAACGTAGAGGCGACAAAAGAGCTGCCAAGACCCGTGCAGCGGCTGTGAATACAGGTTCTAATACAGAGCTGAGGAGTACATCTATGTTTCAGGTAATCAAGCAGGAGGGCCGCGCCCGGCGCGGCCTCTTTTCCTGTGCCCACGGCGGCCAGGTACAGACCCCGGTTTTTATGAACGTGGGCACCCAGGGAGCCATCAAGGGGGCCATCAGCGCCCACGACTTAAAGGAGCTCAAATGTCAGATCGAGCTGTCCAACACCTACCACCTCCATCTCCGGCCTGGGGACGGCGTGGTGCGGGCCCTGGGCGGACTGCACAGGATGATGGACTGGCAGGGCCCCATCCTCACCGACTCCGGCGGCTTCCAGGTGTTCTCCCTGGCGGGGCTGCGGAAAATCACCGAGGAGGGGGTGACCTTCGCCTCCCACATCGACGGCAGGCGTATCTTCATGGGTCCCGAGGAGTCCATGCGGATCCAGTCCAACCTGGGCAGTGATATCGCCATGGCCTTTGACGAGTGCGTGGAGAACCCGGCCCCCTACGACTACGTCAAGCAGTCCTGTGAGCGTACCCTGCGCTGGCTGAAGCGGTGCAAGGCGGAGCATGACCGCCTGTGCGCCCAGCCGGACTGCCTCAACCCGGGCCAGATGCTCTTCGGCATCAACCAGGGCGGCACCTACGAGGACCTGCGGGTGTGGAGCATGGAGGAGAGCGCCAAGGTGGACTGCGACGGCTACGGCATCGGCGGACTGGCGGTGGGGGAGGAGACGGCGGTGATGTACCGCATTCTGGACGTGGTGCTGCCCCACGCGCCGGAGGACAAGCCCCGATACCTCATGGGGGTGGGCACGCCCTCCAACATCATCGAGGCGGTGTGGCGCGGGGTGGACTTCTTCGACTGCGTCATGCCCGCCAGAAACGCCCGTCACGGCAAGCTGTTTACGTGGCAGGGGACCATGAACATCAAAAACGAGCGCTACAAGCTGGACGGCCGGCCCATTGACAGCGGGTGCGGCTGTCCCGTGTGCCGCAGCTTCTCCCGGGCCTACCTCCGCCATCTGTTCAAGGCGGAGGAGATGCTGGCCATGCGCCTGGCGGTGATGCACAACCTCTGGTTCTACAATACGCTCATGGAGCGAATTCGGGAGGCACTGGACCAGGGGGCCTATGGAGCGTTCCGGGAGGAATACAGCGAAAAGCTGGGGCAGCGGTATCCGCTGTAAAAGCAGGGCGGTCCGTCCGGCGGCAGGCCAGGCGGACCACCTGTTTTTCATAATTTTATCGAAAAACAATAAAAATATATTGACAAACAAGATCACCTCTGATAAGATACCTTCAGAAACCGAGAGGAGGCGCTGGAGATGAAGCGGCTTGGACTGGTGCGGGCCCTGAAGGGGGCGCTTGTATTTATGGCGGTCATGACGGCGGTGTGCTACCTGGAGATCTTCCCCGACAGGATCATGATGGCGGGGAAGATGTACGGCATGGAATGGATGGTGGTGCCGGGCATTGCGGCGGTGAGCCTCAGCGCCGTGCCGATTGTGATCGCCCTGGTGCTGTTCTGGCGGATCTGCACGGAGATCGGTCGGGACAACTCCTTCTGCCACAAAAACGCCAGATGGCTTGGGGGCATCGGCTTCTGCGCCATGGTGGACACGGGGTACTGCGCCATTGGCACGGTGACCATCGAGCTGCTGGCGGGGTCCTCCCTGTGGGTGCTGGGGATGGCGGTGTGCGTGGTGGGGGTGGCCATTGCCATGGCCTCGTTCCTGCTGAGCCACCTGGTGCTCAAGGCGGCGGACATGAAGGCGGAGAACGATCTGACGATTTAAAGACTGTATTCGCAGCCGTTGGATGCGTCTCTCTTATGCTCGCAAGAGAAAAGAAGAAAGGGCGGTGACGCGCAATGCCCATTGTGGTGAATCTGGACATGATGCTGGCCAGGAGGAAGATGAGCCTCAGCCAGCTCTCCGAGCGGGTTGACGTGACCATTGCCAACCTGTCGGTGCTGAAGACAAACAAGGCCCGGGCGGTGCGGTTTTCCACGCTGGAGGCCATTTGCAGGGCCCTGGACTGCCAGCCCGGCGACATCCTGGAGTATGTGGAGGAGGGGGAGCGATGACGGGGACCCTTCTATCCCTGGCCGCCCTGGCTTTGGGGACGGCGGCCGCGCCGGTCATGGTCTGGCTGTGGGCGGCGGGCTTGATCCAATGCAGAAGACGGCGGGCCCTCAGAGTCTGGACCGCCCTGTTCCTGGCGGCCCTGGCCCTGCTCACCCTGGGGAGCGGCGTGCTGGCGGCGCTGGATCTGGCGTGGCGGTCCCGGACGCTCCGGGCCCTGTACGGCCTCCTATTCCTGGGCGGCGCGGGGGCCATGCTCTCCGCGGTCCGGGCCCTGCCGGAGCTGCCGTGGCCGGAGGAAGACCGGCGGCGCTGGCGGGGAATCGCCTGCGGCGCTTGCTGCGCGGTCCTGCTGGGGGCCCTGGTTCTGGGCCGGTGGGTGACAGCCCTTACAGCCGGGCCGGAGCAGGTGGCGGTCCGGGACGGACAGCAGGTGGTGGCGGTGGATGAGGGGTGGATGGACTACTGCATGGCCTATTACCCCTACCGCGGTCCCCTGGTCCGGGGCGGTACGGCCCTGGAGGTGGTTTCAGAGTATGCGGGAGGAGCGGAGCGATGAGAAGAAAAAAGCTGGTCTGGGCGGCGGCGCTCCTGTGCGCGCTGCTTGTGTGCGCCGGGCTGCTGGCGCGGGGGGACAGGAGGGAGCGTACGGCCCGGTACGTTCAGCAGAACCGGGCGGAGCTGGAGGCCTTCGCGGCGGAGCTGACGGCGGACGGGACCTACAACGGCTGGACCGTCAGCTATTGGCCGGAGCTGGGCATGGCGGAGTTCGAGACAGGGGCCTCCGGCCTGGGGTCCTCCACCAGCTACTGGGGATTTTATTACTCCCCGGAGGACGTGCCCCTGCCTCTGATGGGGACGGCGGAGATGAACTACGCGCCCTCCGGCGGCGGCTGGCGCTGGGAGGAGCCCGCGGGGGACAACTGGGCCTATACCCAGCGGCTGGCGGAGCGCTGGTACTGGTACGAGATGCACTTCTAGGCCGGGATTTGTTCTGAGTAAAAATCCGCCCACAGGGACAATATACAAAAAAATTTGCATACTCCCTTGAATATCCAGGCGGGATATGGTATACTGTAGTCGCTAAACGACGGCGCAGTATCCTAGTCAGATCTGCCGCTTCCGAAGAAGGGCCTAAAAATCCTTTAAAGGGCATAGCTGTGAAACCCCTGGTGCCTGCTTCTTACGCCCAGTTTGGGGTGGGTGCTGGGTGGAAAGCGCGGGACTCCCCTGCGCTTGCGGCCGTAGGGCGTTCCCCAATGGCATGGGGAGGCCGACCCTGCGGGCGTGGAGACCTGTTTTTGTGCATGGGCGTACTCCCTTTGTGGTACCTCGACCCGTGTACGACTCAGGGTAGAAACCTGTATTGCGGTGCTACCCGGCCTGGAGCCGTGAACGCTGTGTGCAGATGTAGCCTGCCTTGCGTGGGCATGGCGGATAGGAGAACACCCAGCCTGCTCCCCGGCCAGGGAGGGGCTGCTATTGCTCCTTGAAACCCTGCCTGCAAAAGAGGCTAAGAAGCGGTTTGACTGCGGTGGAAAACACCTAGGCTGTCGTCATTGGGCAGACGGGGGATTGCAGTGCGGACTAAGTGGCAGTCGGGTAGCGCGGTGGGCAACGCCGTGCCGGAGCATTGAAAGGGAAACCGCCTGATCGGCAACGAGAGGTATGTTCCGGGGAAATCCAACCCGTACCTAAGCCGTAAGATTTACCCTGCCTGCTGCCGGCGTTTAGCTTTTTCGGCAGCGGACCAATATCCGTCCCTGAAATATTGGGACGGATATTTTGCATGTTCAGGAGACTTTGATGGGGATATTATGGTAAAAAATCAGAGAAAGCTGACGCTTTTACTGCTGCTGGCCTGTCTCGTTTTGACGGCCTGCGGACAGACGCCGGAGGAGAAGGAGAGCCCCGACGGCGCGCCCCTGGGCGCGGCGGCCTACACCGCGGCGTGGACCCCCTTTCCGGGACAGACGGACAGCTTTTTCTACTCCTGCGTGTCCGGCGGCGGGGTCTATGTGGCGGACAGCTTGGGGAGGAGCATCCTGCGCTTCCCCCTGGAGGGGGGCGAGGCCCAGGCCCTGCCCGCCTACGCGCCCGCCGAGGCTGGCGAACAGCCCGCCGCCACCTTCCTGAGCAGCCTCCGGGCCGGCGAGGACGGCGCTCTCTGGGTGGTGGAGTATGTGACCGGGCCCGAAGTGATCGACACGTATGTGCTCCGCCGACTGGACGGGGAGGGGGCGGAGCTGTTCCGTTTCTCCGCCCCGGGGCTGGCCAGGAAGCTGGAGGCCTCCTCTGTCTACGACATGCTCCAGGACGATGACGGGGATATCTGCGCTGTCACCGACAGGAGCTTTGCCCTGCTGGACCGGGAGGGGGAGATCCGCTTCACCCTGCCCCTGGACACGGATATGTTCGACACCAAGCTCATCCGCCTGGGCGACGGCCGGGTGGGGGCCCTGGGCCAGACCCGGGACGTGTCCGGCGGCGCCCAGCCCTGCCTGCGGGTGGTGGACAAGGCGGCCCAGGACTGGGGGGAGACCTATCCCCTGCCTGCGCGCACGTACCGTGATTTCGTGTACGACGGGAGCGGGGAGGCGCTGTTTTACTACCTAAAGGGCGAGAGCCTGTACGCCTGGCGGCAGGGGGAGGAGGAGCAGGTCCTGGACTGGATGGCCGCCAGCGTGGACGGCACCCAGGTGCGCAGTCTCGCCGTTCTGCCGGACGGGCGCGTGGCGGCGGTCATGAGCGTCCACAGCGGGACCGGGGCCGGCTTCTTTCTGCTGACCCCCGTGGAGGCCGGGGCCCTGCCGGAGCGGCAGAGGCTGACCTACGGAACCATGGACATGGTGAGCTCCGAGCGCACGGCCATTCTGGCGTTTAACCGGACCAATCCGGACTACTATATAGAGGCAACAGACTACGCCCAGGGCCAGGACCGGGCTGCCGGCCGGACCCGGCTGGTGACGGAGGTGCTGGCGGGCAAGGGGCCGGACATTGTCAACATAGGCCAGCTGGGGGCGGACTACTGGGAGACCGCCGGGCTGCTGGAGGACCTGTGGCCCTATATTGACGCGGACCCGGAGATCGGCCGGGGGGATCTGATGGAGCGGGTGTTTCAGGCCTATGAGCGGGACGGAAAGCTCTATCAGATCGGCAGCGAGTTCCGCATCATGACCTTCACCGGGGCCGCGGAGGTGGTGGGGGGAGAGATGACCTGGACCGGGGAGGAGCTGTGGGCCGCCCTGGAGGCCATGCCCGAGGGCTACGTGCCCCTGTCCATCTACGGCTCCAAGGAAAATATGCTCAGGCTGCTCCTCAGCCTGTACGGGGAGCGCTTTGTGGACTGGGAGGCCGGGACCTGCGCCTTTGAGAGCCAGGAATTCAAGGACCTGCTGGCCTTCTGCGCCGGCCTGCCGGACCAGAGCCCGGAGGGCGGCGACGCGGCGGCCCTGGTCAGCGGCCGTCAGATGCTCTGCGAGTGGCAGATCACCGATTTCTACGACGTGCAGGAGAAGTCCTACCTTCTGGGCGGGCCGGTGACCTTCGTGGGCTGCCCCAACCCCTGGGGGGAGGTGGGCAGCGCCCTGTTTTTGACAAACAGTCTGGCCATATCCAGCGGCTGCGCCCACAAGGACGGAGCCTGGGCCTTTCTGCGGGAGCTGCTGCTGCCCTGGGGGGATGGGGCCGTGTCCACCCCCTATTTTTCCACCAACAGGGCGGACTTCCAGCGGTTGGCGGAGGCGGCCATGACGCCGGAGCGGGTGGACAGCAGCGGCAAGGAGATCTCCACCCGCGGCGAGAGCTTCGGTGTGGTGGACGGCGTGGAGCTGGGCTATAAGCGCTATGCAGTCACCCAGGCGGAGTACGATCAGATCATGGCCCTTTACAACGCCATTGATCTGGCCTACCGGGAAAATCGGGACCTGAATGGGATTGTGATCTCGGCGGCGGGGGCCTACTTCGCCGGGGACAAGAGCCTAGACGAGGCGGCGGAGCTGATCCAGCGCCGCGGGGAGATATACGTCAACGAGCAGAGGTAGAAGGAGGGAGCGCGGGCTCTGCGCCCTATATATACGTCGCGTCAACAAGCATCGGCAGAAAGGAAGGTATTGGGATGAAAACATGGGGAAAGCTGACGCTTCTCACTCTGCTGGCCTGCCTCTGTCTGGCGGCCTGCGGGGAAAAGAAAACCGTCCACAAGATCGACTGGCAGACGGCTCCGGCCTATCTGTCTGAGGACGTGGCCCTGCCTGTGGAGACCTGCGCCCTCAACGGCTCCTGCACCGACGGGGAGCGCATCTACTACCTGACCGAGACGCGGGCGGAGGGGGCGCGGAACTTCCAGCTGTGCCGCGCCTCCCTGTCGGAGGGGACGGCGGAGCCCCTGGAGCAGTACCAGTCCCCGGCCATGCCGGAGGGCTCCGGATACACCTTCCTGGGCCCGGTGCTGGGCTCGGATGGGACGCTGTGGCTGTGGGAGGCGTGGAGCGTGTCCCACTATGATCTGCCGGAGGACTTTGATGAGGAGCAGGAGACAAAGGGAAAATACTTTACAGGCCAGGACCTTTTCTACCAGGTCCGGCAGCTGGACAGCGCCACCGGCAGGGAGCTGGCTGTGGTGGACTTTTCCGCCGCTGTCCAGGATCTGGAGAAGAAGCAGCCCTATGTGTCCGCCGCCTTTGCGGTGGACGGGAAGGGACGGATCTATCTGTCCGACAACAGCGGCGTTTCCGTCCTGGACAGCAGGGGACAGGTCCTCTTCACCCAGGAGGCCACCCTGCCCTATGCTGGCGTCATGGGCTCCGCCGGGACATCCCTGGCCCTTCTGCCGGACGGAACCGTGGCGGCTCTCACCGTCCAGTCCGGCGGAAAGCGTGAGGTGCGGACCCTGGACCCCGCCGCCAAGGGCTGGGGCAAGGAGCGCTGGGAGATGCCCGGCAGGGTAACGCAGATCTACCCCGGCAGCGGAGGGTTCCTGTTCTACTACAAGGACCGTGATACGCTGTGGGCCTGGGAGCCGGAGGGGCTGGAGGGCCGGGAGCTGCTGGAGCTGTCTGCCGGCAGGCTGGACAGCGGCATCATGTGCTTTGCCCCCCTGGAGGAGGGGCGGCTGGCGGCTTTGACTATGTCCTATGAGGACAGCAGCACAGCGTATATCGACGAGGGCCGCCTCCGGCTGCGGCTCCTGTCCCCCACGGACAAGCTGCCGGACAAGATCCAGCTGGTCTACGGCACAATGGGCCTCGGAGATGGGGTGGTGTTCCGGATCAATCAGTTCAACCAGCGCAGCGAGGAGTACCATATTGAGCTCCGGGACTACTATGAGGGTGGGGTGCCCCGGCAGCTGAGTGAGGAGCAGAAGGCCGCCGCCAGAAAGCGGCTCTATGCGGACATGGCCGCGGGGAACGGTCCGGATATCTGGGACCAAAGCCTGCCCCTGGACCAGTACGCCCGGGAGCGGGCCTTTGAGGACCTGTGGCCCTGGATTGAGGGGGACCCGGACCTGGGCCGGGAGGCGGTGATGGAGCACGTGCTGGACTGCGCCTCCACAGACGGCGCGCTGTACACAGTCTGCGGCTCCTTTGTCATCAATACGGCCTACGGTCTCTCCAGCGTGGTGGGGGACCGGAACAGCTGGACCCTGGAGGATCTGCTGGCGGCCTATGAGACCCTGGAGCCGGGGGCCAGCCTGTTCAACGGCTACGTGGCCTCCGGGGACCTGCTCCAGAAGCTTATAGCCGAGGACCTGGACCGGTATGTGGACTGGGAGGCCGGAACCTGCGCCTTTGATACGGAGGCGTTCAAGGCTCTGCTGGAGCTGTGCGCCCGTCTGCCCCGGGAGGCGGATTTTGCCACCAGCGACGGCGCGTCCCTCCGGGAGCGGCGGATGCTGCTGTGGGATACCACAATGGCTGATATGAACAGCTTCCTCTCCTGTGAGGCCAGGTGCGCGGGGCCGGAGGCGCTGACGGACTACGAGGCGTATCTCAGCGAGAACCATGTCTATGGCACCCTGATTGACGAGAACGGGAACTGGCGGGAGAAGGATGCAGTCACCTGTGATGCGCTGTCGTGGCTGGAGTATTTTAGAAGCGGCAGGGATATGTCTCAGAATTGGGCCGGCGCGCCCACAGGGGCCCTGGAGGGGGGCGGTTACGCCGCCTATGTGGGCTTTCCTACCCAAGGAGGCGCGGGCAGCTCCTTTACCCTCTGTGACACGCTGTCCATGTCCGCGGCCTGCCGGCATAAGGAGGGGGCCTGGGCCTATATCCGCCAGTCCCTTCTGCCCGGAGGCTCCCTGCGCAGAGATGGCGTGGGCGTGACAGACCACTCCTACTCGCCGGGCTTCCCGGTGAACCGGGCGGACTTTGAGGAGGCCATGGCCCCCCAGTGGCTGGTGAACAAGAGCGAGGAGTACGTTCTGGACAAGGACGGCCAGCGGATCCAGGAGCCCAAGGACGCGTTTCCCCTGTTTGTGGAGGGACAGACAGTAAGCGATCCCCTGGACGGGGGGCCTGCTGAGCAGATGAAAGCCGCCATGGTGGTCATTGCGCTGGCCCCTACGGAGCCCCAGATGGAGAACTTCTGGAAGCTCTACAACGCCATTGACCATGTATATACTGACAGCACGTGGGACCTCTACCAGATTATCCGGGAGCCGGCGGAGGCGTACTTCGCCGGGGACAAGAGCCTGGACGAGGCGGCGGCCCTGATCCAGAGCCGGGCGGCCATCTACGTAGGAGAACAGCAGTAGGCGGAGTTCATCCGCATACACTAAGAGAACATAAAAGAAAGGCAGGAGAAGAGAGCTTGGACACAGGCGACAGTAAAAAGAAGCAGGAGAAAAAAGGAAAAGGGGAGGGGCGGTTCCGCTGGGCCATACAGGTGTTTTTCCTGTCCGTGGTCCTCTCGGCGGTGCTGAGCCTCGCCTCGGAGGAGGCCCTGGACGGGGCGGGCATGGCGCTGGCCTTTGTGGTGCTGGCCTGCTTTATCCTTCTGGGCATTGTATTTGACATCATCGGCGTGGCGGTGACGGCGGCGGACGAGCGGCCCTTCCACTCCATGGCCGCCCACCGCACCCCCGGAGCCCGGGAGGCCCTGGGCCTCATCCGGAAGGCCAACAAGGTCTCCAGCTTCTGCAACGACGTGGTGGGGGACATCTGCGGCATTATCTCCGGTTCCACCGCGGCCATCATCGTCACCCGCTTGCAGCAGGCCCTGTCCATCCGGTCCGTGGCCGTCTCCCTGGCCGTGACGGCCCTGGTCTCCGGGCTGACCATCGGCGGGAAGGCCCTGGGCAAGATGTTCGCCATCAACAAGAGCACGGCGGTCCTCCAGACGGTGGGCCGGATTCTGCACGTGTTTTCCAGCCATAAAAAGAGGTGAAACTCCCTTGATTTTGGAGCATATCGCGTCCCCAGCGGACGTAAAGGAGCTGACAGTCCCCCAGCTCAAGGAGCTGTGCGGGGATCTGCGGCGGTTTTTGGTGGAGAGCGTGGCCCGCACCGGCGGCCATCTGGCCTCCAATCTGGGGGCCGTGGAGCTGACCGTGGCCCTCCACCGGACCTATGACACCAGCCGGGACCGGCTGGTATTCGACGTGGGGCACCAGTGCTATGTCCACAAGGTCCTGACCGGCCGCCGGGGCATGTTTGACGCCCTGCGGCAGCTGGGAGGGCTTTCCGGCTTTCCCAAGCCGGAGGAGAGCGTCCACGACGCCTTCGTGGCCGGCCACGCGTCCAACTCCGTGTCCGTGGCTCTGGGCATGGCCCGGGCCCGGACCCTCTCCGGGCAGGACTACAGCGTGGCCGCCCTCATCGGGGACGGGGCCCTCACCGGCGGACTGGCCTACGAGGGCCTCAGCGACGCGGGAGCGTCGGGGGAGCCCATGGTGGTGATCCTCAACGACAACGGCATGTCCATTGACCCCAACGTGGGGGGCGTGGCGGACCACCTCAGCCGGCTGCGCCTGCGGCCGGGGTACTACCAGTTTAAAAAGGGGTACCACGCGGTCATGAATCGCCTGCCCGGCGGGCGGACCCTCTACCAGTTCAACCACCGGGTCAAGAGCAGCATCAAGCGGTCCATCTACCCCTGCTCCATGTTTGAGGACATGGGCTTCACCTACCTGGGACCCATCGACGGCCACAACGTGGAGCAGCTGTGCACCACCCTGGCCTGGGCCCGGGAGCTGGGATGCCCGGTGCTGCTCCATGTGCAGACCAAGAAGGGCAAGGGCTACGCCCCGGCGGAGCGTCAGCCGGAGCGGAGCCACGGCGTGGGGCCCTTTGACCCGAAAAAGGGGTTCGTCAGCGCCCAGAAGGTGGACTTCTCCTATATCTTCGGCCACGAGCTGGTGGAGCTGGCGGGGCGGGACAGGCGCATCTGCGCTGTCACCGCCGCCATGGGGGAGGGCACGGGCCTCCAGGAGTTCTCCGCCGCGTGGCCCAAGCGTTTTTTTGACGTGGGCATCGCGGAGGGCCACGCGGTGACCATGGCCGCCGGCATGGCCAAGCAGGGGATGACCCCGGTGTTTGCGGTGTACTCCACCTTTTTGCAGCGGGGCTTTGACATGCTCCTCCACGACGTGGCCCTCCAGGGGCTCCACGTGGTGCTGGCGGTGGACCGGGCGGGGCTGGTGGGGGCCGACGGCCCCACCCACCACGGCTGTCAGGACGTGGGCTATCTGACCCAGATCCCGGGCATGACCGTGCTGTGTCCGGCCTGCTACGGGGAGCTGCGGGAGATGCTGCGCGCGGCCCTGGCCATGGACGGGCCGGTGGCGGTCCGGTATCCCCGGGGGACCGAGGGCCGGCAGTATCCGGACTGGCGCGGGGAGAGCGCCTCCGTCCTCCGGCAGGGGAGGGACGCCACCCTGGTGTCCTACGGCGTGATGACCGACGAGCTGCTCTCCGCCGCCAAAACCCTGGCGGAGGGGGGCTTTGAGGCGGAGGTCATCAAGCTCCACCGCATCGCCCCCCTGGACCCGGAGCCAGTGCTGGATTCAGTGCGGCGCACGGGGCGGCTGCTGGTGCTGGAGGACTGCAACGAGAACGGCTCCATCGGACAGCAGCTGGCGGCGGCCCTGGCCCAGGCCGGGGTCAAGGCGGAGCAGACGCTGCTGCTGAACCTGAAGCAGTCCTTTGCCCCCCAGGGCACGGTGGCCCAGCTGCGGCGGCTCATGGGGATCGACGCGGAGGCGGTTGTTCATGCCTTTTCCGGCGCCGAACCCAGATCCTGACCGTCTTTTTCCTTTTAAGAGAAAAGAATGCGTGCTAAAATGATGGAGGAAGAAACGATGCTGCTTCACGAGTTTGACCCCAATCCCAGGGCGGTCATCAACCCCTCAGATAACCACAGCCGTGTTTCCGCCTGTCCCAGGGTGGCAGTATCCTGCTTTGAGCGGCACACCTTCGCTCGGATGGCGGAGCGGCTGGGGGCGGAGCCCTTCGCCTCGAACGGCATGGCAAACCTGGAGGTTTTGTACTATCGGGCGCGGTACCAGGGGAAGGAGATCGCCCTTTTCAACGCCTATGTGGGCGCGGCGGGGTGCGTGTGTGTGATAGAGTGCCTGTTTGCCCTGGGGGTGGAGAAGCTGGTGCTGTTCGGGTCCTGCGGGGTGCTGGACAGCTCCCTGGCCAACTGCGGGATCATCGTCCCCACCGCCGCCCTCCGGGACGAGGGGACCAGCTATCACTACGCCCCGGCGGGGGATGAGATCGAGGTGAACCCCAGGTACCGTGACAAATTTGCCGCAGTTCTGGACCGCCACGGCTGCGCCTGGGCGGAGGGGAAGGTGTGGACCACGGACGCCTTCTACCGGGAGACGGCGGAGAAGGCGTCCCGCCGCCGGGCGGCGGGGTGCGTGTGCGTGGACATGGAGTGCTCCGCCGTGGCGGCCCTGGCCCAATTCCGGGGGAAAGAGGTGTTCCAGTTCTTCCACGGCGCGGACAATCTGGACGGAGAGCGCTGGGACCGGCGGGGCCTGGGCAGCGAATTTGACCTGACGGAGAAGGATAAGATTGCCCAACTGGCCCTGGAGCTGGCGGCGGAGATTGCGTAAATTGAGGAGGAGAGAAACCGTATGAACTATAAGACCATTGACATGCCGGCCTATCCCAGAAGGGCCCACTTTGACTACTTCCGGTCCCTGGCCTACCCCTACGTGGGGACCACGGTTAACGTGGACATCACGGCCCTGGTGGGCCGGATCAAGAGAACGTCCCTGCCCTTCTTCTTCACGGTCTGCCACTGTGTGGCCCGGGCGGCCAACAGCATACCGGAGTTCCGGCAGCGGATCGTGGACGATGGCATCGTGGAGTTTGACCGGTGCCGGACCTCCCACACCGTGGCCCTGGAGGACGGGACCTTCTGCTACTGCACCCTGGAGCACGATCTGCCCCTGCGGGTGTATCTGACCGTAGCGGAGCAGGCCCAGGCCCAGGCGAAGGAGCGGAGGAGCATCGAGGAGGATCCGGCAGAGGCCCTGGACAAATTTTTCATCTCCACCCTCCCCTGGTTCTCCTACACGTCCCTGATCCAGCCGGTGCCCCACCCGGCGGACAGCAACCCCCGGCTCACCTGGGGCAAGTACTTTGTCCAGGAGGGGAAGATCCTGCTGCCGGTGTCCGTGCTGTGCAACCACGCCCTGGTGGACGGGTCCCATATCGCCGCGTTCTACGAGGCCCTGGACCAGTTTGTGGCGGAGGCGGCGGCGCTATGAAGACGCGGCTGGACGTCTATCTGGTGGAACGCGGCTACCTGGACAGCCGCCAAAAGGCCCAGGCCGTGGTGATGAGCGGACAGGTGTACGTGGACGGCCGGCGGGTGGACAAGCCCGGCGCGCCGGTGGCGGAGGGGGCGGCCGTGGAGGTCCGGGGCAGCGCCCTGCGCTACGTCAGCCGGGGGGGATTGAAGCTGGAGAAGGCCATGGGCCTGTGGCCCATCACCCTGGAGGGGAAGGTCTGCATGGACATCGGGGCCTCCACCGGCGGATTCACGGACTGTATGCTGCAAAACGGGGCCGCGAAGGTCTACGCGGTGGACGTGGGCTACGGCCAGCTGGCCTGGAGCCTGCGCAGCGATGAGCGGGTGGTGAGCCTGGAGCGGACCAACGCCCGGTATCTCACCCACGAGCAGGTGCCGGAGGAGCCGGAGTTCGCCAGCGTGGACGTGAGCTTCATCTCCCTGAAGCTGATTCTGCCCGCCGTGGCCGGCCTGCTGCGGGAGGGGGGACAGGCGGTGTGTCTGGTCAAGCCCCAGTTTGAGGCCGGACGGGAGAAGGTGGGCAAGAAGGGGGTGGTCCGGGACCCGGCGGTCCACCGGGAGGTGCTGGAGCATTTCCTGGACCACGCGCACCTCAGCGGCTTCAAGGTTCTGGAGCTGAGTTTTTCGCCCATCCGGGGCCCGGAGGGGAACATTGAGTACCTGGGCTGGCTGGAGAAGGGGGCCTGGGAGGAGAAGACCTTCGATCTGGCCGGGCTGGTGGAGGCGTCCCACGGGGAGCTGGCGTGAAGCAAAGCGCAGTTTTGCGCCCAAAAGTTTTTCTATTTGATTCTTTTTCCGCAGGCCGCTTGCGGCCCAGGCTCGCCGAATGCGATGCTTGTTCACAGAGAAAAAGAATGTAACTAAAGGTATCCTGTAAGGGAGGAAATGGCATGAAACGGGTGATATTGTGCCCCAATCCGTACCGGGACAAGGGCCTGACTGTGGCCAAGCGGGCCGCGGAGATCCTGGAGGGGGCTGGGCTGAGCACGGTTTTCTGCCTGCCCTTCAAGCCGGAGGGCGGGGAGGGACAGTACGGCGTCCCCTGCCGTCCGCTGCACCAGGAGCTGCGGCTGAGCGATCTCATCGTGGCCTTTGGCGGGGACGGCACCATCCTGCATCTGGCCCGGACGGCCTCCATGCGGGGCATCCCTGTGCTGGGGGTGAATCTGGGGAGCCTGGGGTTCATGTCCGATCTGGAGGTGGGGGAGCTGGAGCTGCTGAAAAATCTGGCCACAGGCCGGTACCGGACGGAGAAGCGGATGATGCTGGACGTGGCGGTGCTGCGGGAGGGCCGGACGGTGTACGCCGGCGGCGCCCTCAACGACGCGGTCATCACCAAGGGGGCCATGGCTCGCGTGGTGCGCCTTCAGGTCACGGCCGGGGAGGACCGGCTGGGGGTCTTTTCCGGGGACGGCGTGGTGGTGGCCACGCCTACCGGCAGCACGGGCTACTCCCTGTCCGCCGGGGGACCCATTGTGGAGCCCACGGCCCAGAATTTCGTCATCAGCCCCATCTGTGCCCACACGGTGTTTTCAAAGTCCTTTGTGCTCTCGGCGGCGGGGACGGTGAGCGTGGCTCCGGCGGAGCTCAACCGCAAGCAGGTCTATCTCTCCGTGGACGGGGGAAAGGCCTTCGCCCTGCGGCAGGGGGACAAGGTGCGCATCTGCCGGTCCCGGTACGAGACGGCGCTGCTGCGGCTGACGGACAAGAGCATTTATGAGATATTACGAACAAAAATGACAGGAGGAATCGGGCATGAAAACTGACCGGCAGAGCATGATCCTGGAGATCATTGAAAAAGAGGACGTGGACACCCAGGAGCAGCTCCAGCAGCGCCTCCAGGAGCAGGGGGTGCGCTGCACCCAGGCCACCATTTCCCGGGACATCAAGCAGCTCCACCTCATCAAGGAGCCCGTGGGCCAGGGGCGGTACCGCTACACGGTCTCCAGCCAGCGCAACCGGCTGAATGTGGCGGACAAGCTGCGCACCATCTTCCGGGAGAGCATCATCAGCGTGGATTTCGCCCAGAACATCGTGGTGGTGAAGACCATGGCCGGGCTGGCCAACGCGGCGGCCGCCGCCCTGGACGGAATGAACGTTCCCTACATGGTGGGGACGCTGGCCGGGGACGACACGGCGTTCCTGCTGATGCGGGACACCGAGTCCGCCAGGACCTTCTGCGAGGAGATCCACGAGATGCTGAGATAGGAGGGACAGACTATGCTGCAGCTTCTGCACATTGAGAATATCGCCGTCATCGAGGAGGCGGACATCGCCTTTGACAGCGGGTTCAACGCCCTCACCGGCGAGACGGGCGCGGGCAAGAGCATCGTCATTGACGCCATGGGCGCTGTGCTGGGCCAGCGGACCAGCCGGGATCTGATCCGGACCGGGGCCGTCAAGGCATTTGTCAGCGCCATCTTCACCGGTCTGCCGCCCCTGGAGGCGCTGGAGGAGTGCGGCCTCTCCGACGGGGAGGGGGAGGTGCTGCTCCAGCGGGAGATCTACGCCGACGGCAAGAACGCCTGCCGGGTGTGCGGCCGGCCGGTGACCGTGGCCCAGCTGCGGCGCATCGGCGGCGCGCTGCTGAACATCCACGGCCAGCACGACGGCCAGCAGCTGCTGGACGAGGAGCAGCACGGCGCGTATCTGGACAGCTACGGCCGGGTGGGGGACCAGCTGGCGGCCTACCTTGCCCGCTACGAGGCCATGGAGGCCACCCGCCGGAAGCTGAAGGCCCTCCAGATGGACGAGGCGGAGAAGGAGCGGCGGATGGACAGCCTCCGCTTTCAGATTGGGGAGCTGGAGCGGGCGGATCTGAAGCCCGGGGAGGAGGAGGCCCTTCTCCAGCGGCGCAATCTCCTGCGCAACAGCGAAAAATTCATGTCCGCAGTCCAGGGGGCCATGTGGAGCCTCAGCGGCGGGGACGAGGGGGGCGGCGCGGCGGCCCTGCTGCGGGACGCGGGGAACGCCCTGGCGGGGGCCAAGGGCCTGGACGAGCAGTTCGCCCAGCTCCACCAGCGGCTGGAGGCGCTGTACTCAGAGTGCTACGACGTGGCGGAGACACTGCGGGATCTGGAGTCCGGCTTTGACTTCAGCCCCCAGGAGCTGGACGAGCTGGAGGGCCGGGCGGATCTGATCTACCGGCTGAAAAAAAAGTACGGCCCCACAGTGGAGGACATGCTGGACTATCTGGAAAAGTGCCGGCAGGAGCTGGACCAGATCGCCTTTGCCGCTGACACCGCCGCCCGGCTGGAGAAGGAGCTGGCCAAGGAGCGGGCCCAGGCGGTGAAGGCCGCCGGACAGCTCTCACAGGCCCGGAAGGCGGCGGCCCGGGAGCTGGAGGAGCGGATTCAGGACGAGCTGCGGCAGCTGGACATGCCCAAGGTGCGCTTCGCCATCTGCTTTGCGGAGAAGGAGCCGGATCCCACGGGTATGGATGTGGTGCGTTTTCTCATGTCCGCCAACGTGGGGGAGGAGCTGCGTCCCATCAACAAGGTGGCCTCCGGCGGCGAGCTGGCCCGGATCATGCTGGCGCTGAAAAACGTGCTGGCGGAGAACGAGCTCATCGGCACCCTGGTCTTTGACGAGGTGGACACCGGGGTCAGCGGCCGTGCGGCCCAGAAGGTGGCGGCCAAGCTGGCCCAGGTGAGCCGGCGCAAGCAGGTGCTGTGCGTCACCCACCTGCCCCAGCTGGCGGCCATGGCGGACACCCACTTCTCCGTGGAGAAGGGGGAGCGGGACGGCAGAACCTACACCCGGGTGGCCCGTCTGGACCGGGAGCAGCGGAAAATGGAGCTGGCCCGGCTCACCGGCGGGGAGAAGATCACCCCCGCCATGCTGGCCGGGGCGGAGGAGCTGATTTCCGGCGCGGAGGAGTACAAGCGGGGATTGTAGGACGCGCCTTGCTGAAACGCAGAATTGCGCGGCAGAGCGTGCCCGCAGGGCGTCTGAAGGTTCTTTTTTGGGGTACCTTTTTCTTTCAAGAAAAAGGTACAGAGAAAAATAAGGAATGAAAGTATGAAGGATATTCAGGACATCAAGAAATACCTGCTGACGGTCCACCCGGTGCGCAGGACCAGCGGACAGAAGGCGGAGTGCCGCCAGTGGATCCTGCGGGAGCTGAAGCGGGCCGGCTGGCGGCCCCGGGAGGAGACCTACGGCAAGCTCAACGGCAGCGTCAACATCGTGGCCGGGGATCCGGACCGGGCCAACGTCTTCCTCTGCACTCACTACGACACCGCCTCCCGGATGCTGCTGCCGGACTTTGTCTCGCCCACCAATGTGGCAGCCCACGTGGTCTACCATTTTACGGCGGCCCTGCTGCTGGCGGCTGCGGCCTTCGCCCTGGCTCTGGCGGTGAGCTTCCCGCTGAACAAGCCGGAGCTGATGCTGCCCCTGTTTCTGATCCTGGCTGTGGCGGGGCTGTGGCTGGCCGCCTACGGGCCCGCCAACCAGGCCAACGCCAACGGCGGGTCCTCCGGGGTGGTGGCCCTGCTGGCCGCCGCCCGGGCGGCAGAGTACGACAAGCGGGTGTGTCTGGTGTTCCTGGACAACAATGAGCGGAACCTGCTGGGGGCCTCGGCCTTCAAGAAGCGGCACATTGACAAGGCATCGGGGAATCTGTTCATTGACATAGACTGCGTGGGGGACGGGGAGCACCTGCTGCTGCTGCCCTCCAAGCACAGCCGCTGGGACAGCCGGCTGCTGGAGGCCCTGGAGGAGGCCTTCCCCAAGGGGGGGACCATGGAGCCCCACCTGCGGACAAAGGGTCTCCACTACTACCCCTCCGACAACCGGAAATTCAAGTTCCACGTGGTGGTGTGCGCCTGCCGCCATCTGGCGGGGCTGGGGTACTACATCCCCCACCTGCGCACCCGGCGGGACACGGCGCTGGACGAGGACAATATCGCCTATGTGACGGAGGGGCTGGCGCGGTTCCTGCCCCTGTACCTGGAGCAGTAGGGAGGCGCGGCGTGCATCTGACGGGAAACGATATCGCGGCGTGCGTGATCGTGGGGATCATCACCCTGCTGATGCTGTTCATGTCCATCCCCCTGCTGCGGGGCAGGGGGGCGTGGCTCATCGCCGGGTTCAACACCATGGACAAAAAGGAGCAGGAGAAGTACGACGCGGAGGCCCTGTGTCAATTCATGGGCAGATATCTGCTGAGCGTGGCCCTGCTGACGCCGGCCATCGCCATCGGGGGAATCCTCAAGCTTAACTGGATCTGTATCGGGTACGCCCTCTATGTGCTCATTTCTGTGATTTTCGTGGTGATCTACTGTAATACCGGCAATCGCTTCAAGAAATAAAACGGGAGGAACGGGACTATGGCAAAGTACATCATGGCCTTTGACGCAGGCACCACCAGCAACCGCTGCATCCTCTTTGACCGGCAGGGCAATATCTGCTCCTCGGCCCAGAAGGAGTTCACCCAGATTTTCCCCCGGCCGGGCTGGGTGGAGCACGACGCCCGGGAGATCTGGGCCACCCAGCTGGGGGTGGCGGCGGAGGCCATGGGCAAGATCGGGGCCACGGCCGCCGATGTGGCCGCTATCGGCATCACCAACCAGCGGGAGACCACCATCGTCTGGGACAGGGCCACCGGGGAGCCGGTGTGCAACGCCATTGTGTGGCAGTGCCGGCGCACCAGCGCCTACTGCGACACGCTCAAGGAGAGCGCCGAGGACCTGCGCCAGCGGACCGGACTGGTGGCGGACGCCTATTTCTCCGGGCCCAAGATCAAGTGGATCCTGGACAACGTGCCAGGGGCCCGGGCGCGGGCGGGGGAGCTCCTCTTCGGCACCGTGGAGACGTGGCTGATCTGGAAGCTCACCGGGGGGCGGGTCCACGTGACGGACTACTCCAACGCCTCCCGGACCATGCTCTTCAATATCAACACCCTGGACTGGGACCAGGAGATTCTGGACCGCATGGATATCCCGCGGTCCATGCTGCCCCAGACAAAGCCCTCCAGCTGCGTCTACGGCGAGACGGACCCCTCCTTCTTCGGCGCGCCCATCCCCATTGCCGGGGCGGCGGGGGACCAGCAGGCCGCTCTCTTCGGCCAGACCTGCTTCCGGCCGGGGCAGGCAAAAAATACCTACGGCACGGGCTGCTTCCTGCTGATGAACACCGGGGAGAAGCCGGTGTTCTCCCGCAACGGCCTGGTGACCACCATAGCCTGGGGCCTGGACGGGGCGGTCCAGTACGCCCTGGAGGGGTCCATCTTCGTGGCCGGGGCGGCCATCCAGTGGCTGCGGGACGAGATGCGGCTCATCGACTCGGCTGCGGACAGCGAGTACCACGCCGGCAAGGTCAAGGACACCGCCGGCTGCTACGTGGTCCCCGCCTTCACCGGCCTGGGCGCGCCCCACTGGGACCAGTACGCCCGGGGGGCCATTGTGGGCCTGACCCGGGGGGTGAACAAGGACCACATCATCCGGGCCACCCTGGAGTCCATCGCCTATCAGGTCAGCGACGTGCTGGACGCCATGCGGGCGGACTCCGGCATCGCCCTCGCCTCCCTGAAGGTGGACGGCGGAGCCAGCGCCAACAACGTGCTCATGCAGATCCAGGCGGACATCCTGCAAACCGCTGTCAACCGCCCGGTGTGCGTGGAGACCACGGCCCTGGGGGCCGCCTATCTGGCGGGGCTGGCCGTGGGCTTCTGGTCCGGGCTGGAGGACGTGGAGCGCAACTGGGCTGTGGACCGGACCTTCACCCCCGCCATCGCGCCCGGGGAGCGGGCGGAGAAGCTCAGGGGCTGGCGCAGGGCTGTGGAGCGGTCCTTCCGCTGGGCGGAGGAGTAGAGCCCGGCCGGGGACCATCCGATATACTATATATAATATAAGGAAGGCCCGGCCCCTGCGGGGGAGCCGGGCCGTGGGGGGAGCGCAGGATGATGACAAGTCAGGAGCCGGGAACGGACCGGTACAGCTATACCCAGAACCGCGAGCTGAGCTGGCTGCGGTTCAACCGCCGTGTGCTGGAGGAGGCGGGGGACGAGACGGTGCCCCTGCTGGAGCGGCTGAAGTTCATCGCCATCTTTACCAGCAACCTGGACGAATTTTTTATGGTCCGGGTGGGGAACCTGTTTGACCTGTCCCTGGTGTCGCCAGGGGAGATCGACAACAAGACCGGCCTGACCCCATCAGGACAGCTGGAGCAGATCTACAGCGTGATCCCGGGCCTCATTGAGATCAAGAACCGCCTGTACGACGACACGGCGGCCCTGCTGCGGCGGGAGGGGATCTGCGATCTCACCATGGACGAGCTGACGGGGGAGGAGCGGAAGTTCGTCTCCACCTGCTACAAGGCCAAGATCCTCCCCGTGCTCTCGCCCCAGATCGTGGACGCCCACCACCCGTTCCCCCATCTGGTCAGCAAGGGCCTGTACGTGGCGGCCCTGCTGCGGGGGAAGAAGGGGGCCGCGTCTCTGGGCTTTCTGCCGGTGCCGGACCGCCTGCCCGCCTTTCTCACCATGCCCGGGGACCCGGGGCGGTCCATCCGTATGGAGACGGTGCTCCACCACTACGCGCCCACCCTGTTCGGGGAGTTCAAGGTGGAGAGCGCCTGCGTCCTGTGCGTCACCCGCAGCGCGGATCTGAGCCTGGACGCGGAGCTGCTGGAGGGCGAGGACATCCGCAGCCGCATGAGCAAGCTGCTCAAAAAGCGGGCCAGCCAGTCGGTGGTGCGGCTGGAGCTGTCCGGGAAGATGAGCGGGGAGTTCATGAAGCTGCTCAAAAGCCGCATTCGGGTGGAGAGCCGCCAGATCTACGTGGACCGGAGCCCCCTGCGGATGAAGTACGTCTTTGAGCTCATCCGCACCCTGCCGGCGGAGCGTGCGGCGGCCCTCAGTTTCCCGCCCTACCGCCCCCGCTGGCCCGCGGATCTGGACCCCAAGGCCAGCATCATTGACCAGGTCCGCCGCCGGGACCGGCTGCTGTTCTTCCCCTTCGACGGGGTGGACCCCTTCCTGCGGATGCTGGACGAGGCCGCCGAGCGGCCGGACGTGCTGGCTATCCGCATCACCATCTACCGTCTGGCCTCCTCCTCCCGGGTGGCCCACATCCTCTGCAAGGCGGCGGAGAACGGCAAGGAGGTGACGGTGCTCATGGAGCTGCGGGCCCGGTTTGACGAGGCTAACAACATCTCCTGGTCCCGTCTGCTGGAGGAGTCGGGGTGCAAGGTGATCTACGGCGTGGAGGAGTACAAGTGCCACAGCAAGATCTGCCTCATCACCCTGCGCAGGGGGGACAAACTCAGCTACGTCACCCAGATCGGCACAGGCAACTACAACGAGCACACCAACGAGCAGTACACGGACCTGAGCCTCATGACCGCTGACGAGCAGATCGGCCTGGACGGCACGGCCTTTTTCCAGAACATGCTGGTGGGGAACCTGGAGGGGACCTACCGCCACCTGCTGGTGGCCCCTGCGGGCATCAAGCCCCGGCTCCTGGAGCTCATTGACCAGGAGATCGCCAAGGGGCCGGAGGGGCGCATCCGCATCAAGGCCAACTCCATGACCGAGCGGGAGGTGATGGACAAGCTGGCGGAGGCCTCCCAGGCGGGGGTGCAGGTGCAGCTGATCCTCCGGGGCATCTGCTGTCTCCGGCCGGGCATACCCGCCCGCACGGAGAACATCCACGTCACCAGCATTGTGGGCCGGTTTCTGGAGCACGGGCGGATCTACTGCTTTGGCCGGGGGAAGAACGCGGTGGTATACATCGCCTCGGCGGACCTCATGACCCGCAACCTGAACCACCGGGTGGAGATCGCCTGTCCCGTCTATGACCGGCAGGTGCGGGAGCAGCTGCTGTGGATCCTCCACACCCAGCTGGAGGACAACGTGAAGGCCAGCTCCCTGCTGCCGGACGGGTCCTACTGCCGCAAGGTGAACACCCTGGCCCCCTGCGACAGCCAGGAGGTCTTTATGAAAACCTCCATCCACCGTCCGGAGCCCCAGGCGGCCCGGCCCGAGGGCCTCCGCCGGCTGCTGGGAGGTCTGGCGGGACGGCGGAAAAACCAACAGAAAAATGAGAAAAGAGGGGGAGACAGAAAATGAGCGAGGAGTGCCTGATCTGCGGAGCACGCCTGACCTATCTGGAGCGGGAGGAGCCCATGACATGCCGGCTATGCGGCCGCACGGAGAACAGCCGGACCCGGTGCGAGGCGGGCTGCTATGTGTGCAGCGAGTGCCACACCCAGGGCATGGACCAGATCGTGTCCATCTGTCTGGCGGAGAGGAGCGCAGACCCTCTGGAGATTATGGAGAAGCTGATGAGCCAGCCCTTCTGCCACATGCACGGTCCGGAGCACCACGTCATGGTGGGCGCGGCCCTGCTTACCGCCTTCCGCAATGCCGGGGGCGCGGTGGAGCTGGAGAGCGCGCTGGGGGAGATGCTCAGCCGGGGCAGGGGCGTGCCCGGCGGGGCCTGTGGATTCTGGGGCGCCTGCGGTGCGGGGCTCAGCGCGGGCATGTTCGCGTCCATTGTGTCCGGGTCCACGCCCCTGGCCGGGGAGGCCTGGGGCGTCTCCCACCGGATGACCGCCCGGTCCCTGGAGCGGATCGGCGGGATCGGCGGGCCCCGGTGCTGCAAGCGGGACTCCTATCTCTCCATCCTGGAGGCCGTCGACTTTGCCCGGGAGACCTGGGGCGTGGAGATGGTCCGGCGGGAGCCGGTGTGCACCCGCTGCGGGCAGAACAATCAGTGCATCGGGAAGCGGTGCCCCTTCTCGCCTGCGGTGCGCAGGGCGCAGGGAGAGGCCCCGCTGCTGGACCGGACGGGATCTTTGGGCAAATAGATTTCCGGGAAGAAGCGCGGAGACGCTTGTAATCGGTGGGAAAATCTGCTATACTAACAAAAAATGCGCAAAGCTGGCCGCGAGGAGACGTTCATGCAGGGATATCTACAGACCATATGGGAGCAGTTTGACTGGCAGGGTTTGCTCTCCGCTCTCCAGCGGGTGCTGGGGGTGCTGCTGTGCCTGACCGTCCATGAGACCAGCCACGGCCTGGCGGCCTATGCCCTGGGGGACCCCACGGCCAAGCGGATGCGCCGGCTGAGTCTCAACCCCCTCCACCACATCGACTGGCTGGGGCTGGCCTCCATGCTTCTGTGCGGCTTCGGCTGGGCCAAGCCGGTGCCCGTGGATATGCGCTATTTCAAGCATCCCAGGGCCGGCATGGCTGTCACCGCCCTGGCCGGGCCGGCGTCCAATTTCCTGCTGGCCCTGGGGGCGCTGTTTCTGGCGTCGCTGATCTTCCGCATGGCCGCCGTGGGGCCGGTGCTGGCGTGGCTGTTCTACTTCCTGCTGTCCACGGCAATGCTGAGCGTGGGCCTGGGGCTGTTCAACCTGATCCCCATTCCGCCCCTGGACGGGTCCAAGGTGCTCTTCGCCCTGCTGCCGGACCGGGCCTACTACGTCCTCATGCGCTATGAGCGGTACGGGATGCTGCTGCTGATGGCGCTGATCTGGCTGGATCTGGGGGGGAGCTTTCTCTCCAACGCCATTGCTGCGGTCTTTCAGTGGATGGTGGGACTATTTTTTGCGCATTGAGGTGACCGGATGGACGCGCCTGTCTATAAATTGGAGCACGTGGTGCACAGCAGGGAGGGCATGGAGGACTTCGAGGGTCCTCTGGATCTGATCCTCTACCTGCTGGGCAAGAACAGGATTGAGATACAGGATATCCCCATCGCCCTCATTCTGGAGCAGTATCTGGCCTACCTGGAGCTGCGCCAGCAGATGGATCTGGAGGTGGCCAGCGAGTTTATCACCATGGCCGCCCAGCTGATGTTCATCAAGACCAGGATGCTCCTGTCCCTGGAGGACGAGGAGGCCCAGAGCGAGATGGAGGAGCTGATCCGGTCCCTGGAGGAGCGGCGCAGCACCGAGAACTACGCCAGGATCAAGCACGTCTCCGCCATCCTGGGCCCCATGGGGGAGTTTGGCCGGGACATCCTGTGCCGCGGGCCGGAGCCCATGGAGCAGGGGAGGCTCTACGAGTATAGCCACAGGCCGTCGGATCTCCTGGAGGCCCTGGGGGAGATTGCGAGCCGGGAGGAGCGGCGGCTCCCGCCCCCTCTGAGCAACTTTGACGAGATCGTCCGCCAAGAGCCCTACCCTGTGGCGGGCAAGGCGGCGGAGATCATGGACCGGCTGCGCCGGGGCATCACCAGCTTCCGCCTCCTCTTCCGGGGCAGCCGCAGCCGCAGCGAGGTGGTGGCCACCTTTCTGGCGGTGCTGGAGCTGTGCAGGGCCCGCATGATCCATCTGGCCGGCGGCGAGAGCGAGTGTACCGTCACCCCCACCGGGGAGACGGCGGACGCGCTGCCTCTGTGAGAGCCTGTTTAATATCTCGACGTGTATGGATTGGCGAGTGGATTTTTTGCCC